>Ga0315277_10012705_pt1 | contig 10544 bp, 11 predicted proteins | sample YL17G05_15_MG_FD_203695 | JGI IMG/M metagenome (GOLD analysis project Ga0315277, IMG submission 203695) | Sediment microbial communities from Yellowstone Lake, YNP, Wyoming, USA - YL17G05_15 | ecosystem: Environmental > Aquatic > Freshwater > Lake > Sediment | place: USA: Wyoming | collected... | reverse complement strand
GTATAGCATCTATTGTCCGATAATCGGTAAACAAGGGGCTTCAGCCCCTTGCATCATGAGGCGGTGCTCCCTGGTTGGGGTCCTTCCACCGCGCGACCGTGACCTTCCGCAACAGGTCAGGAGGACACGCATTCCTGCGTGTCTTGGGCAGACAGGAATATCTGCCCTCCTGAACTTCCCTATCGCGGACAAGCGGCTTTCAGCCCCTTGCCATCATGAGGCGGTGCGTGCGAAGCACGCACCCTACCTCTTGCGGGGAATGGCAAAGGCTCGGTCGTCTTTCTGAAAACCGATGCGCGGGTAATACTCCATCGCAGTCGGCACCGACAACAAGAGGATCATCACTTCATCCCCGCATGCTTCCCGCGTCCGACGCACCAGTTCTTTGCCGACGCCCATGCGTTGACAATCCGGGTCGACCGCCAGATCGGAAAGGTAGCCGCAGTAGCTGAAGTCGGTCACTGACCGCGCGATCCCGACCAGCTTGTCACCGTCACGCGCCGTGATGATCAAGTTGGCCCCGGCAATCATCCTGCCGATTCGCGCCAGATCGTCGACCGGCCGGTTCAATCCCGCGCGCCGGTACAGCGTGGCGACTTCTTCTGCCTGGACGGTGCCGCCGATGTGGTAGGTCACGGACATGGGTGTTCCTCTCTTGTATCGTTCCGGGCGACCTGTCCCGAGCAACTTGTCCCGAGCGAAGTCGAGGGAGGTCGAGGGAAGTTGAGGGAGGCGAGGAATCTGCCTCATATTTCGTTCGTCCGCCGCCTGACTGCAGAGCATCTTGTTTGCTCAACGTGACGTTTCACTGCTATCAGCCGCCATCACTTTCAGCCTCAGAACTCCGCTTGAGTCAACAAAAGCAGCTTCCTGCAGAAGGATTTGCAGTTCCACACTTCGTACCTTGGCCGTCGCACTAGAGGAAACCGTCCGTCTATCTTGAGGCCAGCCCATCGGTGAGGTCAGACAGGCAAGGAAGCTGAGCGACACCAGTCCGAACGTGAATGCCATCTGTGAACGTGCAGCCCAGTTCCCGAGAATCCCCCATCCGGCATGTTTCGGTAGAGCAACTGGCTCTAAGTTGATCGTCTTTGTCGTGACGAGCGTCTCAATTGCATCTTTGTACGCATGTGCATAGCGCTTATCAAAGTCGTTTCTCCCGTGCAGGCTCTTCGTCCAGTAGACATAGAGGGCGAGCACCAGGATATGAATCGACAGCAAGATCGGCCAGGATACGTGAAGTCCGTGTTTCCCCAAATCGCCCTTAAGCCCGAGTCCGATGACAATGACGGGTAGCGCCCAAATTGCGAAGTTCACCTTCCACTCGTACTTTCTGCGCTCGTCAAAGCGTGAGAGTTCGGCTTTGTAGAATTCCAGGTAGCAATCGGCCCTTTCTTTGTCAGTCATCTGGACTGCCTCCTTGTTATCCATGCTGGCCCTCCCCAGAGATCAGGTGAAATCCCTGCCGTGAGTTGTCGGTTCCGCTGGTTGTTGATCCTCTGACCACGCTCTTCGTACTTCAAGACCAATCTCCCGGCCGAAGCGGCCTTCCCGAATCGACGTATTCATCAATTCGCCGAACGCAGGTGGCTGAATCAGCCCCAGTCTCAAGCGCTAATCCCTTGCGACAATATGGATAATTGGAGGCCAGCTTAGAGACAATCTCCTCTGTGAGATCGATGCCAGCATGGCCCTTGCCTCTACTTCTGAACCGTGCAGCAGCTTCCTCGGGCACAACGTGGCACTCGATCAGGAAGATGGACGATCCTGCCCGAAGGGCCACCTGACCCAGTTCCTCCCGATGAACCGTGCGAATGTAGGTCGCATCTATGATTACATCGAAGCCTCTTTCCAACAGCAGCCCAGCCGCCATATGCATCGCTCTGTATGCGATTTGTCGATGCTCCTCGCGATGATCCGAATCCGGCATAAGGCGCTTGCGGAAATCGTCCATAGCCAGATGCACGATACCCAGCTCTTGGGCGAGAAGGCCTGCAAGTTGAGACTTCCCGGAGCAGGGAGGTCCCGCGAGAACGATGATTCTTGTCGCCTTCATGCCAACGACCACAAGGGAATCATTGCGTGGCAGCAGTCTTCCCTCACCCTACCCCCAGCACCCCCAGAATCCGATTCAGATCGTCGTGCCCGTAGTAGTCGATCACGATCCGGCCGCGCTTGCCGGATTCGACCAGATGCACCGTGGCGCCCAGTTTTAGACGCAACTGTCGCTCCACTGCCTCCAGTTCGGGCGAACGCTTCTTCGCGCGTGACAGCGCCCGCTTGGGACGGCCATAGATGATCTCTTCCAGCTTGCGCACCGACAGATGCTCGGCTATGACCCGCGCCGCCAGCTTCGTTTGCTCATGCAGATGGGGGAGCGCCAAGAGGGCGCGGGCATGTCCGGCCGACAACTTCCCGGAGGCGATCTTCTCGCGCACGCTCTCGGGAAGGGCGAGCAGCCGCAGCGTGTTCGTCACGGTCGTGCGGTCCTTCCCGACCTTGGCGGCGATGTCCTCCTGTGTGTACCCGAACATCTGCGCCAGCTTCTGGTAACCCGCCGCTTCGTCGAGAGCATTCAGATCTTCGCGTTGCAGATTCTCGATCAAGGCCCATTCGACCTCCGCCGCCGCCCCGACGTGATCCGCCACAATCGCGGGCACCGTAGTCAGGCCGGCAATTTTCGCCGCCGCCCAGCGTCGCTCCCCGGCGATGAGATTGTAACCGCCGCCCTGCGCGCCCGACACCGACTTCACGATGATCGGCTGCAGCACCCCGTGTGTTTTGATCGACGCCGCTAGCTCCTGCAGTTTCGCGTCATCCATCCCGCGGCTTGGCGTGAGCGTCGCCGAACCCCGCGGTTGATGCGGATTGGGGTGAATCAGGTCGATCGGCAGATTCAGAATTTCCGCTGCTCTTGCCCGATCGGGCGATGTCGCCGCCGTCGGAATCAGCGCCTCCAGCCCGCGTCCCAATGCCATGCGATTCATATCGCCATGACCTCCTTCGCTAACGAGACATAGTTTTCCGCGCCAGTGCAGAGCATATCATACAAGACGATCGGCTTGCCGAAGCCCGGCGCTTCCGCCAGACGTACATTCCGCTGAATCACGGTCTGATACACTTTGCCGGCGAAGACGCGACGCGCCTCGGCCTCGACCTGTCGCGACAGATTCAGCCGCCCGTCATACATTGTGAGGAGGACACCCTCCAGTTGCAGTTCGGGATTGAGCGAGTTCTGGACTCGTTTGATCGTATCCAGAAGCATCCCCAGCCCTTCCAGGGCGAAATACTCTGTCTGTACCGGAATCAGGACCGATTTCGCCGCAACTAAGGCATTGACTGTCAATATGTTAAGCGCCGGCGGGCAGTCGATGATCACGAAGTCGTAGTCCAGGTGCGAGTCAGCCAATGCTTCACGCAGCCGATCCTCACGATGTTCGATGGTGATTAACTCGACCTCGGCGCCGACCAGGCGAATCGCCGACGGCAGCAAGTCGAGCCGTTCGATACTGGTCGTGACCGTCGCCTGCGTGATCGGCAACCCTCCGACAAGCACTTCATAGGTCGAATCCTTGACCTCTGCTTTGTTGATCCCCAAGAATGATGTCGTATTCGCCTGCGGATCCAGATCAATCAACAGGGTGCGTTTTCCGTTGAGCGCCATGCAAGTCGAGAGATTGACTGCCGTGGTCGTCTTCCCCACGCCGCCCTTCTGGTTGGCTATTGCGATCACTTTGCGGTTGGACATCGACTGAAGTCCCCTTCCTGTAGTCACGTGATCGATGCGGAACATGGCAGCTCCATTGGTCATCAGTCTCGGAACACCAAGTCAAGCAGAAAGATCTGCATCTACATCTTCTTCAAGATGACGACTTTGGTCGTGATATCTGCCACGACTTGCTCAAGTGAAAACATGTTAATCAATTCGAAGCCGTTTGATTCTATTGCCGCCAGATCATCTTCGCTCGGGCCAGTTGGTTTGTAGGTCACCAGGTGTCCGTCGCTTGCCAAGAGATCGTGCCCCCAATGCAGGTTGTCCAGCCATCCCGCGACTGCCTTCACCGACATCCAGTTGTAGAGTGAGTCTCGAGGTGTTGGTTTGGCAATGAGCTCCTCAATTCGGCAGTTGAGCACTGCGACATTCGTCAACCCAAGAGCTTCGCTTGTCCGCTCCAGAAAGAACGATTTCTTGGCCACTGATTCGACCAAGTCGAATCGATCACCGGAGCGGAAGATCGCCAAGGGGATTGCGGGAAAACCGCCCCCAGATCCGACATCGATCCAGCGGAGCGAGCGGTCGATTGGGAGTCTGGGCAAGACGGCCAGGGACAGCAAAAGCTGACGTTCGATCTCGCGCCCGACATCCCCGGCGCGGGAAATCAGGTTGATCTGTCGATTGGTCCTCAGAAGCAGGTCACAGAAGCGCTCGACCGTCGCCAGCTGATAATCGTCAATCGATTCAAGATGAGCGACTTTGGCGATCAGATCTGCGGGCAGTTTCACGTGAAACATCTCCTCTCGAGCGATCAATCAGAGGGATCACCTCGCCTCTGTCAACCATCTTCCGCGGCGACCGAAGCACGTTTCACGTGAAACAGTCGTTCTGGTTGTCTTGCGGAACTAATTGTGGAATAATCAATTACCGATAGATATGCCAGCTTGTGGCATGCCGTTTCCGGCCTTCAAGTGAATCATGAGGAGACTAAGATCGGACGAGGTGATTCCGGGGATGCGAGAGGCCTGGCCCAGAGTCCGCGGATGAACGCGCTCGAATTTCTCGACCGATTCACGTCGAAGGCCAGTTAGGGTACGATAGGAGATTCGTTCTGGGATACGCAGATCCTCGAGGCGACGGAATTGCTCGATCTGTTTGTTCTGTCTATCGATATATCCGCTGTACTTGATGGCGAGCTCGACCGCCTCGGCTATCAGCGGATCGACCAATGGCAGACCAGGGTCGAACTGATACAAATCTGTGAACGTGACCTCGGGAATCTGCAAGAGCTGGGCGACCGTGACGCGGCCTTGGCGCTTCAGTCCTTCAAAGGGTATGCGGTCGGTGGCGACGCCTGTCTGCCCGAATGATTCGATCTGGCGATCGACTGTGTCCCAATGACGCCGGAATCGATCGAATTCCATCTGAGTCATCAAGTCGAGCCGCAACGAATGATGCGCCAGGCGGCGCTCGGCGTTGTCCTCACGCAGATGCAAACGATGCTCGGCGCGAGAAGTGAACATGCGATACGGCTCATCGACTCCGACCGTGACCAAATCATCGATCATCACACCGATGTATGCCTCGGAGCGGTTGAGGATGAAGGGCTCCTCGCCACGACACGACAGGACTGCATTGACTCCGGCGACGAATCCTTGGCCAGCGGCCTCTTCGTATCCAGAGGTGCCATTGATTTGGCCGGCAAGAAACAACCCATCAATAAGCTTAGTCTCAAGCGTCGCTTTAAGTTGTGTCGGCGGAAAGAAATCGTACTCAACGGCGTAGCCGGGACGGTTCAGCTTCACGTTTCTCAGCGCCGGAATCGTTTGTAGCGCTGCCAGTTGGATATCGGCAGGGAGTGACGTCGAGAAACCGTTGATGTAGATCTCGTCGGTGCCGAGACCCTCGGGCTCGAGGAAAAGCTGGTGACGCGGTTTCTCCGCAAACTTCATCACCTTGTCTTCGATTGAGGGGCAGTAGCGCGGGCCGATCCCGGTGATGCGCCCATTGTAGAGCGGCGAGTGGCCAATGTTGGCTGCGATCAGATCATGAGTCTCTTTCGTCGAGTAGGTCAGCCAACAGACGGCACGATTCTGAATTGGGATCGGTTTGCGGCGCGAGAACCCCTTGGGTGGCTCGTCCCCAGGCTGTAAGTCACAGAGAGAGAAGTCGATCGTTCTGCCGTCGAGACGAGGCGGCGTGCCGGTTTTCAGCCGTCCGATTTCGAAGCCCAAGTCGCGCAATTGGTCGGACAGGCCGTGTGCAGGCGGTTCGCCGATGCGGCCGGCCGGTCTGGTTTCGTTGCCGATATGGATGATCGCTTCCAGGAATGTCCCAGCGCAGAGAACAGCCGCGTCGGCGTCATATCTCTCGCCGGATGAACCGTTTACGCCGACTGCGCGCCCATTGCGAATCAGGATCGCCTTGATGCCGTCAGCGATGATTCTGATGCCGAGCGACTCCCCTATATCTTCTTGGGTGACAGATTGATACAACGCGCGATCGCACTGGCAACGGGACGATTGGACAGCGGGACCTTTGCGGCGGTTGAGGATCTTGAACTGAATCCCGGCGCGATCGGCTAGGTACCCCATGCGCCCGCCGAGGGCATCGAGCTCGCGCACGATCTGCCCTTTGCCGATTCCGCCGATCGCGGGATTGCATGACATCCGCCCGATCGCCTTGGGATCCTGGGTGATGAGCAGGACCTCGGCCTGCATACGCGCGGCTGCGGACGCCGCTTCGATCCCGGCGTGTCCGCCTCCAATGACGATTATGCGGGGGGAGGCCATGTCGGGTAAACGTACGTCGATCCGCCGCGTTTGTGCAAGACAGACGCGATGATCCGTAGGTCAGGAGCCCTGTGCTCCTGACGGGTGGCTGCGTTTCAGTGCCCCACCCGAAGGGTGGGAGAGTACAAGAGAGCGACTCCACGTCGCTCTCTTTCTGGACAATGGGTCACTGCTGGGTCGGGTAGGCGATTCCTTCCCACCCTTCGGGTGGGGCACTGGTGCGGTCATAGATGCTTGGAGGGGAACCCGCCTGCGCCGGGCTGCCTGCCCATAGTCATGCGCAGACAGGAATGTCCGCGCCACCAAAGGATGTGTTCAGAGTGCGGGTCAGCCCACGCGACCGACACGCATACAACCGCCCAAAAGCAGGCTGAACTCCGCCGCTCGAGCCCGGCGAAATCGATGTAGCGTTCGATGCGGTCGCTGTGTGCTCACTGTCTACCTTTGATTCTCTTCAGACCGACCAGCCTCTGCAGCCACCGCAATCCAAACCACACAACATTCAGAATCAGGCTGATCACCAGGCGAATCCCCAGATCAGCGAGAGTTTGGAGCTTCCCGACGGGGATTAGGAAGGGGAGGAATACAAGCGCTGTCGCCATGAATTCCGGGTGGTTCATGAACGCGTGCACGAGATCAGCTGGGGTTCGTCCGATCACTTCCCTCACGTAAGGCGTCTCGGGGCTTCGTTTGATGTCTGGATCTTGGTAGTCAGGCTGCCGTGAGGGGACATCGGTTCTGGATTGTCGTATGGGAAAGACTCCCTCATGCCGCATTAGCGCTGAAGGGGAGGCAGTCCGCCGATCACTGTCAGGAACATCGTCAAGCTCGATAGTGAGCCGCTTCATCGCCATAATCAGAGCCCCATACTTCTGGCAATGCGTTCGGCCTTGACCCACATTGACTCAACGGCCTTGTGGAGCAATCGAGGGACAGTCTCCTGGGACAGATCAACCGTCGTGTAGTAATCGATATCTAAGAATAGGCCACACCTCTTAAAATGATCAGATTCAAACTGAAAGTACGTCGCGGCCTCATCTTTGTGTATCGGCCCCGCTATGATCCGCACGTCGAAGCCCACTTCTTTGAGCTCAATTGTGAACTGCACATCGGTCTCTACGCCTGCGACAAGAGACCTCGCTTGCTCGCTGAACATCCCCTCGTACAGTGAATTGTTGATGTGCTCAAACGTCAGCGATGATGGCACAAAGACCTTGGTTCGTGTTCCGAATCGGGTCAGACGTGGGAGTTCGTAGTGCTTGTTAGCGAGCAGCAGCTTCCAGAATGCCGCAGCTCGATCGGTGAAGAAATTCCTTGTTTGGGGGTTGAGCACCAGGTAGCCGGCGCTCTTGTATCCGACGAAGGCACCCTCGGCCGCCATCTTGTCCGATTCATCGCGGAAATTGACCACGTTCGCGTCGATCTTCCAGTGCGGAAGGAACTTCTCCCGTCGGATGAAATCCGCGACGTTCCCGCGTACGTCCAAGAATGTGCCGGAGGCTTCATGCCTCACCTCGAGCACCTGTTCGGCAAGCATCTCTTTATCTCTGTTGCTCTTTGACATGTCAACCTCCTCCGAGCTGCCGGACAGCCCTCTGGTGCCTCAACTGCTGCGCACACCAGCGGTCAGATGCATCCTCGCTCTGCCCACAGCTCGCTGTGGGATCTCAAGCCGATCACGAACCCTATCGACCATGCACTGAACTCACGGTCACTGCCCCTCTGACGGGATAGTTATGGCGTCCATTGACAAATGGCAATCATGAAATGCGGCCGCGTGGGTTGGAGCGGGTTAACCAACAGCAGATCCCTCGCTGCGTCCTGTCCGTGGGACAGGACTCCGATCGGGATGACAGGGTGGTGCGGGGTGGGACGGTCTGCGGGTGAACACACAGGCTCGCCCCCACCCCAGCCCTCCCCGTCCACGGGGAGGGAGCAAACACGGCCTCCCCCCGCTGGCGGGGGGAGTCAGAGGGGGGGCATCATCCGCCCTGCCCTTCCCGTCAACGGGGAGGAGGCGGGCGCAATGAATTGCACCCCTACCGGGGAATTCGATGGCGCCAAATGGGCGTACAGCCGTACGCCCCTACAGAAGGTTGTGTCGGCGGCGCGGCGCGGGGGCGGCAAGCGACGCTGCGGAAAGCGCTTGACGATTTCGTCCATTTCGTCTTATCATATGGCGGGCAGGTAATCTCGTCGCCACGCGGTATAGAGCACAGGAGGTGGCATGCGTACCCTCGCTTTGGTCGGGGTCTTGGTCGCGACCCTCGCGGTCGAGGCGTTCTGCGGTTTCCTTCCCGCTGTCAATCTGGGCCCGCGCATCAACGGCCCCTACAACGAGGATGGAGCGGATATCTCCCCTGATGGCCAGCTATTGATCTTCTCATCCAATCGCCCGAATGGTGATTGGAATTATGACCTCTGGGGGGCGGTCTGGCAGAATGGGGAGTGGTCGGAGCCGTTCAACCTGGGTCCGCAGGTCAACACGGGGGCGCAGGACATCGCTCCGGTCTTCTCCGGAGACGGCAACACGCTGTATTTCCTCTCGAACCGGGGCTATGGCAAGGGAGGATTCGACTATTACCAGTCGGTGTGGGACGGTTCGGCTTGGGGGCCCGCCGCGCTGATGCCGGGAGAGATCAACACGCCGGGCGATGAGAGGCCCGGCAGCCCCTCCTCTGACGGGTCGCGCTTCTACTTTTCGACGATCGTATCAAAGGACTCAGCGTCCCCTTTCTACTCTGATTGGAACGGGGCGTCGTGGGGATCACCAGTGCCAATCCCGGAACTGTCCGGGGCCGACTACCAGATGTCGACCGCGATTGCTCCCCTCAGTAGTCGCCTTGTCATCTCTTCCTCACATCCCGGGGGGTTCCAGTCGTGGGGCTATGACCTTTGGGTCTCGACCTGCGTGAACGGGATTTGGCAGCCGCTGGTGAATCTTGGGCCCAACATCAACAATGTGGACGCCGAGATGGCAGCCCAGTTCAGCGCTGGCGGTGACACTCTCCTGTTCGTATCGAACCGCCCCGATGGATATGGCGGCAACGACATCTGGATGGCGGTGGCAGACCACAGAACTGACGCCGCAGAACGGGGGGATCTGGACTGCAACAGCCAGATCAACATCGTCGACGTCACCCGGTCGGTTGATCGCATATTCCGCGCGGCTGTGCCGCCCAATCCTTGTGTGGCACTTCCCACATTCGACGTGGCTGACGTCAACTGCGACGGGCTTCTGAATATCATCGACGTGGTCACGGTGATAGATCGCGCTTTCCGCGGCGGCGCGGTGCTCCCCGCTTGCGGACCGTAACGGCGTGTCACGCGACTTAGGGCCTGTTGAGACACTCTCATCGGGCGATCACGAGGATCGTCCCTAAGAGAACACCGCGAATCGATCGTAGGGGCGAAGCTTGTCTTCGCCCGCTTCTCTATCGGCCCGATGACAAATGGGCGTACTGCCGTACGCTTCTACCCGTCGACTTCCCTCGACGACGCTCGGGATAGGCCGCTCGGGACAAGTCGCTCAGGGGCAGGTAGCCTCCCTCTGCGTGGGAGAGGCGGGCGCAATGAATTGCGCCTCTACGCCAAGGGTCATCAGATTTGGCGGCGGTTCCGGTCGAACCACCAGGACCAAGGGAAGAAGAGCCACGCGGCGATGCCAAAGATCGGCAGGATGGCGGTGTTTGATGGCGGTGGGCTGAAGAGGTCGCTGATATAGAGGACGGTCAGCAGTGCGACAAATGACCAGAAGCCGTAGGTCCCGGCCTTGCTGGTTGGGCGACTGGATTTGGCATAGAGCCAGACGGCGGCGATGAACACCGCGCCTTCGACAACGACTGTGCCGGCAATCGAACTCCACAGACCGAGGCCGACGCGAGTGTCGACGCCCGGCGACAACGGCATGTCGGCGCGATGCGAAATGACATCGAGAACCCAATGGCTGATGACGCCGACGGCGATGGCGATCGCGCCGCGCATGTAGCGGGTCAGAATGAGATACCCGAGCGCGAACGTGACGGACCAGACGAGAG
>Ga0315277_10012704_pt1 | contig 10545 bp, 5 predicted proteins | sample YL17G05_15_MG_FD_203695 | JGI IMG/M metagenome (GOLD analysis project Ga0315277, IMG submission 203695) | Sediment microbial communities from Yellowstone Lake, YNP, Wyoming, USA - YL17G05_15 | ecosystem: Environmental > Aquatic > Freshwater > Lake > Sediment | place: USA: Wyoming | collected... | reverse complement strand
AGAAGAGCACCAATCAACCTTGGGCAATTCTGGCTGCCGGCTGCCCGAGAATCGTGTCTTGACTTCCTAGAAAACCGGAAACACATAGACTGCCGTCCCCTGTTCGTGACCAGTACGCCTTACCCTCTCTGACCAGGTCCATCCTGGTTTCAGAGTTTCTCAGCTTCATCTATCAGCATGATCGGTATGTTGTCCTTGATGGTGTATCTCAGCCTGCAAGCATGACAAATCAGTTTTTCGTTCTTTCTGTCATATTCCAGGTCGCCTTTGCACTTGGGACACGCAAGTATCTTCAGAAGCTCTTCGCTCAGCATGGTTACCTCCGATATCGACTGTCGGCCTCGACTCACTCTTTTGCGAATACTCCTATTGACCGGTACTTTGAGGCCCTTCGGGTCAACAGGTCATCCACGGAGAGTCTTGAGAGATTGTCCAGCCAACGTAACACTGCTTCCTTGAGAGCAGCCGCCGCCTTGTCGCCGTCCCTGTGAGCTCCCCCGAGCGGTTCCGCGACGAGCTCGTCAACCACACCCAGCTCGAAAAGATCGCTCGCAGTAAGGCGCAGTGCCTCGGCGGCCTGAGGAGCTTTGGCCCTATCGCTCCAAAGGATTGCGGCGCACCCCTCCGGTGAGATCACGGAGTAGATTGCGTTCTCCATCATCAACACGGTATCGCCAACGGCCATTGCAAGTGCACCTCCGCTTCCCCCTTCCCCTATCACTGCTACAATAATCGGAACAGGTATCAGCGCCATTTCCCTGAGGTTACGCGCAATTGCCTCCGATTGCCCTCTTTCCTCGGCGCCGATTCCAGGAAAGGCCCCGGGAGTGTCTATGAAACTCACAATCGGACACCTGAACTTGCCGGCCATAAGCATCAGCCTTAGGGCCTTCCGGTAACCTTCCGGGTGGGGCATACCAAAGTTCCTGTAGAGATTCTCCTTGGTGTTTCTCCCCTTCTGTTGCCCCAAGACCATGACTGGTCTTCCGTCTATCTCGGCCGGGCCTCCGATTACGGCCTTGTCATCCGCGAAATTTCTGTCTCCGTGAAGCTCCAGGAAATGCGAGCACATGACCTCGATGTAGTCAAGCGCATACGGACGTCTTGGATGTCTTGCAAGCTGGACCTTCTGCCAGCTGGAGAGCCCCGAGTATATTTCGCTCTTCAGCTTGGTGAGTCGCCGCTCCAGCCTCCTCAATTCCTCGGAGAATTCTATGTTCTCCTCGGCACCGAAGTCCTTCAAATCCTGTATACGTCGCTCCAGCTCTACTATGGGCTTCTCGAAATCAAGCCACGTTCCGTCCGTGCTCATCAGATCGGTTACCTCTGATTGATCGGCGAAGACCATTGCGCCATGTCGGGAACGTCCGGAACTCCTCTCTGCGGCCACCCTATTTTAACTCCTTCGGGGCCTATAAGTTCCCCTAATGCGTGAAGGAGCAAGTCGTCAGCGCTAACTTTTACCGAACGGACTCTGACTCTGACAGGCGCACTTTCCTCTCGAGGCACGACGAGGATGACTTCGCATTCACCTGGGAAGCTCAGGAGTATTTCTCTGACCCTCGTGGCGAGCTCGGGCAGGCAAGACGGAAGCCGAATCTCGAGCCTCGGGATATCTCTTCCAGAGCCGGAAGCCTCTTCCCCGGTCGCGTTCAAACGAGTGCACTCGCCCAGGTCCTCGGATAAGGCTCCTTCGCCTTCCGTATCTTCCGAAGCTAAACAAGAGTCGGCAGGTGAGTACGAGGAAGCGGCAAGCGGGCGGGAGGCGTCAGATGATGCCGACGCGTCAGAAGCGTCCTTGAACTCTTCGACTTCCTGAGCAATGAGTTTTGTCTCTTCTTCCTTGCTGCTGGTTCTTCCTTTGACAACCAAAATGGAATCCACGCAAATGTCTCTTCTGGCTTTTTCGTAAAGGTCAGAAAACACGACGCACTCAACCGAACCAGAGAAATCCTCGAGTGTGATGAAGGCCATCGGTTTCTTGTTTTTTCCAACGATTGTCTTGCTTGACGACACCACACCGACAACCTTTACGTTCGTTCCCTCCGAGAGGTCAGAAAGTTTCGCTATCTCGAACGAAGCAATCTCCCTGACCCTGTCCCTGAAAGGAGCAAGCGGATGATCCGAAAGATAGAAGCCGAGCATTTCCTTTTCTCTGGCCAGCAGTATACTGCGAGACCAAGGGCTTACCTCGGGCAGCTCTTCACCGGCGAACTCGTGTCCGCGCGAATCAAAAAAAGAGACCTGGCCGTTGGCTTTCTCCTTTTGCTTCTTCTGGCCTGTTCCATAAGCCTTAACTAGAGCGCTCAGAAGCTGCGCTCTGTGGCCGGGCAGATTGTCGCAGGCCCCCGCGCATATTAGGCTTTCAAGCACCCGCTTGTTGACCAGACGCAGGTCGACTCTCCTACAGAGGTCAAACACGCTCTTGAATCTTCCACCGCTTTCCCGCGCTTGGACTATCGACCTTATGGCTCCAGAACCTACGTTGCGTATCGCACCCAGTCCGAAACGAATTCCCGCAGGAGCGACGGTGAACTCCCCCCGGCTCTCACAAATGTCAGGCCCCAGCACCTTGATTCCCATCCTTCGGCATTCCTCGATCAGAATCGCCACGCGTTCGGTGCGATCCACTTCGCTGCTGAGGGACGCGGCCATGAACTCCTTAGGATAGTGGGCCTTCAGGTAGGCGGTGTGATAGGAAATCATGGCGTATGCCGTGCTGTGAGACTTGTTAAACCCGTAACCTGCAAAGTTAGCCATCAGATCGAAAATGCGCTCAGCCATGCTTCTGTTTATTGCATTCTTCTTCGCACCATCGACGAAGGCCTCTCTCTGAGCGTCCATCTCGTCAACCATCTTTTTGCCCATAGCTCTTCTCAATATGTCGGCCTGCCCAAGAGGAAAACCTGCAAGTGTGTGAGCAATCTCGAGAACCTGCTCTTGATAGAGTATGACCCCGTGGGTATCCTTGAGGATTGGCTCGAGAAGAGGATGCTCGTACGTTATCTTCTTCTGCCCATTCTTGCAGAGGATGTAGTCCTTCACCATCTCTCCCTGAAGCGGGCCGGGTCTATGCAGTGCATTGACTGCTATGACGTCCTCGATACACGTTGGCTTGATTTTTCTCAACAGGTCTCTCATGCCCGCGCTTTCCACCTGGAAAACCCCCACGGTCTGGGCTTTCTTCAAGAGTTTGAAAGTCTCCTTATCGTCAAGAGGGATCTCTTCCAGCGAGAACTTTCTTCCGCCACTCTGCTTGACCATGTCCACTGTTTTCTCGATGACGGTAAGGGTTCTCAATCCCAGAAAGTCCATCTTGAGGAGGCCGATTCTTTCGATTGATTTCATGTCGAACTGGGTAGTTACGACGTCTTCGGCGGACTTGAAAAGTGGCACGTAGTCTGTGAGTTTCCCTGGTGCAATCAGAACGCCGGCGGCATGAGTTGAAGCATGCCTCGCAAGTCCCTCAAGGGTCGAAGCACACCTTATTAGCTTCTCGTACGTGCTATCAGAGGTTGAAAGTTGCTTGAGTTCCGGGATAGTTCCGAGAGCCTTCTCCAGCGTCATGTTGGGCTCATTGGGTATCAATTTGGCAAGCCGATCAACTTCACCATAAGAAACGCCCAGTGCCCTTCCCACGTCTCTGACGACCGCGCGGGCTGCCATGGTTCCGAAAGTGATTATCTGAGTGACGTTTTCCTTGCCGTATTTCTCAATAACGTATTTTATGATCTCGTCCCTTCGCTCGTACCCGAAATCAACGTCTATGTCTGGCATGCTGATTCGCTCCGGATTGAGGAATCTCTCGAATAGAAGCCCGAACTTGAGCGGATCAACGTCCGTTATCTTCAGACAGTACGAAACGAGACTTCCTGCCGCCGAACCTCTGCCAGGACCAACGGGTATTGCCATCTCTCTTGCTTTCTGAATGAAATCCCTCACGACGAGGAGATACTCGGCAAAGCCCATCTTGCATATAGTTCCTATCTCGTATTCAAAACGCCGCGCGATGTCCTCTGTTATCTCGGGATATCTCTCACGGAGACCCTGCTCGGCTAAAGTGCGGAGATGGTGCTCGGCGCTGAGGCAGCCGTCAGGAAGAGGAAAGTGCGGAAGGTACATTTTCCCAAATTCCAGAACGACGCTGCATTTTTCTGCAATCTCGATGCTGTTGACGCATGCCTCCGGGATGTCTCTGAACAACTGCATCATTTCCTGCGGAGACTTGAAGTAGACCTGATCGGTATCGAAACGCAGCCGGTCAGCATCGTCCACGCATTTACCTGTCTGAATGCAGAGGAGAACATCGTGGGCCTCGCTGTCTTCTCTCCTCAGATAATGACAATCGTTCGTTGCTACGACGGGTATGCCGGCTCGTTTACTCACTTCCAGAAGCCTCGGAAGAACGAGGAGCTCGTCTTGCAGTCCGTGGTTCTGGATCTCCAGGAAGAAGTTGCCCTTGCCAAAGACTTCAAGGAACTCCCCAGCTACCTTCACGGCAGCATCGATGCTCCCGCTTGCGGCAACGCGCGCAACCTCCCCGCTAAGGCATCCGCTCAAAGCCAGCAGGCCGGACGAGTATCTGCGGAGGATTTCCTTGTCGACTCTCGGAGTGTAGTAGAAGCCCTCAAGGTAGCCTATCGAAACGAGATTCAGAAGATTCTTGTAGCCTTCGTTGCTTGCGGCGAGGAGAAGCAGATGGTGAGTCCGGGAAACGGCGTCCTTGTTCTTTTCCGTACGATTCCTGCAGACGTAAACCTCGCAGCCCAACAAAGGCTTGATGCCCGCACGAGTTGCCTTATCGTAGAACTCTATTGCGCCAAACATGTTTCCATGATCGGTAATGGCAAGGGCGGGCATCTTGAAGGCCTTGGCGGCATTCACCAGATCTCCGATTCTGCAGGCGCCGTCAAGCAGACTGTACTCGGTATGATTGTGAAGATGGACAAACTGGCAGTGTTCCAAAGAAATCACCTTGCGACGCGGAAGCTCGTCTCGGCCAGACTCGCGTTCCCCGCCCTGTCCTTGACTTCGAAGACCACGGTGTGCTCCCCTTCGGCGAGAGGTTCGCTATACACTACGCTCAGTCGAGAGAATCTGGGGTCCCACTCGCTCAGGACCCTCTTGCCGTCAATTGATACACTCATCCCCTGCCACCCCAATCCCGAGCCAACGTCCCTGACAAGGGCATAGATTGTAGGAGTAACGGAGCGAATCACACGACCCCTGCGAGGACGCGGAATGGAAATGGACGGAGGCGCCTCGTCTTTGACAAGTGCAAACTCGGAGAACGCCCTCACGTTCGCCCCAACGGTCTCGTTCAGGCTGTCTACAATCGCGCCGACGTAGCTCCAGTTCTTCCCGGAATCTCTTCGATAAAGACCGACTCTATCAGCAACCGGCACATCGCTGTCACATCTTATGACCACGGTACCCTTTTTGTCAAAGACTACGTCAGCCGGTGCCAAAGAAAAAATGTCGCTCGAGAACCTGAGGCCTCGAGTGAGAGTTTCCCGAGCTTTACTCTCTATGCTGACATATACGTCCTGGTAAAAAGTCTCTGGTTCATAGATAAAACCCGCCCCCCCGTCCGGCCTCCAGATGCTCCCCTGCCACCCCTTTCTGGCCGTACGCACGGCGAGCGGCCTTGAAGCAATGACTGTCCTGGAACCCCCAATCTCCGTGACGCAAGTTACGGTCGCAGCATCCGACAGGATCGGCCGCAACTTGTATTTGGCAGTGAAAAGACCGCCCGGCTCTTCGATCACGTCAAGCCACAGCGTGTCGCCGGCTACTACGCCAATCCTGGGCCTCAGGAAATGTGGAAACATCTTGGCGAGGATTTCCACGTAGTCTCTATTGAGCACAAGATCAAGACGCGCAGACGCGTCGCGCAGAGCTTCACGACCCAGTAACGCCTTTGTGAACGGTCTTGAGACCGCACCTTGGCTGTCTTTCGCCCAGACCCTAAAGACTCCCTTGAGCTCACTCACGTCCTCTTGGGCCAGCGATGATGGAAGTTGAAGCTCAGCAGAGTAGAACGCTCTGACCCCAGGTAGTTCACCTCGCTCTTCCCTTCTGAGCGCAACCATTGAGAACCTTCCGTCGGTTGTCCCCAGGAGATAATCCATCGACACGCTGCTTAAGTCGTTCTCGGGATCCTCGACATCAGCCTCGACCAGCAGCGAGGGCCCCCGCCTGAGAAGCGCAACTGACCGTACCACCGGTTTTCTGTTGGCGACAAAGCTCAAGACGGCCGTGCTCGTGTTTCCTCTGACATCGCCGGCCTGAATACGCAGCGTGTGCGGACCCGACAGACCAAGAAGGCCGGTGTCCACAGCTCCTGCCCCGGGTTCTAGCCTACTCAGAAGTCTGAGTTTGCTTCCTTCGAACCGGCAGAGATTGAGCGTGTACACTTCTCCCCTCTTTGCGAGCCCGTAATCATAAGCCAGTTCGACTTCGTGCGTACGTGACGACTCTATCTCGTCGAATCTGCTTTGAAAAAGAAGCGAATCATCAAGGAACAACTTGAGCTCGTATACAGAGAGTCTGTTACTTGCTTTTTCCGTTCTATCAAAGACCGAAACTGAGACGATAAAGACCCCGGCCACCTCAGGAACCGCCGAGGTTCGGTATGTCTCGCTTTCGCGGGAACGTCTCAGAGGCAGGACGCGCGGAGAGTTCTTGCCGTCTATCTCGCAGCCCGGATCCGCGGGCGTGAGTTTCACAAACCTGAACGTGGGAGAAACGTGCTCTTCCAAAGGAAAAACACTCAGTAGAGGATTGAAAGCCACTTCACCGCGTCTCAGCTCAAAATGAAGATGAGGCCCGAATGAGAACCCGCTGTTGCCGGAATAGCCTATTGTTTCACCCGATACGACTGGAATCTGAAACGGTAGCGGGAAGACGTCTGTCTCGTAGTTTTCCCTTTCGAGCTGCTTCGGGAGCACAAATGATTCTATCCTGTCGGAGAATCTATCGAGATGAGCGTAAGAGGCGAGCAAACCGTTGTCCAGGAGAAGGTCTATGGCCTTACCATAGCCACCGCCGGAGACGCGCACTCTGTACACGTAACCGGAGCGAACGGCAGCCACGGGCATTCCTACCTCACCGTTCGTAGAAAGGTCGATCCCAGCGTGAAAGTGGCCGCTCCTGTACTCGGAGAACGTCGACGTGATAGCGCCAACAGATTGTAGAGGAAACTGAAACCCGCTGCTGGCAGAGTCTGGCTCAGCCGCGCTGATGGAAAGGGGATGCGAGGAAAGGAACAAGGTCATGATGAACAGTCGAAGGCACAAGGTCATGATGAACAATAAGAGGTTCCCGATCTTCATTTCCAGTGGTCCGATTCCGTTGTCACGGCTGTCACGGCAAACCGATTCGTCTACTACGCACAGATACTACGCACAGAGTTTTTTCCTTCCCGGCAGAGTGAGAAACTAGCACCGCCAGCGAACGTCTGTCAAGATGCACACAAACTTCCTTGGTGATGCGTTGATCCAGAGGGTAGCATCACTGTAAAGTACGACCTCATCACATTGCTTGCGAAGAACGGTCCGAGCTCCAGAGGGCTCGCATTTTGCAAAGCACAAATGCAAGTCGCTATCACATGACTCACTGGATCGAACAATTACCGGAGCACACGGCTCCACGTTTCGCGTCCCCCCTGTTCGAATCCCGTTTGGTTCCAACCGCATGCGAGCTTCTCTTTCCGTTGTCTCGTCACTGATGTGTCAATGGTACGCTTCTTGCGCTTTCCCCACACGTTCGCTGGCTAGCCTGCATGAGGTCTAGCGCTTCAGGCGGGTAGAACCATAGCTCTGGAGACGAGCAGTACGAGGATCGGTTTTCTAACAAAGGAGGTAGGTCCAGATGCTCACAAAGCGATCCATGCTCATCGTTCTTGCTCTGCTTCTTGCACCTTTCGTACTGACAGGGTGTGGCAATGACAAGACAACCAGCCCGATTATCGAGACCCCTGACACGGTGCCCCCGGCCGCGCCGGCTACCCGTGTGTCCAGGAGTGATTACGGGTTTGCAACCGTCATGTGGCAGAGAAATACCGAAGCTGATCTGGCCGGGTACTACGTTTACCAGTATAACCCGACCCCGGACAGCGAGAAAAGCTATCAGCGTTTAAACACCCAGACCTACACCGGCACTGGGTACAAAGTAGAAGGGTTGACCCCGGGAATGACCTATTACTTCAAGATCACGGCTGTGGATAGGTCAGGTAACGAGAGTGCCTACTCTGCGACTCTTCCGCTCACCGTCATGTCCCGTGCTGCCGGTGGAAACGACGACGCCACAAGGGACGAGTACCTGGAATAGCTCCCCACTCTATCCCTTAGGGATAGGTGAATGGCGAAGAAGAAAGGAGGGTCCGTTGACCCTCCTTATCTTTTTGGGCGTCTCTCAGCAGAGCTACTGCAAAGCCACTGCCGGTCCGGCTGGCAGCGATTGCCCCGCGGTTCTTCTTTCAGCTCGGCTGCGTACTTTGACTCGTTGCCAATGCCGATCCAACCAGTGAGATTACCTCGCGACGATCCACCGCGAGCCGGAACGAAAGCAATCACTCACTGCTTGAAAAACACTAACTTACCGCTGGCCTTCAAGCCGTCCACGTCCGCCCTGTAAAGGTACACGCCTGAAGCCAACTTTCGCGAGTATTGATTCCCGCCGTCCCACAGCAGGGTCAGCGTACGACCTTCTCCGCGTGCGTGAAGCAGGGCCACCTGCCTACCGGTCACGTCGTAAAGCAGTATTCTGCCCCTTTCCCCGCTTCCCACTCTATCCCCCTTGACCACGCATTCGAAAGTAACGGTTCCGACAAAGGGATTGGGAAACGCACTCACTGCTAGACCCGGCCTTTCCTCAGGCAAAGGCGAGGAGACTCTGGAGCCGGAGTTCCCGCTCCTCTGCGCATCGTGTCTGTACATCGGCCATGGCATCAGACTGTCCGCCGCCTGTGAACCTGCAACTTCCCAGAAGTGGAGCTTCGTGTCGTCGGACCCCACGGCCAGCTCCAGCACACCGTCTTCGTCGAAATCCCATATACAAGGCGATGACTTGACGGCTCCGCCCGTGCTGCGCGGCCATCCTGCGAAAGGCGCGCCGGAAGAGGACCAAATGTGAAGGTCCCTGTCGTCCGAGCCAACCGCGACCTCACACTTGCCGTCCGAGTCAAGGTCGACAAGTGAGGGGGATGACGCAACGGGCCCGGCAGTCAAGACCGGCCAGCCAAGCAGAGGCTGACCGTCCAATTTCCACGCATACACGCGTCCGCTGGACGTTCCGCCTACTACTTCGGGCAGGCGATCGCCGTCAACATCACCAAGCGCGAGCGATCTGCTCAACGAGCCTGAGGCAGTCTGTGGCCAGCCCCCAAGCAGCGTACCGTCGTCATCGATTGCGTACACCTTTCCGTCCGAACCTCCAACAAAAACCTCGCTGCGACCGTCCCCTTCCACGTCCACGGCGGCGCACGAGCGAAGAAGACCGGAGCCGACTGTTACCGGCCAACCCCCCAGGTAGCCGCCATCGGCCTTCAGCGCATGAAGCCTTGAGTCAGAAGTAGCAACCAGAATCACAGCCGTAGTGTCCTCTCCCATGAAGGCAAAGCAGGGTTCGGAAGTGACGGAGCCGGTGAGCTTCACCGGCCAGCCCGGCTCAGACGAGCCGTTGCCGGATAGAACGTGCACGGTCGAATCAGCACAACCACACACTAGTTCAAGGACACCTTCGCCGTTCAAGTCGCACACCATCGGACCCGACACTACTGCCGCGCCGAGGTTCTGCGGCCAGCCCGCCACGACACTTCCTGAGACATTCCAGGCATAAACGTTTCCCGAACTCGAGCCCACCACAAGCTCCTGCCCTCCGTCCCCGTCTATGTCGCCGGCGCCAGGCGACGTGGGAGAACCCAACCCGCACTTAGGCCACCCACCAGCCACTTCGCCCCCAGATTCATAGACGTAGAGACACCCGTCAACACTGGTCACAACAATGTACTTCCCGAGACCGCTCTTCATCGGCAGAGGAGACCCCACGACTTCACCTTGGGTGCGTGCCTGCCAGTTCCCGCTGCCGAGGCTCAGGGCAGCGTAGGCGTCAATCCTCCCCGCCCCCAACTGTCCCGAAAAGCCGGGGTTGAGCGCATCAATCGGGTCGCAGGTTGAAGAGATAATGTTCAACACGTCGGTCCTGGTGAGCAAAGGGTTCTTCGAAAGGAGCAGTGCGGACAGCGCCGAGACAAACGGGGCAGCCATCGAAGTGCCGCTGTAATAGGCATAGGCGTGCTCCCCGGTACTCAACTTGTAGTAGGTGCTCGCGATTGTGTCGCCGGGCGCACAAAAGCTAATCCACCTCCCAAAGTTGCTGTAGTAGGGCTTCATGTCTCTTGAGTTCGTGGCAGCCACGGCAAAACAGTCGCCCCTTGAACCCAGATAGTTGTAAGCCGTTGACGACGTGTGATCATTTCCGGCAGATACAACTACGATCGCACCCCGTGCTATCGCCGTGTCAACGGCAACGTCAAGACCGCCC
>Ga0315277_10012703_pt1 | contig 10545 bp, 7 predicted proteins | sample YL17G05_15_MG_FD_203695 | JGI IMG/M metagenome (GOLD analysis project Ga0315277, IMG submission 203695) | Sediment microbial communities from Yellowstone Lake, YNP, Wyoming, USA - YL17G05_15 | ecosystem: Environmental > Aquatic > Freshwater > Lake > Sediment | place: USA: Wyoming | collected... | reverse complement strand
CCAACACCGTGTCGGCTTGGCCGTAGTGGACCATGGCCGGAGTCAATAGGCCCAGGCCCCAGTGGTGATGCTCGTGGTTCTGCCAGTGGAAGAACTTGCCGCAGAAGTCCAGGCCATGTTCGATGCCGGTAAAGCGGTCCGGGAACTCCGGCCGGTACTTCAGCGTCTTGAACTGGCTCTCCGAGAACGGGTTGTCGTCGGAGACGTGCGGTCGGCTGTGGGACTTGGTGATCCCCAGCGTGGCCAGGAGTTGCGCCACGGTCTGCGAACGCATCGACGGCCCGCGATCGCTGTGGATCGTGAGTTGGTCGCGAACGATCCCCTGCTTCAGCACTGTCTCGCGGATCAGCCGCTCGGCCAGGTGTTCGCTCTCACGCCGAGCCAGCATCCAGCCCACCACGTAGCGGCTGAAGATGTCGAGGATCACATAGAGGTGGAAGTAGGTCCACTTCGCGGGCCCCAGCAGCTTGGTGATGTCCCATGACCAGACCTGATTGGGCGCGGTGGCCACTAATTGCGGCTTGTGGTAGGTGGGGTGCCGCAGTTGGTCTCGTCGCTCGCGGACTTCCTGCCGGTCGTCCAGGATGCGGTACATCGTGCGGATCGAGCAGAGGTACTGCCCCTGGTCCAACAACCCCGCGTAAACCTCGGCGGGAGCTTTGTCGGCGAACGGCTCGCTATGGAGTACGTCGAGGACTTTTCGCCGCTCCTGGTCGCTCAGTGCCCGCGGCGGCTTGGGCCGCGGCGTGTTCGCAGGCTTGGGTGGCTTCGACTGACGATGCCTGTAGAGCGTTGCTCGGGGCACGCCCAGGCTGTGGCAGGCCGCTGCCGTGCTCACCTGGGGCGAGAGTTCCTCGATGGCCTTCATGGCTCGCTCCCGCTGTTGTCGGTCGGCGGCAGGGGAATCCCCAGGATCTCCGAGAGTTTTTTTGGACCTCGATGATCGTCTCGGCCTGGCGGGTCTGGCCGGCCAGCACGGCATCGAGCAGATCCCAGGCGGTCCTCGCCCGCCATCCTCCCGCCAACCGGCCCACCATCTCCGGAGTGATCTTCTGTCCCGATCCGGTCAGCAGGGCCAACTTGGCCAGTTCCTGGTCGAGCAGGCCCAGCTCGCTCCCGATCATCTCGACCAGCATTTCGGCGGCCGCCTGGGACACTTGCACGCGATGGGCCTGCACGGCCCAACTCCCCAGCCAGCGGACCACTCCTGCCGCGGCAGGGCACTTGCAGTCGATTGCCAGCCCCTCGGCCACTACCGCCTTGTAAAGCCGCGTGTTGCCCGGAAACGCCTTGACGTCCAGCACGAGCACGCCCCTGCCGGTGGGCTGCGCGACGTAATCCTCCAATTCTGCGCGGTACCGGCTGACGAACTCGTCGGCCCCCTCGACCACCACCAACCGTTGCCCGGGACCGAACATGGCCACCGTGGCCAGCTCCCCCAGCACGTCGGCAAGCTCAGCCGTGGAGCCGTCGAAGGTCGAGAGCGAGAACTCCCCCTCGTCGCCCCCCAGCACTACCCGCCGAATCGCCCGCACCGCCTGCCGCCTCAGGAACAGCTCGTCCCCAAACACCACACACACCGCCCGCGGGACGTGCTTCTGCGGTTGGGCAAGGTAGTCAAAGGCGTGGAGGGCTTTCGCGGCCATGCCGTCAGTATACGGCGGAAGGCGGATGGGGGAAGGCGGGTGGGGGAGAACACATGCCGGGCTCTTCACAGAAAGCCGCGCCAAACACAGAGCCGGGGAAGCATGGCATCGGATTGAGGGGCGCGTGAACCCAAAGACAGAGCGGTACGCCATTGACAAGGTCGGGGCACCTGGGCGAGAATGGGTGACACTGTGAGTCCAGATCGGCTCTTAGCGGCCGTCCAACAATTACTCCCCTCTCCCGCGGGCGGGAGAGGGGCAGGGGGTGAGGGCAGCGGCCGGCGAAAACACGAAGTTATTGTTGGACGGCCGCTTAGTTCACTGCGGGCGGACAGCGTCGGGTTGTTAAGAGTGATCGCGACTTGTCGGAATTCGCTAGATCTGATCATCGCGTGCATTGCGGGTGAAAGGAGGCCTTCAATGATTCGAGCAGTCTCGGTTCGCCTTTTCGCTCTTCTCGTCTGGAGCGTTCTGTTCATCCTGGCACATCCCGCATTCTCGAGGGCTGATTGCGGGCACATTCCCGTTTATCCAGAAGGGGAACCATCCCCCGATCCAGTTCAGCCGGACGACACACCGCCGGATGTCGCGCCTCCAGACACGGTCCAGCCCGGAGATGACAGCGCCGAGTGGAAAGACTGGCAACCGGTCAATCCCGTGGCTTACAGGATGACTATCCAAGAGCCCTCGCAGAAGGCGGTCCTCGCATGGAACCAGAAAGAACAGATCATGGTGCTCAGCACCGAATTGAAGAGTTCCCGCAAGGGCAAGCTGCTGGAGATCATGCCACTGCCTTCGCGGCCCAAGCTGTCCAAAGGAGACGCAGACCTGTTCGACAAGACCCTGAAGCTCTTTCGCAGCAAGCATAACCTTCCGGAACCGGTCGTGGCCCGGATCGCCAAATCGAAGCCGGCCGGCGAAGTCATCGAGGTTGTCCAAATCGGCTACCACAAGCTTTCCGTAGCCCGCGTGCTCAATCCGAAGGAGTTCGTCCAGTGGGCCGACAACTACGCCCGCGGCCAGTTGGGCCCGAAAACCCAGGCCGTGATCACTCCCGTCGGAAGGCAGGTGATCGGCCAGTATCTTCGGGAAGGTTACAAGTACTGGGTTTTCGACCTGATCGAGGTGGATACGAAGCCCCAGCCTCACGTGGCCGTCCAATACCGGTTTCAAACCGACTTCCTCTACTATCCGCTGCGGATTACCCGAACGTCCGGGAGCGGCGGCACAAAGGTCGAACTGCTGGTCCTGACGGACCAACTCCTGAGCCATTTCCGCGGGTTGGATCCCAAGTCGATCAATATGCCCCAGACATCGGTGGACGTCTCCCTGAACGAGGTCCAGAACCTGAACACCGAGATTGCGAATCTGTTCGGGCCGCAGCCCGTCAAGTTGCGATACTGGGAGATCCAGGGGCCGATCCAGAGCTTCACGGGAGACCTCCAGGCGGCCACTCAGCCGGTGCGGAGAATCCGTTTCAACTGACACACCTCCCCGCCGACGACGTCGACGTGTTTCTCTGGCCCTCAATCCGAGACCTGGGCGCACTCGGGGTGGGCCTTATGCCACCAGGGCGCCCGTCATATACCCACAAGCGGCCGCCTGCGTGTCATCCTAGGGGGGGCTCTGACGCTAGGAATTCCCGGCGTCAGGGTTTGCGGACCATTGCGGGAATCGGAGCGTGTCACTATACTCGCGTTGTGTTGTGGCCATTATAAAGTTGCGTTTGCAGCTAGAATCCGAACAACCCCTTTCTCGAAGGAGCTTAAGCATGGCCGATGACAATGAAAAACAGCCCGCAGGACGAGTGCTGAGCCGCCGACAGTTGATCGCTGGCGGGGCTGTAGCAGCCGCACTTCCGTGCACCACGCTCCTAGCGGCGCAGGTGCGTGTTCAGCGGCCTCGTCAGCCTATTGTGGCTGCTGTCCCGACTGTCAAACGCGTTTTTGTGGCGGGCCTATCCGACGACCAGATTCGGAGCCTGCGCGCCGCGAGAATCGGGAGGCCGAGCGCCGAGGCGCTGGAGGATACGCGCGATCTGTATGCAGCACTTCAGAAGATCGCTGCTGATCCCGATACGGCGAAGCAGTTTATCGAGAACCCGCGCAGAAGTCTGACTGCGGCAGGATTGGCCGCTCCCGTTATGGATCGCCGAAAGCTTGTGTTTGCTCACTGGCAGGAAGGCCCCTACGTGCCGGAGAACCCGGACAAGCAGGAAGCATGGCAAGTCTGCGCAAGTGTTGGCTTCATCGTGTGCGTAAGTGCTGGGTATTCTAAGTGAGGTTATCGCCAAAGCCCGCCGACTGCAGTGGGCGGGCTTTGGTTGCGGTCGGAGACTGTCTTCACGGGAGAGCGGGGACAGGTCCAGTTTGCCGGAACGGCCCGAAGGGCGCGCCGCGCAATTTGCACCTGTCCCCTTTTTCTCGGGCACCAAGGCCCATTTGCAGCCAACGGTCGCCGCGTGAGAACTCTCGAAGACGTTTCTTCCCCGTGTTGACGCAGAACGAACGATGGCGCTCCTCTGAGGTCTCCTGGCACGGGCAGGCAAGCCGCTGTGTTGCGGGAATCTCGGCCATCTGACCGCGACACACTCTCACGATTCTGGTCAAGGACAGGCTGCGATCAGCGTCAAAGCGCTTTCTGGAGCACGTTCGATGAAACGGATCCTCGAGAAGATGACCATCTCGGAGCTCCGCAAGGAGGCAAAACGCCGAAAGCTGCAAGGTTACAGTGGGCTGAACAAGGCCGACCTCGTGGTGTTTCTGGAAGCGCACGCTGAGGTGCTCATTCAGAGCGACCACGGCGAAATGCCGGGCACGATATTGGCCAGCCGAGAGGTCCGAGATCGCGTGTACGGGCTACTTGCGCCAAAGGACCCCGTCGTCCGAATACTCCGCGATGTACAGCCCGCGGAGGGGGAACGCGCCGACGCTCTCGAATTCGTCGAGCCCGACGAATTCGAGAGCATACGTCAACCGATCAACGATGCTTTGGCCCGACGGTCGGCCACCATCGGTGTCCAGGCCAAGGAGTTCGTCTTGCTGGGTGAGTCCCGAGAGGACGCGTTCGCCGAAGCAGAAGAGCTAGAGATTGCGTTTGCCGATGGTGTGACTGAGCGGCATAAGGTCTTGGCACGGGCCGAGATTGGCGACGTTTTGTATCACGTGGTCATTCCCATGTTGCGGACGCTTTACCCATGCGAGATCGTCGATCGTCAGACGGCTCAGCGACTCTCCGATGCCGAATTCGATGCACTATTCGACACGTTCGGTGATCTCCTCGAAACCGTGGAAGAATTGCCTCTACCTGCCGGAACAGTCCTGAGGCCCTACTCTCTCCCGACGGAGCACTTGGGTGGGTGATCTGGCTCAGAATAGCGATCTCAGCGCGCCCGCGAAGAACGAGAAGGGGGGGGCGGCGGCAACTTCCCCGAACGCCCTGTTCTCGGGGGAGGACGAAGAGCTACTTTTCGCCGGCGTCAACCTCGAGGTCCTCCAGGGCGCGTTCGTCCTAAGCAAACCTTCCGTGGGTGCTCTGAGTGCCCTCAACCGGGAGGAGGTCCTTGCCTTTGTGAGGTTCTATCCTCTGCGCGAGGACCAAGGCCAGGCTACCAAAGCGCTCATCAGCTTCTACGAGACGATCGGCCGCGACACGGATCAGGCCGTGCGGGCCACTTCAGATTTTCTCGCCCGGATGCAACGCGACGGCTGGTTCAGGGAGGGGATACCCGAGGATCGCTCGAAGCCCCTCGCGGCCATCTACTTTACCGTCACCCGTCGGTGCGACCTCGCCTGTAGCTACTGCTACCAGGGACTTGCCAATCGAAACAACACCGAGATGACGGTCGAACAGGCCAGCGATGTGCTCGGGAAGATCAAACGGGTGAACGCCCGCGCTTTCATTGTCGTGACGGGGGGCGAGCCCTTGTCGCACAGGCGCATTTTCGAGATCCTGGCTCTCATCGATGACTCTGGCTTTCAGTCCGTTCTCCTCACCAACGGAACGTTCCTCGACGAGGCGACCGCGGTTTTCCTGAAGGGGCTTAAGAACTTCTTTGCGATCCAGCTCAGCATGGACGGGATTAGTGAAGAAACGCACGGCCTGACCCGAGGAATGGGCCACTTCTGCAGAGTGATGCGCGCCCTCGAATGCATCATCGAGCAAGGTCTACCGTTCATCCTGGCCCCGACGATGCACAGTCGGAACCTACACGAACTCTACGAGATTGCGGCACTGGCGGTGCGAAACGGAGGTTGGGTGTCGCCGAACGACCTTCGCGAGCTGCCTCAGCCCGGCCTGAACTTCGAGAAGATCCACGCCAGCTACGACCGCTTGCTTGACGCTTTGGCAGACGTGGGGCGCCGTCTCGAGGAGGAGTTTGGTCAACAACGGATCGCGATGCTTCGAGACCGCTATCAGCCTCCGTCGGATTGCAGCGCGACCTCTCCCAACGCAAAGTTCGCTTGCGGTATGGCCCACTCGATCGTGGATCTCGATTGGAACGGCGACGTTTACCCGTGCCACTTAGCCAAGGACGAGAAGCTGATCTTGGGGAACGCGTTCGTGGACGACTTCGAGACGATCCTGGCTCGCGCCACAGAGCGGCGGATCCGGGTAAGGTCGCACGAGATCGAGAAGTGCTCTGCCTGCAAGTTCGTATCGAGGTGTGCCGGAGGTTGTCGTGCGGGGGCGTGGTTCGCTTACGGAACCTTGCTACGGGAAGACGACTTGTGCAGCCTGTATTACCAGGTGCACTTGGCGAGGTTGCTTGGAAGTGTGAAACGATGCTAGCATAGCGCCGAAGCTGGTGGGCCCGCGCACTGCTGAAACGATACCTCCTTGGCCTGCTCGGCAATCCTGCACGGACCGGGTTGAGTTCCACGTGGCGGGCGGCGGCCAACAAGTACGCTTCGTCCGTCACGAACGAGGCAAGACGCCCCTGCCAGAGATGACCCCGACAGCCTTGCCGAAAGATGACCTGCCGCGTGTAACGTCGGTGGGCCTCGCCGATCGCCTGCCGCAGGCCGATGGCGCCCTACCGGATACTCTGGGGCAGATAGTACCGGCTGGCCGGCGTCTGGCCGGAATCCACTGTCGGGCGGATGTCGCGAATCTGGGCCGTCGGCCTGAACTGTCCCAGCGGGACCGGTTGGGGTGTCTCAAACACGCCCACGTTGCCCGCCTCATCCCGCACTTCCAGCCGCAGATAGATCGCCTGTGGGGCGCGTGTGTCGATCGTCCAGCCGTAGCGACCGGTGTTCTCCAGCCCGCTGGCAATGGTCGTCCACGGTCCGCCCGGCCTCTCGCTGAACAGCAGCGAGACCGGGCGGGCGGCCAACCACTGATCGTGGGCCTGCCAGGAGATGAGCAGCTTTCCCGACTCGGCACCGGTCCCGCGCCGTGCATCGATGATCTGGGCGGTGGGCTTGGTGAGATCGACGCCCACGACGATCTCGGGCAGTTCGCCGGCCTGCGGCCGCGCCCCGCCCAGGCCGGTCCCGCTGGTGACCACCACCTTCAGGCCGTAGATCCCCTCCTGATCGACCTTGACCAAGAGCGGGCTGCGGTTGTCGTCGTCCACCGCCAGGGGTCTCCAGGACCGTCCGCCGTCTTGGGTGCCCCAAAGCTCCACGCGCGAAATCCCCGACGGCCCCACCGACGTCACGTCGTACTCCAGTTGAAACGCCCGCGAGTTGACCATCCGCGGCCGCTGGGTAGCCCCTGGGTGCGGTGACAGCGCACTCTCCGGCCGGCTCCCCTCGGACTCGGAATCTCCCGGCGGGACGTAGCGGTTCTGGATGGGCGGATTGACGCTGCTGCTCACCGAGCCGGGCGGCGGCTCCAGCCCGCCACGGCCATCCAGCGAAGACGGCGTATCGGCGGGTGTGTTGAGAAAGGTCGGCGGCGGGGCCCCCGTGTCGGGGTATCGGTAGTTCGCATAGCGGTCACTGCCAGACGGGTTGCTGGCGGTGGCGGCATCGGCGTAGCCGGAGGTCCCGGAGTCTGCCGGGCTGCCCGAGTCTTGAACGTTGCCGGGGCCGCTCGTCGCCGCGCCGGTTGGAGCATCTGCCCGGTTACCCTGACCGTCTGGTGCGGCCCCGCGGTTCCCCACCAGGCCGCTGGGATCGGTTGACGCGAGGTCACCGGCGGCTTGTGTAGCGGGCCAGGCCGTAGCACTCGGCCCGCCGGCAGCGGCACGCCACGCAGACGGCGGTTCTTCTTGGGCAATCCGGGGCGAAGGCCCTTCCGGCCCTTGGCCGGCTTTCACCTGGGCGTGGCTGACGGCCAGGTTGCCCGCCAGGTCCGACACCTCGGCCCGGATCTGGATCTCCTGTGAATCGGTCTGGGGCCACCAGGTCACCTGGCCCGTCTGAGGCGAGCCCGAGGCGGCCTGCTGCTGCGTGCGGTCGACGGCCACCTCCTGCCACGGCCCGTCGGTCGTCGTGCGGTACTGGAGCGTCAAGCTGCTCGGCTTGGGGTGAGGATCGTCGATGGTCCAACGGGCGGTGATCTGGCCGGCCTGGCCCCGCTCGGCCTTGAGCTGCAACTTCGGCGGCATCGTATCGACAATCACCCTCATCTCAGGCCGCTGCGGCCGCTGCGGCCAGAATTGGCCGGAGCGGTCGATGGTCCGGGCGAGGAACCAGAACTCGCCGTCGCCGCCGGCGCGAAACATGAAACGCCGCCGTGCCGGCTCCACCTTGCTATAGAGCTGCCAGCTCGTGCCCCGATCGCCGGAGACGAACAATTGCACTTCCGCCGGATCCCGCCCCGACTGCTCCGCCGGATCGATCCGGAAGGGGATGCCGAACAGCGTCTGCCGCGTGGCGATCGGCTCGGGCAGGGTTTGGGCAGGGGCCGGCCAGGCCGTCTCCGCCGCCGGCGCCACCGCTGAGAGGGCGAGTAACTGCGCGATCGGTGCGAGCCACATGGCGAATTTCCTCCGCATGAGCGAGCCGTTTCTGCCAACAAATCCGGGCGCGCAGCCTCGGTACAGAGCCACGCGGAATTCGTATCGGCTGTGCGGCTCGTGAGACTTGAAACAGAAGTAACGGCCGTTGCGCGCAGGAAAACTGCGCAATATAGAGAAGAGAAGGGCCGTCTAGCCCGCATTTCTCACCAACACCCCACATTGGATCACAGTGTGCCACTGCTTCGCAGAAGCAGTGCGGGGCGGAATCCCGCAGCACTGCTTGCCTTACGTCAAGCAGTGGCACACTGTGGTGAGAAATGCGGGCTAGAACTCTTCCCAGGGCTCGGGTACGGCCTCCCCGCCGGCGATGGTCGTCATGGCCTTGATCCGCGCCGGATCGGCGGTGTCGCGCAAGGTGTGGACACCGCCGTCGCAGAACAGGACGTTGGCGCACCCGGGATGCTGGCTGCGGATACCGTTGGGTGTACCGTCATTGATCGCGAAGCTGATCTCCTCGGCCTTCAAGTCGCGCGGTTCCATCCATTGAATCCCCGCATTGGCCACCTCGACCACCATGATCGTCCTGGAGGCGCCGTCCTTGATGTCCGCAAGCTTCGTCGCCGTGGGCCCGTCAGAGATCGTCCCGGGACCGACGATCATCACATAGCTGGTCCGGGAAGGATCGCCCTGCCAATCATCCGAGCAGGAGTAGACCTCGCCGATCATGTTGGCCAGGGCCAGGTTGCCGGGGCTGTCCCAGGGCTCGGCGAAGTTGTATCGCCGATACAGCGACTCCTGCCCCATGTACGGCAAGAGCAACACCCGCCAACTGTGCATCGGCTTGCCGTTCTGGTCAGGAATGTAGGCCGGCGGAAAGCACTTGTGCACGTCGTGGTAGTTGTGCATCGCCAGGCCGATCCGCCTGAGGGTCATGGTGCACGTTGATACCTGCGGTCCCGGCGCGGGCATCGTGCCGGTCGCTTGCGGCGCGGGCCCCGCGCGCCCTGTCCTCCAGAAGAATACCCCGCCGCAAACCAGCAGTCCCAACACACCCGCCACGACGATCAGAATGATGACCACGATCGCCGCCTGGGACCCTTGGCCTGGCATCCGCGCCCCCGGCGTTCCGGCCAGCGGCGGAACCGTAATCGTCTTGCCACAGGCGGCACATGGCCCCGTCTGGCCCGCGTACTCCTCTGCCACGTCCGTCCGGGCACCACAATGTGGACAGATGAATGGAATCGGCATGATGGTAGCTCCACACCAAGTGTTTCCGCCGCGCGGCCGTGGCGGCTAAAAGTGTTTTCGCCGCGTGGCCGCGGCGACTATTGACCCTCAGAAAAGTAATGTCGTTTAGCCGCCGCCGGAACGGTGGCGAACGCTCGGGCCGACGTGCCGTCGGCCGCTAAACGCACACGACTTTACTTTTCTGAGACGCAATAAACGAATCGCCCTCAGAATGGTACAACCCCGTTCAGTTGGGGCCGGTCTTCTCGCCTCCGTCGATGGTGGTCATGGCCCGCACCTGCTCGGCGGTGGTCCACTCGCTCAGGAAGAGCACCGAGCCGTCGCACATGGCCGCGTGGGCACCGCCGGGATGGCCGCTGCTGATCCCTCCGCGCTGCGGACCGTTGATCTCGAAGCGCATCTGCCCGACCTCAAAGTCCCGCGGCTCCGCCCAATCGATCCCCGAATCCAGCGTCTCGACCAGCATCAGGGTGCGGACGGCCCCGTCGGGGAACTCACTCAGCCGCCGCCTGGGGCCGGTGACCGTCGAGAAGCTGCGGGGCCCGGTGATCATCACGTAACTGGTTTCGCCACCGGACCCCGCCGCTGCGGCGGGGCAGCGGTAGACCCGGGGGATCGTCTCTGCCACGGCCCGGTTGGCCGGGCTGTCCCAGGGCTCGTCGAAGCGATACCGATCGTACAGCGCCCGCTCTCCCAGAAACGGCAGGATCAGCACCCGCCAACTGTGTATCGGCCGGC
>Ga0315277_10012702_pt1 | contig 10545 bp, 5 predicted proteins | sample YL17G05_15_MG_FD_203695 | JGI IMG/M metagenome (GOLD analysis project Ga0315277, IMG submission 203695) | Sediment microbial communities from Yellowstone Lake, YNP, Wyoming, USA - YL17G05_15 | ecosystem: Environmental > Aquatic > Freshwater > Lake > Sediment | place: USA: Wyoming | collected... | reverse complement strand
TGGGCGCCATTGGATATCAAACCGAATCGATGCATGGTGCAGGTTCGCCTCAAGCGCAAAGGATCATGATTGAAAGAGACGCGAACATTGAGTTGAAAAAGCAACTTGCCAAATCTCTTGCTGGAATCGAAAAGAATGGTTAGACAAACTGAGGAGCTTTCAACGCGCCGTCGAGGAGTAGGCGCGCGTGTCAACAAATGAAGATGATCAACGAGATGGCAACACGGCAGGCTTTGACTGTCGTGCGCGTGCCATGACGTTGGCGGCATTTGGGGGTCGATAGCGACTGACTTGTTCGCATCAAAGCACATTAACCCAACTGGAAATGATGGTCTGTTCTACGGCAATCCCAGCCTGCTAGTTTCGCAATTGATCGCTGTTGTCGTAGTCGGCGCCTTCGCGTTCATCGGCTCGTATGTTTTGCCTAGGCTCATCAAGATCTTCTCGCCTCTACGCGTAAGCCAAGAAGAGGAAGAAATTGGCCTTGACTCAAGTCAACATGGAGAGGAAGCCTACTCCTAGAGTCGAAGCTTCGGCAAGGAAAACTTGAGCGTTCAATCACGGACTGGCATTTCGATGCGGACATTCCGGACGCTCAGTCCCAGAAATAGCACTGCAGCACAGTTGGAACTAAACTTCGACGAGCATTCCATCCATTACCAGGCTCTCCCTGAATCCCATACTCTTTAGTTTCTCAATGAGTTCTTGCTTCGAACTAGCAACCAATACTCGTATTCTATTTGCTCCGCCTTTTCTAATCTCTTTAATCCCTTCGCTGATGAGCGCTCTCTCAATCCCGCTTGATCTGTCCTGGGCAACTGCCTGAATGGAACTGATACTGCCAGCTTCTTTAGGTGTGGTGTAGCTTGTCTCTGCATACCCGACTATTTTGCCATCAAGCACTGCAACTATCTTCTTCTGAGTCGAGTAATGTAACAAGCGTTGCCAGAATGGTGTTTTCAAGTTTTTCTTACTGAAATCAAAGATCATTAGGCGATTCGGATCTTCTGAAGCTCTAATGAGATTGTAGACTTCGTCCAAGTCATCTTCCTGAAAAGGTCTGGCTTTGACTTCATTAGTCTCTTCTGGTGCGCGCATAGAGTCTGTTTCTCCCACGAAATATGCAATGTGCTCAAATGCTCTGAATCCTAGCTTGGTGTATACGCTTATCGCAGGGGTATTTGTTGACTCTACATGCAAGACTGCTCTGCTCATTCTCTTTTTCTGGACATATTCGATGGCATTTTTCATCAGTCTCGTTGCAACGCCTCTTCTTCTGTAATCCGGATGCACCATCACTGCTGATATATAGCCAACTTTTCCTCTACTATTCACGATTGCAGTGCCAACGACTTCGCTGTCAGCTTCTGCAACCAGAAATTTGATTGGTTCTTTTCCACAGAGCCGTGACAATCCTAAGAAGAGTCTGCCTGTTATTCCGTAGGCGCGATTGACCATGTCTCTTGTATGATCGGGATCAAAGCCAGTAACTTCGAACTCTTTAGCAAAACACTTAGGCAAAAGATCGAGCAAATCATTCAGATCAGATTTGCGAAAATCTCTGACCAAAACATTATCGTTCGTTTTGCCAAGTTCGGTCTTTCCCATATTATGCGCTTCCGATAGTTGTATTCTTGTTTTGGGTGTATTTGAAATTGCTCCTTGGCTGTCATCATAGCCTATGCGAGAGACTTCAGGGAACTGAGAGGTTAGAAAGAGATAGGCTCATGTGCACGCGCGCTTCAAAAGAGTAGGCTAGAGAATTGAATTGAAGATTGTTCCAAAAGTCATAAGAACTTGAGTGAAAGAGTATTCTATTGAGAAGTTAATGTGGAGAGAGTTTCTTGGCTTCCGTTGAGTACTTGCAGAATGGCCGATATGCCCTGTTGAGGAAACTTGGAGAAGGTGGAAAGGGTGTCGTATACAAAGCTAGAGACACTGTGTTGAATCGGGTTATCGCAGTCAAGATACTCAAGAGTGCAGTGACAGGCGAAGAGGCATACTCGAGATTCATGACTGAAGCCCAAGCCGTGGCTAGACTCAATCACCCAAATATCGTTTCAATTCATGACATCGGCAAAGAAGACGGGAGACAGTTCTTCGTGCTCGAGTTTGTTGACGGAGAGAGCCTACGTGACCTCATGGCAACATATCCCGAAGGCAAGTGCGACATTCAAACTGTTCTGAAAATTGGCATGGACGTTTGCGGTGCTCTTCAGTATGCGCATTCTCAGAAGGTTTTACATCGTGATGTCAAACCTGAGAATGTAATGGTCACCAGGGACGGTGTTGCGAAACTGATGGACTTTGGCTTGGCCAAAATGATCGGTCAACCGAAACTCACACAAGAAGGAGTGATTGTAGGGACGGTTGCCTATGTGGCTCCGGAAGTGGCGTTAGGAAAAGGTGCCGATGCCAGATCAGACTTGTACTCACTCGGAGCTGTTCTCTATGAAGCTGTGGCTGGTGGACCGCCCTTTCCTGGGGACGATCCAATAAAGGTCATTTTCGGACACATTCATGATCACCCACCCCCCTTAGGGAAGCTGAACCCCAAGGTTCCGCAGGCTTTGGCTGATTGTGTGATGAGGCTTTTGGAGAAAGAGCCCGAGAAAAGGTATCAATCAGCTGAAGACTTGCTTAAGACGCTTAGAGATATTTCTGAAGAGTTCCTGAAGGAGACTCTTGTGCCCTCTCATAAGCCAAGCATAGTTGTTCCGAGTCCTCGTCCCATTGCTACAAGAGAGGTTCAGCTTATCGACAGAGTTGAAGAAATGACCCTCCTCAGAGAAGCGGTTGATAGGGCTGTCCGTGGTGAGGGTGGCCTAGTTTTTGTCTGTGGAGAAGCTGGAATTGGCAAGACAAGACTAGCCAGGGAGCTCAGAGCCTATGCGCGTTTGCGTGGCGTGCAAGTGCTCTATGGTAGATGCCCCGCCTTGTTCAGGATGGATGGCGTTCCTCCCTATGTTCTATGGAGTGAGGTGATAAGAGACTATCTAGAAAATTGTAGTCCAGAGCAATTATACAGAGTTGTTGGCTTTTATCCAGGTGAAGTCGCCAAGCTGGTTCCTGAGCTTAGGCAAAAACTGGGGGCAATTCCTCAGTCTTTTCCAATAAGCCCTGAGCATGAGCAGAATAGGCTCTTTGAAGCTGTCTCACAGTTTATCGTCAATATCTCTAGAGAGTCTCCATTGCTGGTTGTTCTTGACGACTTGCAGTGGACTGATCCATCCTCGCTTCTGCTCTTACATTACTTGGCTCGAGGCGTGTACAGGGCACCTTTGCTTCTTCTGGGAGCCTACCGTAACACCGATATTGATTCCAAACATCCCTTGACTCCTGTCTTGACAGAGTTGAATAGGGAACGCTTACTGCAGTCTGTCCAATTGAAACGAATGTCTCTTGATGAGATCTCGGAAATGATTAAGCGCATCATAGAGCAGGACGATGTTCCGTCAGAGTTCTGCAAACTGGTTTATGAGAAGACGAGGGGAAACCCATTCTTTGCTGAGGAAGTAGTGAAGTCTCTAAAAGAGGAGGAAGTCATCTACCGTGAAGAGGATAAGTGGAAGTTCAAGGAAGCTGCCGAGATAAAGTTTCCAGAAACCGTTAAGAGCGTTGTGAAGGCGAGATTCAGTCGGCTAGATGATGAAGCCCAGAATGTTTTGTCATTGGCTTCTTTTATTGGAAACGACTTCGGTTTTCAGGCTTTGGGCGAGGTCACTGGAATTGAAGAGAGCAAAATGCTTGAACTTATGGATGAGCTGATCAAAACGGGACTCATCAAGCACAGGGTTGTCCGTGGAGAAGACTTGTGTTCTTTTGCCGACGTTATCGTAAGAGATGTTGTGTACGAAGAAACTGGTCCTTTCAGGCGCAAGAAACTCCATGAGACTGTTGGGCGTGCCTTAGAGAGGACTTATGCTAAGAAGATTGATGAGCATCTTGGGGAAATAGCCTCCCACTTTCTTGAGGGCGGAGACAAAGACAAGGCGTTGGGCTATTTCTTGAAAGCCGGAGACAAGGCTGCGAAGATCTATGCCAACGCTGAAGCTATTTCTTATTTCCAGTGTGCCCTGAGGCTCCTTGAAGAGAAGGAAGGTGAACTTCAGGAAAAGGGACTTATTCTTGAGAGACTTGGAGACATAAAGAAGCTTGTTGGAGAGTATGATGTTTGCTTGAAGTATTGGGCTGATGGGTTGCTGGTGTGGAGGCGACTGGAGGAGAAGAGAAATGTCTCAAGATTGCACCGGAAGATGGCAAACGTTCTTTGGGAAGACATAGGTGATGCGAAGAAAGCTAAAGGGCATCACGATGAGGCTTTGAAGATTTTGGAAGCCGAACCTGAAAGTGTTGAATTGGCGAGCCTCTACGAAGATATGGCTGGTATGTATTACCAGACCGAAAACGTGGCTAAGGCTCTCTCTTGGTTTGAGAAAGCACTTGAACTAGCCAAGAAACTGAACGATTATGGAGTTATGGCGAGTTCGTACACCAGCTTGGGAATAGTCACGGAGCATATGAGTGGAGACTGGAAGAAAGGTATTGAATGCCATGAGAGAGCTCTGAAAATAGCGCTCGATAACGGGTATATGGAGACTGCTGTGCGTGCTTACAACAACCTTGGCATGGCACTTCCGTGGGAAGAGCAGGAAAAAGCCTTGGATTGTTTCCAGAAAGGATTCGAAATGGCGAAAAAGGTGGGAGCTATTCGCTGGGTATCTTCAATTGGCCACATTCTAGCAGGTCTGAATTTTGGCATGGGGAATACAGACAAAGCAGTCTCTTTGGCTGAAGAATCAGTTGCACTAGACAGAAAAACTGGAAACATGCCTAATCTTTCGTTTTCTTTAGGCACTCTAGGAATGGTTTATCTTATATTGGGTGAATGGGATAAGAGCGAGCAGTATCTCACGGAAGCGTTGAACCTAGCCCAAAAGCAAGAGCAGCTTCCGCAAATCGCTACGAATAGTATAGACCTCGGTATTCTACATGGTGAATACAAAGGTGAATACCCCAAAGCAAGAGAATACCTCGAGAAAGCGGTTGAAATATGTGACAGGGCTGGAGCAAAATACCCGCAGATGTATGCCTCCAGCTTTCTTGTTTGGATATACATAGGGCTCGGGAAGCTCCAAGAAGCCAACGACCTACTTAACAGCGTGCACAAGTTTGCTCTCGAATCAAAGTATACACAACTCATTGCTATGTCAGAGGCGCTGAGAGGAATGCAACTCCGCGCCCAGAAGAAATGGGAAGAATCTATCGAACATTTCGAAAAGAGCTTCCGAGAATACGAGTCAATGAACGCAAAGAGATGGATGGTCTACCATTTCGCCAAATTCTTTCTGAGCGAGTACGCTGAAGTTTACCTTGAAAGAGATCGAGAAGGCGACAGAGAAAAAGCATACAATCTCCTCAACCAAGCACTGGAAATATTCCAGAAGATAGGTGCCAAGAAAGAAGTAGAAAGAATAATAGCGAAAAAGAAACTGCTCACAGCCTAAGACTCATGATAGCATGCGCTCTGGTTTTTTATACATTCTGTCGAAATGATAATCACCAGACTCTTACAGCAAAGAGCCTCCCCTCGCAATCGCCCGGATGCGAATGCAAATGAACGGTAAACGTAATGTTGCATTGTATCTGGACAGAGAACTAGTCTCAAAGACGAAAGAATTAAGCTTCAATCTTTCAAAAACCTTCGAGAATCACCTAGGACAACTGTTGACTCAATTCTCAACAGTTACTATTAGGAATACGTTGAATCAATCGAACAAAAAGTCTCTGTGCTAAGGCTGCCCGTCCACATACCTAAACGGGTTCGAGTCCATATTACACCACATCAGAATGAAGGAAATGGCACGAATCTGCCGGATTTTTCAGCATAAATCGTGCCAGGGGTGGGGTTTGAACCCGTAGCTGATGGCGAAGTCTCCCACAACTCCTCTTTTTTATACTGTAACGAAGAACTCGTTAAACCTGGATTTGGATTTGTAGCAACGCGCGATAAAGAGTCTTGATCTGGACCTTCAAGAAAATTCAATACGACTGGTTTTGCCGAGCGCGCAACAGTGCTCACGGGTGGAGGGCTTTTGCCAAGTCCTCCGCGTATTTCTTCGCCTTCTCTAGTTCTCCTTCTTTCAGATGCATTTCATTCATCTTGCCTTCGACGTAGGTAACCAAAGATGGCATGATCGTTTTGAAACCGAGTTTTTCGAGCTTCTTCTCTATCCCGTTTGCCGCGTTTCCACTGATTCTGCTCTGTAGCTGCGTGTCAAATGCCGCGGCAAGTTTTCCAGAAAACTCATCTTTGGCAAACTTGTCCAGAAATTGCATGATAGGTTTAGTTGCGCTGAACGTCTGTGTCGGCGACCCTGCTAGGACGCAATCATAATTCTTCACACCTGCCGGGTCGACATCCATAACATATAGACAGTCAACATCAAACCCCTTTTCTTTGAGAACCTCACTCATCGCCTTAGCAACTTTCTCCGTGTTTCTGTTCACGGAACCCGTGTCATATACAACCAGAATCTTCAAGCTATTCTCCTCAGCTCCTAGTGAGCTGCGAAGCTTTTGAGCTTTTCGAAAGCGCGCGATATTCGTCAGCGCACGTGCTCAAGCCAATTTGAAACAGCGGCGTAGTTTGCCAGGTGAGATTGTCGTAATGAAAAAGGGGGAGAGGATGTTTCATTGTTTTCTCTATGGATTGAGTCTGTTTCCGAAGCTTTTTGCCACTTGGAAGATGTCCATAATATTGACCACGCCGTCTCCATTGACGTCTCCCTGAAGCTTCACTTGGGCTTCAATTCTGACACTGTTGGAGCCTGCCGTTTTGCATTCGAAATAGATTGAGGTGTACGTACTATTCCACGAAGACAGCCATGGCGTCTGCGTGTCGCCGATGAACACCTGAAATGAGCCGTCCAAGAACGCTCTTGGAAGTGTCACGTTAACCCAGCCGCTTCCAATAGTCTTGAAACTGAACGTTTTGCTCTTGTTCAAGTCAAATCTGCTCACCGTCATGTTGCTTGTCATAAGGCAATAATATCTTTCTTGATCATAGAACATTGGAAATAGACCTAAGGGAGTCTTCAGCGGATAGCGGTCTTGGTTGGCTTCGAAGATAATGTACGGTTCGCCTGTGCCTTCATAGTCACTCCAAAAGTTGCCGGAGGTACCGTCGTCCCACGTATTTGGGGAATCAGATGTGGCTTGAATAGTGTTGTTTAAGATGTTGTTATGGTAGATGAAATTGCTGCGTGAATTTGACATTTTTAGGCCAAGAGAGTTGTCTGCCAAGTTGTTTCTGAAGCAAATGTTGCTTGTGGAATCATAGAATGCTATTCCGCAATTCTCATTTGCTGCAATGGTGTTTCCAGAAAGACTGTTGTTATGGGACGCAAGCAATCCTATGCCATAATAGTTTTCTGTGACAGTGTTTCCAGAAAGACTGTTATTGTTTGAAGTTTCGGCAAGCAAGATGCCATGATACTTGTTAGTTGCTATTGTGTTCTCAGAGAAACTGTTCTCAGTCGCATTAGCGTAGGACTCTATGCCCTCTTTTTTGTTCGCAGTAATAGTGTTTTTGGAAAAACTGTTGTCAGAACACTCGTTTAAATAGACGCCGTCGTTGTTGTTTCCTGTTATTGTGTTTCTGGAAAAATCGTTGTTTCTTGATGATTGAGTGACCAAGATGCCGTCGTAGTTGCTCGTTACGTTGTTTCCTGAAAAACTGTTATTGGTACAGTTGTACACGTATATGCCCTCGCTTGGTGATCCAGTGCTTTCAGTAATCACATTTCTAGAAAAACTGTTGTTGGAAGACCCATAGAGCAGCAAAATACCAGTGCGGTGTCTTGCTATGGTGTTTCTAGAGAAACTGTTGCCGTGGGACAAGAGAAGTGCAAGACCCAAATCATCGTTTGATGTCACGTTGTTTCCATCTAGCGTATTGTTGTAAGATTCTTGAATTCCGACACCGCCTGAATTACTTATTATGTCGTTTTCGGCAACATAACTGTTGTTGGCAACCCAAAGGAAGACACCGAAATCCTTGTTAAATGAGATGTCGTTTCCAACGACGTTGACGTTTATAGAACGATTGAGCAAAATCCCCCAATCATAGCTCATCGTTACGGAGGTCTGTGTGATACTACAAAATGAAGATTCCGTGAGACTAATGCCGGTTTCGAAAGTTTTGATTGTTACGTTTTTGACCGTGACGTTGTGCACACGTGTTAGGTCGATTCCTATTCCGGTTGTGTGTCCCTCCAAAATCTGACCTGCTCCATCTAGTACAATGTCGCTTTTCTCGAGTACGATTGAGTCTGTTATGGTATCAAGGAAAGTGTAGATGGTGCCGTTGCGGAGAATCTTGTCTGTGCCCTCTATCGTTCCATCAGATCTTATGTAGATGGTTCCACTTGCTTTGGGTGGCTGAATATTGGATGCTAAGGCTGACATGCTCATCAGCAAAAGCGTCAGGAGTGAAACGGAAACCACTTTCTTTATCATTTGTATTTTCCCCTTCCTGCAGCAAGAAGTTGGCGACGGAATTAAATAACACTTCTGGAACGCTCTTCTATTGTCACCATGATTGAGAATTTAGCCCGCGCGGCACTTTCCCCGACAAGACCTCATCAATTCTTTCGTGTTTAACAAAGAAAAAAAGGTCAATAATTGTATCTCTATCATGGTACGTATGCACAGCTTGTTTAACAATCGTTTATCGGAACTGGAACGCGGGCTGAGCGATATTTGAAGCCATGATAAGTAATGCTGAACTGCACTATTCGCCCCTGATTTCCACGTTGTCTGTCCTGAGACGCGCGCGCTGGTGATAGTATGAACAAGCGTGGTAGTTGAATAGTGATATCGTGACAGAGAGGTTGGCTCGTGAGCTTGAAGAGCTCGCTTAGAATGGATGGTGCACAGCTACTGAGGCTACTTCTTTAGACGTTTTTCCTTGTGCTTTTTTCTCTTCTCTTTCCTTTTTAGTCATTGGCTTCTTCTTAGCACTTCCCATGCTCAACACAATCACCGCTTTTGAATAATCAGAATGACGAATTAAATTTTTGCACATAGAGAACCACGAGGTCGGAAAGAATTTGGCTCGTCGTGTGCACGAGGTGCACTTTGCTTGAATGTCAGTTCATAGTTAAGCGCGCGCAATTCAGCTATGACAATTCCGCAGGATCAAAACTTGCTTCTAAGCATTAACAGAAGTGTCTTCGGTTTGTCGGATGCGCAGGCGCACGAAATCCGTTATTTCCCGATTTTATCCGAATGTTTTTTCTTCTTTTGAACATTCTTTTTTTTCAATGAAGGCATACTCTAATCTCCAGAAGCAATACTTGCTATTGACAATATTACACTGTGGAAGTCTTAAGACTTTCGACCAATTAGGCGCGCGCGTTCTGCGTGGTGGGGCTGCCCGTCCCCATACCCAAACGGGTTCAAGTCCATTTCACAGAGCAAGCACGCTAGGCAATTCCCTCGAATGTTGGACGAGTTGTCAAGTCGGGCCGCTAGTTCGATTCCCATTTTGACTGTACGCTGACTCCTCGCATCCAAAAAATTCCAAACAACATTTTCTCTTCAAAAAATCGTTGATTTATTGTTAATAATCATGTTTGGGCAGATTTTGGATATGTGTTAATACAATGAGTGCTATGAAATTATATATAGAGAAATCGCTGATAACTAGATTTGAGGTTGCAATCGTGTCTAAAAGTCCAACCGGAAAGAAGAAGAAAGGAAGTAAGAAGAAGACTAAATAGAGAGAGCTAACAACGATAGGTTACTCTCCCTTTTTCCTCACATTTTCGGGACGCCTTTACATCAAAACAGACGATATTCTGATGAAGCTGCTGATGGCCTCCGTGTTGCATAGTTAGGTTTGACTGCTACAACTGTGTTTTTAGCGTGCGGCGCGCGCTAATGTGGTCGCGTCTTGCCTAGCGTTCCTATGTTGATGCCATCTAATCTACGTAGCCTTTTAGCCAGTAGGAGGAGACTTCAACGCATGTGTGGCGGTCAACTCTGTCACGTATGCCTTTAAGAAGCGTTGAAGCAGGCAGTTAGGAGAGGCTTCAGTCCATGACTGCAAGACAGGCTCGGAGAAAGAACAGTGTAATTGCTTGGCTGGAATGACCGCTTGGGGAAAGAGTACAGTTGCCAGACGGCTGGCACAGAAATACTGGCTGAAATACGTCTCAGGCGGAACGGTTCTAAAGGAGTTAGCCCTCAGGTTGGATACAAATCGCAGGAAAGAGGCTGGTGGGAAACAACCGAGATGCCGACCCACGATTCGAAAAGCAGGTTGACGCAGAACTTTTGAGTGGGTATATTAATTAAATTGATATTAATATCTGAACCAGAAGAGAACATGGCGAGATAGATGGAAGGATTGATGGTTAAGGAAATCAAGCCTATTAAAGGTATCAAAGGAAGAGAGCAATACAGAAGGGACATAGTTAAGATGTTGGCTGAAACAAATGAGCCTATTCCACTATATGAATTGCCTGGATGGTGGCGAGA
>Ga0315277_10012701_pt1 | contig 10546 bp, 5 predicted proteins | sample YL17G05_15_MG_FD_203695 | JGI IMG/M metagenome (GOLD analysis project Ga0315277, IMG submission 203695) | Sediment microbial communities from Yellowstone Lake, YNP, Wyoming, USA - YL17G05_15 | ecosystem: Environmental > Aquatic > Freshwater > Lake > Sediment | place: USA: Wyoming | collected... | reverse complement strand
ATCTTGTTGATCTTCAGCAATCTTCCAACATCTATCTCCAAACCCGCAACCGCCACATTTGGACCAGCCTACAGGAGAATAGGGCTCATCGGGCCGTGAAGCGAGCGAACGTATCAAATTCAGCGTTTTAAGGACGGAATGATCTTCTGCATGAGGTATCGAGATGACAGTCTGGTCGCCGAGATACACTTCCAGTCCGCCTGGCGGTTTTTTCATGGATTCTTCGAACAACCAGCCGTACAACTGCAACTGAAGCAGGATCTCTTCATGAATACCTTTCTCAACATGCCTTGCCAGTTTGCAGTCCCGAATCGTATAGGTTTGATCCTTTCGGATGAGAAAATCCGGTATACCGATAATTGTGTCTTCAGTACTGGGCAGTGTTGCAGTTAAGACACCTTGATATATGACATCTGCCCTGTCGGAAACAGCCTCGCGGGTTTTGGAGATTCTCTCATTCAAATCACCCTGCGACAAATCCGTATATCCTGGAAATGATGCGAGATGGTTCGCTTCATGTCGTCGCCCCAGGTCGAAGATGAGCTTTTCAAAATCACCTGCCTCGGCTTCAGGTACATGATGCGCCCGCAGAAACACGCGCCGTTCGCATAGGCTTGGATTGTATAATGAGTAGATGTCGGAGGCGGAGAAATTCATTTATAAAATGTCTCAACAGTTTTATGAATTTGCAGGGCTTAGATCAATTCTAAGTTGCCTGCATAATGAATCGATATCGGTTTCTTTAAAATTCGACATAAGGTATTCCACCAAATCTTCCTGCCTTGTTTGGCCGAATACCATTCGATAGGCTGCAAGTGATTTCTTCAACAGAAGTCGTTTTTCGATATCCCGGCTGAATGGCAACATTGGTGTATGACGTTCAATATACGCTCCGCCTTCGATCATAAATATCCAAAACGGTACGATATCGTCCGAACTCTCTCCAAACTCATCCATCGTATGGGAAAACATTTTTTGCCAGATATCGCCTGATAATACGTTTCGCATAGCCGGACCATATCTAGCTGCTAAGTTTTTTCTCACTGCATGATTTTTGTATCTATGAATGCGCCCCTCCCTCTGTTCAAGATCAACAGGATTAGACGGCAAATTCCAGTGAACAACGGCATGACAGTATTGATGAAAGTCCAATCCTTCTTGCCCGATCGAAGTGGTAACAAGCACAAAGGGCCAAAAAGGGGAATTAAAAGCATTTCTTACCTGATCGGAACGGGTGACTACATTGCCATCATCCCCTTTTTCATCACCAAACCTTAAAGAAAAGTGAATACGACCATAACTTTCTATTCTACCCTTATTTTGGAGAGTTTCTTGATTGATATTATCCACATCCAAACTCGCTGTTCTTAAAGAAATCGAATCACGAATTTTCTCGGCTATTAAACCAATGGCATTTTCATTGGCTTGATCCAAAAAGCCAAGAGTTTCATGAAGTATGTGAACGTATTCGTCTAGTACCGATTGCAGACATCCATTGGTGCAATATTCCAAGACTCGTCGCCAATAAGGTTCTCGGCTGTTAAGCCCTCTTATCATCGAAGTAACGTCCGGCGAATTAAAAAGTTTAATGAATGTAAAACCGAGCTGCGCCGCGTTCAACCAGTATATCGGATTCTTCAACGATTCATTGCTGTTGTTGCTGCTTCTTGAAAATGCTCGAAGTGCGCAAGTAGCAGGACCTGCTATGGCTAGTATAGATAAAACTTCACAAAGATCGTCAGGCATTTTACCAAGCTTGAGATTTCCAGCTCGATATTTACAAATAATTTCTTTGAATTTTTCAACGTGTTGATCGAAATGGGTATGTTCATCTTGTTCAATAGTGTCATTACCTTCTTCCGGGTCATCACGGCATGACCATTTTACAGATAATTCGGAATCGATTAGCTGTAAATCCGTCTTCGCATATACTTCATCCAATAAAATCGGTGCAGCCCAATACCATCTCTCATCTGTTGTGCCTTCAACATCGGCAAGGTTTTTCAACCGAAAAAGTAGCTTCTCGATATTTTTACCTGTTTGCATTATAATATCTGAGATATAGGGAAGAGCATCATTATCAGTAGTTTTTTGTGTATAAACCAATAGTGGATCGCAATGTAATGCCAATGTGGCACATGGATAAATAATCGACATTATCGGCATGCCAGTTTCACGACTTTCTGAAATAGCAAACCGAAGCAAGGGGCGACGTTTTTTTCTCGCTTCTGCAGTATTTATGGCTTCCTTTGTTAAGATCATATTCATACGCCGTTCAGCCTCATAGCTCAACATAACCGAAACGGCTTTGGGAACCACTTTCCAAGTCGAAAATACGAGACGTTTTGTGAATTTCTTTTCCCAAACGGACAGGAAAGGTTCTTCCAATCTATAATATGGTAATGCGGGCGGTATCCATAGTGTTTTCCAGGATCCAGTATCTAAAACATCTTCAAACATTTCTTTCAAACTCGTGTTGCTAGGATCGATTGCCCTGTATGCACGAATATCCTCATCGGATAATAAAACGGTAGAAATGCAATTGGAGATTTTTTTGAGTGTCCTTTTACAAAATAGCTTCTGGTTTACAGCTAAGTTAAAATTTTCCTTGAATTTATATTCATCCATGAAGTTCAACAGATAAGGGGAGGACTTCCAATACTCCATAATATTCGGTTGTTTTAGATCGGCAGCAATTGTATCAAATGCAATATAGCCGTGAATCTGATTTGTACTAAGGCTCTGCGATTTCGTTTGAATTTCCTTCAACATACCGTTGCGATCATCTGTAGCGGTAAGACGTTCTGTCCTTACCATCACCCTCCGCAATAATATTTCAATCTTATTTTTTACTTCTCTTATTTCTGTGGAGATAGCTTGTCCGGGCGCAAGAAGGTAAGTACGCTATTTTTTTAATAATTCCTCAAATTCAAGTTGCCTTTCTGAATCACGTTCAAGAAACTTGTATGTCTGCATGAAGTCGGAGTAATGCTCATCAGTAGTTGATTCATCACGCAATGTGTACATTTTATACGGCGTAGCTGAAAGGAGAAGAACTCGTGCATATGTTTTCGATTTGTGATCCACATATTCAAAGAGACGCTGTGCCAATTGACTGCATTCATCAGTATCGGATAATAATTTTTTAAATCTCTGGAACTCGTCCAGAATAATCAAATCAGGTTCAAGCGAATCGATGCATACCTCGGCCAATATCGCTCTGAGTAATCCTATTATGCGGTTTCGCTCCGAACGTTGCTCATTTGGCCGCCTGGATTTCCTTTCTCTTTGAAATTGCCCACAGAGTTCTTCGAAATCTTTTCGAAGGCCGGCATGTGCTGTACTGCAAACCATTTGCGAAAATCGACTTTCAATCTCTTTATTGATCCTTAAATCTTCTAATACATGTTGCCGAAAGTGTTCTGCACTACGGACATTTCCTTGGAGTAGGTTAAGAGGGGATACGCCATTTAAATTCCAAGGAATTTTAAGCATTCGGTATAACAGAATCCTCTCATCCATCATACCGATACTTGATTTCTGGTCAAACGAGGTTCCGGGAGTGAATGAAACGAAATTGATACGATTCTGTGAGTCATTCATGCTGTTCAATTGTAGTGGCAAAAGAGTGACTCTGGACGCAAGTTCGAATCCTTTCCCCCCGACCACATTCAATCGATTAATATTTTGACGCGCTATGCTGGCATTTGAACATATGTATACTATGTCGATCCTATGTTTGTCCCCTAATTTTACTCTCAGATGTTCAATTGCCTTAGCAATTACACCGCGAGCTACAAGCGTTTTACCTAATCCCACCTCATCGGCAACAAGAAATCGTGCTGTGGCGTCATTATCCAGATACATTCTCCGGAACACATAATCCACTGTCCGCCGCTGAAATTTCTTTAATCCAGAAAGAATCGGCTCTGCTGAAAAAGAGTCCTTTTGGATTTCAGCCATCGCGCATCCTCTTTGCTTCAAGAATTGGATTCCATAAAGACTCAAATCCATCAGGAAGAAGCGTTTTGCCTTTTTCTGTCTTCTTAAGATCTAGTACCAAAGCCTGAATGCGTTCGATATGGTTCGGATTCCTGCTGACTGCCATAAGAAGCCGTTCTAGAAGCCCGTTGAGAATACCCGATTCATTTATTGATTGTGAAAATACTGGTTTTATAAAAAGATTAAAATTATTATCCGGATTCTGCCCCTCGCCCATACTCAGTATTAACAGAAGCAATCGAATAAATTGTTGTCGATTCTGTAGAACAATGCTAATGATTCCTGAAAGTCGGTCCTCAGGCATACCACTGAGAAAAATTTTAACCACAAATTCTCGCGTTGATATTTCATTCTCTGATTTCATTTCCACTTTAAATGCAATGAACTCGGTCAGAGCTTCGATGGATAAATTTTCCCATTGAATATGGGTTGTTTCTGCTGTTATTCCTGAACCATACATGTTTGAAACGGTAATAGGTCTGCAGATAACCGATGTCTGATATTTTTTCCCAAATATTAATGGCAATTTCATCGAAATACGCAGAATATAAGCACTTTTATTGTCGCCGTTTTCTATTGATCCATTATGCATTCTTTCTGCAAGTAATCGACAAAATTGGTCCATGTTCTGTTCAAGGTTTCGCTTTTCTTCATTTTCCGTCACTACCTGCTCTTGCGGTGTATAAGGGACAAGAATATCTGCAAACGCGGTTTCCTTGTTATCCTTAATACGGGGGAACAATTGATCTACCCCGAATTTGCTCTTTTTTCCAATAAGTTCTACCATAAATTCCACATTTTTTGTCATAGCCGCAATAGTCGCATTAGCCGAACCGGTCACGATACTCGCATCCCATCCAGATTCCATAAGGAATATCTTGGCGTGCAATCCCGTCAACTCAGTTTGATCTTCCGGTCCACTGTCAGATTCCTGCACCGGCTCTGAGGCACCCTCCTCCAACGTATAAATGCAATCGAAATTAGAAAGAGATTTTTTGTTCAAAGCGTCAAGACTATCTCTTCTCGATACCAGGATAGATTTGTCTGTTTGCTCTTTTAAATATTCATTGATGAATCTTTCACAGATAAAAGGTGAAATCACTGCTTTTATAGGCCATGATAAAAATTTCGATTTACTCCGCTTTTCCGTATCAAGCCCTAACGACCAGAAAAGAATTTCTTCAAAACCATCAGGTGGTCCAAACCTTGTATACAGAATCTCATCCTTGATGGATGAGATCGATTTTTCAAGTTGCTTGGACATCCGATCAATAGACAGTTTCGGTAGTATGGCGATAAATTCTGAGAGAGAACGGCAATTGCTGAAAGCATTTGTTCGATTTTCCTCCACATTTCCATCAAGCGCAACAACCGTGTCCCATGATTTATCAAAGGTAAGATTTCGACTTAAACAAAGGACGCGATACAGAATAGAACCTTTTTCATGGGGTGCATAACGCAGAACCCAGACTTTGGCATGAAACAAACCGCCATCTCTAGGAGCTTTGACTTGATAAACGGAATTTTCAAGATAGGCATTGAGAATCGGATGAAGCCGGGGCACGTAGATCTGCCCCATTTGACAGAAAACCGCAATTTTAGAAGAAAACTGCCTGACAGATTCAAGAATTAACAGCGGATCTGGAGTTTCATCGGCTTCGTAACCGTCGTAATTATTGAAGGCGAACACGATAGGTATGGTCAATAATGTTGTTAAATCAAGTGAATAGGTTGTTCCAAGAGCGAAATCAAGCTCATACCCTTCTGGCGGTCTTAGCGATTCGAAAAGGTGATTTCTATCGGTTGGTCGCAGCATCCTCTTAACCTTGATTGATCCCGTCGAGTATGTCATTGATCATTGTTCGCGCAATGTGCCATCGAAAATCCAATTGGCCAATACCGGATTCACCCTTCCAATTTTCTAGTGCGCGTCTGTTTGAAAGGCGGGCATTTTCTCTTTTCAAAGCTTTCTCTCGATCTTTTATCATTGCCCGGATATCCACATTATTGATGAATTCATCAAAACCATTCTCAATACAATCGATATACTTGATCCATTGCATGCAAAAACTCTTTGTCTTATTCGGTATATGGGTATTCTGCTCGGCGATAATCTCCCAGAATCTTTTTTTATCCCACGATAGAAAGCGACTCTTTGAAGATTTTATCTCTTGAAACCATTTCCTAACCTCTTGACGATAGTTTTTTGCATGATTATTAATATCGTCATTAGCCGATATTTTTTTTTCTTGCTCAACTTGTTCAGCCAACATAAGATTATACAGCCAGGCAGCACCATGCATGATCTCGGAAAAATTTCTGGCATGTTCAAGCCTTTCCTGGATATTCCGGGGAAATTCATTATACTGAGGGTGCATCCATACAAAATCGATATCTACGCCGCACAATCGACCATTTAAAACAAGGTAAGCAAGAAGTGAACCTCGGCAATGGCTGAGAATCTGCTCTTTTAAAAATAATGCCTCATCTTTCTTTAATTTAAAATCGACTTTATCAGGGAATTCTGGCTGTGGTAATGGGATTGCCAAATTCCAGGTACGTTTGCTTAGACCTAACAAATCCGATTCAGGATCTTCGATAAGTTCCTTGAATGATATTTCATTTCGCTCCTTTTTATAAAACCACTTATGGCATTGTGTTTGAGACCCCGCAAACAAAAGAACACGCCATCTTTGCATACCTGACCAGTAGATATTGCTCGGTAACCTCTGAAGACCCCTGCCTGCACGCCTGCCTATAACGCCTTCATCTTCACCCGATGCAATTAATTTCTCTATTAAATCACATTCAAACTTTCGCGCTTTCCGTTCTATTGAATCGGCGTCGTTATTGCTTCTTTCGAGTTTTTGATAAATCCATGGAATAAACATAAAATATCGAGCGCGAGTTTGGATTGTGCTCGTGCCGGGAAAGAAAATGTCTGCGAAAGCATCCCGAATCGTACCTAATCCCAGCTCGTCTCGCGACTCTTTCTGTTGAAAAAGGCTGATCACGTCGAGCATTTTGCGACGCTCGGATTCTGAATAGTCTAACCAAGAGAGGAATGACATAATTAATATGCTCTGGACTAATCGAAAATATTATCTATCTAAATTTTTCTTATCCATAGCTTGACTGAAGCACTAATTTAATAAATGGTGGAATTCTGTGGGTATTTTACATCGGGTAACCTTATCACACCAGCATATCATCGAGAAACTCAGACGCTGGCTTAACGCTTGTGATAAGCAAATAGTCTCTTGCCCGCGTACATGCGACGTAAAGCAAATGCCGTTCGGTTTCATAAACTTCTTGCAGATCGGCGTCGTCTCCAACTGTTTCGATGCGTTCCTGTAGGGGAATAACCTCATCGTCGCAGGCCATCACAACCACGGCTCGGAATTCCAATCCCTTGGCAAGGTGCATAGTGCTGATCGATATGTGACCGCTAGTGGATTCTACGTGTTCATCGAGAATTTTGAAAGCCATCCCCCCTTCATTGACAGCAGCTCGCGCACGGTCCAGTTGCGCCGCGGATCGGACGAATACGCCAAACTCGTGCGGCAGCACGCCAGCCTTTGCCTTCTCCGCAATCCAGTTGCCGACAGTCTTGATCTCCTCACTTTCGCTCTTGAGCGATTGAATTGTTGGCGACGGGCCGTTGAAGACCGAAACCGTATCGCTCCGGTACTCGTTATTGCCATCCACGTCGGTTACAATAGGGCCGAGCAGACGGTCTGCCTGCGTCCGGATCTGGTGTGATGTGCGATAATTGATACGCAAGGTACGGGAGCGTCCCTGAATATCAACGCCAAGGGCCTTCCAAGAGAAAGGCTGCTGAAAGATTCGCTGACCCAGATCGCCTGTAAAAAAGAGAGCGTTAGGCCGACTTCCACCCAAAGCGGCACAGAATCGGAGATGGGCAACACTTATGTCCTGCGCCTCATCCACGACCGCAAAGTCGAATATCACATTCTTGTTCTTCGAGATCATGACTGCCAGTGAACTGAAGAGTTCCGCACGCGTGATCAGCTTACGCGCTTTCAATCCTGAACGAACAAGCTCGAAGATGGACCATAAAACTGTTCGTTGTGCCTCCGGGAGCCGCGTCTTCCTACCGAGGCGAATGACATCGCGATAAGCCTCCCAGCTCTCCAACTGCCACGCATCCACCACCTGCTCCCATTCCGTTAGTAGGAAATACTGACTGAATTTGTGGCCCGTCACTGATGTCGCTGCGTCGCTCATCAATTCGCGAATTATCTCGCGGCTGGCGATCCTCGCCTCCCCTACATGCGTCTTGTAAAGCCGAAGGCCTATTGAGTCAAGTGAATGAACATCAATCCTTTCCGCAAGACGCGGTTCATTGCCCAACAGTCGCCTCAGCTTGGTTTGCATCGCATTCGCTAAAGGATCGGAGAAGGTCGTCAACAGGACGCGGGTGTCGGGATTCATGCGTGCCAGATAGACGGCTCGATGCAATGCCACGATAGTTTTGCCTGTTCCTGCTGAACCAGAAACACGCGCCGGACCGTTGTAGTCGAACTCCACCCATTGACGTTGCTCAGGGTGCAGAAAGATCGTCCACTTCTCCCAGGGAAAATCGAGAGCGCGCTGCAACTCCTCCACGTTCGTCATCACGCGGAATCGACGCTGTGCATCGGGATGATCGAAGGGATTAGCTATCACTATAGCAGGTTGGGGCATGCGGGGCTTGCCCCCAGTTGCCAGTTCCAGTAACGCCTCCGCCGCCTCGGCAGGCAGATGGTCAATCAAGCCCAACAGTGTGTTCTCTGTTGCCTTCTTGACATCTTTGAGCCACTCGGTAGGTACGCCAAAACCAAGTAGTTCGTCATCGGAAGTTTTCTCGAATATGGGATTCTTTTCTGTGGCCGATTTTGACGATAGTGACATTTCCGTCTGTATATAAACCGGGACAACAACTTCCTTAATTGTCTCCCGGATCTCAATCAACTGCGCGGCACCTGTTTTTGGATGTGTTTCCAGTTTTCTTCGTATCGCCCAGTCATATGCTTTGTCGTGGTGACCGACATAGCAAAGCACGAGGCCTTTCTCGCTTCTGTGAACAATTAGCCGGATGTCGCTGCCAACCCGTACAGAACAGAAACTCTTGTCTTTCGCCTTGTCAATCTTGTGGAAGCTCATGCCGGGAATAGCCGGATTGAGTTGCAGGTCAAACGCCGTAGTTTTTACAGCCTTCTGTTCTTCACCGGTTAAGCGAGCGAGACTTTCAGTGAAGGTGTCGGCAATAAGGAATTGTATCATCTCACCTTTCTAACTTCTATACGGTTTATCAGCGGCCATCCCTATACTGCACGAGCTTTAGTTGGGAGCGAAAGTCAACAATGGTCATGTTCTTAGGTCCAGTGATCGATTCTTATACTCATCCTGCCATTCAAGAAGGCTTTCAATGTCCTTTCTGATTGACTCTGGTTCTGGAACATCAACGGGAGATTCACAAGACTGGCTGTGCTCGTAAGGGGAATACTTCGTCATGAAATGCTCAATGAGCTTACAGTCTTTTATTTTTATTTTACAAAGGTTTTCGATTTTTCCTTTCGTAGTGACATCCCGACGGTGACGTTGAATCACATCCGCAAGTAACACGAGTTCAACAAGTCTCTCGACCAATATACGGAAATCAGTGCAAATGGACTTAGCGAGAGGATAATATGCGTCTGAACCTTTCTCCTGCAGGATGCTCTCTGCTTGTACTAACCGTTCATCACGAAGTTTCTTCAAGGCTTTGTCCGGCTTCTTACCGAACAGAGGTACATCGCCGGGCTCGCCAGTTCCCCATGGTTCGTTACGGATGTAAACCGTGTTGGGATTGGATTTATCGCATATAATCCCTAAAAAACTAAGCCGATGGGTAAATATGATCACTTGCCTTTCAGCGCTTAGTTCAATAAGACGGTCGATCGTTTTCTCCTCGAAATCTTGATCCAGCGAGGAAATAGGATCGTCAAAAATGAAAGGTGCTTTGCTTGGCCGTCCCATGACATCGCCTAAGAATGCTGCCAGCTCGACAATTTTCTTCTCGCCCTCACTTAATATATCAAGCGGTGACACATCATTCGCAGTTGCACCACGTAGCTTGATGCCATGCAAGGCCTTTCCGCGTTCAGCCCTAGTCTTAACAAGTTCGACCTTGATCCGTTTCGCTCCAAGCTTATCGAGTTCATTGTTAAACCGATTAATGTAGGCAGTCGTAATAACCTTTTCGGCGATATCACCCGCTTTTTTAGAGATGGTTGTATGATCCGTTCTTTTAATCCATTCGTCGTATTGCGCAATAACCTTTAGCCTTCGCAGTTCTGCTTTGATACTTTCGGCCTGCTGGGCCGTCCATTGCTTTCCTTTGAGCTCGGTCTTATCTTGTATGGTCTTGGAATAATCTAATGATTGTGCATCCTCATCGTGCTGCTTTGCCTGTATCTCAAGGTCAGAACTTATTTTTTGGAGATCTTCGATCCAAGGGTAAGCATCCTGTTTGACGCCCTCATCCCCATACAGCAGTGCG
>Ga0315277_10012700_pt1 | contig 10546 bp, 10 predicted proteins | sample YL17G05_15_MG_FD_203695 | JGI IMG/M metagenome (GOLD analysis project Ga0315277, IMG submission 203695) | Sediment microbial communities from Yellowstone Lake, YNP, Wyoming, USA - YL17G05_15 | ecosystem: Environmental > Aquatic > Freshwater > Lake > Sediment | place: USA: Wyoming | collected... | reverse complement strand
GTCACCCTGTCCCGCGAGGTCAGTTCCGGCACGCATATATACTTCAAGGAAGAGGTGATTCGGCAGGGCAAAAAGGACAGTACCGCCGAGTTCATCGCCGACACGCTGTTGCTGACGTCCTCACAGGCAATCGTGGAAGAAGTGGTCAACAATGAATCGGCTGTCGGGTATCTGGGGATGGGTTATACGTCCAACCGGACCAAAACCGTCAAGCTGCGTAAAAAAGAAGGTGATTATTTCCCCGCCGACATCTCGCATGTTCTTAATAAGACGTATCCTCTATCCCGGCCGTTGTATTTTTATATCAATGGCCGGCCACAGGGAGTCGTCAAAAAATTTATTGACTTTACGCTGAGTCCTCAAGGCCAGCAGCAGTTTGCCGAAACCGGCTTTGTACCTCTGGAGGCAGACTTTGGTCAGAAAAATAAATGAACGAATTATCGAAACCGCCATTCGCATCAGCGGCTTTGCCGTCATTGCGTTTGTTGTTTTGATTTTTTTGTTTTTACTCAAGGATTCCCTGTCGCTGTTTCGGGTGTATTCCCTGAAGGCATTCTTGACCAGCACACAGTGGCTGCCGATTTCGGAACCGCCGACGTTTGGAATTATTCCACTGCTGATGGGCTCCATTCTGGTGACAGTGGCGGCGATTATCCTCTGTGTGCCGATTGGCGTCGCTGCGGCATTGTTCATCGCGGAAGTGGCCCCCGGCTATCTGAAAATGATTCTCAAATCGCTGGTGGAAATTCTCGCTTCGATTCCGAGCGTGGTTCTGGGCTTTATCGGCATCGTCTGGCTTGGGCCGTTTCTGAAGCATGCATTTCATCTCAATACGGGTATGTGCGGGCTGACGGGGGCGGTACTGCTGGCTTTTATGGCGCTGCCGACAATTATCAGCATTTCCGAAGACGCCATTGTCGGCATTCCCAGGATGTATAAGGAAGCGGCGTACGGCTTGGGCGCAACCCACTGGCAGGCGCTGTGGCGGATTGTGCTGCCGGCGGCCTCGTCGGGAATTATCGCCGCGGTGATGCTGGGCATTGGCCGCGTCATCGGCGAAACAATGGTGGTGATGATGGTGACCGGCAACGCCCCGATTATACCTCACTCGATTTTGCAGCCCCTGCGAACATTGACGGCAACCATTGCCGGAGAAATGGGAGAAACAGTAGGGGGGTCCGATCATTATTACGCCCTGTTTGCCGTCGGGCTGGTTCTGTTCATCATTACATTCCTGTTGAATTTGGCTGCGGATATGTCGTTGCGAAAGAGTAGAAAATGAACGGCGCAAAAGCACGACAAAAAATTGCGTTCACGATACTGGGGTTGATTACGCTGCTGGTAGTCGCGCCGATCGTGCTGATTATTTATTATGTTGTCAGCCGCGGCTGGAGCGCCATTTCCTGGGAATTTCTGACCGCCGCTCCGCGTAACGGAATGAAAGAGGGCGGCATCTTTCCGGCGATTGTGGGAACGGTGCTGCTGATTGTCGGTACGATGCTGTTCGCACTGCCCGTGGGGATTCTGTCGGCGGTGTATCTGGTCGAATACGCCAAGGATAATCTATTCACCCGGATGATCAAATTATCAGTGGTCAATTTGTCCGGCATTCCCTCAATTGTGTATGGGTTGTTCGGTTTTACGCTTTTTGTGGTTTTTCTGGGGTTCGGAACGTCGATTCTGGCCGGCTCACTGACGCTGGCGATAATGAGTCTGCCGGTAATCATCACGGCGACCAAGGAGGCGCTGGAAGCGGTGCCGATGGCTTACCGTGAAATCAGTCTGTCGCTGGGCGCAACCCGCTGGCAGACCATCTGGTATTGCGTTCTGCCTTACGCGATACCGGGGATTCTAACCGGTACGGTATTAAGTTTGAGCAGGGCGGCGGGGGAGACGGCCCCGATTCTGTTCACCGTGGCGGCGTTTTATCTGCCTCGGCTGCCTCGCTCGGTCTTTGACCAGGCGATGGCGCTGCCGTACCACTTGTATGTCATCTCCACACAGGTGCCCAATATGCCTGCAAAACTGAGCTTTGCGACGGGGCTGGTTTTAATCGGCCTGGTGTGCCTGATGAATCTGGTCAGCATTGTTCTGCGCGCTCACTTTCGAAAGAAGAAGCAATGGTAGAACAAGATATTGTCATTAAAACAGTCAATCTGAATTGCTTTTACGGCGACCAGCAGGTCCTGCGAGACGTAAATCTGGACGTTTATCGCAACGAGATTCTGGGCGTCATTGGTCCTGCCAACAGCGGCAAGACCACATTTTTGCGGGCGCTGAACCGTCTGAATTCGCTGAACATCAATTACCGCCAGCAGGGTGAGATTATTTTTGAAAATCAAAATCAGCAGGAGATTGACGATACGCTGCTGCGCCGCAAAATCGGTATCATCTTTGCGATGCCGCAGGTACTGCCGGTGAGTATTTATGAGAACGTGGCATACGGACCGATGGTACACGGCGCCAAAAATAAACAGAAAATCGCTCCATTAGTAGAGGAATCCCTGAAAAAAGCGTATCTGTGGGATGAAGTAAAAGATCGTCTGCACAGTCCCGCGGTCAAATTATCCGGCGGTCAGCAGCAGCGGCTGTGTATCGCGCGGACGCTGGCGGTGGAGCCGGACGTGATTTTGTATGATGAGCCGTGTTCGGGGCTGGACCCCATCTCAACGGCTAAAGTGGAAGATGCGATGGCCGAGCTGGCCAGGCAATACACCCAGATTCTCGTGACCAATAATACCAAACAGGCGGCGCGAGTCAGTCGCCGCTGTGCATTTTTTCTGATGGGTAAAATGGTGGAAGTGGACCGGACGCAAAGACTCTTTACTCATCCCCGCGACCAGCGAACCGACGATTATATTACCGGAAAATTTGGATAAACGCGATGGTTTCCAATACGAGAGTGTCTATTGAAAATCTGAATATGTTTTACGGCGATTTTCCTGCGTTAAAGGACGTTTATTTGCAGGTGCCGGAAAACAATGTCACCGCCCTGATTGGTCCGTCCGGCTGCGGCAAATCGACGCTGCTGCGGTGCATAAATCGGATGAACGACCTGATCGACGGCGTTCGGACAGAAGGGCGGATTATCATCGACGACCAGAATATTCTGTCGCCTGAAACCGACGTAGTGCTGCTGCGCAAAAAAGTCGGTATGGTCTTTCAGCGTCCCAACGTGTTCGATTTGTCCATCCTTGAAAATCTGAAATTCGGATTGCGAATACACAGGCAGATGCATTCCAAAAAAGAAACGATGGAGCTTATCCAAAAGGGTCTCGAAGATGTGGGGCTGTGGGATGTTTTGAAAGACAAACTCCGCAGTAATGCCCGGCAATTATCGCTCGAACAGCAGCAGCGGCTGTGCATTGCAAGAGTGCTGATTCTTAAGCCGGAAGTCATTCTGCTGGATGAACCCTGCTCGGCGCTGGACCCGATCGCCACGATGCGAATCGAAGAACTGTTGCGGGCGCTGCGGGAAAGATATACGATGATTATCGTAACTCACAATATGCAGCAGGCGGCGAGGGCGTCGGATTATACGGGCTTTTTGTACCTGGGCGAACTGGTGGAGTTTGGGATAACGCAGGACGTTTTCACGGCTCCCCGAAAAGAATTGACTGAAAACTACATAACCGGACATTTTGGTTAAGTAAGAACAGAGGGTACTTTTATGAGAGAAAATTTTCGCAAACGGATTAAGGAACTGGAAACCAGAGTAATCGCAATGGGCAAGACCGTCGAGGCGGCCATCCTGTCTTCAGTGAAGGCGTTGCAGGAGCGTAATCTGGAAGCGGCTGAAAAGATTATCCGCGACGACGCACTGATTAACAGGCAGCGATGGGAAATCGAAGAAGACTGTGTCAACCTGATTGCAATGCAGCAGCCGGTAGCCTCTGACCTGCGCGAAATGATTGCGATTATGAATATCGTAACCGACCTGGAGCGGATGGGCGACCACGCCGAAGGCATCGCTAAAATTGTGCTGTTGCTGGGCAAAGAAGACCCCGTCAAACCTTTTATCGACGTTCCCATTATGGCTGAAAAGGCGGTCGAGATGCTGCGTAAGAGTATGGAGGCGTTTATCCGCAGGGACGCCAAGGCAGCCGAGGCGATTTGTGCCCTGGACGACGAGGTGGACGCATTGAATGATAAGGTCTATCACAATATGATTCAGTGTATGATCAGTCAGCCCCAGACCGTCACCCGGGCCACGTACCAGATTTGGGCGGCGCACAATCTGGAACGAATTGCCGACCGTGTGACCAACATCTGCGAGCGGACTGTGTATCTGGTGACCGGCTCAATGCACAAATTGCCGAATGTTTCGACGTATTGAGCATCATTCGTCGTAGTTTTCAGCCACAGAAAAAAAACGTAAAGCATAACAGCGCTCTAAAAAAGGTTAAGGTATGGACTATCAGAAATACCTGGAGATGTTTTCATTCGTGGTGGGGGGGCTGGGCATATTTCTGTATGGAATGAAGAATATGTCCGAAGGCCTGCAGGCCATTTCGGGAGATCGACTGCGAAGGATGATTGGCGCCGTGACTGACAACAGAATTATGGGCGTGGGGGTTGGTATTGCGGTTACCGGTACGATTCAATCCAGTTCTGCAACAACGGTGATGTTAGTCAGCATGGTCAACGCCGGCCTGATGACTTTGAAACAATCTATTCCTGTGATTTTCGGCGCTAATATCGGCACGACCCTTACCGCCTGGATTATGGCTTACAGTTTGACACAATATGGCTTGCCGATGATGGGACTGGCGGTCTTTTTTTATCTCTTTTCCAAAAGCGACCGCGTGCGTTTTACGGCAATGATTATTGTGGGGATCGGGATGATATTTTTTGGCTTGGATTTGATGACCAAAGGATTGTCTCCCATTAAAGGAATGCCTGAATTTGAGGCGTGGTTTCATCGTTTTACCGCAGATAATTATTTTGGTGTTATTAAGTGCGTTTTAGTCGGTGCATTCGTCACGGCTGTTGTCCAGGCATCTGCTGCGACAATTGGAATGACGATGGCTCTGGCCAATGTGGGATTAATCGGCTTCCCGACTGCCGCGGCGCTTGTACTGGGTGAAAATATTGGCACAACGATAACGGCTTTTCTGGCTTCACTCGGAACTACTACCAATGCCAAACGTTCCGCCTATGCTCACATGTTGTTTAACACAATAGGCGTTTGCTGGATTACTCCGTTATTCTTCATTTATACGCCATTTATTATCTGGTTTGTGAAGACCTTTCTCGGATGCGCATCGCCTGATACGCCGGTACTCATCAATGGTGAGGAAACGTTTCCTTATGCGCAAAAAGCTATCGCGGCCACCCATTCGTGGTTCAACATTGTCAATGTCCTTGTGTTTCTTCCCTGGGTGGGGCCGTATTCTCGTTTTCTGACCTGGCTTGTCCCGGAAAAAGCAAAACCCGAAGCGCCAAAATTGACGTTTCTGGATGTACGAATGTTTGATACGCCGGCCATCGGGCTGGAGCAATCGCGCAAAGAAATTCTTCGGATGGGAACCACCTGCCGCAAAACGATGGATATCCTGCGGGAAGCCCTGCAAAATGCGGGAATCGAACGGAATCGCCGTGAAGAAATCTTCCAGATGGAAAATGACCTCGACGTGATGCAAAAGGAAATTGTTGAGTTTATTGGTCATGTTTTGACGGGTACGCTCTCTCACGAAATGGTCGAGGAGGGCAGGGGGCAGATACGCATGGCGGATGAATATGAATCTATTAGTGATTACGTCACTGCGGTGTTGAAACTCCGTCTCAAAATGCACAACGGCAACCTTCATTTGTCCCCCGAAGCCAAACAGGAAATCACAGAGCTTCATGATATGGTTACCGAGTTCATCGATCTTGTGAATACGATCGGTTCAGCCGACGCGGCGGATGCGGAGTTCATCAGTGAAGCCCATACCAAAAGCAATGCCATTACCAGCTTTATGAAAGAATGTCGAACAAAACATCTTGCCCGTGTCAGCGAAGGTAAAGCGACGCCGTTAAAAAGCTTAATCTATACCGATATGCTGACGTCCTATAGGCGAATTAAAGAGCACGCATTTAACATCGCCGAGGTTCTGGCAGGGGAAAAATAAAGACCTTCAATTACTATCGGGGCTGAATAAACAGATAAGCCACATATATTATTGCCGGCATAACAGGGTTGTTGGAAAAATCCATCCATCCTCTTTTTGTTAATCACTATTTGTTTTCGACTTTTACAATGCAAAACAAACCATGACCGCAACCTAACCCTTGTGGCAGAGAAAGTTCCAGATTCCGCAGCACGCAAGCCACCTGCGGTCCTATGACGCTGGCCCAAAAATCAACCACAGGGAATCTGTCGGCATTCCTGTATAACCATGCCAGCATTTTCAACTCGTCCGCGAGACTTTCAGGGCTTGATTCGATGATCCTTTTTACTTCCGAACTGTCGGTGTGCATTAAGGCCTCGAGCAGATTTACTACGACCTGCCATTGTCTGTAATAATCGGAAATTCTCGCCCATTCCCGGGGAGCTGTTTCTTTCGCTTCTTCCAGGTAATTTATATCAAGACTCAAGCCGCTTATCTGCCCTCTGTAATCATGGTCAAACAATCGATTTACCGCCATTCGTACAGGGTTGCGTTGTTTTTTAAAAAGACTTGTGTCCATATGCCGACCAACAAGTATTGAGCGATCCCGCAGGGCAATTATTTTCGTCCTTCTTTTTGCAGACTTAGCCGCTGATTCGATAAGCCCGACAAGCTCTGAACCGCTCCAGTATGTGACGTCGAACCATTCGATTTTTTCGGGATTTTGTTCCTCCGACGGCAATAAATAGGCCATCGTATAAGGCAAAGTCGTATGGCAGTCTTTACCCCAGTACTTCGGCCATTCGGGCGAAAATCTGCCATGAAGGTCAAATATCATGTATCCACAACTGCGGATGTGAGAAAAAATCTGCCGCGTAAGCTGCTCAAGCTCCGTGAAGGTCAAATGCGACTGCGACGCATAAGATGAAAAATAGATGTCGTAAGGATCTTCCTGCATAAGAGGAAATCCTTTAGATAAATTCGCCTGAGTAAACTTAACCTGCGGCAGATCTGCATAATTGAGTTTCCCCTGTTTGACCATGGCTGGCGATATGTCAACCCCCTGATAGATTTCAATGTCGTTTTCACGTAATACAAACTCCTTGTTCACTGTTTTAACCGGGGAGCTTGGCGGGATATGGGTTAATAATTCCACCCCTTCGCCGCTGCCGCAACCGAGGTCCACGATACGGACTTTGTCTTTCTGCTCTAAAATCCGTTCAATGATGGGACGGATGGACATTTTAATAGAAGTGTCTTCCCAGTATTTGCGCACATTGTCTTTTTTGCCGAATAATCCGGACTTATCCACACCGTAAAATCCGTACTTTACCGCCGTCTCATAAAACTCTGTTCTTGGCATAAATCACCATGAAAAAAGATTACAGGATTAGGTTTTGTAGATAATTTCTGTAACTTGATTATTCTTGCCGTATTCTTCCAGATGTTTCTTTATAATTGTTTCGGAACTTTTGGATCGCAAAAGAACCAGCATGTCTTTTCTTCCATTCTCCTTGATATCATAGAATCCCTCTTTGACAATACATATCACCTTTTTTTCCTGGTAGGGAATCAGTCCTAAAAACTTTTTTTGTCTTTCCACTTGAACTGTCAAATGAGGATACCCCGCAGGGGTATTGGTGGGAGCTCCGGGTAGAGGAAGTACTCGCTCAATAGATAACTTTCCATCATATAGACAGGATTTTTCAATATCTTGAACGATCCTTTCTACCTCCTTTTTTAGTTCCTCACTTTGGCTTTGACTTTGAATTGTTTTCATAATTGTTCCACCTCAAATAATTTATTCCATTAAAAGACCCTTGGAGGTTATTTCTTCAGAAACGATAACACATGAGCAAGAATCCATAAACCCGCCGAGACTAATAAGAGATATTTGACGTATTTTCGCCAATGCTCCATCGTTGCGGGCAACCCCATAGCAGTAATTCCGGCCAGATATTTTATATCACAATACCTCACAATTGCCAGCAAAGGTACTATGACCCAATACATAAGATCGAAAATTGAAAGCATTGTCTGTTTTTGGAAAATTCCCACTGCCAGGAAAAATAATATGACATTGCCTATGAGACTCCAGAACATCCTGGCAAAAAGCCCTAACAGGCTGTCTTGGCCTTTATTAGAAATATTGTCGGATTTGGAAATAGAATTGTTTTTTGATTTGCTCATGGCCGTTCCCTTCTAAATTATTTAAATTTAGTAGGTGGCGGCCCGACCACTTATCGATATCCTGCGAAACAACACTTGCCTCGCACCCTTTATTATTTTGTATTCTACATTCTTATTTTGTTATAACAACCCTTTTTTATACTCGAATTAAAGAGCACGCATTTAACATCGCCGAGGTTCTGGCAGGGGAAAAGTAGGTCGTTTTTTGCCGGACGTCGCATAGATAAGCCCTGAAAATGCCCTGTTTATAACGTCCTATAATGTATCTTATGTTGCATTCGCGGAAAACGCGGCAAATCAGCTTAATTTCCATTTGAAAAATGACTTACAGCTTGAAGCCAAGGCTTAAGAATGTGTATTGACGAACTGGATTACAGTTCGTTGCGACTGATATGATTTACCACCAACTGGGATGTCTGTTCGATTTTAGACCAGTTGGACAACGCCCTGTCAATAATTCCCAGGTTCTCCAGAACAACTTCGATGGAATCTTTTGTGTTTTCCAAGGACGTCCCGTTAAACAGATTATTCTGAAGATGGCGGATTGCCCCTGCGAATCGGCGTTTATCGCAGAATAACAGCGCAGTCTGGTAATGCAGTTCCAGTATCGCCGGGGAAAGATTCTGCATTTTCTTCAGCATTTCCATTGCCTCGTCGGTTTGCCCCAGTTCGCCAAGCGCCAGGGAAAGTTTGATTTGAGCCCGGTAATAGGTTGGATTGACAGAAAGCGCCTTTTTAAACCAGTGGATTGCCTCTTTGACCTGGCCGCGAACGGTCATCAAAATGCCGTATTTATAGTATAAATCCGCGTTGGGGCCGGCCATATCCAGCCGTTTTTTCCAGCTTTTTACAAATGTTTCTAAAACCTCGTCTCGTTCCGGCTCCATTTCCAATTCAGGCATCGAAGAACGTAAATGCAAGGCGGCGGTTTCGGCAAACAGAAGGACACTGTTCTGATGAATCGTCTGGGCCAGATTCAGCGTCTGACCGGCTTCTTCCAATTGTCCATACAGCGCCTGTGCCGCGGCGAGGCCGGCGTAGGCGTCGATAATTTCATCATTGATTTCCGCGGCCCGGTTAAATTGTTCCGCGGCCAAAGACAGGTGCTGGTCGCGCAGATACTGACTTCCGAGCTTAATGGTCGCTTCAAGCGAAGCGGGCTGTATCCGCAGGGCGGTCTCATAGTGCGAAATCGCTTCGGCCACCCTGCCTGTATGTCGGCAAATGTCTCCCAGTTGAATGGAAAACTCCGGCATTGCTCCGAGCTGTCCGATCATTTCCTCGACATACGCAAAGGCCTGTTCGATTTGGCCTTGTTCCAGAAGCGACGTCAGCTCCTCATTTCTGCCGTCCTGATTGAAGTTATCCGGATGAGACAAAATAGCCAGATTAAAGGCATCTATCGCAGCGGCATAGCGTTCCGCAGCCAAGTGCAGATATCCCAGAAGCGTCAAAGAACTGACATCGTCGGGGTGTTCGGCTGTCAGCGTGATATATTCCTCAATCACCTTGTCCAGCCGGCCTTTACGCAAAAATATCGCGGCCATACGCTGACGAGGCAGTTGCAAATGGCGTTTGAATTTCAGGCAGTCCTGGTAAAATTCCATCGCCTCGGCGTCCTGGCCCAGTCGCTCATAACAATAACCCAGAAGATACAATGCCATTGTGTTATTGGGCTGACGCACATAGACGCTGCGGGTCTGCTCAATGGCCCCGGCCAGGTCGTTATGGTAAATACAGACAGACGCTGCCGCGATGCGCCCTTTGGGGCAGTCGGGATGTTCAAAGAGGTAAAATCGCAGTTCCTGTTCGGCCTGTTCGATTTTTCTCTCGGAAAGCAGTTCCACCGCCCTGCCCAGAGAATCCTGCATATTGGCCGAGGAAGCTGATTCGGACTGCGGCTTTTGCTGCACCAACAACCAGTTCCAAACCAACTCTACACTGTCAATGGTAATCCCTTTGCCAAAGATCTCTAAGAGCTTACTCATCCCCTTTTACTTTCGATAGAATAATTCAGCCAGTCATTTACGCTGCACCGGGGGTATCGACGAGAAAATCGCGAGAATTCAGCTAAATCGCCTATGCTGCGAGGGTTTTGATAGTGCAAAAAACCAAGAAATATGACGTGTGCGGAGTGTATCGACTGTCCGGCAAAGGATACGGTTTATCAGGACGTTGGGGCCGGTTGGGGGCCCGCGTGGGGGGGGGGCGGGGGGGGGGTGGTGGTGGGTGTGGGGGGGGTGGGGGGGTGGGGTGGGTTGTGG
>Ga0315277_10012698_pt1 | contig 10546 bp, 13 predicted proteins | sample YL17G05_15_MG_FD_203695 | JGI IMG/M metagenome (GOLD analysis project Ga0315277, IMG submission 203695) | Sediment microbial communities from Yellowstone Lake, YNP, Wyoming, USA - YL17G05_15 | ecosystem: Environmental > Aquatic > Freshwater > Lake > Sediment | place: USA: Wyoming | collected... | reverse complement strand
CGCCCCACCCATCCTCAAAGATTTGCTTGAAGACGTTCTTTTGTTCCTTACCGGACTCGGCCATGACGACCAGTTTAGTCAATCTCAATCGTTACGTCAACCACAGCCCCAAAAAGGAAATTCCTATAACTTGAATTAGCCATAGTTCAATTCTGTTTTTCGTGAGCCACGAATGGGAGAGACACTTGATATGTCGGCCCAAATAGGCCATACTGGCTCACATGACATATCGGCACACTTAGCACGTTAGCAGCAACATCTCGAGTGTAAGGCGATGCTGGGTCACACGTCTGTGCCGCATCCTGCCACCCGCTGCCTGTCCACCAAGACAAAACCAATTCGTTCTTGTCTTTCACCACTCGCACATCATCGCTGCTGTAATGGATCATCACCGTCACTGGCACGCTAAAGATGAAACCAGGCTGTGGGTTACCGTCTTGAAATGCATCAAGCTCAAAAGCGTGCCCAGCGAAGGCAAAACCTGCTCCACCCGTAGCCAATGTAGGAGTCAGAACAATCGTCGTAGTGCGAGTGACTGCGCCAGCAAGAAAATCCAGCGTGGTGGTCAAACCTTGCGTATCATAATAAGTCAGACTGGCCGGTAGGTTGACTGTGTTAGACAGCGTCAGCGTGATAGATACGGGGCTGGGCACCATGACGAAACTCTCGTTGAAAGAATCTGGAGGCACCGTAACCGTACGCAAGGGAGGCAAAAATGAAAAGCCTGTTCTGGATGGCGTCAGAGAATAACCGCGAGCGACAAGGTTAGTGAAACTGTAATTTCCAGCGACGCTCGTCGTCGTGCTTAGATTATCGTGGGCCGATATAGTAACACCGGCGACAGGAAGACCATTGCTGCTTGTGACGCGACCGCCGATTACGGGCCTGCCCCACTTGAACGTGGCAACGGATTCGGCAGGCAAGCTATAAGAAAAATAACGACCGCCCCACTGCACATCAAATGCTTGCCAGCTGGCGGTCGGATTGAGAACGACCACCACATACGAGTCAGGGTTCAGAAACGCTACTGTTTCGATGACGCCATTGTACGTGTCTGACGCGATTCGATACGCTCCAGGGGTCATAAACTTGCTCACGTGGCCCAGCACATAGTACTCGACCTCATAATTCACCGTGTGGTTCTCTGTTGAAATCGTCACCACTCCGCGGCAGCCCTCACATCCCCCGATGTGCGGGCCGTTGAATTCATCAAGCGCCAGATTCCACAGGATGACGGACTTGGCCCAATTACGGATGGTGCCAAAGACAATGTTTTGCATGAACCAGACCAGATTCGGCGCAAAATCAGGCGTTCGATCGTCGCCGCTACACTCGGTGAAATAGATGTCCTTGTCCGGATAAGCGTCATGCACCTGACTCTGCGCAGACGGATTCCCCGCATAACAATGCCAGGCAGAACCTGCAACAAAGGCTCGCGCCGATACGTCATTGAGGACAGCTAGCGGATAGCCCGGTTCATTCCAATTGTGATCCCAGACAAGGATTTTGGTGTCGAGGCCAGCATTGACAAATGCTGGGCCTAAATAGCCTTTCACAAAATCTGCCTGCTCCGATGATTCCATGTACATCGTTGGATAACTTATATTCACAAAGTGCGGCTCATTTTGAACTGTTACAGCATGGATAGGGATGCCTTCGGCCTGATAAGCCTGAATGAATTTGACAAAGTAATTGGCATACGTTTGATAGTTACCCCGCAGGAGGTAGGATCCACCCAGTATGGGCCTCGCCTTCATCCAGGCCGGCGGGCTCCATGGACTAGCCAAGAACTTGAGTCGCGGATTGAGACTCAGAGCCTGGCGGATGATTGGGATAATGTATGGCCTATCATGATCAATCGAGAAAAAGCGCAGTTCAGGATCAGTCTGGCCCGGCGGCATATCATCAAAAGTATATTGAGACAATACAAAATCAGAGGCGCCAATCGGTAAGCGCACGTAACTGATCCCGATGCCAGCAGAAGGCGAGAACAAACTGCTCATCAACGCATTGCGTTGACCTGACGTCAGATAATGAGAAATCATCCATGCAGATGAATCCGTTATTGCAGCTCCGACTCCAGCCAGTTGCTGGTATTTGATGCTCTCGTTGATAGTGACTTTGTACGATCTATTTCCCTGTCCTGAGTTAAAACTAACGGAAGGCTGTTGTTGCAGCTTGATACTCTGATCGCCAGTCGTCAACCACACCTCGACCGGCAGGTCGCCTGTGGCCTGTACAGCAAAGAGCATTCGGCTGCGTGCGCCTGGCACGGTATCAATCATGTTCAAGGCGAGCGAGGTGGAACTGGCGTCAAACTTGACCTGAGATGTCATACTACTTGAGCGAAGTGGCAACATCCGCCCCGAAGTGTGCATCACCTGGCCCGGCTCAAGCAAAATAACAAAAACTATTAGAGAGGCCAGGGAGGTCCAGCGTGGTGTCATACGAACCTCCATCAGCTGCTCATCGAATGACCTGCCCGCCCAGGATGCGACAGAGTCATCCATACAGCTGACAATGATCTGAAGTTAGTGTTATCTGCACAGCATACTGCAACTGCTTCAGAGTCACTGTTTCCCCGACTGCCCAAGAAGTCGTGGAAACTTGACCTGAATTGATAGTGTTTTCCTATTTGTCTTGTGTACCGTTCGCTAACATGTTGGACACTTGACAGAATGCTTTCACCCGCTTGGCCGAGTTCGATTTGTGCGGTTTTGCCCTTTTTCGGTGGGCGGCAGGTTGTTCAAGATGTTAGCGAACACTACAATTTGTCTTGTGACCAAAAGGTCTATGCCAGTGTCTTTGGAAGGTATCCACACATTTAGGTTTTCGCTCTTTTTTGGTTTCAAGGAACTATCAGCGCGGCGAGGAGTGCATGAATCAGGGCCTTGCCTCGCCGTCGGGCGTTATGCACAAACTCGAAAAAGCCCAAGTAAAACGGCAACTTCTCTTGCGAGATGCCACGATGAGGGCGCAACCAGGAACCTTCCAAAGTGTTGACATGGACTTCATGAAACCCATCGCCATCTTCATCGCGTGCACACTTCGCGTCGCCCGCGGAGTGATTGACGCTCTTATGCTCATAACCCCCATTCGGACAAACGGTTATCGATGTCGTACTCGTCAGTGTAGATCAGGCTGCCGGGTGCAATGGTCTCGGTGATCACCGGTTTGATCGTCACTTGCTGCACATTGGGCAACATGCGGAGCACGACTTCGCCGTCATGTTGGATCAAACCCATCACGGGCGGCTTCTCATCGGCCAAGGTGCCGCGTCCTCGCTTGCCTTTCAGCCGTCGCCGACGCCCTGGGCGACCTTCTTGGGCCACAATATCTGGGCGGCCCTTGTGCCCTGCCACGATGTACACTTCGTCGGCTTCAATTTTGCCCGTCAGTTGCACCGACTTTTTTTGACCACGACGCCTTCCCGCAGTTGTGTGGTCATGGTTTGCACATCACCCACGGCCAAGTCTAACTCTGCGGCGATTTGTTCGTTGGACAAGTTCAAGCCCATGAAGTACAGACACAGCATCCAGACCCGCAAAGGCTGATGATGTCCTTCAAACACAGTTTCGCTCAGATCATCAAACTGTCGTCCACAGGCCGGGCACTCGTACCGCTGGCGATGGGCCTGGTGAGTATGAAACCCACGTTTGTGGATGTCGCCCGCTTGGCAGTCTGGGCAACGAATCCCATCCGGCCAACGCAACTCACGGACCGCTTCAAAGCATTTGGCGTCGTCAATCAAGTGTTGGATGTTTAGCATAGCCCAATTTTACCAGCGATCCCATCATTAGTCAGGCTGGCTGCCAGTGATCTATCTCTGCACCACCTCCTTGAAATCAGTAAAGAGCGTTGAATAATTCATAGTGTCTTTGCAGGCGTTGGACATACACCTTATCTTGCACCACCTCCCCAAAAAGCCGTAATAAGGCGGGGGCATACTTTGATTGCGGATTCAACGGATCCAATGTAGGCCGAGTACACGCCTTCGCTAGCTCGGGTCTCTCAATCGCCGATAATAAAAAGCTTCGCTTTCCCATCCATAGTTAATAGTCGCCCACGGTTTCGTCGGATCACTCTTGGCGATCACTTGGATTAAAACACGGCGGCAATCACACTGATCATCATTACAATACAATTCCAGAAAACCATACTCGCCATCCGGTAAATCTTCCCAGCCTTGAATAGTCGCATTTCTCATTTCCTGGAAAGCCAATTCACGAAACCGTGTATAGAACTCACGTTTCGGCCATTTTGTAGAGGCACTTTTGAATTTGTCTGCACACCCCCCATATCTGGGGGTACTTTGACGCAAAAAGGCGAATTTTACCCCCAAATACGGGTGCGTCGCGTCATGTTCCAGGAAGCCGTTTGTCCTTAAGCAAACTCAAAAGAGAACTGATGTTCAATGCCAGGTGTGTGCATCAAAAAAACGGAATACCCAACATCTGGTGGTCTTCTGCCAAAACCTTAAAGAAAATGACCGAAAGGTGAGATAGAAGGGCACCATTCCCATAAATTGATTCCTTTCACCGCGTCATGCACCAACTTGTCAACGGATAGCGCGCTAAGCGTGTGGGTCGGCCAGCTTGTTGAGTGTGTGCCAGGCAATGAGCATCGCCATGACCACTGTCCTGCCGCTGCCGGTCGCCATGGCTATGCGGTACAGCAGCGGGTAGCACACCTTGAGCGTGACGCAAACGGCCCGAGTGCTACACTGAGAGTGATACCCGCACTCCGCAGAACGCTACTCGGGCCACAGTTCCCGATCAATATTGCAGGAACTTGCGACGTCTCTTGGCAAGCGACACCCAGTTTTTGACCGTTGTCAAAGCGGGCGGTCGAGGGGTGAGATTCTTCTGAGCGTTAATTTCCACCAGTTTGGCGTGCAAGTTCTCTGGGACACGACCCTTCAGCTCCTTGACCGTATCCACACCGGCCTCTTCCAGCAGGTCGGAGTAAATCCCGGCGACCCCCTTGATACGCGCCAAGTCCGCGCGATTTGCCAGTTCCAGGATCACGTTTACGGGCACCCCGGCATAACTTGCTAGTTCTTCGCGTCCCGCTGGCGTGAGCGCAGCATTGAATAAATCATCCGTCGTGGCCAATCCCCGTGCCTTCAACTTGGCTTGGAGATCGGGTGTCATACCCTTGAGCTTTCCGATTCCGAGAGGCATTGTGTTCTCCTTCGAGACGATGTGAGATCAAACTGCTTTTTCCAAAACATACCGCCCAGTCTCTTGGCTATCTCCTCAAGACCTCCGCTCCCCCCTTACAGACCGTTCTCCCTCCTCTCCGCGCATAAAGTGGATGAGGTCAAGCTCATCCTTACGCTGCAAGGCGATAGCCAAAGGTAGCCGGCTCCGATGACGATGAGTAGTTGGCCCTTCAGTCACGTTTACCCTCTCATGCGCTCTACCCTGGGCACGCCAAAAGCAAACAGGCCGCCTGCGCGTTGACGCAAGCGGCCCTCTATGCTAAACTTCAGGTCGCCACGCACCCGATTCGCGTTGGCCGTGCCCCAGGTGTTACAAGCACCGTGGGGCGGCTTTTTTGCCTTCCGATAATTCTACAGGCAAGACCGACAAAGGTCAACCAGGGTTCGCGCCAATCTGGCCTGCGGCCACACTGGGTTGTCGCACCATACCACTATCTTTCCTGCCCAAGAAACCGCCATGCTCAAATCTCTGCGCCACCACTGAGATCAGCCAGCGACAAAGATCATTTTCCTACTTGGATTAACCGCCGAAACAGGATATAATACACATCAACTGAACAGCGTCAAAAGCGTCGCCGGTAGGTGCAGACAACACCTACCGGCGACTAACCCACCAAACTGTACATGCAGTCGGGCGGGCTGGTGCTAATTGTAGCACAAGCGGCCACTTCTGCCATAGCAGGGTGGCCGCTTTCTTTTGGCGCTGTTCAGCCTCTTGATTTGCTCCTTCGAAATTGGAACCGTCGTCGAGTGTTGCCTCACCCGGCGAACGTCGTAAGTTCTATGCGTCTCTTGTGAATCCCTCCCGCTAAAACAAGCTGGGCCGCCGGCGATTGGTGCAGGCGGCCCGGTGAGCTACACTGAGGCTCGCCGCGCGTCCTGATCGCGTTGGCCGTTGCCCCGGATGGTAGAGCCATCGCGGGGCGTTTTCTTTTATATGTCTTGCGCAATTCTGCCGGGAAGGTCAAGGTCAACCGACATACTCCATCACTGGCTTGGGTGCTTTTAGTACAGTGTCCTATCACCTTCGTGCAATAGGAGACAGCCATGCCAAAGCCACTAAACCGTATGACGAAATGCTGCACTTCTCACCACGTCGCAGATTCACCCAGTTCACGAAAATATTGCCTTGGTGACTTGCTGAAATGGTCGCGCCCCTCCATGCGATTTGCTCGTTGCATTTGCGCATGGGATATTGCCCGCCACGCCCAAGTCTCACAAAATCATACGGGCGACAGGAGCTAACCGCATGGAGATCAAAGATGCCATCAAGTTGTTTGTCCAGGCACGCACGGCAGACGGGCGCGCACCCCGCACGATCCAGGACTATTATCGTGTCCTGGAACCATTCGCAGAATGGATCGCAGAACAACCTCAACGCCAAGTCCTTACGCGAGACGTGATGCGAGAGTATGTCGCGCACCTGCGTTCAAGGAACTGGCGAGAAGGCACGGTCGCCATTCATGTTCGCAATTTGCGCGCTTTCCTGCACTGGTTGCACGACGAGGGACGCATAGCTGACAACCTGGCCTCCGCCATCCGGGCACCAAAGACATCGCAACGATTTGAAATTCCCATCACGCAGGAAGAAGTGCAGTTATTGATTGACACTTGCGTAGGAGACGGCTTTCATGCCTTGCGTGATCGCACGATGATTTTGACCATGTTCGACGCCGGACTGCGATGTGGAGAGGTTGTGCGCTTGAAAGCGGGAAACTGGCGGCGCGAGGACGGCAACACTGGAAGTTACTTGCTGGTCTGGGCACCCAAAACGGGTACGGCTCGATTTGCCGTGCTGGGAGATCACGTGACGCAAGCGATGACAGACTATATGAGCTGGCGTGGGAACACTCTCCAAAATAATCCGTTGTTTTGCCAGGAAGATGGACAGCCTATCAAAACAAAGGCGATTGAGAGCATGTTGCTTCGACGGGCCAAGAAAGCCGGCCTGGAACGCTGCCGCGTTCACCCCCATATCTTCCGCAAGGCGTTTGCCACGGCGTTCCTGGACAACGGCGGTGACGCAGAGCGGTTGCGCGTGCTAGCCGGATGGTCTTCGATGGAGATGGTCAGAATATATGCGGATTCCAGCCTGAAGCGGCTACAGGAGGCGCACCATCGCGCTGGACCAGTGGATCGGATGATGGGGAAGTAATAAGACGTAAAACGTGGGCATATTGGTGTGCACGCAAAGGTTGTCAGGGGAACGACATAATCCGTAAGAAGTGAATGTTTTTCGCAGCGAATCCAAAACTCGATCACAACCTTTGCGTGCACACGGCATATTGCCCCACGCCACGCGAGAGAGCGTTGCGCGCTGGGGATAGTTTCCCCGCTCAGGAGTCAAGGCTTTTAGCCGGAAAATCCGCCTGAAGGCTCGACTCCGGCGGATATAAAGCGTCGGGCGCGCTCAGATTATGTGCGCGGCCTTATCCCCAGGTCGAAACGCTCCCCACGCGAACGATTGCTTAGATGAGCAGGTTATAGTATAATCCGGCGCGAAGTGCCAAAATAGGGCTTCAACATTTTGGGGAGTGGCCAAGTGGTAAGGCGACGGACTTTGGATCCGTTAATCGCAGGTTCGAACCCTGCCTCCCCAGCCTATTGATTGCGAGACAAGAGCGCCCGGTTTCGCTCAATCACTCGCCCGGCCGGGTACTTACCCGCGCCGGGCGTTCTGTTTCCAACGAAGGATAAGGGAATGAAGATGCCGGGTCACAGCCCGGCATGGGCCCTTGCGAAAGGAGATATCATGACATTCGAAGGTGGGCCATACATTCAAGCAGCATGTTTCTGCGAGATTGCCCTGCAGGATAAGGAGTCAGTATTATCGCTTATCCGTATTATTGATACCCTGAACACCAATGCCGCCGGGCCTAATCCGCCCGAAGACATGCCTCCAGTGACCTACACGATGAAACTGGTCTTGATGCTCAAATCAGGCAAGGCTAGAGGGCGCTACAATTTGAAGCTCATTCCTCAATTACCTGATGGCTCGACGAAGGACGCCAAAGTAATGACAGTTCATTTCGAGGGTGAAGAGAAAGGGCACAATGTGATAATGAACATGGCCTTCACCTTTGAGATTGAAGGCTTGTATTGGTTCAATATCTATCTGGATGATGACAAACTGACAGCGATTCCATTTCGCGTCAAATACAATCGCGTCGTGACTACGTCTGCCATGCCTCGATAGGCTCTATCGTGTACTGATTGCTCGTGTAGATAAGCGGAAAGCTGATATCAGTCCGATTGGAGGAGCTAGTCTCGACACGCATACCCGCTGGATAGAAGACTTGAATCGTATTGTTTTCTCGAAGCACGCGCCTTAGATCGTCACGGAACTCCTCTATTGTCTTTATGTTGCTGCTTGTCTCGGATAGACCAAGCTCAATGGCCGCGACGACATCAGCATCAGTGGAATTGGGATCTCGTAGGAACCAGGATAGACGTGGCACGAGCCACTCCTCCAACTGATTTATAGTGATGCTGGATTCAATGAATTCAAGGACTTTATCTCTCAATTCAGAGGAAAGCATGGCTAAACCTCACTCTAAGGAACCGTTGCCGGTCGAATGGGTAAACAAGCATATTATACGTCAATACTTCAATAATAGTCAATTGTATGAACAAATGAAATCGGGTCAGCTCGTGACTTATTTGAAACGTAATTCCCATCCGGACAGACCGCCAGCGGGTGAGCCAGTCTGCACACGGAGCCAGATTGTGTTCTATTACACAAGAGATGGAGAACCTGCGGCTATCGTGCACCAATACTTCCGTCCAGATGGCACACTAGGTGCAAGTGGGTTGCCTGATCCTAAACGTCTGTTTCTAGAAGACCGGATAATCTCTGTCCGCACTGAAACACATGATTCAGAATCATGAGGTGAATCAATGGCCACTCGTAGGGTCAAAACGTCAAAAAGCCTGTCTGCCATTCATAGCGAAAGAATGGTTGGCATGGCAGGCGAACTTGGAACGCCAACTACACACGTCCATTTTCGAGATGGCAGTCAACTCGACTTTGAAGCAAGGTTATCTAATCCGAATCCGCGTACTGTTGGGGATAGCAATTCTTTTGCACATTCGTTTGCAAGTGACGTCAAGAATTTCAATATCAAGTCGCCACGGGTCACTTCATCTTTAAGGATGGCTCACAATTGAGTTTCGAGATTGAGTAATGAGGTGCTACATGGCCAGCGACGTGCCCTGCCCGAGACAGCACATCGTCAGAGGAGTCGAACATGAAGAGTTGGAATGCAAAGCCAGGAAAGGATGGATGCGTTTGGGATAAGCGCAGCGATCCGGGCAAGTTTCAGATTTTGATCACGCGCAAGGATGGCACCTGGACAGCGGCATGCATTCGAATTCACGACAACCAACTACAGCGCGCCATGTTTGAAAGTCATCTGTCTGATGCCACTGGAATTGAGCAATGCTTGGCGTATGTGCGAAAGGCTTTGAGCGACGCCAAAGAGCCAGAATTTGATGTAGTAGAAGCTAAAACACTATTAGGCAGTCTCTGATGAAAGAAGCTCTGATTTCCGAAGAGCTTACCCAAGATGACCAGAAAGAATGAGGTGTGACATGGCTACTGAGATGACGGTTATCCCACTGCCCGAAGCGGCGCGTGAAGCTGACAAATGGATTAACTCTAGGAGACTGCTGAAAAAGTCCCCCCATAATTTTGGTGTGGGGCGACTATTGCTCAGAGTGTGGCAAATTGCCGCTTATTTCCCTATGCCGAGTGCATTCGAGCCCCAAAGTGGGGCGACTGCCCTAACCAGTTTCCCTGCAAGGGGGTTTTTCAGTGCTCTCCTAGATCCGTCTCCTGCCACAAGACCCAAATATTGCACGTCCTTTTTGTTTTGTAGAGCCAATGAGGGTATTTGAGCGTCTGCCATCCAAACAATGAGTCGCGGGCTCGAATTCCGTCACCCACTTTCATATCGCCTGGTTTCGTGGCGGTGTAACCCGGCAGGCGATGACACAACGCATCGCCCCGACCAGGGAGTTTCCTGCGCGGGGCGTTTGCGTTAAGCAAAGATTATTGGTGAATAGCGTGTTGGCGAGGAGGAAGAGATTAGGGTTTTGAGGGCAAAGGCGTAATTGTAGCTTGGGGATTTGGTGCTAAAATAGCAAAGATCATCAAGTCCACGGGGTCGTCTAAAAGCCAAAATTCACAGGAGGAAGCCCGTATGTCAGGCGATCCAGCGCAAACAAGTGCTCCGCGTCCCCCGGCCGCGGCCGGTCCAGCAAAGTCTCGATCCATCTGGTTGAGGTTTTGGTCCAGGGTGGGCGCCAGCAAGTGGCTGCTGG
>Ga0315277_10012697_pt1 | contig 10547 bp, 7 predicted proteins | sample YL17G05_15_MG_FD_203695 | JGI IMG/M metagenome (GOLD analysis project Ga0315277, IMG submission 203695) | Sediment microbial communities from Yellowstone Lake, YNP, Wyoming, USA - YL17G05_15 | ecosystem: Environmental > Aquatic > Freshwater > Lake > Sediment | place: USA: Wyoming | collected... | reverse complement strand
GGCCGAAACCAAATAGTCTTGCGTGATTCCCGGAAAAAGGGGACAGGTCCAATTTGCCGGAACGGCCCGGAGGGTGCTTCGCACAAATTGGACCTGTCCCCTTTTTCCTCCCGAGATCGTGCAAGTTCATTTAGGTTTGGCGGAACGCAGGAGGCTTGCAGCTTCGGCGTTTCGCGGTATGGTTGCACGTGGGATGCAGTGGGGCCGTCGGCCGGGCAAGGGGTTGTCAGGTGTCGCACGTCGCATTTTGGGAGAACAGCCCCGCCCGGAAGGGCGGGGGTCCCTGCCTTGCCGACGCGTCCGACCCCGCCCTCCCGGGCGGGGCTACTACAGTGCCCGCGCGTCCGACCCCGCCCTCCCGGGCGGGGCTGCCAGCCGGCGCAAGAATGCGAACTTGCCCTTGGACAGGGCCTAAACGTCGCGCGAAGGACACCGAACATGCGAAGCCATGCCTTAGTCTGGCGGCGATTCTGGCGTGCAGAGACCGGGATCTTTCTGGGCATCTGGCTCGTGCTGATGCTGCTGGGCCGCAGCGCGATGCTGCGCGATCCGGGAACCTTCTGGCACGTCAGGGTCGGCCGGGAAATCCTCGACTCGGGACACGTCGTCCGGACCGACTCGTTCAGCTTCACCCGCCTTGGGCAGCCCTGGGTCGCGGACCAGTGGCTGGCCGAGTGCGGCATGGCGGCCGTGCACCACCTGGCCGGCTTCGACGGCCTGTTGCTGGTCACCGCCACGCTGCTGGCCGGCCTGTATACCTGGGTGGCCTCGCGGCTGCTTCGCGCCGGGTTTCACGTCCTGCCGGTGGGAGTCGTCCTGGCCCTGGTCCTGCTGGCCAGCTCGCACCAATTCCTCGCCCGCCCCTTGATCCTCACCATCGCTCTGCTGGGCCTTGGCTATTCGCTGCTGGTCGACGTGGAGGCAGGCCGCCAACGACTGTCGCGGTTGTGGTGGCTGGTGCCCCTGACGGTCCTCTGGGCGAACCTGCACGCCGGTGTGCTGGCGGGCATCGGCACTTTGGGGCTGGTGCTGCTGGGCTGGGCCGTGGCCTGGGCACTGGGCAAGGACTCCCCGATTCGTCACCCCCGCGACCTGATCGCGCTGGCCGCACTCCTGCTGGCATGTGGCGCGTCGGTGCTGGTCAATCCCTACGGGTTGGACCTGCCCCGGGCCTGGGCGAGGACCCTGGCCATCCCGCTGCCCGGCCTGATCCAAGAACACCGCCCGTTGGATCTGACCGACCCGCTGGGCTGGACGGTGGTGCTGCTAGGGCTGGGCTATCTGGTGGCCTTGGCGGGCGTGTGGCCGAGCTGGCCGCGGGTGACGTGGCTGATGCCCCTGGTGTGGTTGGTGCTGGCCGCCGGGCGGGTCCGCAACGTCCCGCTGTTTGCCGTCATCACGGCCATCGCCGCCGCCGAGGTGCTTCCCACCTCGCGCTGGGCCGGCTGCCTTCGGTGCCGCGAGCTGCTGCTGCCCGGACGTCAGGGGTCAGGGGTCAGAGGTCAGGGGTCAGCATTCAGCGTTCAGCATTCAGCATTCGGCGTTCTGCCGCTGCTGCTGGTCGTGGCGGCGATGCTGCTGCAACTGGCCGGGGTTCGGGTACCGGTGGTCGGCCGCGGCTGGGCGAAGCTGGACCCGGCTCGCTGGCCCGTCGAGCTCCTGCCGGCACTTGAGCAAATCAACGCCGCCAGCCCCGAGGGCACGCCGATCTTCAACGACCTGAACTACGGCGGCTTTCTGATCTACCATGCCCCGCGGCTGCGGGTCTTCATCGACGACCGCTGCCCGCTCTACGGGGCCGAGTTCCTCCAGCAGTACGACCGCGCCCGGCGCGAGGACCCCTCCCAAATCGACCGCTGGCAGCAGCAGTACGGCTTCCGCTACGCCCTGGTCGAGACGGGCTCGCAGTTCGCGCGGTGCTTGGACCACTCCGGCGACTGGACGCTAGTCCAGCCAGCGCCCGCCGCGGCCCTTTACCGGCGCGATTCTGGAGGTTAGTCGGCCAACGCCTCGGCAACTCGCCATGCCCTGCATTCGGCCAGCCGGGACTTCAGCTCAGTCACCACGCGGCCATCCAGCCAGAGGTTGCGATAGAATCCCTCGCAGCCGAATTCCGCGTACCAGCCCGCCATGTAAGACCAGCCGAACTCTTTCGGACCGGCCACAGGGCCATCGGGGCGCGAATCGAGCCAACGCTTCACCGCCGGCCCACGATCCGGATAGGCTGCTGTGAGTGCAGCGCAGACGAGCCTTTCGAGCGTCTGCTGATTCGGCAGGCCATCAGCCACCTGGTCGGTTGCTTCCCAGCGGATTAGTGAAATCAGGACCGCACCACGAAACAGCGCCAAGTCACCAGGCCTGTCCTCGACCAGATCTGAATCGTGCTTCCGGAGGCGTTGCTGAAGATCCTCGAACCTGAATCCGGTCCGGACGGAGGTGCCGTCGGCTGTCACGTCTGGATCCACGTTGAGGATCAATCGAGCCAGTTGAGACTCAGCAGCCCGTTGCTCCACCCGTTGGCGTTCTTCCTTCAATCGACGATCCGCTTCGCGAAGAACTCGTTTTCTGTCTCCGCGACACGGAACGATCCGGATGAACTTGTGAGTCTTGGAACGATAGCCGTATTGCCCACCGTTGACCTCTCGGCCCCATGGGTCGAAAACACGCCCGCTGCCGGGTTTCTCTCCGACATCCGGCGGCCGAGAGCAGCCAAGATGCTCCAGCCAGCCGGCCCAGAAGGCGCGATCATGATAGCCTTCGCAGAGGATGACCGATTCGGTCTGGGGCGATTCCTTCATCGCAGATCATTCTCGATTTGGTTCCGCGAAAACGCCACGTCAGGCCCTGGCATACGAACGGAGATCAATCGGCCATCCTCCAACTCAAGCCGATACAAAGAGAACTTCTCCAAATCTTCGTCGGACGATTCCGCCAGCAGGGCGTCGATCAGTTCCAGGCTGTGGGTCGTCAGGATCACCTGGATATCCCGGCGAACTGCGGCCAGTACCGCCCGCATGGTTTGCCGAATTGCCCCGGGGTGTTGATGAACCTCGGGTTCTTCCAGGAGCACGACGCCCGCAGGACGAGAAGCAAGCTCCAGTGTGACCCGTGCCAAGGCGCGAATCCCGTCCCCAGATAGCGCCACGGGTACTGCGCAGTCCTCATAGACCAGATACATGATCGGTTTGTCTGCTTCTGTGAGGATTTCGAGATCGCGCATGTGCGGGATGAGTTGCGCAATGATCGCTCTTGCTTCCCCTTGTCGACCGGCACGCCTCGTTGCAGTGTAGAGCTCATGCAAGGGCGCCTGGCGTTCGTCGCGGTCGCTCTCGATCAAGCGGATCTCCGAAACACCGTCGAGCCCGGCAACTGTACCACCCTTGCATTGATCGTACCGGCTGCGGCGGGCGAACGTTGCAGCACAGGACTTCGATGAAATACCCGGCGTTCCCGGCCAGTCGACCAGGCAAGTGATTTTGGCCAGTTTGCCTCTCTCTTCGGAGGACATCGCTTCCCAACTGAGGTGACACCTGCGACCAGGACCCTTCGCACTCCTCACCACGACTCCAGGTGGATTCTGTGTTTCTCCTCTCCAAAACAGCCAAAGTGGGCCCTGCTCCACGCCATGGTGGCGCCTAACCGTTCGCACGACAGCCTCTGCCGGTGTGGGGCTGGCCCCAATCAACAGCGCATCCAGCACCGTGCTTTTCCCGCAGCCGTTCGGCCCGACTAGCACCACCAGCGGCGTCAGGTCTTCGAGCTTTCCTTCGCGGATTCCGCGGAAGCGTGTGATTTCGATTGAGCTGATCACGGCACAGCTCCCTGTGATTTGGCGAAACGGGACGGACTGCTCCGACTGACGATCGGTCCCCATCCCGGGAATGGTCGCTACCTACTCCTGAAACATACCACGAGCCCCGTGGCCCGCCAAGCCGGGATGGGGCACCGCCACGGCCTGTGTGGGCCTGTGCGCCCGACTCTACCGCGGCGGGAAGCCAACCTTTAGAATGACTATCCGGGAGGGTCTTGCTCACCCAAACAGCCTCCAAGGAGTCGAGCCGGTGAAGCCGCTTCGGCTGGTACTGGTGACGCGGCGGTTCTGGCCCCTGATCGGCGGCGGCGAGAAGGTGATGGGCAATCTGGGCGTCGAACTGGCCAGCCGGGGGTGCCGGGTGACGATCCTGACGGCCCGCTGGCGGCCCACATGGCCGGCTCGGATCACCTTCCATGAAGTGCCCGTCGTCCGGCTGCCGCCCCCGGACGGGCGAGGTTGGAGGACCATCTGCTACATGCGGGCCTTGGCCCGCTGGCTGACGCGGAACCAAGACGCCTACGACCTGGTCTACGTCTCGGGGCTGAAACACGAGGCCTATGCGACCCTGCGGACGGTCGGCCAGCGTGTGCCGGCGGCGTTGCGGGCCGAGAAGGCGGGACGCCACGGCGACTGCCTCTGGCAGATCGAGGCCGGCTGCGGCCGGCGAATCAAACAACGGTGCATGAAGGCGGCGGCATTTGTGGGGCCCAGCCGGGCCGTCCACCGGGAGTTGCAGGCGGCCGGATACCCCCGCCCGCGAATCCAACTCCTGCACGACGGCGTGGCCATCCCCCCGCCCCGCTCGCCCAAGATCAAGGCCGCCGCCCGGGCGGTCCTCGGCGAGGCCAATGCGGCGTTGGACGTGCCCCACTGGGCGCCTCTGGCCCTGTACGCCGGACCCATGGATGCCGGCAAGGGGCTGAAGCACCTCTTGGCGGCCTGGGGGCAGATCGTCGCCCGCTGGCCCCAAGCCCGGCTGTGGCTGGCCGGCGACGGTCCCGATCGGGCGGCCCTGCAAGCGCAGATCGAGGCCATGAACCTGGGCCACCGCATCGCGCTGGTGGGGGTGTTCGACACGGTCGACGAGCTGCTCTCCGCCGCCGATCTGTTCGTCCTGCCTTCGCTCGAAGGGGACTTCTGCCTGGGGCTGTTGGAGGCCATGGCCGCCGGGCTGCCGATTGTCGCCGGCGACACGCCGGGCAATCGGGACGTGCTCAACGACGGCCGGGAGGGGCTGTTGGTGCCGGCGGCCGACGCCGGGGCCTTGTCGGCCGCCATCGCCCGGCTCTTTGAGCAGCGCGAGCTGGCCAGCCGACTAGGTGCAGCCGCCCGAGACCGCGCAGCCGCCGAGTTCTCCCTTGCACAGATGGCCGACGCCCACGTAACATTGTTTGAGCGCCTAACTGCCGATCTCAGGGTGCTCTCCCCTCGCCCCGCTTGCGGGGAGAGGGGCCGGGGGTGAGGGGTTTTGGGATAGGCTTTCAGCGAACACGCATGGCAATCTGTGCTGGCGAACTCCCAGGGCTGCCGGTGAGAAAACGAATCCTGCAAATCATCCCCACGCTGGACCAGGCCGGGGCCGAAAAGCAGATGAGCCTGCTGGCCCGCCGTCTGCCGGCCGAGGAGTTCGAGCTGCACGTCTGCGCGCTGAGCCGGGGCGGCCCGCTCCTGGCCGGCCTGGTCGAGGCCCAGATCCCGGTCACGGTGATCGGCAAGCGCTGGCGGCTCGACCCCGAGGCCTTCTGGCGACTTAGAAACCACGTTATCCGTTTGCGGCCCGAGTTGATCCACACCTGGATGCTGGCCGCCAACGCCTACGGATATGCCGCAGCCAAAGCCGCTGGGGTGGAATGCCTTGTCGCCGCCCAGCGGTGCGTCGACCCCTGGAAGGGCTGGGGCCAGTTGGCCGTCGATCGCCATATCGCCCGGCACTGCCGCCGCGTCGTGGTCAACAGCCCGGGGGTCCGCGATTTCTACCTGCGGCACGGGCTGCCGGCCGAGAAGATCCGGGTGATCCCCAACGGCGTGGCGGCCGCCGAGCCGACACATACCACCCGCCGACAATTGCTGGCTGAATTGGGGTTGCCGGCGGGCAGCCGCCTGGTGGGACTCGTCGGCCGGCTCTGGCCGCAGAAGCGGGTGAAGGACGCGATCTGGGCGGCCGACCTGCTGAAGGTGATCCGCGACGACGTACACCTGCTGGTGATCGGCGACGGCCCGCACCGCGACCGGCTGCGGAAGTTCCGCGACCAGGTGCGGATCTCCGATAGGGTCCATTTCCTGGGCCACCGCGGCGACGTGCCCCGTTTCCTGCCGCACCTCGACGTGCTCTGGTCGACCAGCGGCTACGAAGGCCAATCCAACGCCGTGCTGGAGGCCATGGCGGCCGGCGTGCCGGTGATAGCCACCGACATTCCGGGCACCCGCGACCTGGTGCTGCCGGAGTCTACGGGATACCTCGTCCCCGTCGGCGACCGCGCCGCCTTCGCCCGCTGGACCAACAAGCTGTTGGACGACGCCGGACTGGCCCAGCGTCTGGGTCAGGCCGGCCGCCGGCGGGTGCAACGTGAGTTCACTGTCGAGAAGATGGTCCGGTGCCATGCCGAGTTGTATCGGGAGCTGTTGGGGTAAGCCCTCCCCGAAATGATGTCACACTGGGAATCAGGCCCGTTCACGGGCCTGAACCCACGAAGAACCTGGTACAACGAGGTTCAGTTCAACCCGCGGCAACAACGTCCCCCCAACATCTACCATGTGCGGCATCGCCGGCGCGGTTTGGAGCGATCCCGAGAAGGCCCTGGAGCCAGACACACTCCAGCGGATGATCGACGTGCTGCGCCATCGCGGGCCGGACGACGAAGGGACCTATGCGTCTGACTTCCGGCTCCGTCCCGGGCGGGAGGCGCTGCCCGGTGTGGCCCTGGGCCATCGGCGGCTGGCGATCATCGACCTGGCCGGAGGGCATCAGCCGCTGTCGAACGAAGACGGCTCCGTATGGGTGGTCTTCAACGGCGAGATCTACAACTTCGCCCAGCTTAAGCGGAGGCTCGAAGGCGGTGGGCATCGCTTCCGCACCCGCAGCGACACGGAGACCATCGTCCACCTCTACGAGGACCACGGGCCGGGCCTCCTGGAACACCTGGTGGGAATGTTCGCCCTGGCCGTCTGGGACGCCCGGCGGGGGCAGCTCCTGCTGGCCCGCGATCGGCTGGGAAAAAAGCCGCTGGTTTATCGCCACGAGCCCGGCCGGCTGCTGTTCGCCAGCCAACTGAAGAGCCTGCTGGAGGTGCCCGGCGTGCCGCGCGACGTCGATCCGCAGGCGCTCGACCAATACCTGACGTATCAATACGTGCCGCACCCGTTGAGCATCTTCCGCGGGATTGCCAAATTGCCACCGGGCCACTATGCGGTTTACCGCGACGACCGGCTGGAGGTCCGCCCTTACTGGCAGCTCGATTTCAACGCCGAAGAAGACCGCCCGGCCGAAGACTACGCCCGAGAGCTGCGGGCGCGGCTGACCGAAGCGGTCGAGCTGCGGCTGCAGAGCGAAGTGCCGCTGGGTGCGTTTCTTTCCGGGGGGATCGATTCGACGATTGTGGTGGGGCTGATGCGGCAATTGGCCGACGAGCCGGTGCGGACGTTCTCCATCGGGTTCCCCGTGCCCGAGTACGACGAGACCCGCTACGCGCGGACCGCCGCCGAGCATTTCCAGACCGTGCATGAGGAGTTCCGGGTCGAGCCCGACGCGATGGAGATCCTCCCCAAGTTGGTCTGGCACTACGACGAGCCGTTCGGCGACTCGTCGGCGGTGCCCACCTGGTACGTCTCCGCGCTGACGCGGCAGCACGTCACCGTGGCACTGACCGGCGACGGGGGCGACGAGCTGTTTGCGGGCTACCCGCGTTACCGGGCGGTGTGGCTGGCGGGCTGGTTCGAGCGATTGCCGGGCGTGGTCCGTCGGATGGTGGCCGGGCGGTATTGGCAAAAGCTGCCCGCCAGTGCGAGGCAAAAGTCGCTCCGCCGGCGATGGAAGCGGTTTGTCGAGGTGCTCCATCAGTCGCCGGCGCGGCGTTACCTGGGGTGGATTGCCATCTTCAACGAGGCCCGCCGCGGGGAGCTGTACACCGACCAGTTCGTCTCCACGCTGCCCGAGATCGACCCGGTGGAATTCCTGGCCGCCGCGCTGGCCAAGGGCGGTCGCCGCGATCCGATCACGGCCACCAGCCTGGCCGACCTGGTGACCTATCTGCCCTGCGACCTGATGACCAAGGTGGACGTGGCCTCGATGGCCCACGGGCTGGAATGCCGGCAGCCGTTTCTGGACCACCGGGTAGTGGAGCTGGCCGCCCGGATGCCGCTGAGGTTGAAATTCCGCCGTGGGCGGGGCAAACGGATCCTGGTCGAGACGTTCGCCGACCTGCTGCCCACCCCCATCCGGCGGCGGCCGAAAATGGGATTCGGCGTGCCCCTGGACCATTGGTTCCGCAACGAGCTGAGAGACTTCGCCCGGGAAATCCTCCTCGACCCCCGTACACTCGCCCGGGGCTACTTCCGTGCCCCGGTGGTGCATGGACTGTTGGATGCCCACCAATCGGGCCGTTTCGACCACAGCATCCGGTTGTGGACGCTGCTGGTGCTGGAACTCTGGCAGCGGGAGTGGGTTGATATTTAGGATTTGGGATTTATGATTTAGGATTGGGATGATCGTAAGTGCTGTGATTTGAATGGTTTAGCGGGTGGGATTGCCCGCCGTTTGGCTCCGGCTCCACGGTGTTATGATCGTGGGACCTGGGATTGGGAATCACGGAGGTTGGATTGGACGGGAAAAAAGAGAAAGGGTCGGAAGTCTCACCCCCGTCTTCCCCTTTTTCCCTCTCCCCCATTCCCCCCGCCACAGATGGCTGCTAATCCACGTAGTATACGTATCTCGGGTTATCCACAAGGGGTGGCGTCGCACGCCCAATCCCCAATCCCCAATCCCAAATCCCCAATCCCAAATCCCCAATCCCAAATCCCCAATCCCAAATCCCCAATCCCAAATCCCCAATCCCAAATCCCAAATCCCAAATCCCGCTCCCCCGGCCCCTTTAGCCAATCGCTCGAAGTGATAGAATCAGGTATTCGGTGCGGGAATTGTTGGCAACGTGGACAAGAGGGATCGACATGAAGGACGTGCTGGCCGTGATCCTGGCAGGTGGAAAGGGATCGCGGTTGGAGCCGTTGACCCGGGATCGGGCGAAGCCGGCGGTTCCCTTCGGCGGCGCCTACCGCATCATCGACTTCACCCTCTCCAACTGCCTGAACAGCGGTTTGCGGAAGATGCTCCTGCTGACCCAGTACAAGGCGATGAGCCTGGACCGGCACATCAACTTGGGTTGGCGGGGCTACTTGTGCCGCGAGCTGGGTGAATTCATCGACGTGGTGCCGCCGCAGCAGCGGATCGACGAGCACTGGTACCAGGGGACCGCCGACGCCATCTACCAGAACATCTACACCATCGAGAAAGAACGCCCCGAATACGTGGTCGTCCTGGCCGGCGATCACATCTACAAGATGGACTACATGAAGCTGGTCGAACGCCACCTGGAGAACCAGGCGGATCTGACGGTGGGGGCGTTGCGGGTGGACGTGCAGGCGGCCCATCAGCTCGGCGTGATGCAGGTGGACACCGATTATCGCGTGGTGGGGTTCGCGGAGAAGCCCCAGCAGCCTAAGCCGATTCCCGGCGACCCGCAGCACGCCCTGGCCTCGATGGGGATCTACGTCTTTGCCGCCCGCTTCCTCTTCGAGCAGCTCTGCCTCGACGCCACCCGCCACGGCAGCACCCACGACTTCGGGCGCGACGTGATCCCTTCGATCATCCAGACGCACCGGGTGTTTGCCTATCCTTTCATGGACGAGAACCGCAAGGAGGACGCCTACTGGCGGGACGTGGGCACGCTGGACGCCTATTACGAGGCCAACATGGATCTGGTCTCCGTCGATCCGCTGCTGAACCTCTATGACCCCCACTGGCCCATCCGCACCTATCTGCCCGATTACCCGCCGCCCAAGTTCGTCTTCGCCGAGAAGGGTCCGTCGGGGCGTTGCGGGCAGGCGCTGGACAGCATCGTTTGCCTGGGCTCGATCCTCTCCGGCGGCCAGGCGGAACGTTCGATCCTGGGGCTCAACACCCGCATCAACAGCTACGCCCGGGTGGAAGATTCCATCCTCTTCGATCACGTCGACGTGGGCCGGCACGCCAAGATCCGCCGGGCGATCGTCGACAAGGAGGTGCGGATCCCCGCCGGAATGGAGATCGGCTACGACCACGACCTCGACCGCCAGCGCGGCTTCACGGTCACCGAGAAGAACGTCACGGTGATCGCCCAGACCGACGGCCTGGAACACCTGCTCGGGAAGAATAGTGTTGAGGGTTCAGGGTTGAGGGGTGAGAGTTGAGGGGTGAGGGTCGAGGGTCGAGGGTTGAGGACTGCTTGAGGGTGCTGGCTGTGCTGGCGCTGTGCGCGGGCGGGTCATACTGCCGGGATTGCCGCGCCTCTGGCGCGCAAAAAAAGGCCCCCGGAAAGGCTGTGTCCCAGGGGGGCAAAGGACACTCACTTTTCCGGGAGCGATTGGACGCTCCGCGACCGCGGCTTCCCGCCGCAGCGAGCGTACTAGGTGTGTCCGAAGCGTGCCACCCGCATCCGTGCCGGTGGCGGAACGCTTCGCGGTCCGCAGGGATCTCGTCGTC
>Ga0315277_10012696_pt1 | contig 10547 bp, 9 predicted proteins | sample YL17G05_15_MG_FD_203695 | JGI IMG/M metagenome (GOLD analysis project Ga0315277, IMG submission 203695) | Sediment microbial communities from Yellowstone Lake, YNP, Wyoming, USA - YL17G05_15 | ecosystem: Environmental > Aquatic > Freshwater > Lake > Sediment | place: USA: Wyoming | collected... | reverse complement strand
ATGCGCAGGTCGGGCCGCCGAGAAGCGGTTAGCATCAGGCTGGTACTTGAGACTTGAGCTGGTCAACCCGCTGGCGCAACCACAGGTTCACCAGGGTCTGGGTGCTCACACGACGCTCCAGCGCAATGCGGTGCAGGTCTTGCAGCAGCTCTGGCTCGATGCTCACGAACGTGCGCCGCGCCGTGGGGTCGAAAATCATTTCGACCTCACAGGTTTCCCCTTCATAGTCGGCCAAGCTGTGCGTGTCCCAAAATTCGGCCATTTCCTCTACGGTGCGTGACTTGGAGATACTGCTAACTCCTTTGTCTGGCATAAGACCTGCGCTCCTTTGACGCGCGAGATTCTCATCCTGCCCTCAATGACCATGATACGCAGGCAGCGGCAGATGTCAAGCCACTAAAAGAATCGAGTTTGCCCCTGGCCAGCCGGAATATCTCTGCCGCCACAGCCACTTCCACGACGAATGATGTTCCCGCGGCGAACCCATGTAATCGGAGTGGCGTTTGACAAGAAGAGACCCTAGCAAGGAAGTTGTCTACCGGGTGGGGACACTGACGTGCAAGGGGGCGCTGCCTACGGGAGTGGCGCCGGCCCGCGCGGCGATCTGGCTGGCGGAGGGCCGTATCCTGCCGGGCGTGCATCCCCCCGAGGTCGTGATAGACCCGCTGCCTTTCTTCAGGGAACTGGAGGAGCGGGAGATCTATACGCAGGTGGGTGTGACGGAGTTCCTGTAGATTGAGGAGGGGGCGGCGGCAGGCCACCCCCTCTCATAGTGCCGGACGGGCGGGGCCACATCCGGCGCTGCAGGCGCATCTCCCGACGCCTGTCAGAAATACCTCTATCTTGCCACCGAATTGCCTCTTTTTCAAGAAGACCCCCGGTTCGGCTATTGACTCTGCGGCACAAATCGAGTACAATGGAAGGGACGCGGTCACAGGAATCAAAGCCCCCCATCTCCATAACCTGGCAAGGGAGTACCAGACATGCATGGACTCGATGTCCGCAAGCCAGCCACGAGGTCGTTTGAACGCTTGCGAAAACGGCTAGCCTTGGACGCTCCCAGGCGCATTCTCCTATTATTCTACCTGTTTGACATAATGTTTGGCATTCTGTTGATATCCGCGCTGCGCAATAGCCAGTTGACGAAATACAGGGACGAATTAGCCACAGTGGTCAGCCAATTAACTGCAACGATCGCCATACATGAATATGAGGATGGGCAGTCGAATAGCGCGAAAGCGACCCTTGAGCATGAGAAGGCGCAGCTGAGCAGCACGAACGCGGCCCTAGAAGCCACGTCCGCAGTCGCACAGACGCAAGCAGCCTCGACGCCGGTACCTCCCACTTCTGCTCCCACAGCCACCGCGACCTCCATTCCGACACCAACACCTCCCATTCCCACTGTGACCCCGACTCGAATGCCACCGTCCCCCACCCCCACAATGACTCTGACTCCAACGTTGCCTGCTCCAACCGCCACATCAGTACCCGAACCTGGCTCTCCTCCCCCCACTCGACCATCACCGCCTCCACCTCCTACCCCCCGGGAAACGCCGACACCCTGAAGGTTGGGGGAAATAGGAATATGAATACAACTGAATCACAGTGCCCTTTCGACATGGGCTCCGTCAGAACACCAACGCAGTTCTTCGGCCGCAGGAAGGAGATCCGAGAGATTCTGAATCTTGTACACCTGAGACAGAACATCTCTATCGAGGGACCGGCCAGGATCGGCAAAACCTCCTTTCTGCTTCACGTGGCCAGTCCACAAGTCCGCGCGCAGTATGGGCTTGCCGAGGAACAGGTGTTTATCCACCTGGATAGTCGCTCGCTGGCCGGCCACGATCAAAGCCAGTGTTATCTGGCTATCTCAGAAGAGATAATCCGCCAGACCAAGAGTACGGAATCGGTGGGTGAGGCCATCGGAATCGCACTGGAGAAGGCGGTTCGTGAGGCCGGTTCGGAACCACCGTACTTAAAATTGCGGACCCTATGTCAGGCTGCTCAAGACAACGACCTGAAACTGGTTCTGGTTTTGGATGATTTCGATTTCCTGGCCGAGAGATTCCGCTCGGAATATCGCTTCTTCTCGGCGTTGCGTGCGCTGTTCACCAGCCACCAGGTAGTATATCTGATAGCCTCTCAATTGCCACTCCACACATTGGAGCAGACAGTTCCAGAGGCTTCGCCCTTCTTTAACACCTTCTACCGCTTCATCCTCGAGCCACTGGGTCGAGAGGACAGCCACTAAGGTATAGCAGGAGCGCCAGGGACAACTGCAAGCAGAGCACTGTGGAGAAATCAGAGAACGGTTTGGAGAAAATGGCCATCATACAGATCGCTCGTAGAAGATTGCAGACCTTGGGCGTGATCAACGTGCTGAGTGTGGTGCACTGGGCACTGATCACCAGTGCTGGTTCGCTCGTCATATACTACGCTTTCTCCACGTTCAACGGTCAGTTTGAGATCGAGTCCGTCGCTCTGGTTCTCTTGACCGAGTATGTGATTCTTGACCTCCTTCGCCTGCGTTTTCCGGGGCTATCCACCATTTCTTTGGGCTTCCCGATTATTCTCTTCAGCCTATTGATTGATTATCCGGATGCCCCTTTTGCAGCACTGCTGATTGCCACTGCTGGTTCGTTTGCCAGCGAGACGTTGTACTGCAGACTTGTCTCCAGGCCGCGCCCATCCTGGCCTGGAACACTCCGGCGCGCCCTGTTCTATACAGGTCACCATGCGATAGCCGGTGCAGGGGCGCTGATAACGTATGGGTTTGCATGCGGTTATATGCCTCCTTGGCTGGTAGAAGAGATTCACATCCCGGCCACGCTGGTCTACGCCGTCACGTACTCTCTGGTCTCTATGCTTCTCGTCTGGCCTCACGACGTAACCCGGCTTCTCCTGGCCCGTGACGAAGGAGCGTTCGTACGCGCTGATCTGCGCATGACCCTATTAACTGTGACCTTCCCGGTATTCACGTTCTATTTGTGGCTGCGCGTCGAACAGGAAGAGAGCGCCATTGTCATGGCCATGGCCGTCGGTCTTGCTATCCTGTTACTGTTTGTCTATTGGGTGCTCCATAGTTTCGTGAATACAGTAGAGGACCATGAGCGACTGACATTACGAAACAAGGTGAATCAGCGTATGGGCTCTACTACTGCCAACATAGTCGAGACGGCGAGGCAGTTACTGGAAATCGTAGGAGAGGAAGTGGACTATCGCTGGGGCGCCGTATACGGCCTGGATAACGGCAGATTGGAACTGAAGGGGCACGGGATCAGATCTCAAGAGGGATCAGTAGCCTTCGTGGAGCCGGCCCATGGTGAGGCGACCAAGACGACAGATGAGGTCACCGGCACAAATCATGAAGAGGCGATGTGGCCTCTGGAAGTCAAGGTTGGCGAAGGCGTTCTGGGCGGACTTGCCGGAGAGAAATTCCCACCTCGGTTTTTCTACGCGGGTCTGCCCCCCACTGCCTCACTGGACCTGTACCTCCCCCGCAAGACAATGTTGATGGCCCTCCGTATCCCCGAGGAACCCCCAGGGGAGAAAGAGGAATCAGGGGAGAAAGAGGAATATCGGCCGTCAGGCGGTTGGATTGTCCTGGCCCAGTCCGGCAGATTATTTACCGTTCGTGATCGGGACAAGGGCGAAATACTGAGCGAGGCGACCGGCGACTGGTTCTGGAACATACAGCGTGCCGAAGAGACGGCCCGCAGCCTTATCCAGAATGTGAAAAAGTATATCGCAAACCCGGAGGCCCTGCAACTTAGCATGCAGGAGCTCATCATTCAGAACATAGACGTATCCAGAATTCTCAGGGAGCTCCGCGATCGTTCTCTTCACGAAGACTTGCGCACCGTACTACAGAACTTGGCTGAGGGAAAGACCGATGAGAGAATCCCCATAACCCAGGAGGCGCTACCTGGAATCTATAACCGGGTGCGGGAGGAGACGGTAGCACCGGTGGCGCCACCTTTAACCGGTCCTGTCCGTGGACTCTTGAAGACGGTCAGTGATTCTTTGCCGGTGGCCTTGTCCGCCGGCGGAATGGTTGGCCCTGACTTCCAGGGATTCTACGAGTTCTTACTCAAGGCTCTGAATGCCAGGACCGTTGCGCGCATCGCAGCCCTGGATGCACAGATTGCACCCATCCTTGTCGCGGTCGGCGAGGCTATAGAAGCGGTCAAGGTGCTCAGGAAACTAAGAGACATTGTGGCCCTGCTGAAAGACTATGGTCAGGAAAGAAATCCCATTGCACAGATTGCCTCCTTGAGCCGAGCGATGGGCGTGCTGGTCAAGCATGACGAGACTGCACGGGAGAAACTTCAGGATTCGATGGGCATCATCTTCCTGGAGATCATCGCTGTGTGGCGGAGGGCGATCACTGATGCTCTGAGAAGCCTGGAACGCGGCCCGGCCCGGTTGGAAGTGAGCCTGCGCAGTCGCCAGGCCATACAACTGGAGAAGATCACAGCGGGCATAGTTCTACAAAACAGAGGGCCGGGCATTGCCTCTGGGATCGTGGCCCAGTTAGAGCCGTCACGGGACTATGACGTGCTCGAGGGCCAGGTGAACGTGGGCACACTCATCGCGGGCAAGGAAGCAGCGCCGGTGTTCACCTTGCGACCTAGAGGGGATGGGCCTGTGCGGCTCCAATTCCACATTGCCTACAACGATCCGGAACGAGACAGTAAGGTCACACAGTACGCCGATCTCCTATATCTCAGTGAGGCTCCGCCCCCCTATACCGAGATCCCTAACCCCTACACTCCCGGGCCTCCTCTTGAGCCTGGCAACTCCACCTTCGTGAGCCGGGAGGACATCTTTGAATTCATTAGACAGAACATCGCGGGCGTGGCGGGTAAGAGGGTCCTCGCCCTCGTCGGCGGGCGGCGTACAGGGAAGACCTCCATCCTCAGACATCTCCCGGCCCGATTGGATGATGAACGCTACCTGCCGATTTTCGTGGACTGCCAGGGCATAGGGATTGACCCGGGTATAGGGAACTTTTTCTTGAGCCTCGCGACGGATATCGCTGTTGGATTGAACAGGTTCGGGATCCATGTGCCGCGCCTGACGTTGGCAGAGTTAGGGGAGAGCCCACAGCACGTTTTCCAGCGGCGTTTTCTCCCCATGGTGCGGGATGAAATCGGGGAACGTATCGTGCTGTTGGCTTTGGATGAGTTTGGGCACCTGGGACGTATGGTCAGGGAAGGGAACTTGCCTCCTGACGTTTTTCCTTATCTGCGCCACCTGATCCAGCACGAAGAGCAACTGGCCTTCATCATCGCCGGTACGCACGAACTAGAGCAGGAGATTGGAGATTACGGGTCCGTGCTCTTCAACATTGCCGTGTACGAGAAGGTTGGGCGACTAGATCGTGACGGGGCCATCCGTTTGATCAAGGAACCGGTCCGACTCCATGGGATGAGATATGACGACCTGGCGGTTGATGAGATGGTGCGCCTGACGGCCTGTCACCCCTACTTCACCCAGTTGCTGTGCCATACCCTGGTGAACCAGTGCAATAAAGCGCAGCGCAATTTCGTTACCATTCAAGATGTACATAACGCAGAGGAGGAACTGCTGGAAAAAAGTCATGCGCACCTGGACTATATCTGGCAGACCTCGGGGCGGCCGGCAAGGTTAACTCTGGCTGCTCTGTCCAACCTGCTGAGCAGGTCGGACCAGGTGACCGGATCTGAAATCGTTGATGAACTGGCAAGCCGCCAGATAGACTTGCTCTCTGGTCAGATTATCGAGGCGATGGATGAACTGGTTGCTCAAGACATTGTTTGTGAGATTCCTGGATATCGGGTGTCTTACGACTTCACGACCCAATTATATGCGCACTGGTTGCGCCGCTACAAGCCATTGAGCAAAGTTGTGGAGGTAGAGTGCAATGAACTTGATAAAGAATGAAGTCCCACAGGCCAAGAACCCCTTTTTCCAGCGGGCACCGATACGGGACCACCGCTATTTTTTCGGACGCACCAAGGAAACTCGCCAGGCGTTACAGATGCTGCGCGAGAATCAGTGCATCTCCGTTGTCGGCCCACGACGCATAGGCAAGACCTCGTTCCTGTTTCACCTCTGCGATCCGGAGGTGCGGAAGAAATATGGCATTGGAGATGAACATCTCTTCGTCTACGTGGACTGTCAGGGCCTGGAGGATCTGGACAGGCTGCAGTTCTACCAGTGGCTATGGAAGGAGGCCAAGAAGACATTTGGGGAGCGGGGCGAAGGAGAAGGCTGGGCCCAGAGTATATCCAGCTTCAGCGACCTGCGGGACGCAGTGGAAATGGTCCAGAATCGGGGGCACAGGCTGACGTTTCTTTTCGACGAGTTCGAATTACTGGCAACAAACAAGAAGATGGATCGGGCGTTGTTCTCTTCGCTGAGAAATCTCAGCGAGGGGTTCCAGGTGACGTATGCCACTGCTTCTAAGATGCCGTTACTGGAACTGACGGACTATGACGATTCGGTATTAGAGTCCCCGTTCTTTAACAATTTTCAGGCCATTCCTCTAAGCCTGCTGGAGCCCGGTGAAGCCAGGGAGATGGTCCTGAGTCTCACAAAGATGATCGGGCAGGAAGACTACTTTTCGGAAGAGGACCTCAGTTTTGCATTCGCGGTTGCCGGTTACCATCCATTTCTCTTGCAGATGGCCTGTTATCATCTCTTCGAACAAAAAACGGAGCGCGGTGGGCTGACGGCAGAGGATTATGAAGCCGTGCGACAGCGATACGTCGAAGATGTGGAGAGATATTTTCACTACATCTGGGATCATTCAAACGAGGACGAACAGGAATCAATGCGGCTGGTGTGTGAAGGCAAGGTCAGTGATCTCAGTGCGGAACAGAAACAGCATCTGGAAAGGAAATGTGTGCTCTATGGCAATGCTCTTTTCTCTTCAGCCTTCGCTGAATTCGTACGGAAGCAGGTTGGCGTAGAACCCAAGAATGTGCCAGTGCTTGCACCACCGCCGTCCGAAACCATCACAGAGCCTTCTGAGCCCAAGATGTGTCGGCTAAGCATAACCCTTAGCAAGTACGGGGGGGTGAGTGTGCGGGTGGTCGGTTCTCTCTCATACGAGGCGGAAAGTGCAAGGATATTGGGGCAAGATCTGGTAGACCGCTTGGATTACCGTACAATTGCCGCATTCAACTCACAAAACTGGCGTTTTCACATAAAGGATATTGGACACGAACTCTTCGAGGAACTCGTTCTCAATCGCCCAGAGATTGGCAAGGGATATCAACAAGCGGCGGGCCATGTCGAGCAGGGTACGCTGTCTTTGGCTCTCCATGCGCCAAGGCATTTTCTGCGTTTACCCTTTGAAGCCCTTTATAGTGAGGATGAGGAGTATTTCTGTCTGAAGTACCCTATGTATCGTGTGGTTAGTGGAGGTGTCTTCAACAAAGAGCCCTTGTCAACCACCTTCCTTAACAAGATCGGTTCACGGGGAAAGCGCCCTAGAGCTCTTGTGGTCGCCTCCAATACATGGGAGAGTCTGGATCGGAGAATACCTGGTGTGGAAGAGGAAGTAAGAGAGACAAGCGATCTGCTTCGACAATGCGGCTTCGACGTATGCTCGCTCCCGACGGATGAAGCTACCTACCAGCGAGTGCAAGACGAGCTAGAAGGAGGGAACCATTTACTCTTCCACTATGCCGGCCACGCGTCATACAGTCCAGTCTCACCAGAAAAAAGCGGGCTCTATTTCTGGGAGGGGGCGAAGGGAAACAGTAAAGTCAGAGAACTCGCTGCCTCGCAACTAAGCAGCCTTGTCCAGAATACTTCGTTGCGCTTCGTATATCTGGGCAGTTGCTGGGGAGCACATACTGATGGTCCAACTGCTCTTCTCGATGACGACTTCGTGGGCGTGATGGACGGGTTTGTGATGGGAAGCGTGCCCGCGGTCCTGGGCTTTCGTTGGCCGGTAAGCGACTACGGGGCACAACTGCTGGCTCGCAGTTTTTACTCTGCCTGGCTGGGTGAGGCGAAAGGTTTGGACAGAGCCTTACTCGAGGCGCGACGGACTGTAGCAAGCCTGCTCGGTCGGGATGAGAGGGCATGGTTCTCACCCATTCTCGCAGCTCAAACTCTAGGTTTCTAGATCCGTCTGGACGAAGTCCCAGCCTGTAGCACAGTGTATCCACCACTAATCTCGGTGCTATGGAATGCCGAGCACAGTTGCACAAGAGCGGGGTAAGCAGTGAATTCATCATTGAGTGAAGTCCGACCAACGCCAGAAAACCCCTTTTTCCATCGAGGGCCAATACGGGATCGTCGTTACTTTCATGGCCGGAACGAGGAAATCCTTTGGGTGCTGCAGATGCTGCGCAACAGCCAGTGTGTCTCGATTGTCGGTCCAAGACTTATCGGCAAGACCTCATTGCTGCTTCATCTCCACAATTCAATCGTGCAACGAGAATACGGCCTGACGAAAGAATATACCTCCATCTATGCTGATTGCAGAGGATTGGGTGATGTGGATGAAACACAACTCTGCCAATGGTTGTGGTCTATGGTCAAGAGAACACTTGTGGAGCAAGAGATGGCAGAGGTCGGGGCGATGGTAAGCGTTCAGGCAGTTGATGTGGCTTTGGGGACAAGTGTATCCGAGGGAAAATCAGACGCAAATGTTCACCAGTCTGATATCTATTCCCATTACGAAACTGGACTATACCAATTACGAAATCGAGTGAAGCAGGACCATCCTCGTTATTCTGAATTCCTTGTTTACCAGCAACGACTAATCGAAAATATAGAACGATCTCGGCTATATGGGGATATCGAATCGTGTAGGGCCGAACGATCTGAAGTCATTGGTCGCTTGAATAAGGTTTCACTCTCTGTGCTGAATATGCCTTTCATTGAAATATGCAGACTGAGCATGTCTGAACGCTTGTGGGCGATGCATGTACCTTGTCTCGATAGGCTGCGCGAGGCAATGGTGGCAATCCAAGAGAAGGGGGGCAGGCTAATGCTTCTCTTGGACGAGTTCGAGTCTATTGTCCAAAATCCGCATCTTGATCAAGATTTCTTCTCGCATCTCCACGACCTTGTGCCCACACTTGTCTACATCACCGCAACGCACAGATCCCTTGAGGATCTACTTGGCACAAAGAAAAGTGCACTAAAGTCATCCTTCCTCCATCTTTTTGCAGAGACTCACCTGGATTCTCTAAAGGCAGAAGAAGGCAGGGAGATGGTTTGCGGGCTATTGAAAATGACAGAGCACGAGAGCCTTTTCACTGAGAAGGATATGGCCTTTGTTTTCGAGCTGGGTGGGTATCACCCTTTTCTCCTTCAATTGGCCTGCTATCATCTTTTCGATCAGAAGAGCAAGTGTAAAGAGTCAGCAGCAGATTATGAGAAAGTGCGGCTAGATTACATCAGGGATGTTGGAATGTATTTCGACTATGTCTGGGAGAGCCCGCGGGTAAGCGAACAGGAATTCGTCCGCAGACAAGTAGCCGAGGCCAGGATAGCAAAAGCACCGGAAGAGGCTGTGGTAGAAGGAATACCTGCAGAAGTCAACGAGGACAAAGCATCTCCCATTTGCCAAACTATTCTGGCCGAACTTCGGGAAATCAGAAGCGTGATCGAGCGTATGCCCATACTGGTCCAGAATTCCTTGGAAACTTCGAAGGGTTCGCGCTAGTAGAGATCGCCAGTCTCCAAGGCAACCCCGTCCCTCTCTCAGGCAAAGGGACCTATATGTTGTCAGAAGGGCAGACCTATCAGTTGCGGGTTGCTATTCAATCTCAGACTCAAGAACCTTCGGGGGGCAGTTTCGGTTTCACCCACTTGACGGATGGACGGGATGTAGATACCGCTGGCTTCGCGGTAGACCTGGATTGTGATAGTCTACGATCCGAACCCGCCGGTCTTGAATTCAATGTTGGTGCCAGACAGGCACAAACCGTGACGAAGACCAGCCAGGTGACAGCCGACAAGGTAGGCACTCATCGTGAATGATAATCGAAAATCGGAGAATGGCTGAACCTTGTGCCCACGAGCCTGAGTTCCGCTATACGGGCTGTGGACGCTTCGACATCAGGTTGAGCCGGCGACTGCCAAATATCTCTTGCAGGGATACCCAACCTGGCCAAGGCGCGCCTGGGCCATTATTCGCAGCGCGATCCGACGATGAATGCCCTCGACCGCCCGCATTCTAGATGTGCAAGGTGTGGGTAATTATGCTCTGTTTGCTTGAAGACTAACGAGAAGAGGCCTATGACTGGACTTTAGAGCCCGCTTTTAGCCGGGCTTGACAAGATCGAGAATCCGCCGATGATTCGGCAGCATGATTGCAGAACATTTACAATTCCTACAGATATTCCGCCAGAAAATGATGGGCGCCTTTCGACGCCGGGCCGACGCGCTGTTCGAGTTGGTTGACGCGCTCTTGTTGACGCTCGACCCGCGTTCACCGGTCGAGTTGAGCGCCAGCCCTGCCTTCCGGAGACGGTTCTCAATGGTCTATGACGCGTTGCGACAGGGACGGATTGACCCCGAAGCCGCGCGGGCGTTGC
>Ga0315277_10012695_pt1 | contig 10548 bp, 10 predicted proteins | sample YL17G05_15_MG_FD_203695 | JGI IMG/M metagenome (GOLD analysis project Ga0315277, IMG submission 203695) | Sediment microbial communities from Yellowstone Lake, YNP, Wyoming, USA - YL17G05_15 | ecosystem: Environmental > Aquatic > Freshwater > Lake > Sediment | place: USA: Wyoming | collected... | reverse complement strand
CACATACTGACGAAATCCACGCTTGTTGAAAGAGACATTGATATTATCAAAAAGATCAATCAGCAGAAAGGGGCGATTGTAAGTTTTAGTCTTTCGTCTGCAAACGACGAAGTCAGCTCCTTCTTTGAACCGCATGTTCCTCCTCCAAGCGAACGACTCAAAACGCTTGCATTATTCAAACGAGAAGGCATTCCATGCGGCATGTTTCTGCTCCCGGTAATCCCCTTCATAACAGACACCCCTGAAATGATCGCCGATACTCTAGGAAAGGCCAAAGAGGTAGGCGTCGACTTCGTCATCTTCGGCGGAATGACACTCAAAGAAGGAAGGCAGAAGGACTATTTCTATGGTCAAATCAAAGAGAGGCATCCTGAGCTTGCGGCAAAGTACGCAACTATCTACGGAAAAAACGAATGGGGAAACGCCGCGGAAGAATACTACAATTTGATAAATTCAGTTTTCAGCCAGACAGCCAAGACGTACAAGTTACCTAAACGTATTCCGCCAGCCCTTTTCAAGGACATTCTGTGTGAAAACGATCTGGTAATCGTGATGCTGGAGCATCTTGACTACTTTCTCAGGTTGGAGGGAAAACGATCCTCTTTTGGCTATGCTGCTCATGCAATCTCGAAACTGAAAAAACCTTTATCAGCGATGAGGAAGGAACTTGGGGACATTAGAGGCGTTGGAGAAAAGACGGAAAGAATAATCCTTGAGATACTAGAAACCAAGAACTCATCCTATTACGACAGTCTGAGTTGACCAAGCCGGCTTTGAGCAAAGCCAGAATCCAGCGCGAGGCTATTCCACCAGCAGGAAAGCGTATCTGTTCATAGTCTCTGAATAGTCGCGCAGAACCTTAATGGGGTAGCCAAGCTGCCTCACAGTTGAGAAAACGTCAATAGCCATCGCCTCAGGAGTAGGATGTGCAGATCTCTTGTTCATGCATCCGACTCTTTCTTCCGCACAATTCTTGCAGATGTCGCAGGAATCCATGTATAGCAAGAAAGCCTTCGGATTGCCCGCCAAAAACACCTCGCGTTCCAGACTGAGAAGCCTTTCATTGATACCCTTTGTCCACTTATGTCGTTGCTCTGGTTTCTCAAGCTTTTTTTCAAAATGGAAGACAACGCCCCCACTGTATTCACGGAAAAAGCTTCTACACTCATCAACGGAAGGTGTGTTCGGAGGACAGCAGGCGTTTTTTCCATATTCCCTGCAACCAAAAGTACATTTCATTCTCACCCATTCGGAAACAACAAAATTCTTCGGGTCAGTCCACTTGAAATCCTTAAACTTGTGCTTGACAAACAGTTCGTCCAGTTGCTCTCGTTTGCTCATCTCTATCAGCTCCTAGACTATGAATACTACAACTATGTTTGCGATATTCAAAAAACTTTGCATGAGCCCGCCGCGCGGTATTTGGCTTGTGTGACGGCCTTGCCAGCTTGTTCCAGTATGCTAAGCCTAAACTAGCTGAAAAGTTCTAAGAAATACGGTAGGTAAACAGGACAATCGATTTCACGAGTATCTGGAGGATTTCGATCTTATCCTGCGGAGTGATAGACCTATGCCAGAAAACACGATGAATATGGATGATTTCAAGGACACACCTGACTTGGAAAGGAAAATTCTAGTCATTCTGTCGATGTTTGAAGCCAATCGCAAATCGGAGAATTCGGACGAATACACTTTCCCAGATGGCAAAAGAGTCAGACCTACGACCGAAGGGATAAAATCGTTCATGAGGGATGGCGCAACCTTAGGAACGGAAAAAATGCGAGCATCAATAGAACACTTGCGGGAAAAGAAACTGATCGCCGAAAAGTCAGGCTGTCTCTTTTTGTCCGATGTCGGGAAGGAAGTTGGCAAGAAATTTAGAATCGAAAGGATGAGCAAAGCGTATGATGACCTTCTATCAAGAACTGGAACTAGCAAAGCATATTCAATGTTCTGCGAGCGTGTGTTTGGCAAGGATTTGTCGCAATTCAACGTATTAGATACGGAGCAATTGACCACTCTAATAGAGAAGTTGGACTTGAAGCCGGGAGAGCAAGTTTTGGATTTGGGATGCGGGAACGGAAGAATAGCTGAATATATCTCCGATACTACTGGCGCAAAAATGGTCGGACTTGATTTCGCCAGCGAACTCATAAAAAGGTCACAGCAACGAACTAGCGGCAAGAAAAATCGCTTGACCTACGTAGCACGCAATATGAACGAGCTAGCATTTGAAGAAGGCAGCTTCGATGCCGTTATTTCGATAGACACCCTCTATTTCGTCGATAGCATTGATGCGACAATCAGAGAACTGAAAAAACTCCTGAAACCGCCAACTGGCAGACTAGGGATTTTCTACGATCAAAGCTGCAACCCTGATGAATCTCGGGACATTCTGCTTCCAGAAAACACTAACGTTGGCAAAGCCCTAACAAACAATAGAATGGTTTTCCAGACAGTCAATTTCACTTCCAACAGCAGAGAGATCTGGATCCGCGAAATAAAAGCCGCTGAAGAGTTGAGAGAGCTATTCGTAAAAGAGGGAAACACAGACATCTATGAAGACAGAGCACAAGATGCCAAACGAACATTAGATTCAATAGAAAGTGGGAGACAGGTTCGGCATCTTTATCTAGCGAAACCTCAGTAAGCACGGGTTAGAGCCCGCAAACGAGGCACATATTCTCAGTGCCTATTCTTTCGCGTTCCGAACGTAGCACTTGCTCCAAGACATTAGATGAAGCCAAAATCACTAGTCAATGATTAGATTCAGACATGCGTGTTGTAACGGATGCTCCTGATCCTTATCGGACCAGCGTCATGTCCTGTCCACAGCATACTAGAGTACCGCCGCCTTCTTCTAGCACCTGCACCTTATTTCCGCAAATCTCACAAAGGTATACTTCGCCTTTCTTAGTCATCTCATATTCACCTCCCATACAACATCTTAGAACCACATTGTAGCAGCAGCTTGAAGAGCAAGATCGTTTAATGTGGCTGCGCCCACAATCTTCACGCCATTGATCAGGTTCACTTTCTCCCATCCTAGCATTTGTTTAGAGGCTTCGCATACATCGATCTCGATTCCCGCTTGCATTGTCTTCTGCAGCATTTCCGCAACAGTTGGGAAGGTTCCCAGCTTTATTTTTTCGGCCGCTCCAGGAAGCAGTATTCTAAGTGCAGAGCCCAAGTAGTACAGTTTGGGTTTCAAACCCATAGCTTTCGCAGTCTGAGCAAGAACCAATGGGGAATACTGTCTTTCCGGGTTGTCGCATGTTTGAACATATAGTATGAATTTTTCGTCTTTCATTCCTTCACCTCCATTTACAATTACTAGTGAGTTACACGTAATGGGCGAGAAGCTTCCTTCCTTCTATGTTCCTTCAGCTCGCTCTCACTTGAGCACTTGCTTCCAGTCGGGCAGTATTTTTCAGAATGAAACATGAGCGTTTTGAAGAGCGGTTTCATTGTTTCACCATTCAAGGAATAGATTCGCTGTTTTTTGTTTCTCTCTTCGAAAACAAACCTGCATCTTAGCAAGGGTTTGAGGTTGTGAGAAATCATGCTTTGCTCCTGCTTCAGCCTCCGTGCAATGTCACCGACACTTTTCGGTCCTTCGTCTAAGGTTTCTAAAATGGCTAGTCGTGTTGGGTTTGCTAATGTCCCGAAGAACAGGTAACACGACTCAGTCAGTCCATGCTTCATATACATCAGCTCATATGAGAGATGTTTCATATGAAGAAACTCTCATATAAACCTTTCAGCCCAGATTAAGCCAAGCACACACCGGACTGGTTTAGATCTGCCTGTGGCGGAGGGTGGGATTTGAATCTCCTACCACCTAGAGATTTCTCCAGCACAATCCCTCCTTTTCTGTTCTTCGTGCAGAACTCAACTTGTCACAGGATCCATCCACAATGGTGCCGGGAATGGGGTTGTACCTTAACGTGTGGGAACTCCGGGATTTGGACGCACATGCAGGCTTAGTCAAATCCGTAAGCTTAGGACGCCGCGCGCCTGCTGAGGAGCTTGGGAGCAGTTCAAGGAACCGATTCGCACAAGTTTTATCTGCCGATAGATCAGTATGACAGTGTATGGCACGTTTCAACAAAAAAATGGCAGGGATTTTCTTTTTCATCGCAAGTACGCAGTTCGTCATTGGTCTTATCGTTGCTGAAGCGCTGTATCCTGGCTACAGCGTGTCTGGCAATTACATAAGCGATCTTGGCGTCGGACCTTCTTCAATGATCTTCAACTCTTCCATCTTTCTCTTGGGACTGTTGTCAATCGCCGGAGCATACTTCCTGCCGCGCACCCTCAATTTCAGAGCACTAACCATACTAATAGTCCTGATGGCCGTCGGAGCCATGGGCGCCGGCGTCTTCACGAAGAATTTTGCCACAATACACGGTGCAGTGTCTTCAATGGCTTTTGCGTTCGGCGGACTATCAGCCATAGCTTCGTTCAAAGTGCTGAAAATGCCATTTTCCGTGATGAGTGTCATACTGGGACTGACCGCGCTTGGAGCGTTGGGTCTCTTCGCAGGTGGCCTTCTAACAATTGGCCTCTTCGAGAGCATCGAGGCGCAAGACAGCGTCTTCTTCTTGGGTATAGGCCCTGGAGGAATGGAACGCATGATCCTCTATCCAGCGCTCATTTGGCTCGCTGGATTCAGTGGACACCTGATTGCGATGTCGGAGGAGTAAGCAACCCAGAGATAGCTGTGTAGCCTTCAATTGTGCGTGCGGCCTTCTTGAATTCGAAGCCGGTGAAAAGTGCGCTATGCCAGAAAGATGTCACTTTGCTGTTCCGCAAAAGAAAACAACAGGAAGATATTGTGCGAACTATCAGATCTGCAATGCGAATTCCCATTTACAGCAATGGGCGGCTGTGTCTCCCGTAACCCCCTTTTTCTCCCAGTGAAATGTGCATAAACGATTTAAGGACTTTTTCGCTAAGAAAGACGAGTATTTGCGGGTACTTAGATGAGCATCGAGCTTCCAGAAGCAAAGATTCTCGCGGAGCAGATGAATAGAGAACTGCGAGGCAAACGCATTAAGAACTATCATCTGCGAGACTACGAAAGATTGCAGAAAATTGGTTTCATATACAGGGACATTAAATCCTTTGATCAACTTGTAAACAGGGAAGTTAAATCTGTCACTTCTAGAGGCAACGCCATACGAGTAGAACTTGATGAGAGAATGAACGTCATCCTCAGCCCTGAGTACGGCGGCGAGATTTTTTATCACGCACGTGAAACGACGGTTCCAGATAGGTTCCACTTGAAGATAGGTTTTTGCGACAAGACCTTGTTGACAGTGAGGCTCACCAGTATGGGAGGGATCCAAGTGTTGAGAGATGCTGAACTGATGAGCTCGTACGTGTTCAGACGAGATTTCAATCCTGAGATACTTTCACCCGTAGATGAGAATTTTACGTTCGAGCGGTTTTCGAAACTCTTGGCAGACAGTAACAGGGCGCTCAAGCAAGTGCTCGTGGGAAAGGATGCCATCGTAGTGGGGGTCAGCAACAGCACTTTCCAAGACGTCATATACAGAGCTAAGCTGCATCCAAAGAGAAAAGCTTCTGAGTTGAACTCGGATGAGCAAAAAGCACTTTACGACGCTGTCAAGCTTGTGCTTCGAGAAAGAATTCGGTCGAACGGAAAGAGCCAGTTTTTCGATCTTTATCGGAATCAAGGTAGGTACGCCCCAGCCATGGGTCCAAACATGAGAGAACAGAATTGCCCAGTTTGTGGGAATCCCATAGAAGAGCTGAGCCTTGGAGGAGGAAAAGTATTCGTCTGCACCAAATGCCAAGTGTGAAGAACAGAGATATGCAGAAGGTTGGGTTTGAACCTCCGAGTCAGATGGCGATACCACTACTGTCTCAGTATCTCCAGCACTCCCTCTTTTTTTGGTATCTATCGCATGAGCTCGCTACGCGCGGACCAAATATGACAAGAGTTATCTTTTGACTGAAACACTATTCGAGCCATGAAAGGACAGATTTCGGGCCTGAGGTTTCGATGTCTACTTCTCAGCGATGTCGAATGGCTGACTGAGAACGCGAATGATCCTGAAGCCGCAAAGTATGCTATCGACGTTTTTCCTGTAGCTAATTATGAAATCGAAGAATGGCTCAAAAAAGACCTTGAGGAGAAGAGTAGCAGGTATATCATAGCTGAACTGGACGGTGAGCCAGCGGGTTTTGTGAGGTTATCGTTTCGCCCTGAATTCAGAAGAGATCGACATGTAGCTTGGCTTGGAATAGCTGTTAGGAGAAAGTATTGGAGAAGGGGTGTTGGCACAGGACTCATTAAAGAGGCGATAAACCTTGCAAAGGAGTCTGGATTCCGCAAGCTAATGCTTGGCACAGTCGAGAGCAACGAAAGGGCAATGCCACTCTATGAGAAATTCGGGTTTCGTACCGAGGCATATGAAGATGAAGAGGTTTACATCGATGGTTCCTGGAGAAAAGGCTTACTGATGGGCCTAGAACTTGCACCATGCGAACCTAAACTGGCTAGTCCGATACAATCTCAAACTCCAATTTTGAGCAAAAAGCCATCAAAGACGTCCAAACAAAGAAACCTTAGTGTTAGGCAAGTGATGACCAACGATTCAGACGAGTTACATAGACTGCAAAACTGCCCTGATTCCACGAAATCAACCTGCAGACTGCCTCCCATCACGAAAGAAGAAACAAAGAAATGGCTTGAAAAACTTCGTTCCGAGGGAGGAAAGCACTGTTTTGTCTGCTCCAGAAAAAAAGAGTTGCTCGGATACCTTCAGTTCCGAGCTGACCGATTGCCCTTTCCATGTCTCAGGTTCGAAGAGATTTTGGTTGATGCAAAGCAGGAACATAGCGAAACAGCAAAATCACTGGTTTCCGCAATCAGGGGCTTCAAGGAAAGGTACGGGTACCGCAAAATATTCGCCTACGTGCCCGAAATCAGCGTGACCGTAACAGATGCACTTGAAAAACAAGGGTTTAAGAAAACGGGAGCAATGAAAGACAACTACTTCGCCGACGGATATTACGCGAACGTGGCAGTGTATACGTTTCCATGACAACCAAAGCTGCACCTAGTGTTCTTCAAGCCTCAGCGCTGGTTCAAACCCAATCATCTGCACCATCTGGTTTTGCATGAAGTTGGTACTAGAGCAAGAACTGGTTGCTGTGGATTCTATTCGGCGAAAGTCCCTAGGATTGGCTCTATTTCGTGAAAGGAGAATCTGATGGGGTTGCTGGAATTCGAACCTGACCCCCAATAAGTGGAGGTTTCCCCCGAATTGTCCTGTTCTATATCATTACTCTTTTTGCTCTAAGAAATCAAGAGCCAGTCTTGTCTGTCAAGATGGTGCTCAAGAAGATATAGAGCGCGCGCCAGGGCGTATGACGATTTGCCAAGGGTTAAATACTTTTTTTGTTTCAGTGCATCGGAAGGGGCGAAGGAAGTTGGATGAGGAAGGGTTCAGGGAGTTTCTTGTTACAAAGAGGAAGTTGAGTGAGGCGGCGGTTCAGGCGCACGTTGGAATGGTGAAGAAGGCTGAGGCTTTTCTGAGAAAGAAGGGCAAGAACAGTGACTTGAGCAAAGCTGCGCCTTCTGATTTGGAGGGTTTTGTGGCGGTTTTGATGACAGATGGAAGGAATATGCAGGAGAATTTGATGGCTCTTGCGAGATATGCCTATTTCACGGACAATAGGCAGGTGGTAGTTGCCTTGCTGGAACTGTTAGACGGTAGCGAGGTCTTGCAGAATCTTTCCGGCAAGGTGAAACAGATGGTCGGTGAGAAAAAGCATAAGGAGATATTTGAAGGAATAGAACTGCTGCCTTTGGGCACGCACTCAAGAGACAAGCCCAAGATCACGAAGAAGGTTATGGAGCGGCTTGAGGCCAAGTTGGATGAGAAAACGCGTAGGGAAGCGCTGTCAAGTGGACTTCACGGGCCAATTCCAGAGGAAGTGTTTTTGCCCGAACGAAAGAAGTTTCAAGAGTCCAAGAGCTTGGATGATTTTCTGAAGAATCGGCACGAGGAATACGTCAGCGAGCTGGAGGGGTACATGAAAAACAAGACCTTGTATTTCACTCAGGAAATCGACGAGGAAGTGGTGGAGTACGTACGGAATACGCCTACGTGCCAGAACGGCGTACGCGAAGGCAACGTGATCGTTGTTACGAAGATTCCTTACATGGCGAAGAAGTATCTGCACGAGAAAAACCCGAAGAAGAAGAGATACTACGCTTGCCACTGCTCATGGGTGCGCGAAGCCATACTATCAGGTCTAGAAGTGTCGCCTAACTTCTGCTACTGCAGCGCAGGCTTCGAAAAACGACCATGGGACGTAATTTTCAACCAACCCGTAGAAGCAGACATCATACAAACAGTCCTCAAAGGAGATTTGATCTGCAAATTCGCCATACACATTCCAAAACAGTTCCTGCAATCTTAGAAAACGACACCAGAGAAGAGTCTCTCGGTTCAGTGAGCTGAACACAATTTCTTTGATGTCTCCCGAAATCCGTCCTCACATGACCGTTTTCTTCTTATGAATAGACGACTCAAACTGGCTTAAAAAGACTGATAGAAGTTACTTCAATTCGCATTTGAAGCGCGCGCACTACAGGTTCATGAGAAAAACCCACTTCTTGATCTTGAAACTGTCGATCAGACTTCAGCAAGTAACGAGAGACTGAAAAAAAGAGCCTTAACCAGCACGTTTTTCAACAGAATTGTGGTGCGGGGGATGGGGTTTGAACTCGGGTTCAGATGGCGATATCTCTGCTATCCAATTATCTCCCGCAACTTCCCTCTTTTTTTTCTATTAGCTGGCGCGCGCTGGTTCGGCTGTAACTTTTCCTCAGAATCGGGACCACACTTGATTCCGGTAATACCCTCTACTGGTTATAGCGGCAGAGTTCCTTTCCTAGCGCGCGTCTTCTCGTGCATTTACTTCTTTTTTGGGGCTTTCTTGAGAAGTAGGGGAATAATCAGTAGAAAAGAAAGAACTGCCATGTATAACCACGCAGAAGAATATCCGCACTGTATCACGATGTAGGAATAGAGCAGTGGGGGAACAAAATCGCCAAACAGAGAGATGCTGTTTACCCAGCTAACCGCCAACGTTTCGTATTCTTGGTCAAGTCTGTTAGCCGCTCTTGCTGCAGAGAAGCCGAAAGTGAATCCTGTTCCAGCCGCCAATCCGATTAGGATGCCGGCCAAGATTGCTGAGTAGACTGAGCCAAAGAAGGCTGTGCCTACTCCTATGGTCATTAGGACGCCTGAGGCGAGCAGTAGCTGTTTTTCATTGCCGTACCTGTCGAACAACTTTCCCGCGAAGGGTGATGATGCGAGCGCAAACAGCGAAACCAAAGATGCGATTGTTCCTGCCTCTCCAACACCTAGGTGAAGCACACTGTTAAGGTAGTATGCCATGAAACTGCTGTAGACCGTCGACCCTATTTGAAGGCCTAACATTGCAACTGATAAGATGATCAGCCACTTATCCAACAATATGAGCCTTAGTTGACGAAGTTCCATGGTAAAGTCTGAGCGTTGGTTATCTATCGGCACGAGAAACCACAGCAGAACTGATGTGCCCAGGCCAAGCAGTCCGCCTGTTACCAGACTGATTCTCCATCCGACTGCTGTTGCAAGGACTGCCAATCCAGAAAGGCCCACTACGCCTCCGAGGCTAAAAGCCGAATTGTACAGACCCACCCCCAAACCCTCGGCCCCTTTGTGTAGAAACCTGGCCATCAGGATGACACCAGGAGCGAACACAAAAGCCATGCCTAAACCCACAAAAAACCGGAGAACCGTAATCTCCACTAAGTTGCCAGCGAACCCTGTCAGCAACGTAGCCAGCGAAGACACAGTTGTCCCCATGATTGCAGTCAGTCGCGGACCAATCTTCGCCGCCAGAATCCCTCCTGGAACTTGAAAAACTCCGATGCCGATAAAGAATGCTGACGTCGCTACTCCGAGGCCAGAGACGTTCTCGTTCAGTTCAGATGCTGTGAAAGAGAACACGGCGGCGAGGCTGAACCAGTTCACTGCGTAGATGATTCTTCCTAAGATTAAGGATGCAACTGCGGCCCTGGTGCTAACGCTCTGACGTGTGCTCATTGGTTTTGCCTTTTAGAGACTTTGAGGAATTGGGGTTGGATTAGTAGGCTTTACTCAAAAAACAGTGGCATCTAAATCTTTCCGCCCTGTGTGGTCGTTTCCGGAGATTGACTTGAGGATCAGCAACAATCCCGGAAAGAACGCGCGCTAGCATGTGAGCTCTATTGCGGGGAGTGGAGGGCGAATCCCTGCATTATTGTATACACACATTGACTTGAACCTGGGGCCAAATGGCGATGACACTACTGTCTCAGTGTCTCCCGCAGATCCCCCTTTTTCTGAATCAACCGCGCGCACTTGAACGATAGCTCTTGAGTTTTGGTATTAGCATTGGCACCTTATCTCCATAGTCTTCGTACTCCTTGCCAAATTCCCTGAGAATCTCTTTCTCCTCTTTTCTTGAAATGAGATA
>Ga0315277_10012694_pt1 | contig 10548 bp, 8 predicted proteins | sample YL17G05_15_MG_FD_203695 | JGI IMG/M metagenome (GOLD analysis project Ga0315277, IMG submission 203695) | Sediment microbial communities from Yellowstone Lake, YNP, Wyoming, USA - YL17G05_15 | ecosystem: Environmental > Aquatic > Freshwater > Lake > Sediment | place: USA: Wyoming | collected... | reverse complement strand
GGCAGTGCGCAAATAGTCCTCCTGCAAGACCTCCAGCATGTTTGCGCGAACCATCCGCGTTACAGTCGCGAGCGATGGATAGGCGACGCATACTGACGGCAGGATGAGATGGACGATCACGTCCTTGAAACGTAACCAATCACCCAGGATAAGCGAATCGATCAAATAGAGCCCAGTGTAGTGAGGCAACGCCGCCAATCCAGCCGCGACGCGCCCCCCCAAAGGTAGGACGTCGAGCACCTGGGAGAACAGAAGCTGCATCAGTAAAGCCAGCCAGAAAACCGGAAGCGAAACGCCACTGAGAGATAGCAGGCGATTGGCATGATCAAAGGTTCTATCACGGTACACGGCCGAGAGTACACCAAGGGGTATGCCGAACACCAACGTAAGAAGTAACGCGCAGGTGCTGAGCTCAAACGTGGCGCCGAAGTAGTCGCGTATGTCAAGGCTGACGTCCCGCCTGGACTGTAGCGATATTCCAAGATCGCCCCGCAAGAGTCTTAAGATGTAGCGGCCATACTGAATGCGGGCCGGCTGGTCAAGTCCCAGCTCATGCCTGACCAGTTCTACTTGTTCGGGACTTGCAGTCGCCCCGGCGATCAGCCTGGCCGGGTCACCCGGTATGAGGTAAGACAAAAAGAACGTGATAGTCACGACGACCCAGAGGGTCAGGACCATGAAGAGGAGCCGCCTTCGAAAGTAGGGAGTCAGCAACTGGGATCGTCTGTCTCCTTTTGACCTGGCGCGAACACCTCAGGGAATATCCCCGGGGGCAGGATGTGCTGCCCCCGGAGAGACTGCCGCCTATTCGATGTACATGTCATACACGTTGAACGTCATCAGGTAGTAGGGGTTGAACTTGTACCCTTTGACATTCGACCTCAGTACGGTCGGCTGGAAGTAATCCAGGACCCAGATGGCTGGTGCCTCGGCAACCAGCATTTCCTGTACTTTGTTGTACATATCCTTACGCTTCTGAGGGTCTGCCTCAAAAGCAGCATCCGAGAGCATCTTCTCGATTGCCTTATTGGTGTAGTACTGGTCTGCATCGGTCTTTGCGCTCCACATGAAGGTGCTGCACATTCCGCCCAAGTACGAGTCAGGATCGGGATAGTCGTCCCACCAGTCGCCTATGCACATGCTCGGCGCTGCACCCTGCTTCGTCAACTGGTCGGTCATCGCTCCCCAGGTGAGCGGCCGGGCCTCAACCTTGATTCCAAGCTCACCAAGTGTGTTGGTGAGAACGTTGAATATGCGTGTCCCAGCATCCTGGCCCTGCATGTAGGAGACGCTTACAGTGAAGCCGCCGTTGGGATATCCTGCTTCTTTCAGGAGCTGCTTGGCCTTCTCCATGTTCGTCTCATATACTTTCACGTTTGGGTTATGCCCCGGCACGGCCGCAGGAAGCGGCCCAACTGCTCGTGCTGCCTGTCCGAGGAACGCTTTCTCGACGGTGTCTTTGTATGGGAAGGCGTAGGATATGGCCTCTCGGACCCGCTTATCGCTCAACGGTTTCTTCTTGGTATTCATAGAGATGAAGAAGCCGAAGTTGGATTTATCGGGCTGCTCAACCTTTATCGCCGGGTTCTTCTTGAGCGTTGCCACGTCGTCTGTGCTGATATGGGTGGCGGCCAATACCTCTCCTTTTTCTATCAGCATGCGTTGGGTAGACTGCTCCGGAACAATCCTCATCACGACGCCGCTGAAGTGCTTGCCCGCCCATCCTCTCCAGTAAGCGTCGAACTTCTTAAGTGTTACCTCCTGGTTGCGGGTCCACTTCTCAAACATGTAGGGGCCAGTGCCTATGCAGTTCTCCTTGGCCCACGCTCCTCCAAGATCTCCGTCCTTTTCGTACTTCTTAACGCCGGGACTGATGATGGGTGCGGCATAGCGTGAGGCAACCATACCTGGAAATGCAGGGTATGCCTTCTTCAGAACAAACTTGACTGTACTGGCGTCAACCACCTGAACACTGTTTTCGTCAAGAACCATCTTGAACGCCCAGGCCAGTCCCTTCCCCAGCTTGAGCATGCGATTGAACGAGAATTTCACAGCCTCGGCGTCAAACGGAGTCCCATCGTGGAACTTCACATTCTGGCGAAGCTTGAACGTGTAGGTCTTGCCGTCAGGTGACACGGTATAGCTCTCAGCAAGACACGGCTCAACGTCACCGGTCGAGCCTTTATACTGCAGCAGGCTTTCGTACACAAGCCTGGTGATACGGTCTGAGCCATCATACACAGCGGCCGGATCAAGCGTACTTGGCTCCTGTGAGGTCGCGAACGTGAACAGGACCGGCTTCTCTGCCGGCTTCTCCGGGGGCTTCTCAGGCGGCTTGGCCACTGGTGTACCACATCCTGTAATGCTCATGCTGAGAACCAGCAGTGCGAGCAAGATGATCGATGGCCACTCGCGTCTTCTCATCACCGTAACCTCCTTGCGAATTGGCTTCCTACTTTTACTGGTGACATTTCTTTCCCTCAAGAACCCATCTGCTGACCGATGCCACCCTGGCTCCGACGCTGGTTGCGCCCTTGAGCGCCGCCGAGCCTACGAGACTATCGGGTGGACAAGGGTGGTCTTCCTTCACCCCCATGGACTCTCCCGCTGCACCGAAGTACGCGTGAGGCGTATCACCTCCCACTACAATCATCTCTTCTGCCAGGAAGAAATCGATTATTGCCTGCAACGCGAATTCCTGACCACCGTATGGGTGGATTCCTACAGCAAGTGCGCCCCCGACCTTGTCCCTCATGGGATCGACCTGTCCGTAGAAGAGGGCCCCCACGCTGCCAGCACGAAACCGCTCCATGAATGCTTTCAGGACTGCCGAGATCGTTCCCACATAGACTGGCGTCGCAAGGATGATACCATCAGACTCATTGACATGATGGTAAACCTCCTGGAAGTCGTCTTCGACGACACATCTTCCCCCGTTGCTCCGACAGGCGTCACAGGCATATCCCATGCATGGGGAGATGCGCTTTCCGACCAGGGAAACGAAGTGGGGATGACCGCCAGCCTGCGATATACCCTCGCATGCCGCCTGGCACAGCAGGTATGTATTGCCGCGGATCCTGCCGCCGCCCTGAACTACCAGTACTTTGGGCCTAGTGTTGTCCGTTGGTTTTCCTCCTGCCATGGGAGCTCTGCCCTCCGTGCTGCTGAGTAATGAGGTCACGCAAGGCGGGCTTGCTGAGGGGTTCCACGCGCATGTGCTTTGTCATCATGGTTTCGCACGCGAGTACTGGTCTGCCGTTCAATCGCACTGCGCACACGCCACAATATGAACAGTCACATGCGTGGCGGAAAGCAAGTGTCGGGTCAAGCCGAAGGTAGATATGCTGTAGCACATCCATAAGCGTCAGACCTGGGTCATAGGGTACCTGGTACGTATCGTAGTGTGGTGGCACGGATTCTGACGTTCGCTCGATTTCCACCAAGGCCCAGCCTTCGACCCCAGGACGAACGGATTGCTCTTTATCCATTGCCGCAGGCACTGCCCAACCTGTAGGGCATGGCGAATCCGGCACGTCCTCTCCTGGGCGTGACTCGCTTGAGCCCACGCCCGGCTGAACCGAAACCACTATCCTGGCGTCCGCGGGCAGGCCCGAGGTCTGCGGCATGTTGATATCTATGTTCTTGGACCATGCTTGATCTTCATCAGGATAGTCAGTACGGAAGTGTGCCCCACGGCTCTCACGGCGTGTCAACGCGGCTAGCACGATCGCCCGGGCAACGGTGAGCATGTGGAGCACCTCAAACGCGTCAAGCACCTCACGGCTGTAAGGTCCTGCATATCGCATACTCATGCCTTGATTCACCGTATCAGCCAGCGAACTGAGATCAAGCCAGGCGCGCTCCAGCTGGGAGCGTTCGCGAATGACTCCTACCTTCTCCCACATTACATGCCGGAGGATCATTTTGACTTCCGAGGGTGCGGGACCGGGTGAGCCCGCCCGGAGGAAGCGCGTACTCTGCTCCCAGACGTCCTCGAATTGGTCTGGCCCGGGCTCGATACGGCAGGATGCGCCAGAAGCTTCACGGGCAGCACTCAAACCTGCTCTGCGTCCGCTGACAAGTATCTCGGATAGAGCGTTGCCGGCAAGCCTATTGGCGCCATGGTAACCGGCAACAGCCTCACCTGCGGCGAACAGCCCAGGTACTCCAGACCATCCGTCCGTGTCGATCCGTATGCCTCCCATGAAGTAATGGGCCGCAACTGTTGTCTCTATGGGGCCCTTTTTCAGGTCGATGCCCTGGGCGAGAAGCCTCTGGTAGAAACCATCTACCCCGAGTTCCCTTTCGATCTCCTCACCTGGCAGGTGCGAAACATCAATGAAGACACCACCGTGAGGTGACGCGGCCTTACCGTGCACAATCTCAGAATATATGGTTCGTGCCATGAAATCCCTCGTGCCTTTGAACCGCCAGTCGGGGAGCACCCGGTCGATAAAGTCCTCGCCCCTCGAGTTGAAGATGCGTGCCCTCGCCTGAAGCCTTAGAGTGGCCGGTGCGGTCGGATCCAACCCTACCAGGCGAGGGTATAGGGTTACGGTTGGATAGAATTGCACGAACTCCATATCCCTGAGCGTGGCGCCAGCGGCAAGTGCCAGCGAAAGCCCATCCCCGGTGTTGTCAGCTGATACAGTGCTGTGTAGGTAGACTTGTGACCCTCCACCTGTCGCGACAACAGTGGCTCCAGCGAATACCAGCAAGGGCTGCATGTTCGAGAGATCGAGCGCGAGTGCCCCCCATACCCGGCCATCCAGGCAGAGAAGGCTCGACACAAGGTGTTCCGAAAGTGATCGTATTCCTGGAGTTCTCTGTGCGGCCTGGCGGAGGCCGAGAAGCATCCCTCGACCAGTGTGGAAGTAGTCGATGAAGCATGCCCTGGGGTAAGTATGACCATCCATCTGGGCCTGCGCAAACTTGTCCCCGTCCCTGGCAAATGGGACTCCCATCTCGTACAGGTCCTGGACCCTGCCGGGCGCCTCTCGTGTGAATACATCCAGCAAGTCTGGAGCATTCATGCCGCGGCCTGCTGTTAGCGTATCCTCGAAATGCACTGCGGGATTATCGCGTCTGTCGGCATGTCCGAACGCCGCACAGCAAGAAAATGCTCCCATGACTGTACAACCCGAGCGTCCGAAGATGCCCTTCTCGAGTAAGAGAACCGAGGAACCGGCACGCGCGGCGGCGATCGCGGCCTGCGCTCCGGCCCCCCCTCCTCCGATGACCAGAACGTCCGCATGGGCTACTTCCACCGGATCCATCCCTTCCGGTCTCTGTGTATCGTCTCTATCAGCTGATGGTCAGGAGTTCTAGCGGCGCACTTGTAAGCACGTCCGCTCCGTTCTCGGTGACAACAATGGTATCTTCCATCTGGTAGCCGCCATACCCCACGCGGTAAAGCGGTACTTCAATGCAGAGCACCATGCCTGGCTCAAGCACTGTGGTATCCTGGCTGTTTATCAGGGGTGCGTCATATCCTTCGAGACCAATGCCGTGGCCGCAGTGGTGACGCCTGAAATCCGGAAGTCCTGACTTTCGAACGGCCTTAATTGCCACGTCAAAGACGTCACACGCCCGTACACCCGGTTTCGTCGCGCCAATCGCCGCCAGGTGACCTGCCACGAGGGCAGCATAGGTTCTCTCCTGCTCTGCGGTTGGGACACCTGCAACCGCCGTCCCTGCCCAGTCGGAGTGATACCTCCAGTCAAATGCGCATAGATCCAGCCGTACGAGATCGCCTTTCAGGATGCGGCGTGCACCCGCCTGAGCGTTGGGGAACGCACTTCGCGGCCCGGAACCAACCACGGTGACCTCGGGCACCACATCATTCTGCACAAGGTTGTGGTGGAAGCGCCGCGCCAGATCGGCTTCGGTGTCGCCTATGCGCGTATCGCGAACCGCCCCCAGGGCTGAATCTTGGGTAACCAGTGCAACCCGGCGGAGAGCATTCACCTCGGCCTGGGATTTCACTGCCCTGACGCTTCGGAGGAGATCATAGGCTCGTATGAGCGATGTGGATCCATCCTGGAGGTCTTCCCAAATGCCGGGCGCGAGGCCCATTTCGTCGACTCCGATGCGTTTCCCATTCAATCCTCTGCTCGCCAGCGCTGCTTTGAGTGCAGCTAGAGCACTATCTGCTGAAGGCGCCTCAACCCACCGGACCATCCGGTCATGGTGACCGGTGCCCCCAGCCGCTCGCTCGTAAACGAAACCTCCATAGGCCTCCACTTCTACGCCTTCGATGGTATCCTCAAGAGCCATGTCGAGTTCGCCTCGCGACACCACGAGAACCGTCGGCCGGCCAGGCATTTCAATAGCATAGGCCTGGGTTAGTCTTGGAGACCATTCGGCAAGACCAAAAAAGCCTGTCAGGTAGCGGACGTTCTCCGGAGTTGTGGCGACGATTGCGTCGACACCTGCTCTCGCCATATGCTCATAGAGCCGGCCGGCGCAGGCGGCGTCACGTCCGGGTGCCCTTACATCACTCAAGGATGTTCCTCCTTACGGGCGCGCCGAGATACTCCGGCCCGAAGAGCTCACCCTGGAGATACCGCTCGCCAGTGTCGGGCAGGATCGTAACCACTCGAGTACCTGGTCCAAGCTTGAGACCTACCTGTATTGCGCCGTGTACTGCAGTGCCGCTCGAAATGCCAGAGAGCAATCCTTCCTCCCGAGCGAGTCTGCGCGACATCTCGAATGCCTCTTCGTCGGTGACCTGTACGAACCCGTCGATGAGATGCCTCGGCATGAAATCAGCTTCCTGGGCGTCGCCGATTCCTTCTTGCTTGTGCAATCCCTTGGTACCCTGGCCTTCGCGTGCGGCCGCGGTCGGTTCTGCTCCGAAGACCTTAACATGGGGTACCGCAGTCTTCAACAGCTCGGCACACCCGGATAGCGTTCCACCCGTGCCGATCGTGGCTACGAATGCATCAAACTCGCCAGCCAGATCGCGAATTATCTCACTCGCGGTAGTGAGCCTGTGGGCGGCCGGATTCGCAGGGTTCTCGAATTGCCGCAGGTAGATGGCGTTGGGTATTTCCTTTTCGAGCTGCATGGCAGTCCTGCGCGAGGTCCATACCGTCTCATCCATGTCGCCTAGCGTCGGTGTCAACACAACTTGGGCTCCATACGCCTGCATTATCTTGCGACGCTCGATGCCGTACAGCTCCGGAATGCAAATGATGCACCTGTACCCCTTTATCGCGCTCACCATGGCGACGGCGATTCCCTGGTTTCCCGTCGATGCCTCGATAATCGTGGTGTCACGCCCGATTCTCCCGGCCCGCTCAAGGTCTTCAATCATTGAAAGAGCCGACCGCACTTTGATTGAACCGCCCAGTTCAAGCATTTCGAGTTTGGCAAGAACGGTTATGCCGGTGCCGGCTGTGATATGGCGGAGCTCAACGATGGGGGTGTTGCCGATTAGCGATAGGACATTCTTAATTGCACGCACTTGATAAAGTCACCTCACCGGTAGGTCATAGAAGCGACACGTTGGGTTCGATAATCCCCTTCGTGAAGTTACTTGAGGGAAGGAGCGTTTACCTGCATCTGCTGGATGAAAAACCTGGTACCAAGCATAACCCGTCCCTTTACCGTACTCGCTGCGCTGGCTGGAGGTACAACCGTCAGCGCCATAGAACATAGATTCCGACACTGATTGATGCACTAAATGCCTGATAAGCGCTTGTGAGGTGACCTAGATGACCAGTGACAAATCTGCCACAGCGCGGGAAAGCATCCTGAAGTCGGCGGACGCGCACCGCGACTTCGTGGTCAGGTTCCGTCGCGACCTTCATAAGCACGCCGAGGTCGCCTGGACCGAGTTCCGGACGGGGTCGCTCGTCGCGCGTGATCTCTTGAACCTCGGAGGCTGGGATGTGAAGTACGGCCCCGCACTCTACGAGAAGTCGCTCATGATGGGCATGCCCTCCGCGGAAGCTCTTGGGCGCCATGCTGAACGGGCCATCGCGCAGGGCGGCGACAAGCAGATCATTGAGGCGATGCGCGGGGGTTACACAGGTGTCGTGGCAACCCTCAAAGTGGGCGACGCCAACGGCCCAACTGTTGCGTTCCGCGTGGACATTGACGCAAATGACCTGCAAGAGGCCCAGGACGAAAAGCACCGCCCGTTCAGGGAGGGCTTCGCGTCGGTGGACCCCAACGCCGACCATGCGTGCGGGCACGACTGCCACACCGCTATAGGCCTGACGGCAGCCCACGTCCTCTACGAGAACCGCCACCTCCTGCCACCGGGCACAATCAAGATCATCTTCCAGACCGGCGAGGAAGGCGGCAGGGGCGGCCAGCCGATGGCGGCAGCCGGAGTCGCGGACGACGCGGATTACTTCATGGGTATTCACATGGCGCTGGGCGACGTTGGGATGGGCGCCATCTCGTGCAGCGTCAGTGGGCAGAGCAATTCCATCAAGAGCGACGTTGCGTTCAAGGGGGTACCGTCGCACGCGGGCAGCCGTCCCGAGGTAGGCAAGAACGCCCTGCTCGCAGCCGCCAACGCGGCGATCAACCTGTATGCGATCACTCGCCACAGCGCCGGGAAAACCAGGGTGAACGTCGGTGTGCTTGAGGCGGGTGTCGGCCGGAACGTGATACCGCCCAACGCATTTATGAAGATGGAAATCCGGGGCGAGACGCGCGAGCTCATGAACTTCATGCAACAGCGGGCGGAAGCCGTCGTAAAGGGCGCTGCCACAATGTACGGCGTCGAATATAGCATAACGAAGGCCGGCGAGACAGTGTCCGCGCCGATGGACCCCGAAATGGTCGACCTGGTGGCGGAGACTGCTGCACAGATCCCCGGTGTGAGCAAAATCGTGCGGGAGCGGCATGGAACCGGTGGTGGTGAAGACTGCACTTTCTTCATGCTGAGAGTGCAAGAGCGTGGGGGTAAAGCCACAATTGCCAACATCGGCACTGACGGTCCGGCCGTGGGTCACAACTCCTACTACGACGTGGACGAAGATTCGCTGGTGACAGGAACGAACTTGGTGTCCCTGGTCGCCTTGAACGCGTTGAGCCGCGGGCGCGTCCGGTAGAGCGCCGGGTCAGCAGTATCCCGGCAGCATGAGCAGCAGCGCCCGCCAACTTTAGACTTGGGCTGGGCTTCCCCGCAGTCGTGGAGAGCCTGGCGATGGTCGTGGAGGCTGACGACGGTCGGGAGGCTGACGACGGCCGGAGAGCCTACTGTAGTCGTGGAAGACACTGGGCCTGCGATGTGATTGCGGGGCATACAGTCGGGGGGCGGTTCGCCCGCCGGATCTGGCTTCGACGACGACAGTTGGGCTCGGACTGCGCACGACGACGACAATTGGGGCGCTGCTCTGACCGCAGGGGATACAGTAGGCCCCGGTAGGCCCGAGGGTCTGGCCGCCACAAGGACAGTCGCGCCGGGACTGCGTGTGACGACGACAGTTGGGGCGCTGCTCTGACTGCGGGGGATACAGTTGGCCCGCAGGTCTGGCCGCCACGACGACAATCGGGCTCGGACTGCGTGCGGCGACAACAGTGCCAGCCGGGGATCTGATCACCACGTGCGCACTGGACCGAGCGACTGATCGCCACGTATACAGTCGGCGGGAGCCTGACCCACAACGCCGTTGGCCGTGAGGCCTGTATCATTACAGGCATTGACGTCACCCCGCTACGCTGGGGATATTGCGCCAGTAACTAGCAGGTTTTCGACCGGAATAGCTTAATAACTACAGTGGAGACCATCGGTACTGTGTTTCTTTGAACCCAGATTCTGAACAGCATCTGGTCGTCGGGGGTGCTTGCCGGTAATGTCGAGGCACGTCCTGGTTCTCGGGCTGGTGATCCTTCTCGTGGCGGGCTGGGTTGTGACGGTCCGTGCTACTTCGCAGTTGCTTCCCCAGGGCGACCTGATCGCGCAGGTAACCTCCCCCACAAATGACTATCGCCTATGCTTTTACCGCAACTGCGCCGGCGGCACGACTGGAAAATGCGCCTTCGTCGGCGTTGCCACCAACTGCAAGACCGGCGCCGCACGCCAGTTCTACTTCAACTACACCGAGGAAGACATCGCAGTGTCATGGACGGGCCCAAGCACTGTGAGGATAAACGCCGGGCCAGTATTGGATGTCGCGAAAGGAGTGTGGGATTGCCGCTGGCCGGTGCCGCGCCCGCAGTAGTGTTGGCCGTGAACTGCCCTTCTGACCCGTCCCTGTGAGGCAGCCGTCCCAGTGACGCGTCCCCGTGAGCCACCCGTCCTGTGAGCCCCCAGCCCTCGTAAGGCCATGTCCCTGTGAACCGCTGTTGTCCGATCACCTCTTCGCGCCCCTTGGCTACCGGCCTTCCCGCTGCTCATTCAATAAAACGCCCGCCAGAACACTATTTACCCCACACAGCCTTAATGGTATCATAGTACTGATTTTGAACCACTGAGCCTCTGAGCCAATCTTGGGGCCAGCCAATTTTGAGATCAGCCAATCCCGAAATCATTAGCCGGCCTGAAACCGGCGAATCGTGCAAAACGGGCTGATCTGGGTGGGATCT
>Ga0315277_10012693_pt1 | contig 10548 bp, 10 predicted proteins | sample YL17G05_15_MG_FD_203695 | JGI IMG/M metagenome (GOLD analysis project Ga0315277, IMG submission 203695) | Sediment microbial communities from Yellowstone Lake, YNP, Wyoming, USA - YL17G05_15 | ecosystem: Environmental > Aquatic > Freshwater > Lake > Sediment | place: USA: Wyoming | collected... | reverse complement strand
CGGCGATCAAAGGCCGGATGGAGCAGCTCCGCCGCCAGATCGAGGAGACCGACTCCTCCTATGACCGGGAGAAGCTGGAGGAGCGTTTGGCGAAGCTGGCCGGCGGGGTGGCGATCATCAAGGTGGGGGCAGCCACCGAGACGGAGCTGAAGGAGAAGAAGCACCGGGTGGAGGATGCGCTGTCTGCTGCCCGAGCCGGTGTCGAGGAGGGCCTGGTGCCCGGTGGCGGGGTCACCTTCCTGAACATCATCCCGGCGCTGGAGAAGGTGCGCGAGAAGGCCCGGGGTGAGGAGAAGATCGGCGTGGACATCGTCCGGAGAGCATTGGAGGAGCCGCTGCGCACGATCGCCAACAATGCCGGCCTGGAGGGCTCGGTCATCGTCGGGCAGGTGAAGGGCGAGAAGCCCGGCATCGGCCTCAACGCACTGACCGAGCAGATCGAGGACCTGGTGAAAGCCGGGATCGTGGATCCGGCCAAGGTCGCCAGGTCAGCGCTCGAGAACGCGGCCTCCATCGCGGGGATGCTGCTGACCACGGAGGCGCTCATTGCCGAGAAGCCGGAGAAGGAGAGGGCTCCGGCGATGCCTCCGGGCGGTGGCGGAATGGACTACTGAGCCGACGCACGGCCCAGGTGAGATGAAAGCGGGGGCGGCACAGGCCGCCCCCGCTTCGCGTCACCCCTGACAGGCCGTGTGCGGCTAAGTGTCCATGTAAGTGTTGACACGGCGCTCCAGTGGGACGAGAATGCCTGTCACTAGCAGCTCGATCAGGCGATCAGGCTCTGAAGCCCGTTCAGTTCCCTGATGTACTCGTCCGGCAGTGGTGGATCGGTTGCCCTGAATAGGCTACAGGTCGCGTGGCGGCAGTATCCGACTTCTGACGCGACAAACGGCTGTTCCAGGTTGGTCGGGTGTTGCTGCTGCCTTAGTGGCTCTTCGACCTGTGAGGCCGACGCGATGTCGCAGCAGCACGACACCGTTGCCAGCACCGGCTCTCCTCTCCCTCGCGGAGGGTCATGCCAGGAACCCCCCGGCTTCGGCCGGCTTGCGCCAAAACGCCATCACCACCGCGTCGCCGTCATCGGTCGAGCGACCGAGCCGCTTCCTGATCTCGTCCTTGCTTTCGACCTGGATATGTCCCCCGCTCAGCACCCGCCAGTGCGGCGCGGTCAAGTCCCCCGTCAACAGGTCATCGGGAGGGAGGGCGACGAGTGAACCCGCCGCCGGGTCGAGCAGTTCGCGCATCGCCCACCAGGCCGCGCTCCGCTTGTTCGCAAACCCAAGCTCGCCACTCCGGTCCCTCTCATCCGTGCGCTCACTGGCGTTGAATGGCGTCACGGCCTTCCCCTGTTCACGCAGCCGGTCGACCACTCCCGCCCCTATCCCGATCACGTCGACCATTGCTTCGCCCCCGTGAGCATCCAGCACCCCGGCCACCGCGCCGGTGGTCGCCATCGTGTCAGCGCCGCCCAGGCGCCGCAGTTCGCGGATGGCGTCACCGTAGCGCAGCGCAAGCACCGTCACGTCTCCCCCGCTGCGCGCCACGTCGACCCCCACCGAGGAGAAGAGCTCCCAGGCATCTGACTCCTGTAGGGCATACCAGCGCGCGTTCGCGGCCTCGACCCAGGCCAGCGGAATGACGCCATCCTCGGCAGACGAAGCGAACTGCCCAAGCACGCGGTTCTGGTAGACCGCGCTTCCCTCCCCCCACTGGGCCTTGCGCTGCTCCACCCAGTCCGGTAATACGCGGCCGGCCTCCATGCACTCAAGGATGGTCACGTGCCTGACCCACCAGTCCTCGTAGCCCGGCTTGCGCGTGTGGATGTCGAAGAACCGCCCCTGTGGCTCGCCCGGCGTGCTGATCGCCAGCGCATAGCAGTCGCCCGAAGCCAGCGCGCCTTCCGCCGCGTCCCAGGTGGGCGGCGGGATGGCCTTCGCCTCGTCGAAGACGTACAGCAGCCGGTCAGCGTGCGCGCCCTCGATCAGGTCCGGCTTATCGCTGGCGGCGGCGAACGCCTCGCCGCGACGCAGTTTCAGGATCAGTTGCAGCAGCTCGCTGCGCCCGTCGAACGGCTCGCGGCCCAGCCTGTCCCATCGCAGGCGCCGCGCCCACTTGTGGATCTCCGGCCACAGGTAGTGCGACAGCTGCCGCCAGGCGCTCGCGGTGGTCACGACCTTCCAGTCGCCCGTCTGCAGGGCGTCGCGGGTCACCGCAAACCACAGGACGATCCATGCCGCCAGCGCCGTCTTGCCCAGCGAGTGGGGGCCCCGCAACGCGACGCGACGCCGGCGCTTCAGCTCCCTCAGCGCCTCCAGCTGATACGGCGTCGGACCCTCGCCGGAGGCCCAGGTGAGGCACTCGGCCGCGAACAGGGCGGGGTCGTCCCGGCAGCGCGCCAGCCGCGCCCGGGCGGCCTCAGCCGCCAGTTCGCTGGCCGCCAGCGCCAGCAGGCTCGGTGACTTACTCGTCTGCTTCGAGACTGTCGAGTTTCCTGGCAAGTTCCTCCCACCTTTCCTCAGGCACGAACTCCTGCATCACCGCCACAAGCTTCCCCACCGTCTCCCGGCGGTCGGTTTCAAGGCGGGTCACATCCGTGGGCTGGCCCTGGAACAGGCGATCCAACTTCTGTCCCACCTCCAGCAACGTGGAGGTTTTCGCCAGATGAGGCAGCAATTCGGAGAGCGCCAGCTCGTCCAGCTGACCGGCATCCACTCCCTGCAGGATTCGCAGCAGGATGCGCCGGCCCACCGCCCGCGCCGCTCTCGCTTCTTCGCGCATCAGTTGGCGCTGGCGGAGCTCCTCCTCGTGCGCCTTGGCTCGCTCCCGCAATTCCCGGTCGAGGCGTTGATCGCGCTCGATCTCGGCCTGTTCGGCATCCCAAGCCAGCGCGCGCTCCCGCCAGCGCCACTTGCTCATCCACCGGGTGAAGTGGCCGTAAGGTCTGCCGGCGCTCTTCTTGCTCCGTTGGAGCGCGTTGCCCGGGCGCTGGCGGTAGTCCTCCCAAGCCCGCTGGAGGGAGCGTTCGCCCGGGGGCAGGCGGCGGTAGTGGTCGAACGCCTCGAACGCCTTGGCGGTCTCCCCGTCCATCGGCTCCCAGGGATGCTCAGTCATCGAGCTTCACCGCCTCTCGCCCGGTGAAGGACTCCCACCGGGATAGGATCACGTCACAGTAACGCGCATCAAGGTCGAAGCCACAGCATCCCCGGCCAGTGCGTTCAGCCGCGATGATGGCGGTGCCCGATCCCAGGAACGGGTCCAGCACCAGCTGGCCCAGTTCGGTAGCGTTGGTGATCGAGCGCTCAATCAAGGCCAGCGGCTTCATCGTGGGATGCAGATCGTTCACCGCAGGCTTGTCGTGCTCCCACACCGTGCGCTCATTGGTCCGCCCATGCCAGCGCGGGGCCTGGCCCTGCTTGAAGGCATAGAAGCACGGTTCGTACCAGTGCTTGTACTGGGCGAAGAGCGCGCCGGCCCCGTTGTTCTTCACCCACACCAGGAGGTTCCGTTCCTGCCAGCCGGTCCCGGCCAGACAGTCCAGTACATCGCGCAAGTGCGAACTCGCAAACCACAGGTAGAGCCGGGGCCTTACCATCGGAGTGCTGGTGCGCCAGGCCCAGGCTGGAGGTCAACAGGTGCCGGTATTCGTCATCGGTGAGGTCGTCCCAGTGGGCGTCGGCTTCCTGTCCCTCCGCCCCCCGGCGTTTGGCCGCGATGCGCTCCTGCTGCGCGGCTCTCCCGCCGAGGTAGTTGATGCCGTAGGGCGGATCGGTGATGATGGCCTGCGCCACCTCACCGACCATGAGCCGCTCCCAGTTCGCCGGGTCGATTGCGTCCCCGCACAGCAATCGGTGGCGGCCTAACTGCCACATCTCGCCGGGTTGAACGCGGGTGGGGCCGGTCTGCTGCTCTGCCTCCCCCATGGCGGCCTCGGCATTGAAGGTCTCTTCGCGACCGCTCTTCTCCTGCGCGTCCAGGCGAGCGAGCAGGCTTCCAAGATCATCGTCGCTGAACCCGCTGGATGTGAGCTCATCCTCGGCCTCCAGCCGCCGGAGCAGCCCCGCCAGCGCGGGCTCGTCCCATTGCGCGATCTCGGCGGTGCGATTGTCGGCCAGGGCGAAAGCCAGCGCCGTCACCTCATCGTCATCGGCGAAGATCACCGGCACCTCGGTCAGGCCCATGCGCTGAGCCGCCTTCCATCTCGTGTTGCCGGCCTCGATGAGGTTGGTGCGGCGGTTCACCACGATCGGCACTCTGAATCCGAAGCGCGCTATGGAGCGCATCACCGGCTCCACCGCGGGTTCGTTGAGACGGGGGTTCTCGGGATTCAGCTGCACAGACTCCAATGGCACCCACTGGATTTGGAGCCTCTCGCTTGGAGAGCCGATGGCCTGTGTGTGATCGCTCATGGTCTCACCTCGATCTCCGACTTGCACCGGCAGGTCGCCGGGACGCTAGTCCTACAGAAGACATGGCCGGCCCCTTGGGTTCGGCCTTCTGCGTTGGCTTCTCTTCGGTTTTCGCACCGATCACGCGCACTGCTCGCCCTTGGTGTCCATCCGAAAGCGAACCCGCGAGCTCCCTCTTGATCGAGAACTCGCGGGTTCATCCCTGGAGATACCCGCCGGCCGGCGGACGCTTTCGGGCGCTTATGTCAGCAGGTCTCTGCCTGCGTCATCTCCGGGCGGGGGTGCTATCTCCCCGCCCTGGTGCACTCGATGCAACACGAACTCGCCTGCGGGCCTCGCCCGCACGACAAGCCGCGCACCGCGCGGCAGATGATGGTCAGTCTTCATCCTCACTCAGCAGCTCCCGCCATGTGGCGCAGACCTGCTCCGTGATTTTGCGGTCACCCTCGCCAAGGCGAATCCCCGCACGGTCGGCCAGTAGGTCCGGCGTCAGCGCCGCCGCCTTCGCGCGCTGATGGTCCGCCACCTCGCGCATGCGCTTCGCCAGGCGCTCAGGTTCGGTGGCCACCTCCGCTGGATCTCCCGTCCAGGTCCCCACCATGCCAGGGCGCCCCTCCATGACGAACTCGAGGGCCGCCTGCTCAAGCCGCGCCGTGAGCTGCGCTCGCATCGCTTCGAGGGCCTCGGCCTCAGCGCGGTCGCGCATCTCCTCCTGGACCAGGGTGGTCACCTCCTCACCCAAGACGAGGCGGAGGGGGTGAGCGTACGTAAGGAGTCGGCGCGTGCCGGTGCCTCGTTCGAGATCAGATAGGATCGCTGGGTGCAGACTGGCCCGGCGTGCCACCTCTGTCAGACTCAGGCCGGCGGTCACTCTGAGTTGCCGCAAGCGCCGCCCTCGGATCTTGTTCGCTGTGTCCACGCCTACTCTCCCTTCCGCACATCGGCATAACAGTTGCATCACAGGTCTATTATGCCACACTGCAGCCAGGCCGTCAAGCCCCTCGGGCCGATTTCCTGCGCTTGCCCCTCAACAAAGTTGCTGGAGGCGCGAGGTTGGCCTAAGAGGCGTTCTTTCGTCGAAGCGAGCACGCCCTTCCAATGCGGGGCCGGCCAAGGGAAGGACCCCGGCCGAGGCCGAGGTCCGGTCCGATCACCTGTCACCCGATCAGCCACTCACGCGGTCGCGACTGCCTCCGGGCTACAGCCCCACTCGCTCACGCCCCTCAAGCCCGCCAGCACCATCGCCTCGCGGCACAGGTAGTCGCGTTGTTGTGGGCCTTCGCAACACTCCCCCTTTGCGGGTTCCCGACGACCATCCTGTGGTCTCCTATGAGACACGTCCCTAGCATACTTGCCCAGGCGCGGGCTAAGGGTGGCTTTCGCCTTGCCCTTGAGAGGCGAGGCGTACTTGCGGGCATTCATCTCCCGGTCCGCCAGGATCGCTTCCCGCAGCCCCGGCAGCTCCACCAGTCTGCCTTTGGCAGAAGACTGCGCGTGGGTCGCCACCAGCCTGTCCCCATCGAATATCCGCAGTACTCCCTGCTGGAACCGGATCAGGATCCGCTTGCCCACCAGCGTGTGGGGCACCTGGTAGCGGGAGCCCTCGAAGCTCAGCGTGCAGTCCTTGTGGACCTTGCGATAGAGCCGCACTGACACGTCGCAACGCACCAACGGCAGCGGCAGGCCGCGCTCCCCGCCGCTCAGTCGCAGGGCTTTCTCTCCCCCCCCGCCCCGCCTCCTTGGCGCTCGGGCTTGCTGAGCGCAGGGGACTCACGAGGCCCCCTTCCCGCGGACCGGTCTGCCTAGGTCGTGGCGATGTTCTGCCAGCAGAATCGCCGTGCTCCGTCGCGAAAAAAGCGCCCCGCGTTATTGCGCTTTCATTGCGCTTTTATTGCGCTGCCCCATTGCATCGCGACCTCGGCTTATCGGCCCACTCCACCCTTTTCGCCCGTCCTCCCCTACCCCAAGAAAACCTCAATGATTGCTGGCTTTTCTGGCCCTCGCACCGGTGGGATTCGACGTCCCGCAGCGGGCCCGTGAAGGCTTGCTGCAGCTTGCTCGCCCCTGCCATCGGAAGGGCCCCAAAAGCCAGCAATCTGGGGGTGTTGAAAAAGGCCCTCTGAGCAGGACAAGTGTTCCGTGAAGTGGTACTTAGATAGAAATCAATCACTTGCTTGCGGAGAGGCGATGTATGTATCGCAAGCCGAGGCCCCGACAGGCGACATGTTTCATCCCCGGCACGCTGTCGCAGTACGTCCCGGACGATCACATCCTCAAGCGGGTGCAGGCGGTGCTGGACCTGAGCTGGTTGGGCGAGGAAGTGAAGGGGCTGTACTCGGAAGACAACGGCCGGCCCTGCATCGATCCGGAGCGGGCGGTACGGCTGATGCTGGCGGGGTTCTTTCACGGGGTGGTGCATGACCGCAAGCTGCTGCGGGAAGCGCAGGTGAACATCGCCTATCGCTGGTTCGCGGGCTACGAGTTGGATGAGGCCTTGCCGGACCATAGCAGCCTCACCCGGATCCGCCAGCGCTGGGGAGAGGAGCGCTTTCGGGCGATCTTCGAGCGCAGCGTCGCCCAGTGCGTGCAGGCGGGGCTGGTGGGCGGGGAGATGCTCCATCTTGATGCCTCGCTGATCCGGGCGGACGTCAGTTGGCGCAGCCTGGTGCAGCAACATGTGACCAAAGTGCTGGCGGAGAACGAGGCGCCGGAGCAGGAGCCAGCGCCGGCCGGCAAGCCCAAGAAGGTCAGCGCCACTGACCCCGATGCCTCGCTGGCGAGGACGAATGCGGGCCAGCGGCTGGAGCCCAGCTACAAGCAGCACACCGCGGTGGATGATCGGGCACAGGTGATTGTGGATGTGGCGGTGACCAGCGGGGAAGCCAGCGAGAGCCAGCAATTGCCCCAGCAACTGGAGCGGGCCGCCGGCCAGACTGGCCAACTGCCCCAGGTAGTGACGGGGGATCGGGGCTATGCTTCCAGCGCCAACTATGCGGCGCTGGAGCAACTGGGCATCACCGCCCTCATCCCGCCCCGGCCCGAGCGAGTCCCGCAGCGAGGGCTGCCGCTGCGGCGTTTCGCCTACGATGCCCACCATGACCGGGTGCGCTGTCCGGCGGGGAAACACCTGCTGCGCATGGCTCGCGCAAGGGACGGCTGGTTCTATCGGGCGCGGCCGGCTGATTGCCAGGGATGTCCGCGGCGGGGCGAGTGTGTGCCGGCGAGCGCGCGGGCGCGCAGCGTATGCATCATGGACGGCTACCCGGCGTTGCTGCGGGCGCGGCGACGTAAAGAGCGAGGCTGGTCCGAGTCGATGGTGGAGGCCTCTCGTCGCCATCGCTGGCAGGTGGAGGGGGTGCATGGAGAAGCCAAAACCCAACATGGTTTGCGACGGGCGGTGCGCCGCGGGCTGAGCAATGTCCGCATTCAAGCCTATCTGATCGCGGCGGTGATCAACCTGAAGCGCCTGGCGCTGCACACCGCCCGGCCGCTTTCTCCCATTTGCGCGGTGAAACACCTGCGTCGCCTGTTGTCCGCCTTGGGTGACCATCTGATTAGCTTGCGATCCCCGCTGCTGCCCCGACCTCACTCGCCGGGATTGGCGAGCACTTCCGAGGATCAAAGGCAATCCCTCTGGCTACGCACCGACTGACGCGCAATAGGGCACTTTCTCAACACCCCCAAATTCCTAGCCTTTTCGGCTCTCTGAGAAGCATCGCAGTCACACCTCAGTTCACCCGCAGATGGACCACGAACTCCCTTCGCGTGGTTCCTCTGAATGGGCAAAAAAGCCTGGGATTTGCTGCACTTTCTGGCTTCTTGCCCTTGTCTGTCAATGGGCCCAGAACAGAAATTCCGCACCCACAGATTTCGCTGGACTTAGTGGGCTCAAAGAGTGATGTATCGTGACACCTGATCCAGCACTGGAGGTGCTCACGTGACGGACGCAACCGCAGAAGAGGGCATGTCGTACGATGACACGGTGAGGGAGTTCCTCAGCTACCTCAAGGACTACCGCAGCTTCTCCGCCTTGATTGTGCGCGCCTATGGCACGGACATGAGGATGCTGCGGGAGTTCCTGAAGCACCGGCTGGGCCGCGTGCCCTCCCCCACGGAGATCACCCGGGAGATGATCGTCCAGTTCGGAGTCAGCCTGAGGAAGCCCGCGCCCTTGACGTTGCGCCGTAAGTACGCCTGCATCTCGTCCTTCTTCGGCTTCCTGCAGGACATGGGCTATGCCCAGGCCAACCCGGCGCGGCGACTGCCCTTGCCCCGGGTCTCGGAGTACGTGCCGGTGTTCCTGAGCGAGGAGATGGCGCAGCAGCTCATTGCTGCCGCCGATACCCCCTGGACCAAGGCCATGGTGGTATTGCTGCTCTCCACCGGCATCCGGCGGTCCGAGGCCGTCGGAATCACGCTCGACGACCTGAACCTGGAGGAGCGGCAGCTGCTGATCCGGGGCAAGGGAGATAAGGAGCGCGTCGTGCCGCTCACCGATCAGGTCGTGGAAGCCATCCAGGCCTACCTCCCCCATCGCACCAAGACCGAGAGCCGGCACCTTTTCGTCAGCGCGTGGAAGGGCCACCCCATCCATGGCCGCTGCATCAACCGCATGCTGAAGATCGTCATCCAGAAGGCCGGCCTGGAGGGCCTGGGCATCACCCCTCACAAGCTCCGCCACACCTTCGCCACCCACCTCATCCGCAACGGCGTGGACATCCGTACCGTGCAGGAACTGATGGGGCATTCGGAGTTGGAGACCACCGCCAAGTACTTGCACTCGGATACGAGGACCAAGCAGGCGGCGGTGGGGAAGCTGAATGGATTGCTGACGGGCCCCGATCGGCCCGCACCTGGAGTGGTCGATGCCGGCGGGGACACGGGAGGCAGCTCGGTGGAGGGTGGTAATGGCAGCGCATGACGGCGGACATCGATGGACGGCATGGACACGCGATCAGGGCCCGGCGTGTGCCGGACCCTGATCGCCTGATTGAGCTGTTGGTTACGCCAGGTCATATACCACACTCTGACCGTCTCTTGCCCTGCCCCTACGTGCTTGCAGGCGGTCCATGCCATCTCGGAATCCCCGAGTAGGCCGATACCGGCGCGTACAGACCCATCGGCAGAAGTGTGAACCGTTAGGCCGTGCCGACAATCGGGGAACGGGCTACCGCTAGAGCAGATCAGCCAGCTGTTCGGGAGTGAGCCCGGCCTGCTGTAGGATCGCGTGGAGTGTGCCTCGCGGCAACTCACGGCGTTCCGGAACCACCACCAGCCGGACTCGACCGTCCGGCTCCCGGCGCATGAGCGCATGGTGGCTACCCTTACCTCGTCGCGGCGCCTCCTCAAAGCCGGCGCCACCCAGAGCGGCGATCAACTGGCGCGACGAGAGCGCCGGCAGCCTGCCCCTCAAGGGACGCTGACCTCGATGGCCGAGCAGAATCGATGGGGCGCGGAGAGGGTGGGCTCGAGGTCGGGCAACAGATCCAGCGCCTTCGCATTCTCCAGATAGAGCTCAACGGCTTCCTGTAGCTGGGCCAGCGCCTCGTCGGGCGTATCACCGCAGCTCGCCACTCCCAGTTCGGGACAGCGAGAGACATACTGGTCACCCTCTTGCCACACGGTCGCCGTCAGATGGTAGACAGCCATCTTCCCACCTCCTCGCTTCGTCTGCATGGTCAGCACCCGAGAGCACGTACCACCGGCGCCTGCTGTGCGCCATTGTAGCACAGGAGGGGATGTGTATGTCAGAAAGGCTTCGAACCGTAGATACTCGTCGGCGTCGCTGAATGACCCTAGAGGGCGAATCTGATCCTCTCGTGCTGAGTCCTGCCGTGGCGCGCTCCGCTTTCGCGAGGCTGTGGCTCGCTCCGCGCCGAACCTCCGAGGTTTCGACCCCTCGACCTGGGAGTGAGTGGATGTTCCTGCAGGTACTGTTGTGGTTGGTGCCGCTGCTGTTCCTCAACCGGCGGGATCAGTGCTTTCGGGTCATTGCGCTCCAGCAGCAGCTGGAGATATACCAGCGGCAGCAGGGAAAGCGTCGGCTCCGGCTCACCGATGCAGACCGGCGGTTCTGGGTGATGCTGCGGCGCCGCTGGCCCCGATGGCGTGACGCACTGGTGATAGTAAAGCCTGAGACGGT
>Ga0315277_10012691_pt1 | contig 10550 bp, 10 predicted proteins | sample YL17G05_15_MG_FD_203695 | JGI IMG/M metagenome (GOLD analysis project Ga0315277, IMG submission 203695) | Sediment microbial communities from Yellowstone Lake, YNP, Wyoming, USA - YL17G05_15 | ecosystem: Environmental > Aquatic > Freshwater > Lake > Sediment | place: USA: Wyoming | collected... | reverse complement strand
TCTACAGTGGCAATACACAAACCTCCAACTTCTTTCGCGAGCTATACCCGTATCACGGCTTCTACGCCCAGGACGACTGGCGGGTGACCAAGAGCCTCGTTTTGAACCTCGGAATCCGTTACGATTTCACGCTGCCGCCCGTAGAACTACACGATCAATACTCCGACCTCGACCTCACGCTGCCCAATCCCGCGGTGAACGGTTACCCCGGAGCCCTCGTTTTCGCAGGCTTCGGACCCGGGCGCCAGAACAAGCGACGACTGACATCGGGCTGGTGGGGGGGCATTGGACCGCGCATCGGCTTGGCCTACAGCTTGAACTCCAGTACAACGATTCGCTCAGGGTTTGGCGTGTCGTACGCCAAGGCCAGCGTGGCGCATGGCTACGGTAACATCGAAGGCTTTGCGGGCTCCTACACTTTTTCCTCACCTAACCAGGGCATCGCGTCGGGCTTTAGCGCCGACGCCGGTTTCCCTTCGTATCGGCTTCCTCCGCTGCTCGATCCGTCCTTCTCAAACAACCAGAGCACCAGCTGGTTTGGGGGAGCAAAGGCGGCGCGGATGCCGGTGAATTACAGCTGGACTGTTTCCCTACAGCGGCAGGTCACTTCCAATATGCTGTTGGAGGCATCCTATAATGGCAATAGCGGCGCGCATTTGCGGACAAGTACAATAACCCCCAATCAGGTGCCCACACACTATCTGAATGAGTTTATCCAGCAGTACGGAGCGACCCAGGCTATTAACCTACTGCGGGCAGACATCAACTCGGCTGCAGGGAAGGCCGCTGGTATCCCAATTCCGTACGCGAACTTCACTGACCCGACGGTGCAGACAATTCGCACAGTAGCCCAGGCGTTGCGGCCATTCCCTCAATATCAAGGAATTAACTCAGGACGCACCGCAGACAAGACGGGCCATTCCAGTTACCACGCGCTGGTTCTTAAAGCAGACCGACGGTTATCGCGTCGCCTGATGTTCATGTGGAGCTATGCTCTCTCCAAGTCCATTGGTGACGCTGATGACAACTATGGTGGTCAGGGATCTCAGGACACATACAATCGCCGCCTCGAGAAATCCATCTCACAGTATGATCAGACGCACGCTTTGAAGTTCAGCACAATTTTCGAGCTTCCATTCGGGCGAGGCCGCCGCTGGATGAACAGTAGCAGGCTGGTGGATCTGATCTTAGGCCAGTGGCGGCTGGCTGGCATCCAGACGTACTACAGTGGCGTTCCTATGAGGGTGACGCGAAACAATCCTTTCCCAATCTCCAATGGGACAACTCGACCGGTCATCAGCAGTTATGACAACTGGCGCGCTCAGGTGCGAGGCGAGAAGTTCGATCCCGCAGTGGACCTGTTCGTTGACCGCACCGTGTTTCCCACGCAGCCTATCGATCGTTTTGGGAACGAGACACGCTACAACCCGAAACTGCGCACGCCTCCAGAGTTCTGTGAAAACGTAAGCATTGCCAAGCAATTCGAGATTCACGAATCCTTCCGTCTGGATCTGAGAGTCGAGGCTTTTAATTTTCTTAACCGAGTGACGTTCGGCGCGGCTGACACGAGTCTTGATTCCCTCACTTTTGGGAGGGTTACTAGCCAGAGCAACAGTGCGCGTCAGATGCAAGTTGGTTTAAAGCTGTACTGGTAGTGCTGTAGGCGGGGAGCCTGCAGTGTTTCGCGGTGCTTGATAGATCAGAGGGGCAGTGCGACCGCGGGATCTGGCAAGAACATTAGTGACTGTAGAAGGGACAGAGGAGGACACATGAACTCAGCGAACGGAGCATGCAAAGAACTATTGGGCCTGGATAGTCCAGGCTCACTAACCAGAAGGGGCTTTGGCAGGTCGCTGCTGGTGGGTGGAAGCACGGCACTGTCGAGTGGGGGAGCGGTCAACGCCCAAGGCGGCGGATCGCGTTCGGGCGGCCCTAAACTCGCCTCCGACCACTTGAGCATTAACAGTCTCACCGATGATTACCTGAAGTACTTGAAGGCGATGGGCGTGGAGGTGATGGATGTCGGGGGGGCCGGTGTCGGAGGTCTCGAGGGAAGCAGCTATGAGGCTCTCGTTAAGATCAAGCGTAGGGTCGAAGACGCTGGCTTCCAGCTGGCCGAAGTGATGGGCAACGTCGGCAATATGCGTGAGACGAGCGTCGGCCGGCCCGGCAGGGACGCCGAAATCAAGGCGTTCCAGCAGTTCATCAGGGACTTGGGAAAAGCGGGCATTAGATATACGACCTATACCTGGAACACTATGGGCCCGGGATATCAGACCGGGACCACTACTACACGTGGCTGCCAGACACGCCTGTTCGAGTTGAACGAAGTTAAGAAGGTGCCCAATCTGCACGACCGTGAGTATTCGGAGGAAGAGGTTTGGGCCAACTATGAGTACTTCATCAAGCGAGTCCTTCCGGTCGCCGAGGATGCGGGAGTGCACCTGCAGTTGCACCCCAACGACCCGCCCGTGACGTACGGCGGAGTCGCTAGGATCTTCCGGAGCCGACTAGCATTCCGGCGCGCAATGGAGATCTCGAATCACAGTCCCTACTCTGGTCTCCTCTTCTGTATGGGTTGTTGGGGAGAGATGTTCGGTCCGGATGGGAAGGGCGAGGACATTGTGGGCGCCATTCGTGAGTTTGGGTCGGTTCACATTTTCGACGTGCACTTCCGTAACCTTAGCAGCAATCTCCCCAATTTCTCGGAGGTTTTCCCGGACAATGGTTACCTCAACATGTACCGGATTATGCGCGCCCTTGTGGAGATCAACTATGCCGGGCCGGTCGTACCAGATCATGTCCCGACGTGCGGCACGGAAAAGCCAGCGGTCGGAACATATCACCAGGCTGCACCCGAGTCGTTCGCCTTCGGCTACATCCGGGCAATGATCCAGGCAGCCGAAACCGAACTCGGCCGCAGGGCTTGAGCAGTCACGAGGAGGTGGTGACAGACTGGAATGAAGTTCGACAGAAGGCAGGATAAGGATGAAGTCTGTGATTCAGACACACAACAAGCTCGCGCCCGCGCGTACTCGAGCGGGTGCAACGAGAAGGAACTTCGGCAAGTCGCTGCTCGCGGGCGGCAGCATGGCCCTGTCGAGTGCGGCGGGGCTCAGCGCACAAGGACGCGAACCACTTCAACCACTTCCGGGCAGCCCGAAGCTCGCCATAGACCACTTGAGCATCGAAATACTCACGGACGACCCTGAAGTACTTGAGGGCTATGGGTGTGGAAATGATGGATGTCATCGGGGCTGGCCGAGATTCGGAGGGAAGCAGGTATGAAGCTCTCGTTAAGATAAAACGGCGGGTCGAAGACGCCGGCTTCAAGCTGGCTGAAGCCGGCGGAGGCGGTACGAGTCTGAGTACTGTCGGGCTCCCCGGCCGCGATGCCGAAATCAAAGCGTTCCAGCAGTCGATGAAAGACCTGGGGAAAGCGGGCATCGGATATGCGACCTATACCTGGAGAACGATGGGCCCGGGATTTCAGACCGGGACCACCACGACGCGTGGGTGCGAGACGCGCCTGTTCGAGTTGAACGAATCCAAGAAGGTGCCGAATCTGTTCGACCGTGAGTACTCTGAGGAAGAGATGTGGGCCAATTATGAGTACTTCATCAAGAGGGTCCTACCGGCCGCCGAAGACGCGGGCGTAAGGCTTCAATTGCATCCTAACGATCCGCCCGTGACGTATGGCGGAGTCGCCAGGATCTTCCGGAGTCGGCAAGCATTCCGTCGCGCGATGGAGATCTCCAATCACAGCCCTTACTCCGGTCTCCTCTTCTGTGTGGGTTGTTGGGGAGAGATGTCCGGTCCGGATGGGAAGGGTGAAGACATCGTAGGCGCCATTCGTGAATTTGGGTCGCGTCACATTTTCGACGTGCACTTCCGTAACGTTAGCAGCAATCTCCCCAATTTCTCCGAGGTTTTCCCGGACAATGGTTACCTCAACATGTACCGGATTATGCGCGCCCTTGTGGAGGTCAACTATGCCGGGCCGGTCGTGCATGATCACGTCCCGATTTGCGGCTCGGAACGGCCGCCGCTTGGAACTGCTTATGGTAGGAACGGAGAGTTCTACCACGGTGTGGCGGCCGAGTCGTTTGCCTTCGGCTACATCCGGGCAGTGATCCAGGCAGCCGAAACCGAACTGGGCCGCAGGGCCTGAGCAGTCGTTCGAGACGACGTATCTGGACTGGCAGAGGGGGTCGACGACGAAGAGGATGGAAAGGCAAGCTGAGATTCAGAGGGAGAGGACAGGCCCCGCCCCTGGAGGCGCGCGAACGAGTTCAACCAGTCGGGACGCTTTTCTAGAAGAAGGAGGGTAAATTCTCTTTTGGGGGTCGTGATGTCCATGGAACCCGGCGTTGTGTGCACTCGTGTGCCATTGACAAGACTGGCTTTTTTGTCCGTACTGGCGCTCTCAGTGGTTACCGTCGTGCGCGCTGCATCCGTTTTCTTCGGCTTCGACCACGGATCCAACCCTAATGGATAAAATGGTTTGGCGCACTCAGCCGACTCTTGACGCCGTAGACGCAGAAGGCGCGGTTGCCAACCCGCGTTTCCCGAAAGCGTGCACAGGGCCGGCGCCCGAGAGCAGGCGAGCCGGGTCAAGTTCGGCGGGCTCGTGTTGGGAGGGCCGACACCGGCTCAACCGACGGAGCGGCCGTGATAATCTTCCTTTTCGGACGCGATCAACTGGACCGACAACATCATAGTCAACGGAGAACACAGATGAAAGCAACCTATTACGAGGGTTCGAAGACGATCCGGATCGGCGACTGCGTACCAGTTGCCCCCGGCAGCCACGACGTCCAGATCCGGGTCTCGCACTGCGGTATTTGCGGAACAGACCTGCATATCTTTCACGGCAAGATGGATCACCGCGTCAAAATGCCTCAGGTGCTCGGTCACGAGATTTCGGGAACGATCGAGGCCGTCGGTGATGCAGTAAGAGACTTTGCTCATGGGGACCGGGTGACAGTACGGCCGCTGGATGCCTGCGGGACCTGCCCGGCATGTCGGGCGGGGCACAGCCACATCTGCCAGCGTCTGAAGTTCATCGGGATCGACACGCCGGGCGCGATGCAGGCTCTGTGGACAGTGCCGGCCCACACGCTGCACCGATTGCCCGACGCGCTGTCGTTCGAAACGGCGGCGCTGATCGAACCGATTGCCGTGGCCTGCCACGATGTGCGTCTGGGCGAGGTAAGGCAAGGCGAGTACGCCGTCGTGCTGGGCGGCGGGCCCATCGGCGCATTCGTGGCACTGATGGCGAAGGATGCCGGCGCGCGGGTGCTGGTCTCCGAGATCAATCCGTTCCGCATCAAACTGGCGCGTGAGTTTGGACTCGAAGCCGTTGACCCGCGCGAAATCGACCTGCCAAACTACGTCAACGACCAGACTGACGGGGCCGGAGCCGACGTGGTGTTCGAGGTGTCTGCCACCGCGGCCGGGTCTGAGATGATGACCAAACTGCCGCGAACGCGCGGGCGCATCGTAATCGTCGGCATCTTCGGCGAGCCTACGAAAGTGGATCTGTTCAGGTTCTTCTGGCGCGAGCTCAGGCTATTAGGTGCGCGGGTCTACGAACCGGAGGACTTCGAGAAAGCGATCACCTTAGCCGCGTCCGGCAGACTGCCGCTCGACCGGATGATTACCACGGTCCTGCCGCTGGAGGAGCTCGAAGCCGGATTCCGCCTGATGGAGCGCGGGGGTAACGTCATGAAGGTGCTGGTTGATTGTGGTAGTGGCTGAGGATCGTTTTGATATCGTCAACCCAGGAGACTAAGAACACATGAGCGTTCTTGACCTATTCAAGTTAGACGGCAAGACGGCGTTGGTGACCGGAGCGAGACGCGGACTGGGCCAAGGCATGGCAGTTGGGCTAGCCGAGGCGGGCGCCGACATCATTGCCGTTAGCAAGCCCGGAGAATCGCATGATGCCGTCGCGGAAGCGGTACGCGCCGCGGGGAAGCACTTCAAGGCATACGAATGCGACCTCCGGATCCGCGAAGCGGTGTATGATTTTCTGCGCCAGGTGAACTCGGACTTTCCGGTGGTGGACATTCTGGTGAACAACGCCGGCATGATCCTGCGCAAACCGGCGGCAGAGCACCCTGACGAGTACTGGGACGCGGTTCTCCACGCCAACTTAACCGCCCCGTTCATTCTTGCACGGGAGTTCGGGAAAAAGATGATCGAGCGAGGGTCGGGAAAGATTGTCTTTACCGCATCACTGCTGACATTCCAGGGCGGCATCACCGTGCCGGGCTATGCGGCGAGCAAGTCCGGCGTGGGAGCACTGGTCAAGGCGCTGGCCAACGAGTGGGCGTCCAAGGGAGTGCAGGTCAACGGCATCGCTCCCGGCTATATGGCGACGGACAACACGGCGGCACTGCGAGCCAACCCGGTACGGAGCGAAGCGATTTTGGCGCGCATTCCGGCCGGTCGCTGGGGTACACCGGGCGACTTGCAGGGCGCGGTGGTGTTCTTGGCATCGCCAGCCTCGGACTATGTGAACGGTACGATCCTGACCGTCGACGGGGGGTGGATGGGACGCTGACGATTTCGGTAGCGGATCACCGGCCCAGACCGCCCCAGGATTCACAGGATGCGCTTGCCGATTCGTGTCTTGCGAGAATCATCGCAGAGGGCAACGGCCACGGATGGGAAGATTGGGAGGATTAGGAGAACTATCCATGAGATCAATCACGCTAACAGTATTGGCATTGGCCTTCGTGCCATTGAATGTCAATGCTCAAGTATTTAAGATGACGCCCGAGCAGTTAGTCAAGTACACCGCGGAAAACCCGTATGATCGATTCCCGGACGGGCGTCCCAAGGTCCCGGATTCGATTTTGGAGAAGTTCAAGGCGATGTCTATGGAAGAGGTCGAGGCCGGGCGTCTAGGGTACCCGAATCAGTATGTAGGGGATTTGAAGGTTCTTAACCCAGTCAAGAAGCTGGTCGGGCGGGCCTTTACAGTACAATTCATGCCTGCACGCCCTGACATATCGGGGGTAATTCAGGCGGAGTGGAAGGCGACCGGCGCCACGCTGCGCTACGGTCACCAGATCGCTATGGATATGCTTCAACTCGGCGATGTGTTGGTCGCCGACGGGTATGGCACTGTGCCGGGGATTGTCGGCGACAACCTGGCGTACTATGTCTGGAAGCGGACGGGAACAGGCTTCGTCTTCGACGGCGGCATCCGCGATCTGGAGGGCATTGGATCATTCGGCATGCCCGGATACTTTCGATTCTCTGCACCTCCGGCGACCAACAACACAATGGTAGTGGGCATCAACATTCCGGTTCGGATTGGCAACGCGACCGTGATGCCGGGCGACGTCGTGTTTGGAGACCGGGAGGGAGTGACTTTTGTCCCACCCCACCTGGTGAAGGCATTCGTGGACGCCGCGGAGATTACACACGTCCATGACGAATGGACAAAGAAGAAGTTCGACGAGGGCAAGTACAAGTCGACCGACATCTATAGCGCGCCGACCGATCCGGCGCTCATTAAAGAGTACGAGCAGTATCTGAAACAAAAGCTCGGAGAGCAGGGCTACCAGGAGTATTTGCGGCAGAAGACATCCCGGGGCGGACGGGGGCAGGCGCCGGCGCAGAAGAAGGAGTAAGCGTCGCATAGCGTCGTCGCCGTTGGGAAGTGAACGCGATGCTCGACGGGTGTGCGGCTGCTACCGGGAGATCGCTTGAGGTGACCCAGCGCGGCAACGCCCTGGGGGGGAGATCTCAGAGCCGGGCGGTTTGGCTCTCAGGTCACTACAAGAGCAGCCCAGAGCTATCACGAAAAGGAGGACGACGAATGTCTACATAGCGCGACGCTGGTTTGCAACAATCGCGGCTGCCGGCGCAGGGGCCCTCCCTGTTGGGTGCAATCGCGGATCCACCGCTGGGAAAACGTCCGGCAGCTTCACCCATCTCTTGGAAGGGATTGGCCGCGAGAATGCGCGCGGCTCGGGTACAGGGCGTCCACCGGAGGTTGGGGCAACAATCAGTACAATGGACAATTAGGTAGCGTTCCGAGGAACGAGGAGAACTGCGTAATGAAATCGACCATAATGAAATCCATCATGGAGACGGTGCCGAAGCAATCAATTCTTTTCGGACTCGTCATCCTACTCGTTATTGCCGTCGGGGGCTCGGTCTGTGCCCAACGCGCAGCCCAGCCTTCTATGGATCCCCTGATCGAGGGTCTTCGCACAGTTGAAGTGCCGAGTGTGGCTGATGCCATCGAGCAGTTGTACGGCACGAGGAACTACATGCGCCACGACATGCGGCCGCTGTTCAAGACGAAGTTCGCGGGCCCCGCAGTTACTGTGTTTCTGAAGAAGGAAGAGCACAAGGAAGGTGCACTTGCCAGCCAGGCTATGATCGACGCAATCGACACGGCACCTGCGGGAGCGGTATATGTATTGGTCACTGAGGACGGCCTGGACTACGGAACCGTGGGTGGCCTAATGGCGACGGCCATGAAGTACCGCGCTCTGGCAGGTGCCGTGGTGGATGGCGGCATCCGCGATTTACCGCAGATCCAGCGGCTCCAGTTCCCGATCTACAGCCGTGGCGTGTCGCCGGGCACCACGATCGGACACTACCGTGCCACTTTGAACGTACCGGTGACTTGCGCAGGCGTGAAGGTGAACCCGAAGGATTTCATCTCTGCCGATGAGGATGGCGTCGTGGTGATTCCGCGCGAGAAAGCAGCCGAAATTCTCAGAAAAGCCCAGGAACTGGATTACAACGAGCATCTCACGTACACCTGGATCGAAAAGTTGAAATCACTATCCCAGGCCGTGGCGAAGCTTGGCCGCATCTGATCGAGACTCCGCACGTCTTACGGGAGGCGCTAGGGGTGAACGGGAGAATGTTCCTGGCGAGTGGTCTGGCCACATTGCCCTTTGCTGCTCTCTCAGAGGCGGCGGCAGCTGTACCCAGCCATGTCATCGACGCCCATACGCATTTTTATCCTGTTGTTCCGTGTCCTTTCGGCAAGCCTGCGTAGTTGGGTTGGCAGTCCGGTTGTCGCAGCGGCTGCGCCGGTTTTCAGCGGCTGGCGCGACGCCGTTGGAGGGGCGCGAGCCTGAGGTTGACCTCATCCAACGAAAAGGCCTCGGGGGCGAAGTCACCGCCAAGCCAGTCACGCAGTTCTTCATGCTGGTCGTGGGCCGGGTCAGCGACGGCTTCGAGGAGATTGTAGAAACCTGGAATACCGCCGCAGTCCTCTGGGGCCCACGGCGTTTGCCGTCTATGCAGACCGGATAAGCCAGCCCTGGTTCCGGCAGCAGCACTTTCTCAACGGTGATGGCATGTTCCCAGCTGTCGTGAGCTTTCGGTACGCCTGCGTAGCGCGGCGGTTCGTTTGTGAACTGCGGCGGATCGGATCACTCTCTCACGTATGTCGCAAGCAGGGAATCCATATCATCGCCGACCCCGTAACTGAAGTTGTGGCTGACGGCGCGTACTTTGTCGAGCCGGGCGATTAGGGCATGACGGTCGCTGGCAGATAGCTGGGCGATGGATTTCAGGGCCTGCTCGAACATACGTAGAGCTTGTCCCGGAGCTTTCGTCTCGCGTGTGGGCCGATTGTTGCCCTGACAACGGACACAAACATAATCGGCGTTTTTTGTTTGATTCAGCCAAATTTGAGCGTTATAATTGCTCATGCTACCTCAGGAAGTGCTGACCAGCCTCCCTCCGCTTCTGCCTGAACAGGACTATCTGCGGCCCTTCGTGCCGACGGTGGTCGGCAACCTGGATGCGGATTCCGGGCGAAGGCGAAAAGGATTCCGGGGTGAACGTGAAAACGATTCCGGGGTGAAGGCGAACGGGATTCCGGGCTGAAGGTGAACCGCGATTCCGACGCGAAGGCGAACGGTTTTCGCCCCAGCCCGGAATGGCTTTCACGATGCCCGGAATGTTTTCCGCGGGGACAGCGGCGCTGGACATCGTACCGGCACAATGAACCTTCCAAGGGAGGAACAGAGTGCCGGCCAGGAGACTGTCCATGCGGAAACTGACGGAGGTCCTACGCCTCCGATTCGAACTCAAACTGGGCTACCAGCAGATCGGGCGAAGCTGCTCGATCGGGGTCGGCACGGTTCACAAATACCTGAAGCGCGCCGAGGCGGTGGGCGTCACTTGGCCGCTGCCCGGGGATTGGGATGAAGCCCGGGTAGAAGCGATCGTGTTCCCGCGCCGGCAACCCAGCCTGGCCGAGCATAACCCGGCGCGCACACCGCCCGACTTCGCCGCGATCCACGAGCAACTGCGCGGCAACAAGTACGTGACCCTGCAACTGCTGTGGGAGGAATACCGGGAGACCCAACCCGACGCCTATCGCTACTCGCGCTTCTGCGAGTTGTACCAGCGCTGGCGCTCGAAGCTCGACCTGGTGCTCCGGCAGGAGTACAAAGCCGGGGAAAAGATGTTTGTGGATTGGGCCGGCGCGACCATTCCGGTCTGGGATCGCCACACCGGCGTTGCCTGGCAATCGGCGCTATTCGTGGCCGCGCTGGGCG
>Ga0315277_10012689_pt1 | contig 10552 bp, 10 predicted proteins | sample YL17G05_15_MG_FD_203695 | JGI IMG/M metagenome (GOLD analysis project Ga0315277, IMG submission 203695) | Sediment microbial communities from Yellowstone Lake, YNP, Wyoming, USA - YL17G05_15 | ecosystem: Environmental > Aquatic > Freshwater > Lake > Sediment | place: USA: Wyoming | collected... | reverse complement strand
CTTCCACCCATGTGAAATCCCTTCTTCATGGTTGCAAGGGCGCGTCGCTTGGCCTGCTCGTATTGCTTGTGATCCCGAACCAGCCTTTCGAGCTCCTCGCTCAACAGCTTGCTGACAGACGTGGACTTGCGGGCCGAAAGCTGCCTCGCCTGCCGGATCAGATCCTTGTCAAGGCTGAGTGTGATATTCTGTTTAGGCATGTGCAGATCCTCGTACTAAATGTGCTTCACGTAAAATACGTGTAACACGTGGCTTGCGTGATGTCAAGTGCCACACATATCGGAGGAACCAACTATTTATGGATTTCATGCTCCCGCCGTCCTTAACGATCCAGTTTAACCGCTACCAAAAAGAAAAAAGCTGGGGTAATCATTTCACCCAGCCTTTTTTTGCAAACGCTGACAAACTTCAATCGGCAATCAAGTCTATAAAAAACTATCTGCCGTCATCACTCTTTTCACATCTTGAGGCAGAACTATGTTTATTCCTGCTCTTTGCTCTTTTGACGCCTGAATAAAGAATAAGCCCCCCCTGCAGCCAATCCCACACCGAGCAGAATAAGCGTAGAGGGTTCCGGTACGGGTTTCGGCTTCTTATCCTTGTCCTTATCCTTGTTATTATTGTCTGACTTAGCAAACAATGAGTCTGTCTGCCACGACACCATGAAACTACGCGGTGTCCCTGCAAATATCCCGATGACAAATACTAGGCCAATGATCAGATATAAGATTTTTGGTTTCATAGACACTCCTCTCAATAGGTTGCCCCATTAACTCCTGGGCTCTAATCAACCCCTTTTCTTCTTCAATATTCGATACCCTACCCCTGCGGCCAGACCAATTCCTAACAGGGCAAGCGTAGAGGGCTCAGGAACAGGGGAGTAATAGCCACCACCAGGATCACCACCGGGGTTGTAATACCCACCACCACCCGGATTGTAAGAACCACCACCACCTTTTCCCGGAGGCGGGGGCGGAGGCGGGGGCGTGAAAGGGTCCGGGGGCGCGGGCTTGAATGGATCCGGGGGCGCAAATGAATCCTCAGGCGGGACAGGGTCATTATACTGCGCAGAGACTGTAACCGCTGTGAGAAACACTCCGAGTAAAACCGTCAACAACAACCTGCTAATCTTCATAATGCCACCTTCCTTTTGCTCAAATTTAAAGGAAATTTATGCAATAATTTTGCCAGCCAAATTCAGATATTGTGGAAACGTACTGCACATGTCCTAACTCTTTGATTTTAATATCTATCTTTATTTGTTGGATGTGAGATATCACTCTAAGATTGCTTACCTATTGTTGGTTGAAGTGTAAGAAACATCGACAGTTTAGGAAGCTTCTCAAACTTCAACGCTAACCCAATCAATATCTTCAATAATTACAAAATATTACATACTCTATCAGTCCAGTCTGGGTTTGTAAGAATTTCCGTCGAAAATGGGCGTGAGTTTGCTTCATTCCTTCACGATGCCCAGCTTTTGCATAAGCTCATAGAGGGTCGGACGGCTGATCCCAAGATCAACGGCTGCTTGGCTAAGATTTCCATTTTTCGCTTTCAAAACTCGGGCAATCAGATCTCTTTCGAGAGCCTCGCGCGCTTCCTTCAGCTTCGCACCACCATATCTCGCATAAGGAGAAACCAGCTCCAAATCCTCCGGTGTGATCTTTCTGCCCTCTGCCATAATAACAGCCCGTTTGATTCTATTCTCCAACTCCCGAACGTTTCCCGGCCACGAATGGTTTTCCAGGCCCAGCAGTGCTTGAGGGGTGAGACCATTTATACTTCTCTTCGTTTCCGAGGTATACTTTTGAAGAAGCGCGCTTGCAAGGAGTGGAATGTCTCCTTGACGGTCTCTTAACGGCGGCATCGAAATGACAACAACGCCTATTCGATAATAAAGGTCTTCTCGAAAACTACCTTCACCAGCCGCTTTCTTAAGATCCCTGTTACTGGCTGCCAGGACTCGGGTATCGACGCTGATCTCTTCTCTCCCGCCGACTCGCTCTATTTTCTGTTCCTGAAGAAAACGGAGTAATTTAACCTGCAAAGGGGGTGTGAGTTCTCCAATTTCATCAAGAAAGAGTGTCCCACCCTGGGCTCCTTCGATTCTTCCCTTTCGTTGAATGTGAGCCCCTGTGAATGCACCCTTCTCATGACCGAACAATTCACTTTCAAGGAGTGCCTCAGGAATCGCACCGCAGTTGATCACAACAAAGGGGCCGTCTTTTCGCGCGCTTCTCCTGTGGATCGCCCTTGCCACCAACTCCTTCCCGGTGCCACTCTCCCCGACAATCAACACGGGGACGTCTGTCGTTGATACCTTCCGGACCGACGCGTAAATTTTCTCCATTTCAGGGCTTGTCCCGATCATTCCGTCGAAGGACCCCTCAAATGCACGCTGCTTTAATTCTCTGTATTCTCTTTCTATGCGAGAGAGGTAAAAAGCGCGGTGCAGAAGAATCTTCAGTTCCTCTATTTTTACCGGCTTGACGAAAAAATCATACGCTCCTTGACTGATTGCCTCAAGGGCATGCTGCTTCTCCCCATGAGCCGTAATGACAATGACCTTGAGAAGCGGGTCGACAGCAAGCATTTCGCCAAGAGCAAGGAACCCCTCCTCAACTTCCGTAGGGCGCGGAGGCAACCCTAAATCGAGCGTGGCCACCAGTGGGTGATCATTCTTTATCGTCTCAACGGCATTCAGCCAGTCCCCCGCAACCAGGACCTCATATTCCTGCATCAGGGCCCACTTCATCTGTGTCCGGATTTCTTCTTCGTCCTCCACGATCAAAAGCTTAGGCTTTTGAGCAGGGGGCAGGGAGTTGGGTGTAGGGTGGAGGGCGCTAGGCGAAGGGTCTAGGGTGTCGCCCGTAGGGTGTAGTTTAGTTTCTTTCATTCTTTCCTTTAACCAAGGACGAAATTAATCCTCTCAGAAGTTTTGAGATTTCTTCTTGCAATGAATATAATCTGTCAAAGGTGATTTTATCAATCATAGCAAGATCATAAGACAACGACAGAAGTGTTTCTAGTTCTGCACATGACCCATGAGCCATATAAAGGAACTGGACATATTCCTTTCGATGACCGCGTCGATATCCCTCAGAGATATTGCATGGGATCGAAACAGCACTTCTCCTCATTTGAGAAACAAGGCCGTAAATTTCTTCTTTTGGGTAATTTTTTGTAGTTTGATAAATCTCAAGCGATAGCTTGTATCCCTTTTGATAGACAATCAAATCCTTATAACTCTGCATTTTTCCCTCTCTTTCTCACTACTTGCTCCCCCCTACCCTCTACTTCCTACACTCCCTACCCTCTACTTCCTACACTCCCTACCCTCTACCCCCTACCCCCTGCTTCCTGCCAGGGGCAGGAAGACCCTAAACGTAGTGCCTCTTCCAATCTCACTTTCCACTTCGATCTTGCCGTGGTGGGCCTCGACAATCATCTGGCTATGATAAAGACCAATGCCCATCCCCCTCCTCTTGGTCGTCTTGAACGGATGGAAGAGAGAGTTCTCGATGAACTCTTTTGACATTCCACAACCCGTATCGCTCACGCAGAGAATAACCCACGCATCCTCTCGACCGGTCTTCACATGAATTTCGCCAATCTCATCAATCGCTTCTTTTGCATTCAAAACAAGGTTCATGAGAACCTTCTGAAATTGTTCACCATCAAGCATCAGCTTCGGTATGGGACAGAGGTCTTGAACGATGCGAATCTTCTCTCCTCCACTTAAACCGGCAAGAGTCCCTGCAACAAGACTATTCAGATCTACCTGATTCGGCTTCAATTCGATCTTCTGACTCATCAGAACCAACTGGCTGCACAGGTCTTCGATTTTAACCAGGCTCTCCCGGAAAAGCTTTACTGCGTCGTTTCGGAACTCAGGATTGTCATAGTGGGCAGGAAGGTTCTCCACAGTCAATGAAAGCATGGAAGCCAGATTCTTGAGGTCATGCATCATAAAAGCCGCCATCGTCTGAATAGCTTCTGTCTCTTTTACCCTCCGAAGACGTTCAAAAAGCTTCAAATTGAGTAACATTCCTGCTGTCTGATCCGAGATGGTCCTGAGGAGATCAATGTCTTCAGGAGAATACGGATCTTCAGCCACCCGATCACCAATCGTCAATATGCCCAAAAGCTCACCACTTGCGGACAAAGGAGCACAAAACTTTATTTTGGCTCTCCCGAGATAGTCGGTATTTCGCTCCGCAAAATCAATGGCCCATTTCTCCTTGGTCCGGCTGAAATCCACAGGTAAGTGTTGTTCGCGCATCTGCGCGATCAGATCCTTCCAACCTCTCCAGGATCCTACAAAATTCATTCCTTGCTCATCGCTCAGAGCGGTTGATCCACCTAGTTCAAGGTCCTCTCCTGTTTCGTCCAGTAGCCAGATGGAAGCCGCAGGAGCATCAAAGGTCCGCGAGACTTTCTGAGCTATCGCGCTGCTGAGCAGCTTCATTTCTGTTATGGAGGTCGTTGCGTGAGTAAAATCCATCCATTCTTTGCGGTAATCATAATGTGGACGCTTGAAGTGGAGGCTAACGAACTGTCTTAAGCTTCTTTGGGCCCGCTCGGATAGAAGAAGAACGGCAAGACCCAAGAAGGCGAGGAACACCCAGAAAGCCTCAATGTAAACAAAATTGTGCAGATCAAGGTAGTGTGCTATCTCAGCGACGAGCCCAACAACGATTAAGTAGATACCCGCAACCAGAATCGTGAGAGATCCGTAAAGGAACGATCGCGAGAAGTAGACATCAATCTTCAGAGCTGGCAAACGAGTTAATGCTATGGCCACGAATACGCATGCCACCATCAGGGTCCCTGTGTTGGCCATTTCCAAATTCGAGTTTAGCGAAGAAAAAAGCAAGATCTGGCTTCCAGAGTACAGTCTGAATGCAAACACCCCCCCAAGGCCCAAAACCACGAATTTAATTTGCCATCTCATTTGGCCAACTGCGGCTCGAAGTGTTTCCTCGAATCCCATCAGTATCAATATGGTCCCAGCGACGAAAATGATATAGAAGAGATGGCCTGCGGGTCCGACAGCTATTGTCCATTTTACTGACTGGTGCAAATTGGCAGTTCCCAAGAACAGGTTCTTTTGAAAAATACTAACCAAGACCAAGGGGATAACCAGACTTGCAAGCAAAACCCATCTGAACTTTCTGACTACCGTATTGGCATTTAGCCGACCAAAAGACAGAGCGAAAAAAAGCCAACAGCCAGGGAGAAGTGCCGTGGCTATCATCCTCAGCCGTTGCCACAAAAGAATCTCATCAGGAACAAGGCTCCTCAGACTTTGGGCCGTAAAAAAAGCCTCAACCGCAAAGGCCATCATTCCAGCGACGAAGACCCGATGCACAAGGGGCCGTCGATCACGCCACAGAACGAACACAGCCAAAGCAAAGCAGAAAAATGCAGTAATACAAGGAATGATTAAGCTGGTGTTCATTAGAGGTTCAATCCTTTTCGCTTCCTTCAACCAGGCGCAGAGGAAAAGGAGAGGGATTTCATATTTCGGAAACTACATGAATTTTTGTTTGACTCATAATAGGACGGCAGTGGTTTCACCCGAATAAGCCAATCCCCCTGCCAAGAAAATCCGATGAGGTTGGTAGGGTTCTATGCGGTGCCAGCGATCCTTCTATACAAGGCACGCAAAGCATCGTGTCCTTTATCCCTGAATTGACCCATTATTCTCCAATCTCCAATAGCCCGATTAAATTCCTCTCTCGGCATGTCTATTCTATCTAAGAGCATATCTAAGCCCCTTGGCTCCTTGAGAGCCTGTAAGTATTCCTCGTCAACTGCAAGAGCTTGATCTCTGGTCATTCGGCCGAGCCGGATGAGATTACTGTTGTACAATGTCACTGGCGTTAAATGTGGGAACCTGACTGTATGTATGTATGACGGGATATCATGAAGGCTACAATCCATATGCTCGAAATCGTCAGGGGGACACCTCCAATTCATTTCTTTCTCTAAAGTGCTTCTAATTTTATCATATGATGCATCAATATAATCGTAGATGTTCATATAATAAGTATACACTCCGAGCAAAGTCGTTTCCAATTTGAATAGTTTCAATATTTCTCTTAGAGCCTTGTTCAACTGTCGTCTGGTGTAAGGGGTGGACAAGATAGCCCCCTGCTTACCGACAGCTTCGCCACGAATCACATTATTAAAGAATCTTACGTCACCTCCTTGGAATATTTCAGGAACATAGCCCACGTATGAGGTTTTGCGTCCCCCTCCATAAATCACGAGGGGGGGCCTGAATTTTCCATCAGCAATTTGCGTAGCGGACTCTATGCCCCGCATACATGCTGGGCAGAAATTTCCACACTTCTTAATGAATAATCTATAGAGGTCCAGAAGCATATTAGGGTTAGCCGTATAATAGATATGGTCCGCCCTTGTCGCTCTGATTGCGTTTGCAATGTTCTTTCTCGCATGATCGGATAGAAACCCGTTATCGAATGTCACACAAAGGCATTTGAGATCATAAACCTTAGCACACAAATAAAGAACATATGTGCTATCTTTTCCTCCGCTCAGAGGAATAAGGCAATGGTAAGGCTTCTTCAATTTCTTGACTCTTCTAAGGATTGTTTCAAGCTTCGCCATTCTCTCTTGGCTGTCATCGCTATCTTTGCCGTATAAGGCATCAAATCTCCTGCAGAAGACGCAGACACCATTCTTGTCAATATTCGAGCTTGGTACACTTGCTGGAACAATACAACGCACGCATCGAATAATTTCTTCACTCATCCGCCTCTCCTCCTATCTCATGATAATCGCTTACTAAGTATTTAATACTCATTATATAAATCAACAGGCATTATTGGAGTTAGCATGTGGTTTGATCGCTTTCCTCTAAGTAATAGTCATTTACGGATGAGGACTTGGTCTTTTATTCGTTTTACGTGCCCTCTTCCTAACCCTTTCAATTCACAACCGAGCTCAAAATATCGCCTGATCTTTCCATCATCCAAAATGCCAAAACAATCGATCACTGCGACCGGCCCACCAGCACATTTTACAACTCCATCGGGATCGAGATCCAAATAATGCTTATGTCTCAAGGCGAATATGACAGCTTCCGTCCCCACTAACGCTTTTTCCAGGTCCTGCTCAACACGCAGATCTTTCAGCTTCTCTTGACCACGGAAGAATCTCTTGAGACTGTGGGTTGATGAAGGGTACTCATCCTGTTTTTCAAACTCCCACCAGTGCGTTACATATGGATCGTGGACCCTCAATTCTGCCCCCATTTCAGTTAACCGCCGGACGATCAGCTCCGAGCCGCTGTAGCGAGTGTCGCCCACGTCTTCCCGGTAAGAAGCGCCCAAGACCAGGATTCCCGCAGAAGCCAGGGGCCGGCTCATGTTCCGGAGGGCATCGCGGGTGAGCTGAGCGACATGAAGCGACCTCGTATCATTGATATCAATGGCCAGAGGCGTAATCTTGAAAATATCGTCTTCAAACCCATGGATATGACGGTACGCCCAGAGACCGAGACCGCCGTCTTTCGGAAGGCAGTAGCCCCCAATGCCTGGTCCAGGAAAGATGATGTTATTGTGTGTTGGCCTAACCTTAATCGCATTGATCACTTTGGTGAGGTCTACTCCGTTCCGCTCCGCAAAGAGGCTCCACTCGTCGAGAAAAGCCAGGGTTGTGGCACGAAAGCTGTTCTCTATGACTTTGGCCGTTTCCGATTCAATGGGTCGATCTAATACGGTTAGCGGGTATTTCTCAGTGTTGATAACCTCATTCAAAAACTTGACCACCTTCTGTTGGGCTTCGCTGTTGACCCCACTGCAGACTCTCCAGAAATCGCGGATGCTCGCAACGTAATTCCTTCCGGCATGACCCGCTCAAAACTATGCGCTAATAACGGATCTCCTTTGAGACCCCGTTTCCGAAATACTTTTTTCATGATGGGGTAAGCGATCTGCTCGGTGGTGCCGGGGGCAACCGTTGTTTCGATCAGAACTAGCGTCTCCGGAGAGATGTGCGTCGCGATAATATCAAAAGATTCCTCCAGAGCCGCCATATCCGCCCGTCCATTTCGCACATTTCCAAGCGACTCTTTCAAATAATCACATTGGACGTCAACAACCACAACATCGGCTAATTTGAGCGCATCGTAAGTGAACGTGGCAATGAGCGTTTTCTTCTTGTTCACACAACGGTCGATCATCGACGCTACCTCGGGGTCGTCAGCACTCACTGGCGACAGACCTCGATTCAACAGAGGAATCTTCCAGTAACTCCGCGTGCTGGGTCGCTGCATACCAACGACGTACTTGGTAGGATTCCCCTCTTTGTCTTTTGCATCCGCCACAACTGCAGCCATCACTGCTCCCACGAACCCGAGACCCATGACCACAACAATCTCCCGCCCCATAGATCGTTGATGGCTCACCATTTCCTTCAGACGCTCAAACTCCTTTGAGTAGTCTTCTGACGTTGGTAGTTGGAATTTTTCCCCTGTAGGACTATAAGAACAATCTGGCATTTTCCTCACCTCGTGAATTTCGCCCAGTTTTAATTATTCCGCGACTAAGAGCAGTGATATCTCTCACAGAGCACACGGAGATCTCGGGGAAGCACTTTTTTTGAGATGTTGCTGAACGAAGAAACTAACAGGAAAAGCTGGAAGATGGTTTTCTTGTCTCTCACAGAGGACACAGAGATCTCAGAGAGATAAATATGGTTTTACTCAATCTGTTCTCTCAGTGGGCTCGAGCATAGTCCTGCACCGCTTGGGGTGCAGGACTATGCGGGTGAGGATACTGTAAAATGATTCCTTTTCTCAGAGGGCGAACTCTTGCGCTATTCCGCCTCTGAGCAGTGTCCTGGACCGGTATAGCCGTTGTTGTAACTGTCGAGAATACTGGCCTTAATGAGCAGTGCGTTTCGAGCCGGCTTGCCAAGAGTCGCCCCAGGAACATTAGCGCCAAAGAAGGCCTCAGCATCTACAATCGCTGCAGCCACCTCCGAAGGAGTCGATGCACCCTTGAGGGTATTCAGTTTCGCTGCAATGTACTGACGAGCCAGGATGAAATAAGGATTCCCTCTGGGTGGTTCCCGCAAAACCTCATAAAAGGTCATGCCGCTGAGAAAAAATGTGCTTCTCGCCCCCGACGCCCCGATTTGCTCCCATGTGTCGTCATAGGCGCGCTTATTCCCGGAATGGTTTTTCCAGTAGCCTTGCGTCAGCGTACATCCTCCTTCACACGGCACGTGCACGGGGATAGTCCAGGAAAAGCAGAGGTCGAAAGCGGGAGTGCCTGCACTAGAAAGAGAGGCTGTGTTTTCGACCGTGTAATCACCGCAAGTGTCATATGGCCCAATTTCTCTTATGTAACCGAATTGCTTCGGAGTTTCCCCCGCAGTCAACGGTCCGAGGGGACCCGAATAGGTGTCGGAAACATCCACCGCAGGGCAACTCCCACTTCCAATCACAGTTACAACATAATTTACCTCAACTTTCTGACCAGTTGACAGAATGAGTATTGGTTCATCGAATAGTGGTCGAGGTTGATCAGCCCATTTTTCGATATACCATGTGCATCCATCTATGGTAGTCGTATATCCTGTGCATTCACCAGGGGTAGTACCATAAGATCGATCAACCCCAACCGCCATCATAGTGGCCAAAATTCCCACAACAATCACCATTTTTCTCACATTCATTTCACTACCTCCTCCTTTATTTAATAGTTGGTGAAACCCCCACAACTCCATATCGCTTTTACTAGCTCTCTCTATCTCTCCTCGTTTTTTCTCACTCCCTCGTCAAGGTATTCTGTTATCACTTCCACGACTGAAATCCAACGAAATTATTACACAATTGCACCCAGAGAGTGCCTACGATCTGACATTAGTTGAGTCAACTCACATACCCCGTCTGATGTGATAACAGCAATCTATGTGCCAAGTCGATAACGGATAATTTTAAATGCCTAAGATATTGAAATTGCAATCTTTTGACATTTTAACAGAAATTAGTGGAATTGTTCCTACACCTGTCGTTTGTGCTGTAAAATAGGGAAAAACAGAGTAAAATGTGGTAAATCGTTTCCACTTTCCGAAGTTAAGGGCATTCGGTTCGTCTTCAGTCACTGTTCGTCTGGCGAACACTGACTCAGGGCTCTGTGGGAAGCCGAATGGTGAAGAAACCATCGCTCGCATCACTCCCAAGACTATTTCCCTTGGCATCCCTCAGGACCACTTTCACCTTGCAGTAGCTCGATGACCTCGGCACAGCGGGTACTGGCCAGTCATAAGAGGTTTGACCAGCCGGGAGAGTAATGATGGGTTTCCATGTGTCTCCATGATTTCTTGTGTAGTACAATGCGATATTCGCCACAGGTCTTTTCGTTTGAAATTTCTCCCAAGAAATGGTACAGGGGCTCGGACCATTCGAAATTAGTTCCTCATTTCCATTTGGAGCCAAAATCCTGACGATCTTGATCTTAAATTCCGATCTGTCTCCCCCTACGTTTACCTTCGCCCCATTGAATGCGACCAT
>Ga0315277_10012688_pt1 | contig 10553 bp, 7 predicted proteins | sample YL17G05_15_MG_FD_203695 | JGI IMG/M metagenome (GOLD analysis project Ga0315277, IMG submission 203695) | Sediment microbial communities from Yellowstone Lake, YNP, Wyoming, USA - YL17G05_15 | ecosystem: Environmental > Aquatic > Freshwater > Lake > Sediment | place: USA: Wyoming | collected... | reverse complement strand
ATTTTGGACATGGAGGCTGGAATTGAACATCTGGGACGAGCCACAGCCAAGGCAGTAGATAAACTGATTATAGTAGTTGAGCCAGGAAGACGAAGCATCGAAACAGCCTACAACATCAAACAACTAGCACAAGATATCGGCTTGCATAGTATCTCAGTAGTGGGTAATAAGCTCCGAAGCCAAGCTGACAAACAGTTCCTTATTTCCAGCCTGCAAGGCTTCCACTTTCTCGGATTTATCCCCTATGACAACGCACTAGTAGAAGCCGATATCGGCAACCGTTCTCTTCCTGAGTCCAGCCCGCAAATTATTGCCGAAGTAAAGAATATTTATCAGACTTTGCTATCCGCTTAGCCATCAAGAGAGTAACCTAATTGTAAAATATAAAATAGAAAAAGGAGGCTCCGTGGCTTACAACGTCTCAAAAATGGCAGACTGGCAGATTGCCGAAGCAGCACAGGAACACATGCCCACCCCAGAAGAGTGGCAGGAAAAGCTAGGTCTACAGAAGGATGAGATTATTCCCTTTGGCAAAACCCCTAAACTCGATTTCTTGAAGATAATGGACCGTCTTAAGAACAAGAAAGATGGTAAGTACATCGAGGTGACCGCTGTCACCCCTACCCCGCTCGGCGAAGGGAAAACAACGACGACAATGGGACTCATGGAAGGTATGGGCAAGCAGGGATTGAACGTGGGTGGTTGCATTCGTCAGCCTTCCGGTGGCCCCACAATGAACGTTAAGGGGACCGCCGCCGGTGGCGGCAACGCCATACTTATCCCACACACCGAATTCTCCATGGGTCTTACCGGCGATATCAATGACATCATGAATGCCCATAACCTGGCTATGGTAGCCCTTACTGCCAGGATGCAGCACGAGCGTAACTACGATGATGCCCAACTGGCTAGACTCAGCAAGATGCGCCGCCTGGATATTGACCCCACCCGGGTAGAAATGGGCTGGATAATGGATTTCTGTGCCCAGAGCCTGCGCAATATTGTTATCGGCATCGGTAACCGCATGGATGGCTTCTTAATGCAGTCCAAATTCGGCATCGCGGTGAGCTCAGAGCTCATGGCTATCCTGTCTATTGTTAGAGACCTGGCCGATTTGCGGGAAAGGATGAATAATATTACCGTAGCTTACGATAAGAAAGGTAATCCGATTACCGCCAAAGACTTAGAGGTAGCTGGCGCCATGACTGCCTGGATGCGCAATACCATCAACCCGACTCTTTGCTGCACCGCCGAGTACCAACCTTGCATGGTGCATGCCGGACCATTTGCCAACATCGCCGTGGGCCAATCATCCATTATTGCCGACCGCCTCGGGCTGAAGATGTTTGACTACCACGTCACCGAGAGTGGGTTTGCTGCCGATATCGGCTTCGAAAAGTTCTGGAATGTAAAGTGTCGTTATAGCGGTCTCAAGCCGCATGTATCAGTGCTTGTCGCCTCTATCCGGTCATTGAAGATGCATGGTGGCGGTCCAAAGGTAGTTGCCGGCGTAGCCCTGCCGGATGCATATAAGAAACCAAACGTGGAATTAGTAGAAAAGGGCTGTGCCAACCTGTTGCACCATATCAATACCATCAGGACGGCTGGCATCAACCCGGTGGTGTGCATTAATAGCTTTCCTACTGATGCCAAGGAAGAGGTCGCCGTGGTCCGAAAAGCCGCTGAGGCAGCGGGAGCCCGCTGTGCCGTGTCCACCCATTTTGCCAATGGCGGTGAAGGTGCTCAGGAGCTAGCTGACGCCGTTAAGGAAGCCTGCAATGAGAAGAGCAATTTCAAGTTCCTGTACCCTATGGAGACTAAGTTAAGAGACAGGGTCGATAAGATTGCCAAGGTGGTCTATGGAGCCAACGGTGTAAGCTGGGCTCCAGAGGCTGAGGAGAAGGCTAAGAAATTTGAGGCCGACTCAAAGTATGATGAGTATGCTACCATGATGGTCAAGACCCATCTATCTCTGACCCATGACCCATCAATCAAGGGCACTCCCAAGGGGTGGACACTGCCTATCCGTGATATATTGATTTATTCCGGGGCAAAATTCCTCTGCCCGATGGCTGGGACCATCAGCCTGATGCCAGGAACTGGCTCTGACCCAGCTTTCAGGAAGGTTGATGTTGATGTGAATACCGGCAAGGTCAAAGGGCTTCATGAAGTAGACTGAGCTGCGTATCCAGGTTGTGGTAATGACAAAAGATTTGGCAAATAAGAAGAAGCGGGTTCGCTTTGAGCCAGATAGCGTTGAAATTCTGGTAAACCGAGGGGATAGTCTGCTCCAGGCGGCAATAGACGCCGGAGTGCATATCAGTGCTTCCTGCGGCGGTGCTGGCGTATGCGGAACCTGCAAGGTCCTGCTCAGAAAAGGAGAGGTGGAGAGCGTCAGGACTGAGAAACTCTCCGATGCAGAGTGGGAGCAGGGCATCAGACAGGCTTGCCAAAGTCGTGTGCTGACTGATTTGACTGTCTATGTTCCGGTAGAGTCAAGGCTGGAGAGAGCCGTCTTATCCCGTGAGAAGAGAGAGGCGGCTGAGACCTTAGCCACTGGGTGGAGGTTCAGTCCACCTCTCAGCAAGTATTACATCGAGCTCCCCCCGCCTACCCTGAAAGATAATGCCAGCGACCTGTCCCGGGTTTTGCGAAGCTTAAAACATCACTACAAGCTCAATAACTTGACCGTAGACTTTGAGGTACTGAAGAAACTGCCTAAAGTGGTGCGGGACGGACACTGGAAGGTCACAGTCACCACCCTGGTTACTGCCGCCAAACCCAAAGCCGAAGACAAGCGCCGGCCCAGAGTGATAAACATAGAGCCCGGAGACACCAGACAAAAGTATTACTCGCTGGCCATTGACGTGGGAACTACCACGGTATGTGCCCAGTTGCTTGATTTGAACCGGGGTAAAGTAATAGCCGAAGGTATTGAATACAACGGCCAGATTAGCTACGGGGCAGACGTTATCACTCGCATCGCTTACTGCCAGAAACCGGGTGGACTCAAAAAGCTGCAGCAGGCAGTTATTGCTACCATTAACAAGGTTATTGGAGAGCTACTAACCCAGAGCCACGTCAACAAAAAATACGTTGGTCACCTGTCTGTTGCTGGCAACACCACCATGATACAGATTCTCCTCGGCCTCGACCCTAAATATGTAAGGTTGTCCCCTTACACCCCGGTAGCCAACTTCATCCCACCAGTTAAGGCAAGTTCCATGGGTATTAAAGTAGCCGACTATGTCTACCTTTTCACCTTCCCACAGGTGGCGAGCTATGTTGGTGGCGATATTATTTCCGGCATTGTCGGGTCGGGAGTGTACCAGAGAAAAACACTGACTCTCTATATTGACATAGGAACAAATGGTGAGATTGTCATCGGAAATTCAGACTGGATGGTTGTCGCCTCCTGCTCCGCCGGTCCTGCCTTCGAGGGTGGTGGAGTAAAGCACGGCATGGTAGCCACTGAGGGCGCAATAGAAGACTTTACCATCAACACTTCGACTTTCGAGCCTGATATTACCACCATTGGCGAGGCAAAACCGAAGGGAATTTGCGGCTCAGGACTAATAAACATTGTCGCCAAGCTTTTTGAAGCTGGTGTTATCTACGCCAATGGTAAATTCAACTCCGAGCTCCCTACCAAAAGAGTCAGGCAAGGCACTGACGGTTATGAATACGTATTATCTTGGGCAAATGAAACGCAAATAGGCAAGGATATTGTTGTCACCGAAGTGGATATCGATAATCTTATCCGAGCCAAGGCAGCCTTATATGCCGGGTACCAGACACTAATCAAGAGCGTGGGGCTCACGCTGGCTGGCCTGGAGCAGGTAATTATCGCCGGTGCTTTCGGTAGTCATATCAATATTGAAAACTCCATCACTATCGGACTTTTCCCGGATATACCCCGGGACAGATTCATCTTTATTGGCAACGGCTCTCTGCTGGGAGCAAGACTGACCACTTTCTCTACCGACCTGATGGATGATGCTCGAAGAGTTACCCGGATGATGACCAATTTTGAATTGAGCGAAAATACTGAATTCATGAACAATTACGTGGCAGCGATGTTTTTGCCGCACACCGATACCAGTGAATTTCCCACGATGAGTAAGAAACTGAGCAAGGTGACCGGCTAGCGACTTGGCACGAAGGTGAATAATTGAGGTATAATATAGCGGTGGCTGGAAAGGGCGGCAGTGGAAAGACTTCCATTGCTAGCCTCGTTATCCGTTACCTGATGAAGAATCGCCCGGGTCCAATCCTGGCAGTAGACGCTGACCCCAATATCAACCTGGGTGAGAGCCTGGGGTTACGGGTAAACGAGACCGTCAGCTCAATAATTGCCACTTTTAATGAGGAAAAGATAAATCTTCCACCGGGAATGACCAAGGAAGCCTATTTGGAGTATAGATTAAATAACGCCCTGGTAGAAAGTAAGAAGCTGGATTTAATATCGATGGGATGGGGCGAAGGTCCGGACTGCTACTGCTATCCCAACCTTGTCTTGAGAAAATTCGTAGATAATCTAGCTGACAACTACGCCTACATTGTCATGGATAACGAGGCCGGGATGGAGCACCTTAGCCGAAGGACCACTCAAAACGTAGATGACCTGCTGGTAATCTCCAATCACACCGTTAAAGGGGTCCGGACGGCGGCACGGGTAAAGGAACTGGTCACAGAGCTCAAACTGGTGGTGAAGAGGCAATGGGTACTAATCAACCTGGTCCCCGATAAACTGGACCCAGTAATCGCTGATGAGTTAGCCAGACTCGGGATTAACCAGGTAGACATCATACCTTTTGATAACGAAGTATACGAATATGACCTGAAGCTAAAGCCATTACTTGATTTGCCCGATAGTTCAGCAGCAGTGATGGCAGTTGACAACCTGATGGCCAAGCTTCTTAGTTAGGGTAACTTATTACACTAATTTAATGAGAGAGGGTAAGAAATGACGGCAAAAATTATCAGTGGTACCGAGATCGCCAAGCAAATTCGCGAGGAGTTAAGACAGGAAATTGCCCAGCTCAAGAAGAAAAACCTGGTACCGGGACTGGCGACTGTCCTGGTAGGCGAAGACCCGGCTTCCCAAGTCTATGTCGGACAGAAAGAGAAGACATCCGTTGACCTGGGCATATATTCGGAAAGACACGACTTACCGGCTAAGACCACCGAGAAAGAACTACTCGCCCTTATCAGCAAATTGAACCAAGACCCCAAAATCCATGGTATTCTGGTCCAGCTACCCCTCCCCAAGCACATTAATGAAACTAAAGTCCTTTATGCCATCGACCCCAAAAAAGATGTCGATGGCTTCCACCCGGTGAATGTAGGCAAATTGATGATTGGCGAACCTGATTACATACCGTGTACACCGCACGGCATCCAGCAGCTACTTATCAGGTCCGGCGTCAAGACCGAAGGTGCAGAGGTAGTAGTTGTCGGTAGAAGCAATATTGTAGGCAAACCCATAGCCAATATCATGCTGCAAAAGAAAGAAGGCGCCAACGCTACAGTCACCATATGCCATACCGCAACTAGGGATACTGCCTTTCACACCAGGCGGGCTGATATACTGATTGTTGCCGCCGGCAGGCCCAAGGCTATTACCGCTGACATGGTCAAAGATGGAGTGGTAGTTATTGATGTCGGCGTTAATAGAATCGGAAAGAGTGCGTCAGGTAAAGATATACTGGTCGGTGACGTTGATTATGAAGCAGTCAAGGAAAAGGCTGCCGCCATCACGCCGGTACCCGGCGGGGTGGGACCGATGACCATAACCATGCTTATGTTAAATACCGTGAGGGCCGCTAAACTAGCTGCCGGCTTATCTTAGGAGGAGCGTATGGAAAACAAGATTGAGAAAAAGAAAACACCCGGTAAGGGGGAGGTAGGGGTACTGGGGGCAACCTTTGAGAAGGGTAAGCCTGAGGGGGAGGACATGGGAAGGTGGAGACAGAAACTGGCTACCAGAGATGAAAAGCTCAAGTACCTGCAGACCGGAGAAAGATATTGGTACAGCAAAGAGTGGTTTGGTAGTGAAAAAAGAAAGAATCCCGCCTAAGTAAGGAGGTCGAGTAATGGCGTTCGAAATTCCCAAAACATCATACAGCGGCAAAATCAAACAGATAAAACTGGGCGGCAGGGATAGCGCTATAACTGTCGGCGGAGAAACATCATATCCCTTCCACCTGTTTGAAGGTGAAATGCCCCATCCGCCCCGAATAGCCATGGAAGTCTGGGATACGCCACCTGAGGACTGGGCTCCAGCGGCTATGGAGCCATTTGCCGGCGTAACCAACGACCCCGTTGCCTGGGCAAAGAAGTGCATAAACGACTACAAGGCCGAGATGATTGCCCTGCAGCTGGTAAGCACCGACCCCAATGGACTGAACCGCGGGGCTGATGAAGCCGTCGCCGTAGTCAAGAAAGTAGCTGACGCTATCAGCGTCCCGCTAATCGTCTGGGGTACAGCTAATCATGACAAAGATACCGAGGTCTTGAGAAAGGTGGCTGAGGTCTGCCAGGGGAAGAACCTCATTATCGGACCGGTTGAGGAAGGGGACCACAAGAAAATCGGTGCCGCCGCAATTGGCTATAAGCACACCGTGATTGCGTCCTCCCCAATAGACATAAACCTGGCCAAGCAGCTCAATATCCTGCTGGGCAACCTCGGCGTTCCCGATGACCTGATTATAATGGACCCCACCGTCAGCACCATAGGTTACGGTATTGAGTATTGTTACTCGGTAATTGAGAGAATGAGGATGGCGGCTTTGACTCAGCAGGATGAAAAGCTCCAGTTCCCTATCATCGGTAACCTGAGTAAAGAAGTGTGGAAGACCAAAGAGATAAAAACTCCAACCGAGGACGACCCCAAGCTTGGCGACGCCAAGAAACGGGGCATTCTAATGGAAGCCATGTCAGCTACAGCCCTGTTTTTGGCCGGCGCTGATGTGTTAATTATGAGGCACCCCGACGCAATAAAACTGGTGCGGGAGACTATAGCCGAGCTTACGGCAAAATAACTGGAAATTCAAAGTAAGGTGGTGAAAGATGGCAGATAAGGATGTAAAGAAGCCGAAGAGTATTGACCCAGCTACCCTTGAAATGCTGGAGAAAGCAGCTCGGGACGGAGTCCGAGTTGTCTTCGACCGCGCTGAAACAACCAAGCCCTGTCCCATAGGTGCTGAAGGAAACTGCTGCAGCCAGTGCTCCATGGGACCGTGCCGTGTCCCTCTAGCTAAAGGTAAGACGGAAACCCCAGAGGAGAAGCAAAAAAGGGTGGGTGTCTGTGGCGCTACCCCCGAGACTATCGCGGCTCGCAATTTCCTGCGCAAGATAGCCGCCGGGGCAGCCGCCCACAGCGACCACGGCCGGACGGTGACTGAGGCTTTCCTGGCAGCAGCCAGAGGCGAAGCTCCCGGCTATCAAATTAAAGATGAGCAGAAACTGCTGCAGCTGGCTCTGGATTGGGGTGTGGAAATCGGGCAGCGCAGCAATAATGAAATAGCTATTGACATCGGTGAAATAGCTCTGGCTGAGTTCGGCAAACAGGAAGGCGAGCTTATAACGTTAAAGAAAGCACCGCTAAAGCGCCAGGAACTGTGGCGGAACCTGGGAGTTGCACCGCGGGGTATAGATAGAGAAGTGGTTGAGGCGATGCACCGGACCCATATGGGCGTTGACCAGGATTACCGGAACCTGCTCCTGCAGGGTGCCAGGACTGCCCTGGCCGACGGCTGGGGCGGCAGCATGATAGCTACCGAGCTCCAGGATATTATGTTTGGAACTCCAGCGCCAGTGCTTAGCCAGATAAACCTCGGCGTACTGAAAGAAGATGAGGTAAACATTATAATTCACGGCCACGAACCGCAGCTGGCGGAGATGCTGGCTGTGGTAACCCAGGACCCGGAGATGATTGAATACGCCAAATCTAAAGGTGCCAAGGGCATAAACCTGGCTGGCATGTGTTGTACCGCCAACGAGATATTGATGCGTCACGGCGTACCCATAGCCGGGAACTTCCTGCAGCAGGAGTTGGCTATAGTAACCGGAGCCCTTGAGGCTATGGTAGTCGATGTCCAGTGCATCATGCAAGGTCTGGCCAATGTCGCAAGCTGCTACCACACCAAGCTCATTACTACAGACCCCAGAGCCAAGATACAGGGCGCTACCCATATGGAGTTTGATGAGCACGATGCCGTAAACTCGGCTAAAGCTATAGTCAGAGCCGCTATTGATAACTTCCCTAACCGGACTAAGAAAGTCCGAATTCCCGACATCAAGACTGACCTTATCGCCGGATTCAGCCACGAGACTATCAACTACCTGTTAGGCGGTCTATTCCGGGCTTCCTACCGGCCATTGAATGATAATATCATAAACGGCCGGATAAGAGGCGTGGCGGGCGTTGTCGGCTGTAATAACGCCCGTGTCACTCACGATGAAATACACGTAAGCATGGTCAAGGAACTGATTAAGAACGATGTCCTGGTAATCCAGACCGGCTGCAGCGCCATGGCCTGTGCCAAAGCGGGACTGATGGTTCCTGAGGCTGCCAAATACGCTGGCGAGGGACTTGCCTCGGTATGTGAGACTGTTGGTATTCCACCGGTATTGCATATGGGTTCCTGTGTTGATAACGCCCGGATATTGATTGCGGCTACCGCCATGGTCAAGGATGGTGGCCTCGGTGATGACATCAGTGATTTACCAGCGGCTGGAGCCGCTCCGGAGTGGATGAGCGAGAAGGCAATATCCATCGGCCAGTACTTCGTCAGCTCCGGGGTATACACCGTATTCGGAGCCGCCTGGCCAACGCTCGGCAACGACGAGGTAACCAAACACCTTTTCAAAGACATGGAGAAAATGTACGGCGGTATGTGGGCTTTTGAGCCAGACCCGATTAAGGCGGCGCAACTTATGATTGCCCACATAGACAAAAAACGGAAAGCCCTAGGCATTGATAAGGCCAGAGAAAGAGTTCTCTATGATATGGCAATGAGACGAGAACTGGAGGAAGTCTAAACACCGGAGCTATTTTAAAGACGGGAGGATTTGAGCTATGTCAAAGATAATCGCATCAGCAGCTATTAGGGGAGCCCACAAAATTGCCGAGCGTGCCGAAAAAAAGTGGCAGGAGGCAATGGACAAGTGGGGACCAAATGAACCTATAGGCTTCCCGAACACTGCTTACTATCTGCCCGTTATCTACGGGATTCTGGGCATCAAAGTGGAGAAACTGGGCGATGCCGAGCAGGTATTGAAAAAGACGAAAGCCCTGCTGCCACCACCGGTAAGAGAGGTGCATCCCCTCCCCTACCTGGCACCAGCCCTCGATGCCGGAATGGCAACCTTCTTTGCTGAGGAGATTATCGAAGCCATAAGATATCTAGAGCAGCCAAACTTTTATACCAAAACGGAAGATATTACCGACAGCAACATCTGGCTGGGCGCTGCCGACGATATAATCTTGAGACGGAGAGGAATTGAATTCGTCGATGGTACCGCCCCGGGCTTCGCCGCTATTGCTGGCGCCGCCCCAAGCGCTCAGGTTGCCAAGAGTATCGCCCAGGAACTTCAGCAAAAGAACCTTTATGTTTTCATGTGTGCTGAGCATGACGGAAAGAGGTTCTCGGAACAGCTCCTTGAAGCCGGCGTTCAGATTGGCTGGCCAACCCGTCTGGTATCTTTCGGTCCCGATATCAGCGCCGCTGTATTCGCCATGGGCTTTGCCACCAGAGCGGCTATGTCCTTTGGTGGTATCGAGCCTGGCGATTTCAGAAAAATCCTCATCTATAACAAGGACCGTGTTTTCGCCTTTGTTCTGCCCATGGGCTTTGTCACCGATGAGTGGTATGCCAATGCCGCCGGAGCGGTCAACTGGGGGTTCCCGACTATTGCCGACACCCCCATCCCTGAAATCTTACCCACTGGAATTTGTACCTATGAACATGTCGTCTCCAATATTCCTCACGATAAGCTGGTGAGCAAAGCGGTAGAGGTAAGAGGACTGAAGGTTACTGTGACCGAAGTACCGGTTCCTGTGGCTTACGGCGCCGCATTTGAGGGCGAGCGCGTTCGAGGCGATGACATCTATCTGGAATGCGGCGGCGGCAAGACACAAATGGTGGAATGGGTAACCACCAAGCGGATGGAACAGGTCCAGGACGGTAAGGTTGAAGTAATTGGCCCCGAGATAACCGATGTCCCGGCTGGTTCGAACCTGCATTTTGCCATAGCCGTTGAGGTTGCCGGTAGAGAGATGCAGGAAGACTATGAACCTATACTGGAGCGCCAGATTCACCACCTGATAAACTACGCCCAGGGCGTAATGCACATAGGACAAAGAGACATCGCCTGGATACGAGTGTCCAAGGGCGCCGTGGAAAAGGGCTTTAAACTACACCATATCGGTGACCTCCTCCATGCCAAGTTGCATCAAGACTTCGGACGCATATTTGATAAGATGCAGGTAAAACTCTATACCGAAAAAGATAAGGTCCACGAGATAGTAGAGAAGGCAAGAGAAGTGT
>Ga0315277_10012680_pt1 | contig 10557 bp, 9 predicted proteins | sample YL17G05_15_MG_FD_203695 | JGI IMG/M metagenome (GOLD analysis project Ga0315277, IMG submission 203695) | Sediment microbial communities from Yellowstone Lake, YNP, Wyoming, USA - YL17G05_15 | ecosystem: Environmental > Aquatic > Freshwater > Lake > Sediment | place: USA: Wyoming | collected... | reverse complement strand
CTGGTTGATCCGTCCGATTCAGCTGAGCAAGTCCGGGAAATTCGGAATGTCCCCGATTTTTTCACAGCTTCAAAGGCTCGTCTGGCTCAAACCGGACCGTTCAGGCGGTCCTTACTGGAGTCAAATGCATAGCCCCATTGCATTATTCGCGCAGACCTCGAGGGATCTGGGGACCTTCCGCCTCATGAAATCGGGTTCGGATCGCAGGTGAAAGCACGCGCACGATCACGCCGACCAGATTCGCCGCGGCCGAGCAAGCGTCAGGTAGATCATCAGGAATGCGATTTCTGCGGCGGCTTCGGTGGCTGCTGCTTGGGAGGCGGGTACTCGGGCGCGCCGCGGCGCTTCATCTGTCGATAGACGTTTTTTCCGAGTTTGACGTTTCTAAAGCTTCCACCCTTGCGAGCCATGGCGGCGACTATTTCTCCTGTTTGGTCTTCAGCGGGTTGTCCGCCTGATCAAAGAAGCGCTTCTGGAGTTCCAGCGTGTTCTGGTCCTCCTTTACCTCCTTGATGGCTTTTGCCAGTTGAACCGCCTGGTGCTCGATCACGAACTCCCCAAGCTTTGCATCTCCTGCGCTGCCGTCTCCCGCATAGTGGTTCGGATAGGCGGCATACCACCAGATCCCCGTATAGAGTCCGGGAATGTTAGTGAGGCGTTTCTGGTTTTCACCAGATTGGCTCTTGGCATCAGCCAACTTGACCAGATCCGGCCGGTGGGCCATTACGGTTGAAGTCTCCACCTCACCGGCGTGGGCTTCCATGGTCGTCTTGCGCATCTTCTTCAGCTGCTCTTCGAACCCCGGATCGCGAGGCGGCTGGTAGAGATAGATAGCATAGTCTTTGCGACTGGCGAGCTGGGACTGGCAGAAGTAGGGCAGGAAACTGTTGTTTCCCCCGTGGCCGCTTGCCAGGATGATCTTCTTGACTCCGTTCCGCCCGAGTTCGTCGCAGGTTTCCTGCAGCATCTCCCACATCAGCTTCTGGCTATAAGCCATCGTTCCGGGTTGATGTCTGGCTTCGAAGATCTGCCCGAAGTAATATGGTGGGAACACGATCGTGTATTCCTTCCGGGCCGCGCGCAACGCGACTTCGCGGATGTCCAGGAGATCGGTGCCGAGCGGAAGTTGCGGGCCGTGCTTTTCAATGATCCCCATCGGGATTACGCACGTGTCGCCGGACTTGGCGAGCGCACGTACAAAGTCGGGAGAGGTCAACTCTTCCCACTGGACTTTCAAGTCATCCGAAGGCTTGCCCGCCTCCTGGCTCAGGGCCGGCCCGAGCATCAAAACGGGCACACAGAAGGCAACAATGGTAGTAAACATGATACGTGTCATTTGCATGGATCCATCCTTCTCTCATATTGCGGATTTGTTTGTTTTTCAATCTGCAATCCGCAATTGGTTATCAGGGTTGATTTTCCTTCACGAACTTGATGGCCTGCAAAACGTAGTCGGTAGGATCTTTCAGATCCTGATCTGTTTCCAGCGCCAGAACGCCGTCCCAGTTTTCAGCCAGCAGCTCCTTGAAGAGCCCCTTCAGGTTTGTTTCTCCGGTACCGATTGTGACGTCCTGAACGACATCGCGCCCGTCGGTTTTTTCGATCTTCTTGTCCTTCAGGTGAATGTCGAAAACCCGGCCCTGGTACTCCTTGAAAACCTTGGCCGTGTCAAATCCCGCGGCTGTGACCCATCCAACATCGATGCAGACTCCGATGCGTGGGTCGTGTTGCGCTAGTACCTTTTTGACGGTCTCGGGATTGCCGTAGGTGGTCTGAAGGCCGTGGTTGTGGATCGCGAGCCGGATGTTGTACTCCTTTACAAGTTCTTCGAGGTTGTCCCACTCCTTCATGTCCTTGGGCTCCACGATGATCAAGTTGATTCCCATCAGCTTCGCGAACTCGAAAAGCTTCCGGTTCTCTTCCTTGTCCAGGAAAGTCCCGTTGACGCCAAAGGTATAGCAAACGAGACCGTTCTTATCGAGGATGGCTTTTTTACGTTTGGTTTCTTCCGGAGGTGCGTTCGGGTCCATGTGCTTGCCGATCATTTGCAGGTACTTGATATTGTGCTTTACGGCAAAGGCGACAACCTGGTCGAAGTCCAAGTTCCGCAGGGTCCACGTTTGAACTCCGAACTTCAGCTCATACTTCGAAGCCGGACTTGTTTTGGGAGCAACCATAATCAGGTTCAATACCAGCAGGGCTGCGAGGATATGTTTCGTCAAGAGTTTCATAAGTTACCCGTGAGAGTTTGAGTTTTGGTGAGCTTCTCTTGCAGAGAAGGAAAGACGCACAGAATTGCTCATATCAGGGCTGGAACTCTTTGTAATCGCTGGAAACATACTCCCTTTCTGAGCGATCCTTCAATGAATTTGCGCGCTATAATAGACACAACTCGCCTGGAGGAGGTAGGCGTCCATGGCCATCATCCTTTATGTTTTTCTCGCAGGCGTGCTCATTGCCTGGCTGGCTTTCTTTTACTTCGTCAACCATTGGCCGCTGAAGGTTGTGGAGCACAATGTTTTCTGCCCTGTCCACAAAACCCCCGCCAAGATCAGCTTTGTGCGCAGCAAAGTGAGCTTCGGCGCTTACATGCCTACCAATGTCTCGTCTTGCTCCCTCTTTCCCCAGGGACAGGTTTCCTGCGAAAAGCAATGCATGAAATGAAAAAAGTCGGCAGCAGGCAGCAAGAGCCAAGGAAGTAACAAATATCTGAGCCGCAGACTGCCGGCTGCCTACTTGAAACGACGGATAGGATCCTCTTCGATGTCCGCTCAGTGTCAGCAGTTTTGGTTGCAGTTGCTAGGCTGCGCTAAATTGGGGGAGATCCAAAGCCACATCACCGCCGAAAGAACAGACATTGCTGCAGCCAGGATGAGAGCGTTCTCCCAGCCCATGTAAGAAGCCAGGACAGGTGTCAGGGCTGGAGAAATGAGCCCCCCGAGGTTGCTTCCCATGTTCATGATGCCGCCGGCTGTGCCGCTCCGCGGCCCGGCGATCTCCATCATCGTTGCCCAGAACGGGCCCTCCACGCACAAGACCAGCGCCGTAGACAAGGCCAGATATACGGCCGCAAGGTAAGCATTGTTGGTATGGGCTCCCAGGGCGAGGAAGACTCCCGCCAGACTGAGGCCAAACAGAGGAATCAGGCGGCGGCCCCAGACCAGGCCGGCGCCTCTGGCCACCAGCCGGTCCGAGATCCAACCTCCCAGCGGTATCGAGACGATCGAGAGAATCCAGGGCATGCTGCCCAGCAACGCGCTGCGCAGCAGATCAAAATGGCGCACCTGGACGAGATAGAGATAGAACCAAAAGACGAAAATGTAGCCGACGTAGCCTTGCAGCGTGTAGCTTGCTGTCAGGAGCACAAACCTCAGCGACCATAGAGGCGAGCAGGCCGGCGCCGTTGCGGCTGATGTATCAGCGATCGTCGCGGCCACCTTCAGCAGAGCTTCTGGTTCTCCCGTGAGGTGCCAGGCAATCGCAACCACGATGGCCGGCACGGCTGAGACAAGCAATGCGGCTCGCCAGCCCCACCAGACCATCGTGGCTGAAAGCAACGGTGGAGCTAGAGCCGATCCCAGCCCGATCGCGGCAAGGATGAGCCCGTTAGCTCTGGCATGGTGTGCCGGAGCCACCCAGCGCGACACTCCTTGTGCTGCTCCTGGAAAAGTAGGTGCTTCGCCCACGCCGAGGGCGAAGCGCAGGACCAGAAATGCGCCAAGTACAAAAACTGCGCTGCCCTGCAGCAGACCCCGGCCCACAAGGGCCATCAGCATGGTAGACACCACCCACCACCAGCCCGACAGGATGAGAATACGCCGCGCGCCCCACCGGTCAGCGAGCCAGCCTGCCGGGATTTGGAATAATGCATAACCGAGCAGGAATGCGCTGAAGACGCGGCCCATTTGGACTTGAGACAGCCGGAAATCGGCCATCAGCAGTGCGCCGGCGACGGATACATTTACCCGGCACAGATAGCTTGCCGTAGCGGTGGCACAGAGGAGTGAAATCATGCGCCAAGGAACTCTCGCCACTACTTCCTCAACCGCTTGTGCATCAGGATCTCCGAGGCCCCCTCGATGACGTAGTCCTTGAGTTCGCCAACGGCAGAATATCCGTGTCTTTCGTAGAGCGCACGAGCGCGGGCGTTGAAGGAAGACACGCATAGGAAGATGTACTTCGATTCGTTCCGGAACAGGTCTTCAGCGAATTGAAGCAGCCGGCTGCCAATTCCAGTGCTTCGTTGATCAGGCGCCACAGCTATGGATGCGATATAAGGAGAACCCGCAAACCCGTGCCTCTGAAGCAGGACGAAGCCGCACGGCTTTGCGTCCACATGCGCCACGAAAAGCAGCTTGTCCGGCTGCCCGCACGCAACCCGGCACTGCTCCAATCCCCGTTTAAGTGTGATCCACGGGTCGGAGCCGGCCATCAATTGCGCTGCCCATTCGCGTTCCTTTTCTGTCGCAGGAAGGATATCAATGCTCTCCATGGCCTTTCATTATGCACAAAACTCACTATGAGGCATCTGCTTTGGCGTACGATTAATTTCTGAACAGCGCGGTTTTTGCGTCCTTCGTGTTTTCGTGTCGGCCTTTTAAAGGACAACACAAAGGCACGATGACACGATGACTCACAAAGAACTCTCTGTAAACGAGATGTGCCTTGCCGGGTAATATTGCATCACTTATGAGGGGGATCTCATGGAGATCGAATCGGGGGAAAGCAGGAATCCACAGAGTGAACCTCAACCTGAGGGTAAGTCGAAGAAGCTGTCCATGTTCAGGAGGCTGCTGAACAAACTTGGATGGCCTACAAAGCCTTTGAAGCGGGCCTGGCAGGAGACCACCCTGTTCTGCTCGCTGGCCTGGCCCGGAGGGGCCATTGGCTCGCTCGTGATCGCCGTTGCCTTTATGGCTTACATGGGATTTCACCTCAGAAGCGGGCTTGGCACGATCCTGGATGTTACGATCAGCGCTCTGATCGGGGCGCTGGGCGTGGCGTTGATTGGTCTGCTGATCATGCTCATTGCGGCCATATTGAAAGCCTGGCGCCGCCTTTTCTCCGGTGCCGTTTTGGGAGCGCTCGCTTTTTTCCCGATTCTCTTCGGCATTTTCGGCGCCCCGCCGGGACTTCCGTTGCGCATTGGATCGACGCTTGTCCTGATCCTGGCGACTTTCGGTGCATCCATCGCGGTATTGACACGCAGAGGTAGCAGGACTGCAAAGCTCGGTCACAAGATCGTCGCAGCGCTATTCCTGCTTCTTTCCATTTCGGCGACGGTCGCCCTCGTCATCTGGCTGGGAAGTCCGGGGAAGGATCCCGACCTGGAGCAGCGGAATGCTGCGGCGTCTCATAACGTTCCTTTTCTGCAGGCTCAGGACCCTTCAAAGCCCCGCAATTACAGGGTGCTGACGCTGTTCTATGGGAGTGGCACAGACAAGCGTCGCCCGGAGTACAGTAAACTGGTCACCCTAAAGACCAATCCCGTGGATGCCTCCCCATTTGTCAAAAACCTGAAGGGCTTCAAGGCGAAGGTTCGCAAGTGGTACTGGGGCTTTGGCGCGGATCAGTTTCCTCTCAACGCTCGTGTCTGGTATCCCGGCGGCGAGGGGCCTTTTCCTCTTGTGCTCATTGTTCATGGCAACCACCAGATGGAGCAGTATTCCGATCCGGGTTATGCCTATCTCGGCGAGCTTCTCGCCAGCCGCGGTTTCATCCTCGCTTCCGTGGATGAGAACTTTTTGAACCTTTCCTGGGCAGGCAATATCGGAGGCGAGAACGGAGCCCGCGGATGGATCCTGCTGAAACATCTTGAAGCTTGGCGCGGCTGGAACGAGACGAGAGGGAATCCCTTCTACAAAAAGGTGGATCTTTCGAACATCGCCCTCATAGGACATTCCAGGGGTGGAGAAGCGATAGCCAACGCAGCCGCCTTCAATAAGCTGACCCATTTTCCGGATGATGCAACGATCCAGCTTAATTTCAACTTTCCTATCAAAACACTCGTCGCGATCGCTCCCATCGACGGCCAGTACGAGCCTGCGAACCAGCCGGTGCCGCTGGAGAACGTAAACTACCTCGTGCTCCAGGGCAGCCACGACAGCGACCTCTCTTTCTTTGCCGGCAATCGTCCTTATAGGCGGGTGAAGTTCACTGACGGACACTATTGGATCAAAGCCGCCCTCTATACGTATCGCGCCAATCATGGCCAGTTCAACACTGCATGGGGGAGCTATGATGCGGGTCCTCCCATCGATATGTTCATCAACCAGCAGCCGCTCCTTAAAGGAGAAGAGCAGCGACAGATTGCAAAAACGTACATTTCCGCTTTTCTTGAAGCGACACTGCACGGCCGGAGAGAATACGTTCCGATGTTTCGCGACTTCCGCGCCGGCGCGAGCTGGCTGCCGAAAACCATCTACCTGAGTCAGTTTGAAGATTCCGGGTACAAGCTCGCGAGCGACTTCGCGGAAGGGATCGACGTGACGAAGACGACCGTTCCCGGCGGAATTCAAATGGGGGATAACCTCACGGTCTGGCGCGAACAGGAGCTTAAGGCGCGCGGGGACTGGGGATTCCGTAAAAAGGTGGTTTACCTCGGCTGGGAATACAAGGATGCTAAGGACGCTGGGAGCAAAGATAAGACGGCGAGTTACTCACTGACGCTTCCCGAGGAGAAGGCGAAGGAGTGGCAGTTGGACGAGAAGGCCTCGCTTGTCTTCACGCTCGCCGACACCGATGAGGATCCGCACAAGGCGGACAAGGACAAAGACAAGGAGAAAGACAAGAAGAAATCGGACGACAAGAAGAAGGAAACGAAAGAGCCGGTTGACTTAACCCTCGAGCTGGTCGGTTCAGATGGAGTTTCCGCTCGCGTCCCGCTGAGTCAGGTGTTCCCGCTTCAGCCGATCCTCAAAGTGAAGTTCACGAAATGGGAGTATCTGGAGACGGCGTTATATAAGAGTCCCACGGAGCCGGAGTTTCAGACTTACCGGATTCCGCTGTCAGACTTCGTTCAGGCGAGCGGCGCATTTGATCCCGGAAAGTTGAAGACGATCCGCTTCCTGTTTGACCGCACAAAATCTGACGTCATCATTCTTGACGAGGTCGGCTTCCAAAAATGAGAAAACCCGGGGACGTCCCACCCGTTAACCATGTTTTCCTAAGAAAAGCGGTCAATAGGCGGGACATCGCCGGGTTTTTTTGCGGTAAGCATCGACGGGATACCACCTTCGTCACTTCTGGATCGGCGTCCAAGCAATAGCTTCGAGATCCCGGATCCCGATCCTAAGTTCGACGAGGCGGAGGTGCTTGTGTCCGGGAAGAGAGGCAAGCTGATGACTCAAGCTGAGACGCTGGAGTACCTCACCCTGTTACGCAGGTTGGATCTTGGCACATCGTCAGGCTCAGAGCTCCAAAATACGGTGGTGTCCTCGGCTTTTCCCTGCCGGTGATCCCGCCGGAACTGCGCCCCGCCGCAATGCAGAGGAAGCGCTTCACTTCAACGCAGCGACGGCCTTTCGTATCGTAGTTTCGTCAATCAGCCGGCCCACGCTGAATTTGTATAGCACGCTCGAGCAACGCAATCGAGCTGCTGCCGCGCCAGGACGAGCCGAAGGTTTCAGAACACAGACGCCGGCTGCTACGCGCTCCAGGGCCGATCTCTTTGCGCGTGATCAGCCACGATCTCCTTGACCAAGGAGATATCCTCCTTGACTTGGAAATCATACATTCCGACATTAACGAAATCGGCGCCCAACTCGAATGCCATATCGAAGCCTTCCCGTGGCTTCATTCGGCCTGCCCCCAATACCTTGAATGCAATCCAGGATTTCTTAACAGTCTTCATGAATGCAGCGATCTCGGCTGGATCTTGAGATTCATACCGCACTGCATTAAGGGTCTTGAGGTAGAAATCGGGATTAATTCTCTGTTGTTCAACTGCTTTCGGCACGTCCAGCGAGTGAGACCCAACCCCTGCGATCAAACCGTTCTGCTTTATGAAAGATACGACCTCGCCGATCAGGTCAATTCGACCCTCTTTAAAAAAGGCATCTGCGATACCGCCCATCATATAGGCACCAACAGCCCCGTTGTCGATCGCCATTTTAACGTTGTCTTTCAGGTTGTCGACCTTCGGGTAGGTCTGTGCGATCCACTGGATCTTCCCGCCTCTTTCCTTGCGGTATCTCCTCAGGATGTCCACGATGTGATCGTCAGTCCGCAGAATGGCCGTGTTGATGCCCCCTTCCTCGCAAAGCTGCAGCGTGTCCAGGATTTTCTCAGGCACAAAGTAGTGCTTCAGAAGACTCGACACATAGACCAAGTCCCCGCTGTGGGCGAAGCCACTAAAGAGGTTTCCCCCACAGACCAACCTGCTGATTTCGAGCTTTCCGATCTTGCCCATTGGCGGCGGCCCACCGGCAGAGATCAAGGTTGGCGGAGGTTTTGTCTCGCCTCTGAGCTGTGCCAATAGAGGCTGATATTCGAAAGGCAGGCCGACAGTGAGCCCGCCCGAGGCGAGGAGAGATTTCTCCACAAATCGACGGCGATTCAGGATCTTCAGCATGCCTCAGACATACATACCCCCTTGTGCGCAGTGGAGCAACAGCATTTTGCATTTGAGCCATTCGTTCCCGGGGCGGAACCTACGGCGCCGAATCAAACGGCAATTTGACCCCTGACGCGTTGTCTGGATCGATGCTGGTGTAGGGTGATGGCAACGGCCCGAGGGTTCAGCCGGCGTCCGCACGCTCACCATATAAGACGCTTCCGTACGATTCGGGCAGCAACATCGGCCCAAAATTCTGGAGGCTTCATCTCAATATCTTGTTTCGCTATTCGCCCAAGGCTGCCAGGAATCGGGCGTCGGCTCGAGACTTCTCTCCTCAGGCATGCGCTCCCGATCTTCTAATTCCAGTAGCGGCTGTAGAGTTGCGCCACCTGGCCCTGGAGCAGACGCAGCTTGGAGGCCGCACTTGCGTCGCCGGCGGCGTGCTGAATCATCAAGAGACCCTCTACCAGACAGAGCTCATCGTGTTGGGGAAAAATCTCGCGCAGCAGAAAATGGGAAAACTTGACCAGGCGAAACGGGCCAAACGGACGGGGCCGCTCTCCCTTGATCGCCTCGACCGCCACGGAGCGGAATTCCTTGATGCTCTTTTTGATTTCGGCCAAATCGCATGACGGCGCGAAACAGACGGTATAGAACCGGCCGAACTGCTCGGACTTCTCTATACCGTGCGCATCGCTGATGCCGGCGATGGCGAGCCTGTTGCCCTGGGCAGCTTCCTCATAGTATCGAGCTACCTGCAAGCCGTTGGTGTCCATTTCGTTCAAGGCAGCGGCATCGAAGCCGCTGACCAGTTCCATGGCATCGAACACCTGTTTTTGCAGCAGAAGATTGGTTATCGGGCCGGGCGCACCATACTTGTAGTTAGTATACCAGTAGCAATGGGCGAACATGCCCAATCCGCCCCGTTCGCGAATCTTCGAGCTCGCCCATAAACAGGATGCATACTGAAACGGATCGACCCCCACCGGCAGGTCCTGGAGGCCTGACTGTATTTTTGCAACCTCCTCTCGGTAGCTCTCTTCGTTCTTTGGATCGAGGTACAGATCCGAGATGCTCGCATTCGAACCGAAACTGATGATGTGAACCGGATTGTCCGGCGGGTGAACCTCCTCTCCGGCGAACATCTTGAGGTCGACAGGGATGTTCTTGAACGCCTCTGCGGCCTGTAAGGATGGCCTGTATTGCCGATGATCGGTCAGTGCCATGAAATCGAGGCCGGCACGCCGGCAGGCTCCGGCAACATACGGGGGAGATTCCACTCCGTCGGAGTTGTTGCTGTGCATATGGAACTCGCCTTTGAAGGGACGCAGAGCGTAGAGGTCCGGCTCGAGAGAAAAAACATGCGCCACGCAAAAGACGGCGCGCTTCTTGTCCGGCTTTATCTCCTCGATGACGAAGGTGTGTTCCTGTTCGCCTTCAAAGAATTTCGTGATGCGCGCGCGCCTGTTCTCCAGGGTCAGAGGCTCCTTTGTCTTGGGTTTCCATCCGCTCTTCACTGCGATCTGTTCGACCGGCGAGTAGGTCAGCTCATACTGGCAGTCTGGTTTGAATCGCACATGATCGAACCTGGGAATAATCTCGATAGTCGACTCCCTGTTCGCAGGCACAATTCTGGGATGGATGTCGAAGTACCGGTTGTCGGCCCGCACCTGCAGGCCGCTGGGCAACGAAGGGAGCGTCGGGCCTTGCGCCTCGAGGATTCCCGGAATATCGGTCATAGCTGCCAAAATCAGCAAGAGGATCAGGTTCCGCATTTGCCGTTCTCCTTCCAAGTCTGTTTCAATGCTAGATAGCAACCAACCGAGCCGCTGGAAGCCGCATTTTCATCCTGCAGGCGACCTGGATGCAAGGTAAGACCGCACTAAGGGCTCGCGCAAGAATTACTTGGCATTTTGCTGCAGGCCCCCAGGCCCGCTGGCGAGACGCGAGCGACGAGCTATACCCGAGGTGGTATGTGAGGAGCGAGCAACAAAGCCAGC
>Ga0315277_10012678_pt1 | contig 10558 bp, 9 predicted proteins | sample YL17G05_15_MG_FD_203695 | JGI IMG/M metagenome (GOLD analysis project Ga0315277, IMG submission 203695) | Sediment microbial communities from Yellowstone Lake, YNP, Wyoming, USA - YL17G05_15 | ecosystem: Environmental > Aquatic > Freshwater > Lake > Sediment | place: USA: Wyoming | collected... | reverse complement strand
GAGCTCAACGGGAAAGGGCTAGATCCTCGGGAAATGATCGCCCGCAAGGAGAAGCTGGGGAAGGTCGGACCGCGTCTCGAGGGACGTTCCGTGCCTGAGTTGCTGGCCGACTTCCACTACGACGTGATGGTGGAGGTGACCCCTACCAATATCCAGGATGGGGAGCCTGGGCTCTCGCACATGATGGCCGCCTTGACGTCCGGGAAGGATGTGGTCACATCTAATAAAGGTCCGCTCGCTCTCAAGTTCAAGGAGCTTGCCGCAGCGGCGAAGAAGAACGGTGCGCGCATGCGGTTCGAGGCCTCCGTGGGAGGGGCCACGCCCATCATCAACGTATCACGAGACCTGCTGGTCGGGGAGAAGATACATTCCATCCGGGCCATCGTCAACGGCACCTGCAACTTCATCCTCAACCGCATGAAGGAGGAAGGGCTGCCGTTCGAACAGGCGCTGCGCGAGGCTCAGGAGCTGGGATATGCGGAGAAGGACCCATCCTACGACATAGACGGCATCGATTCCGCGGCCAAGGCGGCGATATTGGCCAACGCCATCTTCGGAAGGGAGTGCACCTTCCATGACGTGAGGCGGGTAGGGATCCGAGGGGTCTCGCTGGAGGCGGTCTCCCTAGCAGCGGCGGAGAAGAAGGTCATCCGCCTGGTGGCGGAGGTCTCCCCCACTCGATTGGAGGTATCGCCTCGACTGGTGCCGATAGGTCATCCCTTGGCCATCGGAGGCACGCTCAACATCTTCCAGCTGATGACCGATCTAGCCGGCGAAATGACCGTTGCCGGTAAAGGTGCGGGACGTCTAGAGACCGCCTCGGCGGTGTTGAGCGATCTGGCGGCGCTGATGAAGGAGAACTGCGTGGCCAAAGGTCGCGAGCTTTAAATACGAACGGTGTGTTATGCTGTGCCACACCACGGCAGGTATGGCCATGTCCAATAAATCTGAAAGAAGGGATTTATTTATTGGTCGATCGAGTTGAGATCTACGATACGACCTTGAGGGACGGAGCGCAGACCGAGGGTGTCTCTTTCTCGAACGAGGATAAGCTGGACGTCCTAGCTAGGCTAGATGCATTTGGCATAGATTTCGTGGAGGGGGGCTTCCCTGGCTCCAACCCCAAGGACAAGGCTTTCTTCAAAGCGGCCCAGAAGCTCGAGCTGGCCAATTCCAAGTTGGTGAGCTTCGGTTCCACCAGGAAGGTAGGTTCCAGCGCAGAGCAGGACGTCGCCATGAAGGCGCTCATCGACTCCGGGACGGAGTATGTTTGCGTTTTCGGCAAGACCTGGGACCTCCATGCCAAGATCGCGTTGGGAGTGCCGTTGAAGGAGAATCTTAGTATCATCGAGGACACGGTCTCCTACCTCGCTGGAAAGGGAAGGAAGGTCATCTTCGACGCCGAGCATTTCTTCGACGGATGGAAGAAGAATCACGACTACGCGATGGAAGCCGTCCACGTGGCGGAGAAGGCCGGGGCAGGATATCTGGTCCTCTGCGACACCAATGGCGGGAGCTTGCCTAGCGAGGTGAGAAAGGCGGTGACCGAGGTGTCCGAGCAATGCCACGTGGCGGTAGGCGTACACGCTCACAACGACGGAGAGCTGGCGGTGGCCAATTCTCTGGCTGCCGTGGAAGCTGGCGCCATCATGGTCCAGGGCACCATCAACGGCCTGGGAGAGCGCTGCGGCAACGCCAATCTCTGCTCCATCATCCCGGCCTTGTCGATCAAGATTGGTCGGAGGACGTCGGTCAAGGACCTCTCGCACCTGACCGCGCTCTCCATTTTCGTAGGAGAGGTGGCGAACGTCGTTCCTGATCTCCGCCTTCCGTACGTGGGCAGGAGCGCATTCGCGCACAAAGGAGGCGTCCACGTCAGCGCCGTGCTCAAGGACCCCCGCACCTACGAGCACATAGTGCCATCGCAGGTAGGCAACGAGCGGCGCATCCTGGTCTCGGAGCTCTCCGGCACCTCCAGCATCCTGGCCAAGGCCAAGGAGCTGGGGATCGAAGAAGAGAAGGACAAAGGCAAGTCCATCCTGGAGAAGCTCAAGCACATGGAGGCCATGGGCTACCAGTTCGAGGCGGCGGAGGCGAGCTTCGAGCTCCTGGTCCGCAGGCTGAGAGGAGAGGATCACCGGCCCTTCAAACTGGAAGGTTTCAGGATCTTCGTGGATGTGTCGGGCGACACCATGCGCTCCGAGGCGAGCGTGAGGGTGGTGGACCCGAACGGGGTCATAGAGCACACCGCCTCCGACGGCAACGGTCCCGTGAACGCGCTAGATAAGGCGCTGCGCAAGGCCTTGGAGCGATTCTACCCTGTGATAAGGGAGATCCGACTCATCGATTACAAAGTGCGAGTCATAGACGCAAGCGCAGCTACGGAGGCGACGGTGCGGGTGCTCATCCGCTCTACCGACGGGGCCATGACCTGGACCACGGTAGGCGTCTCCAGCAACATCATCGAGGCGAGCCTGTTGGCGCTCATCGACTCCCTGGAGTACAAGCTCCTCAAGTCCGGGGACAGCTCCAACGGCGGCAAGTGATCGAGCGAGGGCGACGGCAAGCACGCGCTCAGAGCGCGTTTCTTCGAGAGCCTGTTGAAGAACCTGGACGTCCGTCTAGTGAACGCCTGAGCCCCGCCCGAACCGGTCTAGGAAGAGATCCGTCGCCACATTCTGGTCAAATGAGAAGGCGGCAATCTATTTTACCGCAGGAGTCGATAATACTGGCCAAGGTGGAAGAGCATTGGCCAACGTCCTGATCACCCTTTATGGCAGGAGCACCTGGGGGCTGTTCAACTCCGTGTGGGGTGCCATCAAAGAGCACAAGTTCCTTCCGGACAAGGTGCACATCCTGGCCGCTGGCTGCGAAGCGAGCGGCGCTCGGACCGCCGGCAAGATGCTCCAGATACTGCTCCAGGAGTACGGGTCCAAGGCGGAAGTGCTCCAGCACACGGTGGACGATGAGGACGTGCGTCTGGTGGCCGAGCTCGTAGGCAGGATCGCCGGTGAGGAGAAGCGCCTAGGCAACAAAGTAGCCCTGGACGTCACCCCAGGCAAGAAGGTACTGGTGCTGGGCTCGGTCTTCGCCGGACCTCCGCGGCAGGTCTTCGATCACATCTTCTATCTGCATGTCGGTTCGCTCAAGAACGCCAACCGTCCTTACGTCGAGATCCCCCTGTCCCTGCAGCACTCGCACGACATCATTCTCGAAACGAACAAGGGAGAAAAGGAGGGGCAGGGATGAGCGAGATGATCATCTCCAAGCCCTTTCTCATGGCGGTACTGAACGAGGCGCTCAGGAGCGGACGGCCGAATCTCGTAGTCTCCTCGGCCTTCCTTGATCTGGACCTGCTGGGGGTGAACCTGAAGACATCCTCCATCGAATGGGTCGTGGAGAGGGAGCGATTCGACCGGGCGTACTCGGAGGTGCAGGCCCGGCTGGGGGAACCGATGCTGGTCAAGGAGATCCCCAGCTATCCCGACCTCAAGGACGCCCTGCAAAGCTCGCTGCTCGTACCTCCCGAGAATCTGGGGCAGATGATGAGCGAGATCCGAGACATCGAGAAGAGGAGGCGGGGAAGCTCCCGCAACCCCAAACAGACGCTGGTGGCCATCGACACGAACCTGGCCTACCACCGATTGTTCAGCCGATTGCTGCTGTCCAGCGATGCCTGCGGTGTCCCGGACTACGATCCGTCCAAGGTCCAGATCATCCTGGAGAACCTGGTGGAGCTGGAGATCGCCGACCGCGTCAACCGCAAGTATCGCGATACGGATCTGGAAGTCCTGAAGAAGGCGTTCAAGAACCCCAAACTGGCAGGGACGCTGGCGAACTGCCTGCTCAAGGATGGGCGCAAGGCCATGAACGCGCAGACCGAGATCCTGGCGATGAAAGGCCGGTACGCGATCTGGGAGGTAGCGGGAGGTCCGTGGAACGAGGACAAGGAGAAGCGCGACGGAGTGATTCTGCGTTCGCTGGCAAATCATGCAAGAGATGAACGCGTAGACCTGCTCTTCCTCACCGCCGACGACAAAGCCTCGGCCACTGCCCAGGCGGTCAAGGTCGGAAGCTTCGTTCTGCGCTATCCGCACGAACTTCCCCGCTCCATTCCATACGATCCCTGGCTCTTCGTGGAACTGCTCTATGACCTGGCCATCGTCTTCGGGGTCATCTCCCTCCGTCCTCTTGGCATTCGTATCCACGGGGATTGGGCGGGGAAGACCGCGGACGACTACCACCAGGAGAAGGTCAAGCTGGCTTTCGAGGAGACCTCGCCCCTGGGAGAGACGTTGGCTCGAGAACACCGGGTGTTGGATCGACTGGGCCGCGAATTCGATCTCAGTTCGCTCAAATGATATCGATGGATATCCAGCACATCATCTGAAGCAGATCTGGGCGCAGGAAGAAGCAACAGTGAGGAGCCCCCGCAAAACTTGTAAATGGTGGGGAAGTTGGAGAAGGTCCACGGGGACTCCCCAATTCTCTATGATTCACCGATTAATAAAAGGTTTTGCCATGAGGCATGCTAAAGGTGTGTCAATCGGAATGTGCCGATTCCTTCTGGAATGAACATCGTTATCAAGTATATCATAATCCGACAGATACGTCTTGAGTAGGCAGTCCGAGAAGATTGCCTGCGATATCTGACCTTCATTCGAGACCGCAATACAAAGAGACAAGAAAGATCATAGAGGGAAACGCAAGAAAGAAGGATGTGGGGGCACTGGGATTTGAACCCAGATCAGCGGGTTTCCACCACGTGGGGAGCTACCCCACGCGAATTAACGGGTCACCGCTCCAGTTAGTCATCACCGGTCAGCAAACCCGTTGCGATCACACCCAATTAACTGGAGCCCGCGAGGATACCGAATTACCCCATACCCCCGTGATTCAGAGTTAACGCTTGCGCATCTTCTGGGCACGCTTCCGGCGACGCATCTTCTTCTTGCGCCACTTCCAGCGCTGCTTGCCTCGTTTCTTCCATGCGCGTGAGCTTCGCTTCATTATACTGACTCCTGCGTATTTGTGCCGAGATTCTGTCAGCACTTAAGTAACTTTGCCTCGGGAAGCGGGCCCGTCGGGATATCCGCCTTTTTGCCAAAGGATTCGAACCCGAGACATCTGGCTCACTGCCCCGTCCCGAAGGACAGGTTAGAAGGCCAGCGCTATATCCAGGCTAAGCCACGAGCCCGCTCGTCCCTCGATGCGTGTACCCTCATTTATAGGTTACAGGTTGACCGCCGCGCCAGAGGACCTCTGGAACATGGATCGCCTTGGATGGGGATAGGAAAACGGAATAAGGGGGTTCAAGAGGTTTCTATCGAGAGCCAGGCAGTCTGGAGCGTCTATCTCCCCAGGCCTATCCGACAACCGCAGACAGCGAACTGCTGGTGAAGAGCAGGACCGCCTCGACGAGGGCCAGCAGTCCGATGACGAAGAGCACCGGTCTCCAGCTCAGCAGTGCACCGGCCACGTCCGCGAAGAACTCGGCCACTCCCAGCAGACCATAGATTATCACCATCACCACCAGGGCGATGATGAGGATCACCAAAGGCGACAACAGGCCAGTATGCAGCGACTTCTCCAGCATGTACAAGCCCACCCCCGTCAGCAGCGCCCCGACCAATGCTATGATCAAGGCCACCTTCACCTTGCGGAAGACGCGCATGAAGAGACCGAAGCCCAGCAACCCCATTATCAAGACGGTGGAGCCTGACCTGCCTCCAGCAGCTACCAAGAGCAGGGCCTCGATGATCATTACCGCGCCCACAAAGAAGCCGAGGATGACCGCGATGTTGTCGATCTTGGTCTTGGGATTCTTCCCTACGATAGCTATGACCAGAGCGATCAACCCTCCCAGCAGGAGCAGCATCTCGGGCATGGGAGAGGCAGCAAGGTCGAATGCCATATGGACGAGAAACCCTTTCCGGCTAATAATAGCATTGGCCGGAAGATGGACCTCAGAGGCATGCGTGGACATCGCAAGGGTTATCCCCCGGAGGGTTCCATTCTCAAGCAGGGACGTAAATGGAAGTCATCGACGCAATTCATGCTCGTAGGGCCACGCGCACCATAGATTCGAGACCGGTGGAGGAAGAGAAGGTCGCAAGCCTGGTGGAGGCGATGCGATTGGCACCTTCGTGCAACAACAACCAGCCTTGGAGGGTGGTCGTGTGCCGGGACCAGGATGCGCTCGGCAAGGCCAAGACGGCTTTGTCGAAAGGCAACGTCTGGGGCACGCCCGCTCCCGTCATCTTCGTGCTCGCCGCGAAGCTGGAAGAGGACTGCCACCCCTCCGACCGCCGGGATTACTTCCTTTTCGGCTGCGGCCTGGCCGTGGGAGAGATGCTGCTCAGGGCGACCGAGCTAGGATTGATCGCCCACCCCATCGCTGGCTATGACCCGCTGATACACAAGAAGGAGCTGGGCATACCCGAGGATCACGTGGTCATCACCACCATCATCATCGGCTATCCAGGAACGGACCGGTCCCTGCTCTCGGACAAGCAGAAGGCCCAGGAGCTCGTTCGGCCGGAAAGGAAGCCAGTAGGGGACAACTTCTTCGAAGGGAAGTGGGGCGTTCCGTTCAAAGGATAGGACGATTCACAAACGAAGCAGCCGGGCCATGGTACCGCCCATCACCCTTTCTATCTCTTCCGCGGACGACCACTTCTCCTCCCTCAGGAAACGCACCCAGTAGGTGTAGGGATAGGCCATATCGAAGAGAGGCCAGTCGGACCCGAAGATGACCCGGCCGGGCATGTTCGCTATCGCCTCCTTCAACCGGGATTTGCACATGTCTGGCTCGCTCGGCAGCCATCCCTGCAGGGCGGAGCAGTCCGCGTAGACGTTGGGAAAGAGCTTCGCAAGCTCGTACGTCTCCGCCCGGAACTTGCCCCCCAGGTGCGCGATCACCAGTCGCAGCTCGGGATGCCGCTCCAGGACGTCCTTGAACAGGATGGGGTGGGTGTACTTGTCATCCAGCGGGCCCCAGCTCGCCCCTCCGTGCGTCACCACGATAAGATCGTTCTCCTCCATCAACCTCCAGAAGAAATCGATCCGTTCCTCGTTCGGAAGGTAGCCAGTGGCAGGGTATATCTTGACCCCTTTGGCATCGCAGTGCTTGACGTACTTGTTCACCAGTTCCTCCGCCCGCTTTCCTCTGGCCGGATCGATGCCTATGAAAGGGACCAACCGATCGCAGGCGTCGCGACAGCACTGGAAGACCCAATCGTTGTACGCCTCCACGCCCACCTCCGGCTCCTCCACCATACCGAAGTCCAAGGGCAGTACCACCGACCGGTCGACCCCAGCATCGTCCATGCATTCGATCAAAGTGGTGGCGTCGACCTGGGACATGGGCCAATCCTCCTCCCGGTCCAGCTTCATGTCCAGCACCACACCGTCCAATGCCAGCAGTGGTTCCAGATAGGCTCGCAGTAGTGAGTTCGGAAGCATCTTCCGCTGCCAGACGTGCACATGGCCATCGATGATCATGCTGACCGGCCGAGAATCTTGTCGCCGCCCTATATACTTCTTGCCATGGCGCCTCTACGAAGGTAAGAAATAGAACTTGCTCGAAAGGCTTGGTGCGAGCGTCTGACCGTGACCAAGGCGAAGATCGGCAAGATGAGCGACATGCCGCCCAACCGCATGATAGCCGTGGATGTGCGGGACCGAAAGATATTGGTGGCGAATCTCGACGGCAAGCTCTACGCCATGGACGGACTGTGCACGCATGCCGCAGGTCATCTGTGGGAAGGGAAGCTCATCGGCACCACGGTCAAATGCCCCAAGCATGGATCGGAGTTCGACGTGCGCACGGGCAAGGCAATCAAAGGTCCGTGGGTCCCGTTTGGGAGGGCTTTGGACCTGGAGACCTACGTGGTCAACGTGGAAGGCGATGACATCTTCGTCAACATGATTTGAGGCGACGTCGCCGACCGAGAAGTGAGAAGAGGTGGACCGGGCGAGATTCGCAGTCTGCCCGTCTGGCAAAAAAGCCAATAGTGGGGGTCCTTATGAACCAGGCGAAACCCCTTAATCGTCTTTTTCTCCCGGATTTCGGACCGAGAAAGGGACAAAGAGGAGGACGAAAACTCTCTTACTTCTACTTAATATTAGATTTCATATATGATCGACTGTCTGGCTACTGAGAAAAGAAGTCCAACTTCCAAATAATGGTCCTCATCCAGGACGATTGGGGGGCTATCCGATGTTCTTGTGTATATTGATTTTCTTCCCAGGTATTGTCGTTTTCGTTCTGACCGGCGCCTTGAGGTGACTTTCATCCATTTCTCTGAGAAATGAATCACCTACGCGCTCAATCTCACGAGGATTAGCGGGCTTACGGCAGTTCCATTGCTCACCGTCGGGAATGTCGAAGGGCTGAACGCCGTTTCAGCATGATCGGTGACCGGTTCGGCCACCGCTTGCGCTGCCGAACCTCGGCAGGCAGGAAAAAGCGGCGCGGTCAATGATTATGCTTCAAAATCCGTCAGTTGACTTTTGCAACAAAGCCAGTAACATATTTATCCTCGCAGGAATCTGGTTTAGGATTGATGATCCTCTGTCAAATTGCTGGTTTCCTTGGATCGGGGAAGACCACGCTCATAATTCGCTTGGGCAAGGAGCTGGGGAAGGCAGGGAAGAAAGTCGCAATCATCGTCAATGAGGTTGGGGAGGTAGGCGTCGATGGATCGGTCATCGAGGCCTTCGGGCTGAGGTCGGTCGAGCTCACGGAAGGATGCATCTGTTGCTCATTGTCCGGGAGTCTGCAGAACACCTTAAGGATAATTTCCAAGGAGTACAAGCCGGACATTATCCTCATCGAGCCGACCGGACTAGCACTCCCTTCGAAGGTCAATACCATCATCCGCACCTCCATGGTGGAGTTCGATCGCAACATCTCGGTGGCTTTGGTCGATGCATTCAGGGCGGAGAGGCTTTTCAACGAGATGAGACAATTCTTCAGCAGGCAGATCTCGGGCGTGGACATCATCGCCATCAATAAGGTGGACCTCGTTCCTCCAGAAAGGATCAAGGAGATCGAAGGCATGATCAGGGAGCTCAACCCGAAACCCCCTCTGGTGCATATATCCGCCAAGGAAGGGGAGGGAGTGAGGGAGTTGATGACGGCATTGGGGGTGACCTGAGCGATGGGCGATGAGGACACAAAGGAACTGGCAGAGGCGGGCTCCTTTGGCCTCAAGGTGGACTTCGAGTCACGAGGGGACCTCAAGGCACAGGACCTGACGAAGATGATGGGCAACCTCCTGCTGGAGGTGGCGGACCGGATAACGGGCAAGCAACCATTGATCGGCCATGTGAAGGCGTTCATCAAGACCCCCCTTGGACATATCCAGCTCAACCTGGTAGACACCGAGCTGGGGCTGGAGATCGTCCAGACCATAGGAGACGGGCCGATAACCTCGGGAAGCATGAACCTGATGGCCGCCATCGTAGGGACCAAGGACAGGAAGATAGAGGAAGCGATGCGCAAGGCCCTGGAACCAGTGGCCTTGAAGTTGAAGTTAACTATTCATGAGCACGATCACGATCAGACTCGGAACCTGGACAAGTTGATATCATTGGGGTGAAAGGACTTGAGCGCGGAATTCGGCATCTCCATCGATGTGGGAACGAGCGGGACACGCGCGCACGCGATCGACCTGAAGACCAAGGACATCATCTCCACCGCGATCACCGTCAGACACCCTGTCCCGGGAATGAACGTCATGGACCATCTGACATTCTGCATCGAGGCGTCGACGGACATCGCCAGCAAGCTCCTGATCGATTCTACCAATCGCTTGCTGGCGCTGCTAGGCATCGACCTTAAGAAGGTGAGGACGATGGCCATCTGCGGCAACCCCATCCAGCTCTCGATCTTCCAGAACATGGAGATCCGCGACCTGGCCTTCGCCGGGGAGAGGGCATTGAAGGCCCGGGGGGTCGAGCTGCAGAAGAGGGACGCCAAGGTGATCAAGGCCGGCTCGCTCGGGCTGGCGGTGAACCCCGAGGCGGACTTGTACGTGCCTCCGGCCATCAAGCACGAGATCGGGGCCGACGCGCTGGCGATGATGCTGAAGACCGGGCTGCTGGAACGTAAGGAAACCTGCCTGGTCACCGATTACGGGACCAACGCCGAGATGGCCCTTAAGGTCGGGGATGAGATCTATACGGGCTCGGCCGCGGCCGGACCGGCGATCGAGGGACAGCACATCAAGCATGGCATGCTGGCATCTCCTGGCGCCATATGCGACCTAGAATACGAGTTCAACTGGAGGATGAAGGTACTGGATGAGAACCTGCTCCCCCAAGACGGGGACCTAATGGACATCACCACCGGCAACATCATCGAGGAAGGTGGGATGCATGGCAAGGCCATAGGGGTCACCGGCACCGGCGTCATCGCCGTCATCGCGGCGGGCATGGAGACACACCTCATTAAGCCACCGAAGATACTAACGAAGGATGGCAAGATGCACCTCCAGGAGGGCATCTCCATCGACACCCACGACTTCCTGGAGGCTGCCAAAACCTTCGGTGC
>Ga0315277_10012675_pt1 | contig 10559 bp, 8 predicted proteins | sample YL17G05_15_MG_FD_203695 | JGI IMG/M metagenome (GOLD analysis project Ga0315277, IMG submission 203695) | Sediment microbial communities from Yellowstone Lake, YNP, Wyoming, USA - YL17G05_15 | ecosystem: Environmental > Aquatic > Freshwater > Lake > Sediment | place: USA: Wyoming | collected... | reverse complement strand
TTATTTTTCTTTGAAATGTCAAGCAAAAACTGCGAAATCCGTTCCGAAAGGGAAAGATAAATTCATCTTGACATTCGATAAAATATTCTTTATTTTGTCGAAATAAATTAACCGGTAAAGTGGTTTGTTGGATATCAAGCGGTGCCCAAATGAAAAAACATCAGCCGGGCAAACCGCAGGTTCCGAAGGGCCGATGGAGAAGGGAGCCATCATGCTAAAAACCAAATTGCTGCATCCCGAGATCTTTTGTGCGTTGGGCAGTCTCGGGCACGGATCCAAAATCCTGATTGCCGACGGGAATTTCCCCTTCAAAACCCATACACCATCCCATGCGGCCAGGGTGTTCCTCAATTTGATGCCGGGAGTCGTTCAAGTGACCCAGGTTTTGGAAACCCTGGTGGAGACCATTCCGGTCGAGTCGGCATTGGTCATGGTTCCTCCCGACGGCGCCCATCAGCCGATTTTCGATGCGTTCGCCGCCTGTTTGCCCGGTATCGAAATCAAGAAAACGAAACGTTTTGAATTCTATGAAGAAGCCAAATCCGAACAAACCGGTCTGTTGATCGCGACCGGAGAGCAGCGCCGTTTTGCAAACCTGCTGTTGACCATCGGCGTGATCAAGAGTCCTCTATACGAATTGTAAGGAATTTTGCAAGGGGACGGCATGCGTTGCAGGGACGGTGTGGGAACGCGTTCAACTAAATATTAATACAGGGAGTTGACTGATGTCCGGAGCACCACAGAATTTGTTTACGGCAGACGAAACAAAACCGTCCAACCTACGATGGGTCATGATCGGTTTCGCATTCCTGGCCACCGTGATCAATTACCTGGACAGGCAGACCCTTTCGGTGGTTGCCCCACTCTTGAAAACGGAATTTGCAATGTCCGACCAAACCTACGGTCTGATCATCTCCGCTTTCATGCTGGCCTATACGGTGATGAACGGCGTTTCCGGACCTCTTCTGGACCGAATCGGCACGAAAATCGGGTACCTGCTCTGCATGATCTGGTGGTCCACGGCCGGTCTTTTGCACGCGATTGCCAAGGGTCCTTTCACGCTCGGGCTGTTTCGGTTTTTACTCGGCATGGGAGAGGCCGGCAATTGGCCTGCCGCCGTGAAAGTGGTCAGCGAATGGTTTCCCAAGAAAGAAAGGGCCCTGGCTTCCGGAATATTCAACAGCGGTTCGGCCCTCGGGGCTCTTGTCGCTCCGCCGATGGTCGCATGGATCGTCGTCAAATGGGGTTGGCCGAGGGCGTTCGTCGTGGTGGGTTTGCTAGGGTATATCTGGACGGTCATTTGGTGGTTCCTGTACCACACGCCCGCGCACTTGGTGAAAGAAGTAACCCTTAAACCCGCACCGCCCTGGAAACTCATGAAGACACGTTTTGTATTCTTCTTCACGCTCTCCAAGATTTTCATGGATCCCGTATGGTATTTTTATATTTTCTGGTTCGCGAAATACCTGAGCACCGTGCACCATTTCACGATTGCCCAGATCGGCAAAACGGCATGGATTCCGTTTCTCGCGGCGGATGTGGGGAATTATGCCGGAGGCGCGTTGACACAATTGCTCATCCACTGGCGCGTTCCCATCCCGGTTGCCCGTAAAATATCGGTCAGCGCGTTCGCTCTCATCATGACTTCCGCCATTCCGGCCATCCTGACAAGCAATGTGGTGCTGGCCATCGGTCTGGTTTCCGTGGCCACATTCGGATACACCGGATATACTGCCAACACGTTGGCATTTCCTGCAGACGTTTTTCCAAGAAACATGGTCGGCTCGATCTGGGGATTGGCCAGCATGGGTGCAGGTTTGGGCGGTATGCTGTTTAATCCGCTGTCCGGCCGCCTGATCGATCATTACGGTTACACTCCCGTGTTTATCGGTTATGGTATTTTCCCGTTGATTGCGCTTTCGATTGTCCTTTTTTTCATGGGACCTTTGCAGCTGGATAAGCGGTTTCAAGCCGAATAGATTATCAGATCAATAGATCTTCAGACCAAAACCAAAGGAAAAACGATGCACACCATCAATCGCAGACATTTTCTCGGATCATCGCTTGCGGGAGTCGCGGGGTTTTCCCTGCTGGCCGGGAAAGCCGAACGGATTTTGGGAGCGAACGAGAAGGTCCAGTTCGCACTCGTCGGCTGCGGCGGACGGGGCCGTTACGTTTCACGGGGAATGATCGAACAGGGAGCAGAGTTGACGCACCTGTGCGATCTGCACAACGAGAGCATCGATGAGGCTGAACAGTTTCTGAGCGCGGTACAGCCCAAGAAGCCGAAGCGGGTGAAGGACATGCGGGCCGTTTTCGATTCGAAGGATGTCAACGCGGTGGTCGTTGCAACACCAGACCACTGGCATGCCCTGGCTACCATCCTTGCCGTTCAGGCAGGGAAGGACGTCTACGTGGAAAAACCGAACGCGTACGATATCTGGGAAAGCCGGAAGATGGTCGAGGCCGCGAAGAAATACAACCGGATCGTGCAGGTGGGCACGCAGAACCGGAGCGCCCCCTATACGATTGCAGCTGCGGAATACGTGAAAAGCGGCAAACTGGGCAAGATAGGACTGGTCAAAGTGTATAATTTAAAATCCGGAAGGGAATTTCGACTGGGAAAGACAGGACCTGTCCCGGCGGGATTCAACTGGGACACCTGGCTCGGACCCGCCCCGGAACGGCCCTATCACGACCGGATTTTCAACGGCGGATGGCACATGTTCTGGGATTACAGCGGAGGCGACCTGGTCGACGACGGCATTCATCAGCTCGATCTGGCCATGATGGCCTTGGGGGACCCGGGGTTACCCATTCGAGTAACCTGTATCGGCGGGCGTAAAGTCTACCGGGACGACCGGGAAGTGCCGGATGTCCAGGAAGTGTCCTATGAATTTGAAGACCGGATCGTCACGTTCGAACTGACCAATTACCCCCGTTACATGGAAAAAACGTCGGCGACCATGTTCCGCAAGGATTATCTGCCGTACTGGACGCAGAACGCCACCCGGATTGAATTGTACGGTTCCGAGCAGATGATGATGCTGGGGCGGCACGGAGGCGGCTGGCAGGTGATGATCTCCGGCGGCAAGATCGCCGAGCAGATGTTCGGCCAGATCGTGGATCCGCCGCATTACGTGAATTTTCTGAAATGCGTGAAGGACCGGAGCCGACCGAACGCGGACATCGCGATCGCTCACAATGCATGCGTCATGGCGCACATGGCCAACATCGCGCACCGGGTCGGCAACGCCGGCCTGCAGTTTGACGCGAAATCGCTTCGGTTCGTCGACCATGCCGCGGCGAATGCATTCCTGAAACGCGAATACCGGAAAGGGTATGAGCCGCCGGGAAGCATTTAAACCGGGTGCGAAATCGCGCATCCAATGCATTCGGCGTTAACCGGTTAAGCTTGCACCCGAAAACCGGTGTTTTGCAGAAACCATCGAACAAAGCGGTTCCGGTTGAGCTTCCTGGGATTTTCAAAACGGGTATTTGGTAATGACGTGGTATTTAAAGGATTGCATCCAGAATGAATTGGATTCGGTTTCACATGAAACGGTACCATCCGGTGCAACGCAATTCATTTCCCCCCAAAAAAAATCCCATTATTCAAAGGTAAACCTCGAAAAATAAAAAAAGTACTTGACAATGAAAATAAATCTTTGTATACTAAATATCCCTTAACCGGTTAAGCTAACAACCTGAAAAGTTGCCAACCAATGAAAATCGTTGAACACCGCATAAAACCAATATCTTTTTTACGATAGATCTGTCCACGCCGATCAGTGAGGGAGGTAAAAAAGATGAAGAAACTGGCCATAGTGTTGACCGTTGTTTTTCTTTCGGCGGTCGTTGTCATGCCTGCGCATTCCGCCCTCAAGAAAGTGGCCCAGACCGGGCTTCAGTTTTTGAAGGTGGATTTCGGAGCCAGACCGGCTGCAATGGGCGGGGCGTTCATGATGGTGGGGAACGATGCCAGCGCGATGTTTTACAATCCGGCTGGCATTGCGAAGATGCAGTCCGGATTTGATTTTTTTGCGGGCAACGTGTCGTGGATAGCGGGCATCCAGTATTACGCGACGGGACTGGTGAAGGACCTGGGGAATTGGGGCAGTGTGGGGGTGAGCGCCATCTATTGCGATTACGGTGACGACATTGCGGGGACGCGTGTGGCGGCGAACGAGAAGGGTTACGAGGAGACGGGGAGCGTCAACGTGGGTGCCTACACCGTCGGTTTGACGTACGCCAGGAAATTGACGAACAAGTTCACGGTGGGCGGACAGATCAAATATGCGCAGGAGCATCTTGGGGAAAGCCTTCTGGCGGTGGGCGGTTCGTCCGTTCAGAACAAGGTTTCGGGGATTGCGTACGATTTCGGGACGATTTTTTACCCGGGTTTCAAGAGTTTCCGGGTGGGGATGAGCATCCGGAATTTTTCCAACCAGTTTAAATACCAGCAGTACGCGTTTCAGTTGCCGTTGACGTTCACGCTCGGTTTTGCGATGGACGTGCTGGATTTGATCGGCGAGCACAGGAACACGCTGCTGCTGGCGGTGGATGCGATTCATCCCCGGGATTACACGGAGCGGATCAACGTGGGGGGCGAGTACGTGTTCAACAACCTGGTTGCCGTGCGGGCGGGTTACAAATACAACTACGATGAAGAGGGGTTGTGCGCGGGACTCGGCGTTCAGCACACGTTTGCCGGGGTGGGCATCCGGTTGGATTATGCGTACAGCGACTTCGGTGTGTTCAGTACCGTCAACCGGTTTTCCGTCGGGGTTTCATTTTAAGATTGGGGTTTTCAATACCATCTGTTAAAAACCATACCTTAACCCTGTTGCAAAAGCACTGTTGTTAACGCATTTGTATGCAACAGGGTTAAGTTTTGGTGGAGGACGCGTTGTGTTTTCAAATAAGGAGAAAAAAATGTCAAGATTCCATTCTCTGTTGTTTTTAGTCCTGTTGTCGGGGGTAGTGCTTGTGGGATGCGTCGGCAATCAAAAACCTCTCAAGGTCACTTTGATTTCCGGCTCCAACGAGTACATCTCCAACATTTCGCTCACCGATTACAAAGCGTATCTCGAAACGAACCAAGGCATGCAGGTTGCCCTCCTCAAAGCGGATGGACCCATCAACGAAAAAGATGAATATTCGAACCTGCCGGGAGTGGAGGTGCTTGCCGGAAGCGACGTCGCATTGATTTTTCTGCGCCGGACGGGCATTGCCGGAGATCAGCTGCAAAAAATCAAGGATTACGTCAATTCGGGAAAAGGGGGGATCGTCGCATTGCGGACCGCCTGCCATGGATTCCTGAACTGGCCGGAATTCGACAAAGAGGTTCTCGGCGGCAATTACCACATGCACTATCCGGGTTCCCCGGAAAAGCGCGGCGTGGATAAAGACGGCAATCGATATCCCATCGGTGTGCCGGATGGACCGGTTCAGGAAGACAAAATCGTACCGGGCAAGGAAAAGCATCCCGTGTTGACGGGCATCCCCAATTTTACCTCGAAATACAGCCTTTACCTGACCTCTCCCGTGGCCAAGGATGTGGACCTCCTCATGACGGGAACCATTCCCGAAAAAGATCCCGAGCCCCTCGTTTGGACACGCGATCACAACGGCGCACGGGTCGTGTTCATTGGACTGGGAGGTTTGCAGGATTGGAAAAATCCCGTATTCGTGAAATTGGTCACCAATGCCATGTATTGGGCCGCCAAACGTCCGGTCAAGCCGTAAGACGAACGGAAGCGTTGGTCCAAAAATCGAGAGGATTCGGATGGAAACGAACGGACCCGGACAGGATTTCATTCTGCGCAGGGATTTTCTAAAAACCGTGGGGACGGCGGGATTGCTGGCAGTGCTTTCCCCAAAGACTCCGTTTGCAGCCGGTGAAGAGGCACAAACCAGGTCCAAACGAAAAATCAGTATTTTCTCGAAACACCTCCAGTGGCTGGATTACCGGGGAATGGCCCAAGCCGCGGCCGATGCCGGTTTTGACGGCGTCGAATTGACCGTGCGGCCGAGGGGGCACGTCCTTCCGGAAAACGCGGAAAGGGATCTGCCCAAGGCGGTGGAAGAGGTAAAGAAGGCCGGTCTGGACGTCCGGTGCATGGTCGTCGGGTTCAATTCGGCGACCGACCCGCACGCAGACACCGTGCTGAAAACGGCCGGCCGGCTCGGCATCCGCTATTACCGGATGGGCCCGGTTCCGTACGACGCCTCGGCGTCGATGGATGAAAACCTCAGCGCCGTCACCCGCCAATGGACGGCCCTTGCCGAATTGAACCAAAAGCACGGCCTCCGCGGCCTCTACGAAAACCACGCCGGCGCCAATTTCGGAGCCCCCGTCCTGGATCTCTGGCTCGTGTTGAAAGCGATTCAATCCGAATGGCTGGGATGCCAGTACGACATCCAGCATGCCATGGTGGAGGGCGCCAACGCCTGGCCCATCGGTTTGCGGGCGCTGCGGCCGTACATCGGCTGGGTGATCGCCAAGGATTATTTCTGGGCGAAACGGGACGGGAGATGGATCGTGCAGAACTGCCCGATCGGCGAAGGTACGGTGGATTTCAAGGCGTTTTTCAATCTGCTGGGCGAGGTCCATCAAACCACCCCCGTCTCGCAGCACTTTGAATACAACCTGGGCCTGCCGAGGGGCGGTGGGGCGGTTCCGACCGCGGAAAGGGACCGGATCGTGGGTTTGATGAAGAAGGATCTGGAAAACCTGCGGGCGCTGCTATAGGAAGAGCCGTCGGCCGTCCGGACCATCCCCATTGGATACGGATTCCATCCGATGTGCGGTACTCCATCGGGGGATCATTTATCTTTCGTAAAACGAGCCAATCTAACAGACAGGAGATCAGCAGCCATGCGTAAGGTTCTCGTCGCTTTGACGGCATTCCTGGTGTCCTTTCAAGCAAGCGTACCCTTCCTTGCCCAGGACAAACTCAACGTCGTGCTCATTTCCGGTTCCAACGAATATATCTCCAACATTTCGCTGACCCGCTACAAAGAATACCTGGAAACAAACCAGGACGCCCGCGTCACGCTTTTGAAAGCGGGCGGCCCTCTCAACAAAAGCGATGAATATTCCGAACTTTCGGGCGTCGAGGCGCTTGACGGTGCCGATGTCGTGTTGACGTTCCTCCGCCGGACAACCGTTTCGGGAGATACTCTTGAAAAAATAAAGAAGTACATGAATTCCGGCAGAGGCGTCGTCGCCCTGCGCACGTCCAGCCACGGCCTTCAGAACTGGCTGGAGTTCGACAAGGAGGTTCTGGGCGGCAACTACAGCGGGCATTACGGCGGGAGCCCCGAACGCAGGGGGATAGACGCCCAGGGCAACCGTTATCCCATCGGCCAGCCGCAGGGGCCGACGCAGGACGACCGCATCGTACAAGGCCAGGAAAGCCATCCCATCCTTGCGGGAATCACCGATTTTCGATCGCGCTACAGTCTGTACAAGACGTCGCCCGTGGCAGCGGACGCCCAGGTTCTCATGACCGGCCAGATACCGAATCAAAAAACCGAACCCCTCGTTTGGACCCGCGATTACAAGGGAGGCCGGGCGGTGTACATCGGTCTCGGGGGACTGCAGGATTGGGAGAATTCGACATTCAGGCGTCTTGTGACGAATGCACTTTTCTGGGCGGGGAAGCGGAGCGCGCCGGAGAAAATGCTTCCCGTTCCTCCGCAGAGGCCGAAGCCGAAAGGCACGGCCCGGCTTTTGATGCGCAGCCGGAAGGAATCGGGCGCCGGAAGCAACGCCTGGCAGGAAATATCCCTGAAAAAAGACTGGAAAATAGCCGAAACGGCCATCGTCATTTGCGACATGTGGGACAAACACTGGTGCGACGGAGCCACAAAACGGTGCGAACAACTGGCGGTTCAAATGAATCCGGTGCTCCGGTCGGCGAGGGAAAAGGGGATTCAGATCGTTCATGCGCCGTCTTCGACGCTTTTCTTTTATCAGGATTGGCCGCAGCGGCGCCGGATGCAGCTCGCACCCGATGTGCCGAAGCCCGAATCGAAGGACGTGAAAGAGCCGCCCCTGCCGATTGACGATTCCGACGGAGGCTGCGATACGGACAATGCCTCCTATAGTGCGTGGACCCGTCAAAGTCCGCACATTGAGATCGGACCGTTTGACGGCGTTACGGACAACGGCGACGAAGTGTATAATTTTTTCAAGGCCCAGGGGATCAAGAACATGATCATCATGGGGGTGCACACCAACATGTGCGTCCTCGGCCGTTCCTTCGGAATCCGGCAGATGACGAAATGGGGAATTCAATGCGTGCTCGTGCGCGATCTGACCGATGCCATGTACGATCCCAAAGACCCGCCCAAGGTTCCCCACGAGCAGGGCGTTGAATTGGTTGTGCAGCACATCGAAAAATACTGGTGCCCGTCCATGTTGAGCAAAGACCTGGTTGCCGGTTTGAATCCGTAGGTTTGAAAACCCGGTTTAAAATACGTCATGGGATAAAATTCAATTCTGGACCGAGAAAGAGGACGTATTCGCAAACGTTGCCAAATCCCGAAAACAGCCGTTCAGCATACATTGAGGAAATTTTGTATTTTCTGTACAATGGTGTTGATAGCGGGTCGGCTGTTTCCGGGTCGCCTTTTTGCCGATGACAGATCGGATCAAGAAATACAACCAGGAGGCATTTCCCGAACCGACACCCTCGTTCTGTTCGACGGCAAAACACTGGGAAAATGGAAGGCAACCCCTTTCAAGGACCACGGATCGGTTACGGTCCAGGACGGTGAAATCCGTTTGGGAATGGGTTACATGACCGGCATTACGTGGTCCGGTCCGCTGCTGCGCATGAATTACGAGATTTGTCTGGAAGCCATGCGCGTGGAAGGCGGGGATTTTTTCTGCGGGTTGACGTTTCCCGTGGGTCCGGATCCGTGCTCCCTGATTGTCGGCGGTTGGGGAGGAGAGACGGTCGGTTTATCCAGCATCGATTATTTTGATGCTTCTGAAAACGCGACAACGATCCGGCGGACCTTTGAGTCGAACCGGTGGTACCGGATTCGGCTCAGGGTCACCGTAACAAAAATCGAGGCCTGGATTGACGAGGATAAGGTCGTCGACCTGGTGACCACCGGCCATACCATCGGCATTCGGAGCGAAGTCAAATTGTCCCAACCGCTGGGAATTGCGACCTATTGGACGAGCGCCGCGATCCGTCGCATCATCGTTTATCCGAAAGCACGGGAGACCCAACCCGGTGAGACCGGAAAGGAGGGCGTTCCTGTTCGTGCACCTGTCGAAAGATGACGGTGCGTCTGGATTGCAGAGGGATCGGGAATTCGGAAAGCATGTGAACATATCAAAAAAAGGAGTACCGGTTATGAAAAAGATTGACCGCAGGGAATTTTTAAGCAGCTCGGTAAAAAACGCAGCAGCCGTCTCGCTCAGCATGGCAGCCGTGGGATTGACCACACGCCGCGTTTTGGGAGCGAACGACAAAATCGTGCTCGGAATCATCGGAGCCGGCGGCAGGGGAAGCGGAGTTCTTTTGAATATCGTCAAGAAAATTCCGAATGTGGAAGTCAAATACATCTGTGAAGTGAATCAACTCAAGGGAGGCGGCCTCAGCGAGGAGTTGAAAAAGTTGCAGGGCTACGCTCCGAAGCGAGAGATCGAAATGCGCAAGGTGCTTGCGGACAAAGACGTCGACGCGGTGATGGTTTCGACACCCGAACACTGGCACTCCCTGGCCACGGTCTGGGCCTGCCAGGCTGGCAAGGACGTCTATGTCGAGAAATGCCACTCGCTGACGATCTTTGAGGGTCGAAAAGTGATCGAAGCCGCGGAAAAATACAAACGCATCGTCCAGGTCGGAACGCAAAACCGCAGCGGCGACTATGCCTGGGCTGCCGCCGAGTATATCAAAAGCGGCAAGCTGGGAAAAGTCCTTTATGTGCATTCTTACAACATGATGAACGGGGGAGGCCCCTGGAAGGCCCGGCCGGACGAACCGGTTCCCAAGGAACTGGACTGGGATCGCTGGCTTGGCCCGGCCCGCTGGGTGCCCTACAACCCCGGACGGGTCAGCCTGAGGGGAGGGCGCGGCTGGCAGGAGAATTGGGATTATTGCGGCGGCGTTTATGCGGACGACGGAAGTCATGTGATCGATCTGATGCGGCTGGTCATGGGAGATCCTCCGCATCCGAAATCCGTGCAGTGCCAGGGCGGAAGGCTCCTTTACAATGACGGCCGTGAAGTCCCTGATTTTCAGGAAATGACCTACGACTTCGGCGATTGGGTCGCTACGATGACCTGTTCCGAATTCACGCCTTACATGAAGAAATTGTCGCAGGAAGTCCGCTACGGGAAAACGTGGCCGTGGTGGCCGACAGTTTCCACCCGGACCGAAATTTATGGTACGCAGGGAATCATGTACAGCGGCAGGCACGGCGGCGGCTGGCAGGTTTTCGTGGAGGACCCAAGCGACAGGACCACGTGCAAACCGAAGTTGCAGGATGAATTCAAGGGATATTTCCCCGACGATGCACATCAGAAGAACTGG
>Ga0315277_10012673_pt1 | contig 10560 bp, 7 predicted proteins | sample YL17G05_15_MG_FD_203695 | JGI IMG/M metagenome (GOLD analysis project Ga0315277, IMG submission 203695) | Sediment microbial communities from Yellowstone Lake, YNP, Wyoming, USA - YL17G05_15 | ecosystem: Environmental > Aquatic > Freshwater > Lake > Sediment | place: USA: Wyoming | collected... | reverse complement strand
ACAGGTCGCGAAGGCCCTCTCTATAATCCTCTCACGCGGGGATATAGCTCAATTGGGAGAGCGCGGCGTTCGCATCGCCGAGGTCGGGGGTTCGAATCCCCCTATCTCCACCAACTGGGAGGTCAACGGTCAGGGGCTGGAGGTTGGACGGGGGACGGTCGCGTCCAGCCTTCAGCCTTTCTTCTCATCAGCAGGGCGCCCCTGTAGCTCAGTAGGATAGAGCAGCGGTTTCCTAAACCGTTTGTCGCGGGTTCGAGTCCCGCCAGGGGCCCCACCTCTCGCCATCACCCGCCTGTTCCATTCGCCGAGGCCGCGGCTGCCGACCCCCTTGCGCGGCCCTCGGGGCTTGCATACAATGCCCACGAGACAGGAGGCTCGGCCTGCCCAATGCAAGGCGGGGACAACGCGGGCCAGATGCAGGGATGCTAGGGGGTCGTGCGCCTCGGAACCACCAGCGGGGGACACGGCCCCACTTTATGTCCTGTCCAGCGCGGTCCCACCTTCTCTAGCGGGCCTTCTCGGTGCAACCCGGGCCGTCCCGTGCGACAAGGAACAAGCGTCTGGTCATCCCGCCTAGACAGCCGGCCACAAGTTGCTCACAGACATTATGTCACCTACAATGAAGCTGAGCCTTCGGAGTGACTGAGGCAGGGATGCGGAAAGGCTCTCTTGAGGGTTCGCCAGGCCGCCGGGGGCCCTCTCCCCGCCACCACAGGGCCTGGCGGCCCCTGTGCTACCCCCGACGGACCCTCCGACCAGCCTGCCGCCCCTACCTGACCACCGCGAGCAAAGACCCCTGGTCGGCCCGTGACAGCGGGCATACAATCTGGCCAGGGCTGTCCGTCTCCACGGGGGTTCAAGCATGACTAGGGAAGAGGGCTGGGTTTCGAGCAGATACTCTCCGGAGGATGCCCAGGATTCCTTGCAGCTTTTGCGCAAGACCTCGGGCGACATCGAGGCCGCCTCCCCGGCCTATCAGGAATGGCAGCACCAGCGAAACCCCGCGGGCCCGGCCATCGCCACCCTGGCGCGAGGAGCGGAAACAGGCCGGCTCATCGGCCAGGTCGTAACGACCCCGGTCAGAGTGAGGCTTTCGGGCAAGGTGCGCGTCGCCAGCCTTTCCCTGGATCCGGTGATCGATCCCGCCTACCAGAGCCGTGGCGTCCTCGCTGGACTGTTGAAGGATGTCTGCGCTCTGTCGGCAGAGGAGGGCATCGCCTTCACCTACGGCTTCCCCAACCAGGCTTCTCATTTGACATTCGTGAATAAGGCTGGGTTCAGGAACATAGGGTCGGTTCCTCTCCTCGTCAGGCCCTTGAACCCGGAGCGCCTCGCTATGAAGACAACGCGCAGTCGCGTTCTAGCGAAGACGGCCTCCGTTGCCACGCGCGTGTGGCGTACCCCTGCACCGGTGCCACGGCAAGAGGCCGTGCCTGGCCTGGAAATAGGGGAGGTCGATTCCTTCGACAGCTCCTTCGTCCTCTTCTGGGACAGGGTCCAGCACCGATTCCCCGTCATGGTGGTCAGAGACCCCACCTACCTCAACTGGCGCTTCGCCGGCGCGCCTATCAGAAAGTACACCACCTTCGTCGCCAGGTCGGAGGATGAGATACGAGGCTTCATCGTCCTTCGTGTCGCGCCGCTGGGTCAGTTCTCCGCGGGCCTCATCGTGGAGCTGGTGGTAGAGGCCAGCGCCGAGGGGCGCGCGGCGGGCCGCCTCCTGATTGACAAGGCGTACTCCTACCTTGAAGACCAGGACCTAGACATCCTTGCCAGCCTGGCCCTGCGCCATACGGATGAGTTCCGACTCCTCCGGTCGAGGGGCTTCTGGGTATCTCCCAAGTTCCTGGAGCCCCGGCCCTTCCGTCTTGTTGTGCGCTGCCACGACGAAGAGCGCAGCCCCAGCCGTCTGGCCTATGACCTCAGGAACTGGTTTGTGACGATGGGGGACTACGATGCGGGGTAAACAGGTCTGCTGAGACTCGAGGCTTCGGCGGGCACTGTTACTGCCACACGGGTCCCTGCGCCCGGTTCTGAGTGTACAGCCAGGGTTCCCCCAAGCAGCCGAACTCGCTCTTGCATTCCGATTATGCCGAGCTTGCCGGACGCAGCCAGGTCGCTCGTGCTCCTTGGCGGCTCAAAGCCGTTGCCGTTGTCGGCGATTGTCATGGTGATCCCGCCGCCCCTAAAGTCCACCGTAACTTCCACTGCGGACGCACCCGAGTGCTTTCTGACGTTGTTCAGCGCCTCTTGAGCAATGCGGAACAGGGCCAGCTCCGCCTCATCCGGCAGGCGGCGCTGCTCACCCAATACCCTGATGTTTGCAGCTATGCTGTGCTGTTCCTCCAGAGCTGTCGCAAGCCATTTCAGCGCTGGCAGCAAGCCTAAATCATCAAGGACAGGCGGACGTAGGTCCCGGCTGAAGCGGCGTACACCTTCCAATATCCTGTCGCTCTGCTCACGGAGCTCCTCAAGGCGCTCCGGGATCTCCTTCGGCAACTGGTTTCCGCTGGACACCAGCGTGTCAACGAGCATATCAAGACGACGAGAAAGACCGGTGAGAGCCTGCGCGGTGTCGTCATGAAGCTCGCGGGCGATGCGGAGCCGCTCACCCTCTTGAGCCTTGAGAACTTGTGAAATGTAGAAACGCAGGTTCTCCTGCATTCGCCGCTGCTCGGTCACATCTCTCACGATCGCCTGGACGCCTAAGGGCTGCTCGCCCCGAATGATCAAGCTGGGCATGAGCTCCACGATGGCCTGCGTCCCATCTCGCTTCGTCAACCCAAGCTCGAAAGGACCCTCGATGGCCTCGCCGTTGAGCTGCCTCCTGACAATCTCCTTCACAGTGTCTCGGCCTTGCCCAGAGAGGAACCTGCCGATGTCCATCCTGGTCATTTCCGCACGACTGTAGCCAGTCAGCCTCTCGCAGGCGCTGTTGGCCGCGATGATCTTGCCGTCCAAGTCGTGAACAATGATTGCTTCCGTAGCGTTCTCAAAAAGGCCTCGATAATTCTCTTCCGACTGCCGAAGCTGCTCAGCAGTTTCTCGCTCCTTCTGGTAGAGGCGGGCATTCTCAATGGCGACGCCGATCGCGTTGCCGATTGCGTTCAGCACCTCTATCTCGTCGACACTAAACTCCCTCAGGCTGCGTGTGGCCGCGCACAGGGTGCCCATCACTCTGCCTTTTGACTTCAGGGGCACGATGAGCTGCGTCTGGATCTCACCCAGTCCTCCCACGCCGCTGTACGGGGCCAGCTCGCCCGAGACGTCTCTGATTGCCAGTGGTTCTCCCGTCTGGGCTACACGCCCGTTGAAGCCCTCACCCACCTTGATCGGTTTGATTGCAGCCGCGGACTCGTTCGGTACGCCGTGATAGGCTTCGAGAGTTAGCTCTCCAGCCTCCTCCTGGAGAAGGAACAGCAAACATATTTCAACACCCATCACGTCGCTGACCTTGTTCATGGCAAGGCCCAGGATGTCCTGGAGCTCTAGAGACTCGGTAACAACGCCCAAAACGGCATTGATGGCAGAGAGCCGCCTCTCCTCATTCTCGATAGCCTGGATGTGTGAGTGGAGCTCCCCCTGAGCCCATTCCAGCGATGCAATGGTCTGCTTATGTCGCGCCTTTTCCTTGTTCTGCACGTCTATCAGCCAGCTCACAAAGGCACCGATGAAGAGGAAGGCGGCAACCTCAATTGCGGCCTCCTCGGCCTCCGAGGATATCAGGAAGACGCGAGGCAATAAGAGCGCAGCAATCACGGAGGAGGCCAGGAGGCCTCCCGTCAGCCCGAATACAAAGGCGGCATAGGCTACGGGCAGAATGGAGAGTATGCGGTGCACGGAGTGTCGGGCGAAGTCAAGTCGAAGGCTGGTTTCCACCGTTTCCATCAAGGGAATCTGATCTGCGTAATAGAAGACTGTCCCGCAGGTCATGATGGCCAGTATGACCCAGAAATGCGGCTCTTTCAGAACTTCGAACGGTTGTCTGCGTGAGGAAGCCAATCTCTCGACGCCCCTTCCCCCCCAAACGCCAGGCCAAATCGATGCCCTAGGGTATGTGCTCCAAAGAAAGCCAGCCTTCCTTCAACGCACGTAGCACGGCCTCAGTGCGTGAGCTAACCCCGAGCTTGTCAAAGATGCGGCCCAGGTGAGACTGGACAGTGCGCACGCTGAGAGAGAGCTGTGCGGCGATCTCCTTGTTGCTCATACCTTTGGCCGCTAGCTTGAGCACTTCAAGTTCTCGCTCGCTAAGGTAGTCACCGGCGCTCTCGACGCGGTGTCCACGACTCAGGGACGAAAACCACTGCACGACCTTGCGGGCCACGTGCGGGTCAAGCACTACCTCGCCAGCGCACACATCCCGGATGGCATCAACCAGTTGCTGGCCACGCACGTTCTTTAGCAGGTAACCATCGGCGCCGGCCTCCAGGACGGCGTAGATGTACTGATCGTCGTCATAGGCGCTGAGAACCAACACCGCCGTACCCGGCTGAGTTTTCTTGATCTGTTTGGCGGCCTCAATGCCGTTGAGGTTCGGCATAGCGATGTCGACTATGGCTACATTGGGCTTCAACTGGTTAACCAGCCTAACTGCTTCCTCGCCGTCAGCGGCCTCCCCGACGACCTCAAAGTCCTCCTCACGCTCCAGGCGTTCGCGGGTCCCTTCTCGAACAAGCGTGTGGTCGTCAGCAATAAGGATGCCGATCTTCTTCATGTCATCCTCTTCCTGCGCCGTCTAGGGCGACCGCCTCCGCCACCACGGCGCTCCATCCGCGGCCGTTTCCCTGTTGATCTTATCACAAGACGGCGCCTACGCCCGCTCAGCCCACCCGATGACCTGCCCTTCCTCCACGTTGGAGAGGGGACAACTAGAGAGAAATGCCTAGTTGTTCTGTCGCAGCGTTGCGACATATGCGCGAAGAGGGGAGGCAATGTGGCTGGATCATCCGTCCGCCAATCTCGCACACCCCCTCTCGTTTCCGAGGCGTCAAATGCCTAACAAGAATAGCTTCGGCGGCTGACGACAGTACCGGCGCGGCATAGTAGGTTTGAGACGCACGAGCAGAAAGCTCGGCGGATTGTCAAGGCTCCGGCTGGAACCGACAAGGAATGGAGGCTGATAGAGATGACAATAGCAGGCTTCGAAACAGTTCTTCGGACTGGAGTGGAGAAGGCAGGGGGCGATGGTTCCACCCATCTCTATCCGCCGCGAAGGATGAGGGCGGTGGGCTACGTGAGGCAGGGCTTCGACGAGATGGGCAAGAAGGGCATCAGCCCTGAAGGCCAGAAAGCAAGGATAGCTGGGCGTGCCGACGCCTACGAATGGCATCTCATCCACACCTATGAAGACATTGGCTGGTCGGGCGAGGACCTGGACAGGCCGGGCCTGTTGGCGCTGCTTTCCGACCCGGACTTCGAGATCCTGATAGTGGATAGGACAGACCGCCTGACCTGCAAGAAGAAGGACCTGGACTTCCTCCTGGCTCTGCTTGAGAAGCAGGGCATCACCTGCGTGCCTGCCACCTGGTCGTGGGAGCCGCTGGCCCAGTACATGAGATGGTGGTACCGCCTGAGGGCCAGTCCTGTGTACGCGTTGCTCGACTCGTACCCTGCGAAGGGTGAGTCGAGCCCGGTCAGAGGACATGCAGTGGCGGGCATGGTAGGAAGCTCGAGTTGAGAGGGGAGCCCACTCCAAGGAAGATAAGCAAGAGCCCGCAGACCGGAACATAGGGTACAAAGGAGAAGCCAATGGCCTCGAGGGAGATATTTTGGAACATCCAGCTCGGGGGGATTGTCTATCTCCTGGGGTTCATGCTAGTAGCCGTCGTCTGCTACGCACTGTACCGGCGTCTTCGACTCTGGCGGCTCGGCAGCAAGGACGACAGGCTGAGCAACCTGGGGAGTAGAATACGGACCTTTGTCGTAACCATGGCCGATGGCTTATGGCATCGACGTATCGTACGCGATCGCTATGCCGGGGCGATGCACCTCCTGATTTTTGGTGGATTCGGCCTCCTCCTGATGGGACCATTCCTGGACTTCATGAGCGAACACGTCGTCCACTTCATGAAGGGCAATGTCTATCTAGGGGTCTCTCTGCTCCTGGACGTGGGCGGACTGCTCGTCCTGGCCGGGGTTGGCATGGCCGCCTACCGCCGGTACGTCCTCAAGCCCGCGAAACTCGACAACCTGCTAGACGATGCCATCGCGCTGACGCTGCTCTTCGTGATCATAGTCACCGGCTTCGCGGTGGAGGGCGCGCGAATCGCCGCCACGGAACTGGACACCCATCCTGGCTGGGCAGCATGGTCGCCTGTTGGCTTTGTCTTTGCCAAAGCGTCCACCCCCCTGGGGGAGGACGTGGTCTTGGCGCTGCACAGAGGGCTCTGGTGGGGTCACGTGGTGATATCCCTCGGCGCCATCGGCTACGTCTTCCTCAGCTTCCCGAAACTGGCCCACATCTTTGCCTCCCCTCTGAACATGTTCTTCAAGTCTCTGGACGGCAAAGGCGTCCTCAAGCCCATCGAAATCACGGAGACCGTTGAGACCTTTGGGGCGGCAAGGATCCAAGACCTAACCTGGAAAGACCTGCTCGACCTCGACGCCTGTACTCGGTGCGGGAGATGCCAGGAGGTTTGTCCCTCCTATCTCACCGGGAAGTCGCTTTCGCCCAAGAAACTGATCCAAGAGCTCAAGGCTCACCTAGTCGAGCAGGGGCCCGCGCTGCTCCGAGCCAAGGGTGACGGGCAGCGCAGTCCAGACGTTGCTTGTCCAGCCCTGGTTGATGGTGTGGTGAGCGAAGATGAGTTGTGGGCATGCACCACGTGTGCAGCCTGCGAGGAAGCATGTCCCGTCTTCGTGGAGCCCATCGGCAAGATCATCGCCATGCGTCGCAACCTGGTGCTGGAACAAGGCAAGATCGATGGCAGTGTCATGTCGAGCTTGAGATCGATCCAGGACAGGGGACACCCCTGGAAGGGAGCGCTGGCCTCAAGGACGGACTGGACTTCCGACTTGGAGGTGAAGCCGCTTTCCAGCAATGGTACTGCCGGGCTCCTCTTCTGGGTGGGCTGCACAGCGGCCGTCCAGGAGCGGGGTATGAACATACCCGCCTCCCTGGTGAGGATCCTGAGCACGGCAGGGGTGGATGTTGGCTTGCTAGGCCACGAAGAATCGTGCTGCGGCCACTTCGCACGCCGTCTCGGTGACGAGTACCTGTTCCAATGCCAGGCCAAGCAGAACATCGAAACTCTACAGCGCTACAACGTGAAGAAGATCGTCACCATCTGCCCGCACTGCTACCACACCCTGAAGGATGAGTATCCCCAATTCGGGGGAGAGTTTGAAGTGGTCCATCACACGGAGCTGATCCTTCAGTTGCTGGCGGAAGGCAGGCTGAAGTTCAGCGGGGAACTCAACAAGGTAGTGGCCTATCAGGACCCCTGCTACCTCGGCCGATACCACGGCATCTATGAGGCCCCCAGGAAGATCCTTGCGGCCATCCCGGGTGTCAAGGTGGTGGAAATGCCCCGCTGCCGCTCTGAAAGCCTGTGCTGCGGTGCCGGCGGGGGACGTATGTGGATGGAGGAAGAACCCAGCCAGAGGGTGAACCGACTGCGCATCAAAGATGCGGTCGCTACCAAGGCTGACATAGTCGTTACCGCCTGTCCCTTCTGTATGCAGATGTTCGAGGACGCCACAAGTGGGTTGGATCTGGAGAAGCCTCTGGAGGTTCTTGACCTCGTGGAGCTGTTAGAGAGGGCAGTGGCGCCGGCGGCGGCTGTGGCTGAGCCTGCTTCCACCTTGACGCTGGAGGTCGGCGCCGTCACCAGCGGTCGCCCTCTGAGTGTCGTGGGCGGTGGCTAGAGGGCCGGAGGCCTAGACCCTGCCTGGGTCGAGAGCAGTGGCAGAGAACCGACTTGATAGGAGGAAGGAAGCCATGAAAGACAAGTGCTTCATCTACTACGGCAACCCGTGTAGCAGCTGCCTTTCCGACCCGGAGGTGAAGAGCTTCGAAGATGCGATGCGGCAGGCCGTCGTCGAATGCCCCTACGCGGCCGACCGTGCTCAGTGTTCGCCACCACGCTTCGCCTGCATACGGGTGGCGGGCGCCAGGATGGCGCGAGCGGTTATTCAGTTCTACACCGAGGCGAGCGAGGAGACCCTGGCGCTGGACCGTGAGTTCTTCCGGCGTCGAGGCCCGCTGCCGGGACAAGGGGTCGAGGCTTACGTCGACCCGGAGCGCAGCTTCCAGCGCATTACGGACCCAGAGCAGGCCGTGCAGCGCGTGTGGGAGCACGCTCGTGCGGTGCTGGGCTTGCAGCCCGGCGAGCATGTCCGTCACCAGGTCGGGCACTACGCGGCACCCACAGGCGACGTGCCAGCGGCCTTGCTGCGCCGTATCGAGGAAGGGGTCAGCACGGCCAAGAGCGGCAAGCCCATCAGGACTGAGCGCCCACGCCCGCGCTCCGCCGCACCGCAGCCGGCGAGCCAGTAGCCAAGCCAGGGTGTTACCAGTGTCACACCCCTCCGCGGTGGCTCATCGTCTCGGCCGCTGCGTCCATACCTGCGGTGAGGATGCGTTCCGCTGCAAGGGGGTGCTCACCAGCGGCCTCGCGCAGATCAATCGTCTTCAGGTAGCGGCGACAACGCTCACAGACGCTGAGGCGGTAGACGTTGTCGTCGCTTGGATAGTGGGCTAGTTGTCCCGCTTCATCGTTCCCGCAGAAGGGGCAACCTAGGCGGCGGAACGTCCATTCGCTGTCGCAGCGCGAGCAGAGGAGCCGCCTACGGCCGCTGCCTCTTCCCAGGGCAGCCATGTCTGGTTCGCCGCCGCAAATCGGGCAATAACCACGATACCATCTGGCATCGTCTACCAGCGGAGCCAGGGCCTCAGCCTGCGCTCGCAGGAAAGGGCGTAGCCCGCTATTGAGAACAAAGGTGAGCAGACCGCGGTCGATTCCGGCGGCGGCGCTGGCGGGGACCCGACCACTCCGCAAGTACTCGATCGCGAGCGTCCTTATCTGGTCTCGTCTTTCATAGAGCCAAGCGTGTATCTGTGCTAGAGCTTTGACCCGTTCCCGCTTGTGTTCGGCGATCGTAAACCCGATGCGCGCGCAGAGTTCGGCCAGGCTGGCCGGATCAGCGTCCAGCTCGTCGGGCGACATCAGAGGATGCCCCTGCTCAAGCCGGGCATGGGCTTCGGCAGCGGTCAGGGTGGGCTGGCGTGACGGCACTTGAGCGCGGTCCTGAATCTCGAGAAGAGCACAGTACAGTTTTATCGTGTCGGCCAGCTCGGGGTGCTTCTCTGTCCCTTCCTCCAACGCCCTGGCGATTTCCGAGTAGCTAATCATCAGTCGCTCTCTGGTCTAACGGGTTCACCATTAGGGCAAAAGGCGGCCCAGATAGGACCGCCTTCCGCTTTCCCCAATGCTAGCCATTCTATTCGGAAGCAGGGCCGTGGGCCTGCTGACCAAACACGGGCAGATAGAGCGCCGCCAGGTAGAAAACGATGGCAAGCCCGGCCCAGAGCCCTGCGGTGAACACGAACTCCAGCACGTGCGGCACATACGAGAGCGCGTCGCTTGGCCTCGCCCACGAGACCAAACCCACATCGACCCGGTTGAGCATGAGGCCAACGACGACCATGAGCGCCGTCACAAACCGCCATCGGCTGTCTTGTCTGACCGACCGAAGAGAGAACAGCAACATGGGAAGAATGACGCCCACCGTGGTCTCTAGCAGGAATATGGCGCTGCTGCGGCTACCGTCGAAGAGCAGGCCAAACTCGCGCGCGACAGCCAGCTCGGCGATCTTCACCACCAAGTAAATGCCCAAAAGGTAGGGGATCGCCTTCGCCAGGCTGGCAAGCAGGTCTGACTCCAGCCCTCGCCCAAGCGCTCTGGAGCTGAGCGTGGAAGCTACGATAACCATGGCTGGCCCCACATACACCGATGACATGAAGAAGAACAGCGGAAGGAGGGGAGTGTACCACAGCTTGTCAAGCTGGTCCGGAATATTTAGGAACAGCGAACCCAGGGATGACTGATGAAGGGTCGACAGCACCGTCCCGCCGATGACGAGGGGGATTACGACTGCGTGGATGACCGCCTCTGACCGTTTCAGGCCGAACCGCTCAAACAGCACCGGGCTGAACTCGAAGAGCATCACAGTGGTATAGAGCATCACGCACCAGCCGACCTCGAACAGAGGTGATTCAGGGTTCCAGTACATGATGAGAAACCAGATACGCTCCGGGTGTCCCAGGTCGATGAGAAGAGAGATTATGGAAGAGAAGTAGCCGAGGAGCCCGATAAGAATAGCCGTCCGGGCGAGCGGGCGGAGCCTCTCCTGGCCGAGGACGTACACCGCGAAGGCCGTCGTGAAACCGCTGGCGCCCAGCGCAATGCCAACCAGCGTGTTGAAGCCTTTCCACAGCCCCCACCCGTAGTTATCGTTCAGGTTGGTCACCTGCCCCCAACCGTAGATCAGACGAGTTACCATTATCCCGACAGCAAGCAGCGCAAGGATTGCCAGAGCGACTAAGGCAGGCGAAATGGG
>Ga0315277_10012672_pt1 | contig 10561 bp, 9 predicted proteins | sample YL17G05_15_MG_FD_203695 | JGI IMG/M metagenome (GOLD analysis project Ga0315277, IMG submission 203695) | Sediment microbial communities from Yellowstone Lake, YNP, Wyoming, USA - YL17G05_15 | ecosystem: Environmental > Aquatic > Freshwater > Lake > Sediment | place: USA: Wyoming | collected... | reverse complement strand
GGCAATCCGCTCATACCTGTGACAGTAGATCGAGGGAGAAAGGGGAATCTGCCGAAGTCAATGAGCCTGTGCCAGATAGATAAGCCTAACGTTCTTCTTATGACGATGAAAAAGGCGGAGGACAGCGAAGGTATAATTATCCGATTGATCGAGACTGAAGGTTGTGATACAGAAGCCAGCGTAACGCTTTCACGTATAAGCATTGCGAAAGCTTACGAAACTAACCTCGTCGAAGAAAATGAAAGGTTACTCGCTGTTCAGGGGCAGACCATTACAACGAGCGTGAAGGCTTTTGGAATCAAGACAATTCGCATCTTGGGGTGAGAATAAGTAAATTGTGGGGTTAAATGGCACGCATCAGCGTGCCACTACGTCATTTTTAATGTAGGGACACGCTGATGCGTGTCCGAAGATTTAGCGAGAAAACCATATTTTGCGTTTAGAACATATTGTTTTTTTCTGACTCAGCGATGACCTGCTTTACGTATTCTCTGGAATAGCCCTCGTTTTCCAGAACTTTGTCGCATGAGATGGTGTTCTTTTCCTTTGGACCTTTGCCGCTGAGAATTATACAGTTCGTCAGCAGGCTTGTTCTGATACCGTTTAACCCTGATGCGTAATTGACCTTATAGTCGCCTTTTACCAGCCCTACAAGGTTATCTATGTTGCTTCTGGGATAGCCTTCGGGTCTTGATAGTGGTAACTCCTCTTCTTTCCTTTTGCCCTTGCCTTTGAATAGCAGTTTTCCGCCTTTGATACTCAACGTGCCTTCGGTTCCGCTCATGATAACCCATTCGTCAAATCCGATCTTCGTGTTGCCGAAAATGTCTATCTTACCTTTGGCTCCGTTCTCCATCGTCACAGCGGAATACGAGTCAATCTCGACCTGCTTTTTGATGATGTTACCGTTATCGTCCTCAAAATCCATTGAGGTATTACCGTATATGGATATGGGCAGTAATCCTGTCATCCAGAGGAAAATGTCTTGCAAATGGCTTCCAGAATCATTCGGTTGTCCACCGCCGGAGAACCTTGGATCGCCGCGCCACCCGCCTGCTCCCCATCTTTGGGCGAGATATACCTCAAAGCCTGTTATATCACCTATCAGTCCTTCTTTTATGACTTTTCTCCCTGTGATGTAAAGGTCAGAGAAATGTCTCTGGTAATGAATGACCAGATACTTTCCTGAGCCAAGTGAGATTTTGTGCATCGCAATAGCGTCGCCAACAAAGTTCGCCATAGGCTTTTCGACTATGACGCTTGCGCCGTTGCGCATGGCGTATTTTGCATGTACATCGTGCAGTGAATGTGGAGAGAACACACCCACTATGTCCAGGTCCTCTTTGTCAATCATCTGGGTGAACTCGTATTCACCTATGTATTTTTTAATTTTGCCGGGTTCATATCCTTCGACTGACTGTTTAAGCCTTTCTTCCAATCGGTCAACAGCCTCTGGTCTGGTGTCTGATGCGGCAACGACTTCAACGTCATCCCTGCGTACGAACTCTGTGGTTCTACCGCTTCCAGCCCCACCGGGACCTATAACGCCTACCCTGAGCTTATCCTTTTTTCCAGCCATGATCTCCTCCTCGTGAAGGTAAATAAATTCCAGATAATATCTATTTTACTAGAAAAGCATACCTCGATGGTTATGGACTGTCAAGCATTTTTTAATTTAACGAAAAAATCTTGCAATAATTCATGAATGATGATAGAATAAGAATCGTAAGTTGGGCGTCCAACAATTCAATTGAGGAGGTATTATGATGACAGGAGGATTCAATCAGCAACCACCTAAAAAGCAACCGCCAGCTCAAAGGACTTTGGCTTATGAATTCTATCTTATCAAGCAGATAAAAGAAAGAACACCTATGGTTATCAAACTTGTGAATGGTGACGAGATTACAGGGATAATCACGTGGTACGATCAATATGCTATAAAACTCGAAAGAGAGCCAGAGGCACCTAACCTTGTGGTACAAAAGCAAGCCATTCTTTACTATTACAAAAAGGAAGGTTAAACTTCATGTATGGGTGGTAAAACTTTAAGAGTATTAATACTATATGCCATATCAGTTGCTATTTTTCTGAGTATTTCTTCATTATCTTTCGCAGAAACTGCCGAGATGTATTACTCATTAGGGCAGAAATACATGAGCGATGGTAAATTTGATATGGCTTCGCTGTCACTAAAGAAGGCAGTTGAGTTAGCTCCAGATTGGGCAGAAGCGCATAATGCACTGGGTATGTCATATTTCCAGTTGTTTAAGTTCGATGACGCCATAGCTCAGTTTGACAAAGCGATTGAACTGAAACCTTACTACACAGAAGCTAAGATCAACCGCAACAGGACTAAAAACGCAGTTGAAAGATACGAGCCTGTGAAGGGCTTTAAGATAAAGACGTGGCATAAGCTCACAGTCATTAGTATTGTTGTTGCGGCGATAGTAGTTACTTACATAATCATAGCCAGAAAGGAATAAAGATGCCCAAGCAATGGATAACTGATCGCTCAGAGATAGAAGCTATACTCAATGAGGCTGTCGTTGGCTCTTTTGCAACCGTTTGCCCGGATGGCTCGCCTTACGTTGTGACGGTGAACTACGTTTATCATCAGGGCAGGATATGCTTTCATTGCGCATTGACGGGAAAAAAGCTGGACAACATTGCGCATGATCCTCGTGCCTGTTTCGAGGCTCACGTTATAGACAGCATCGTACTTGCGGCAAAGGCTGATGATTCAAGTGTTCGCTATCGCAGTGTTATTGTTAATGGGCATGCTAAGTTGGTTACGGATCCGAAGGCTAAAATGGATGCTCTCACTGCTCTTACCGCAAAATATACTAAAGATCATAATTCGGAGCCGCCATCAGATAAATGTGTTGATGTCACAGGTGTAGTTGAGATTGAGATTGGCGAGATGTCCGGTAAGCAGAATGTTGATTAGATAAAACACCATAGTAAAAGACACCAAGCATAAGACTCTTGTCCGCAGCATTTTTCTAAAAAATACAAAGACATAAAGGATTTAAGATTCAAAATTGAAGATTAAAGATTAAATACAAGGCTTATATCAGATTTCCTAATCTTCAATCTTCTATTCTTCTATTCTTCTAATCTTTAATCATTTCTCTTCGTGTCTTTGTGACTTGATGTTTGGATTTCTGCGGACGACAAATTTATGCTTTTTTCATTGGAGTCAACGACTAAATATCATATTCAGGCATAAAGAGGTAGTGATCTTTCAGATTCAGCCTGATTGTTATCATTTTATCAGTCTTTGTTAACATTAATTAATAAAAGGTGATATTTATTGATCACAGGAGGTGCTCCATGCCAGTCCCATTCTATGGAAAGGAATTTACGTTTACTCAACCGGATGGTACAGAGATCAAAGTGAAAGGCTGGGGTGACCAGCATTATGCGGTTTTTGAGACACTTGATGGATTTACAGTTGTTAGAGATCCAATTTCAGGCTTCTATCAATATGCAAAGCTCACACAGGATGGTCAAGATATAGAACCCACTGGTGTGAAATTGGGAATGGCAGAACCATCAGTGCTTGGATTGAAAAAGAATATTCGCATCTCATTGGATGCAGCGAGAGAAAAGTTCATTGATGGTTACCGCAAAATGGTTATGAAGCGTCGTTGTGAAATCCGTCGAGAAAGGCGTAAGGCGATGCTTCGTGCTATGTTAATGGTAGGCGGACCATTTGTTGCTCCGCCTAGTCAGGGAACAAAGGGAGACTATGTGGGTTTATGCCTGCTTGCTCAGTTTCCTGATGTTTCTGGAACAATACCAAAAAGTGAAGTTAATGACTTCTGTAATAAGCAAGGCTATTCTGGTTATGGCAATAACGGTTCAGTTTATGACTATTTCTATGATATTTCAGAGGGAAACCTGAAATACACTAACATGGTGGCTGGATATTATACGGCAAAGAACCCACGATCCTATTATACCAATCCAGCAATCCCCCATGGCACCCGCACAAGGGAGCTGATCAAAGAGGCCCTTACAGATCTTAAAACACAGGGACTTGATTTCTATAAACTCAGTGCTGACGATGAAGGTTACGTCTATGCCTTGAATATCTTCTATTCCGGGACATGCCCAAATAATTGGGCTGAAGGTCTTTGGCCTCATTCTTGGTCACTAGAGCTACCTTTTGAGCTTGCACCCGGAAGATTGGCTTATGATTACCAGATAACAGATATTGGTTCTGAGCTTTCACTAGGAACTTTCTGCCACGAGAACGGTCACATGGTGTGTGATTTTCCGGATCTTTATGATTATGGCTATCAATCAAGTGGGGTCGGTGTTTATTGCCTTATGTGTGCGGGAAATGCAGATAAGAACCCTGGACATGTATGTGCATACCTGAAGTATAAAGCGGGTTGGTCTAAAAAAGCCATTTCTATTACTGATGGCATGTCTGCAACGATGGTTGCAGAAGAAAACGAATTTTACGTATATTCAAAGAACCAAACCGAATATTTTATCATTGAAAACAGGTATGATAGCGGGCGCGATGTAATATTGCCAAATTCAGGACTTGCTATATGGCATGTGGATGAACTGGGAAGCAACGATGATGAACAGATGACGACTGAAAAACATTACGAATGCTCACTTGAGCAAGCAGATAACACATTTGATCTAGAACATGGAGGTAACTTAGGGGATATAGGGGATCTTTACAGCACCGCAACGAGTAATAGATTTTCTGATTCAACCAATCCTAGTAGCAATTGGTGGGATGGTACAGCATCAGGACTGGATATTGACAATATCAGCGATGCAGGAAAAAACATGACTTTTCAAGCCCATATCTTTGGTGGTGGGCATGGTGTCATGGTCTTTCAAGCCGACTCTAACCCAAATGTCAATATACCAGATAACAACAAAAATGGAATTGTAGATACAATCGAGTTCCTTAATGAAGCGTTAGTGTTGTCTGTAAAGGTAACTGTTGATATCTCGCATACCTATAGGGGCGATCTGCTGGTGACGTTAAGTAACCCTTTAGGCACATCTGTTGTGTTACATAACCGAAGTGGAGCGAGTGCTGATAATCTGAAAGCGACGTTCGATGATGCCTCTATACCAGAACTTAAGAATTTTGTAGGACAATCCATAAGAGGTAAATGGAAACTTAACGTCCAGGATCTAGCTTCAGTGGATGTTGGGTCTTTGAATCATTGGAAACTTGAGATCCAAGCAGTACAGACAATCACAAATACCTTTGTTGAATTGAAGGAATCACCTATGATCACTATACCGGATAACGATAAAAATGGGATCGAACGGATACTATCCACTAATGAGTCTGGTGTAATAAAAGATCTCGCAATATCAGTGGATATTACACACACTTATATCCGTGATCTGATTGTAACATTGATTTCTCCTTCTAGTATAGTGGTGGCTTTGCATCAGCGCACAGGAGGTGGTGCTGACAATATCATAGAAACATACACACCAACAAAAGTTCCCGCACTTAATGCTCTTATTGGTAAGCAAATTCAGGGCAATTGGAGGTTGAGGGTGGCTGATGTTGCAGGCCATGATACCGGCAAACTCAATTACTGGGCAGTCAAGATAACGCGATAAATAAGAATGCTGGTTGAAATTGTCAAAAATAAAATGAAAACTGAGCTAGAAAGTTAATAATAATGGGCATTTAGAGCGATTGAAGGGAGATAGGAAGCGAAATCCTTGTCCATCAATCGCTCATGCTCAATATTGGCACTTATTTTTTACAGTGCCGTAACAACAAAAGGGGGAAATGAAAATGGTACAGTATGGAAAAATGATCGAGAGTGCTATGACATCGAGCAACACTTCAACAATACTGGAAGCTGGCAAAGCTACATGTGGTTCGGGGGCAGCGGGAGGAATTCTAAATGCCAATAGATAATCATCGACAATCTCACCACGACGAACCAGATAGGGATCGCGACATCATCCCCTCACCGGTTGATCCTGACTACGAGTGTATCCCTATTGAATCGCAGGCGGGGGACGGCGCAGTCGCCTCGCCCCCGCCGGGGGGCAATCGGTCTTCAGGTAGACCAATTTGCCCTGACGGCTACGTTCCCCGTCGCAAGACAAATCGTCCCCGATATAAACTCAATGGCAAGGTCATCATCGATCCTGACACGGTTCCGGAAAGAAACCCGAAGTCTACTATAAAACCTTAACATAATCTAGTCATTTTTTTCTCCTATGCGCTTTAAATCTTCACATTCAGCTAGGTACTGACAGCTTCTACATGGCGTTTCCGTAGCAATGGAATAGAAAGTCGGTTTAAGCTTATCAGGATTATTTCTGAACTTCTGATAACCCTTATAAATGCTGAGTTATTCATCCTTACTTTGATTTTTAGATGATCCATTCAAATCCGCATGAAATCAGACGTAATGGCATTTGTATTGGTCTTGTTAGATAGTGTATAATATTTTCTGGTGCGCTTTAGCAAGTTCTGATGGAATGTTGGTTAGATTCCAGCCCGGACAACCGATCATCCGAAGTTTTACCTCACCTGCATCACTGGAAACTTTGGTGTGGGGGAGCAGAGGGAAATGATGAATTCTTTTTGCTCTAAAACTATCCTTCATGCTGCGGAACACATACTTAACAGGTTTTATCTCTTTTGGCATTTTTAAACGGTTACTTTGTAATATTGATTTCTAATTCTTTGGATCCAGATATAACCCAAGGAGTTAAAATGTCTTTGGTAGTAACTTCCTGCCCATAATAAGCAGATAACTTCAAAAGCCCTACATTTAGAGGAATAAAATCTTTTGAAATCTTATCTATATAACCATCTAGGTCATTTGGTATAAATTCCTCTTTTTTTATATATTGGCCTGCTTTTGTACTCATTGATAGAGTAGCGCTACTAAGATGAAACCAAGCCGGGACATCTAATGAGTACTTTAAATAAGCGACAGGTTTCCGGTATGGCTTATAGCCCACTTCAATCTCAAAAGTTTCCCCTATTTTTACATTTTTAGGCGCCTTCAATGAAACAATTTCCGCTGACATTATGTCTGATAAATCAGTAACATTAATGTAAATGTTATCAATAGTTGCCTTTGCCACATAGTTTTCTGCTCGATTACTAAATGATTCTATGACCCCTTTATTAAAAAGGGTTCCACATAAATCGTCATATATTTTTTCATAAGGATCTTCTCCTGTAAAAAAATAATCCCTTTGAAATTTTTTGGAAGTTTCCTTGAAAGAAACTTCCATATATACCTTAGCGGTTCCCGGGCTTTTTTCATCCCGCCAGGTGCTAACACAAGATGACAAAACTTCACCAACAGCCCATTCCTGTCCTCTCGCCACAAAGTGAGTTGCTGTTTTGGTTTTCCCATCAGGGTCAACGTAGCAAACTTGTACAGGAATTGCGTCTGATTTGCCGCCAGTTTCACCCTCAATACCAGTCGAAAAATCTTTGTTTATGACGCCCAGAATATCACCGTATCCTGACGAAAACTTAAACGGTGTATTGCTAGACGAGATGATTTTATGCACCCAGGATTTTCTAAACGGCAAATTCGCATTACCGTTTTGGAACATTGAATGCCCAAAAGCATAGATATTATTGCCATCAACGTAGGTAATCGTCCCGTGAGCATCAACGTTGCAAATAGGACCGCTCACAATATTAACAGCTATAGTATCGCCAGGAGAAAATCCTTCTTTTCCATCAGCCTTCATTGTGTTAAATGGATTAAAGAACACCTCCGTATTATCTCCAAAATCAACTGGGTTAGCTTTTCTACCTTGCCCTGTAATTGAAATTGGAATCGCAAGCGGCTTAAAACGTATTTCACCAGAAGCGGCTGGTGCTTTCATGGCTTCATTCAGATTATCCTCTGCTGGCTTTTTATTAGAAAGAGCCAACATATATTCAATCGGTGTAACGCCAAATACATACGGGGGGTTTATTGTTCCGCTAAAGCCATAAGCCAGAGCGCCAATGATTCTGCCATCAATAATTACTGGACTGCCGGACATTCCGGCTACTATTCCGCCCCAAGTAGCAAACTGCGGGTCCTGAGTCTGGCAAAGAATTAAACAATTATCATCAGTGCCTTGTATTTCAAGGTACTGCGCGTTGAGGTCAACCTTTTGATCTCCCTCTATGACTGTTCTAATAATAGTCAAACAACCTCTCTCTAGTCCTTTAACTTCTGTCAGTGTCATTATTGGCAAAACACCATTTGGTGGAGCTGGAGCAAAATTCTCCTGCAACAAGCGATCATCATTATTATTGCTACAGCTAGAAAAAATTATGATAAAAAAAAGTATACTAAAAAAAAGAACATCTGTTTTCTGCATACTGAACTATCCCTGATCCTTTATTACATTTTGAGGATTTAAATCGTATCCGCAAAATGAAAACTTAGTTATTTAACCTGGTTGCTCCCAACAAATCGACGTCGGAACTTTGTGAAAAACACAATGCGATACAATTCGCTACTGAACATATTATTGCTTAAATTATGCTGATAAACCCTAAAACTGTAACATAGGTGGATGGGTAGCCTAAAACCCTCAATTATAATATCGTTATAAAGTAATTCCAACTTTAGTAGATATTGCCATTAGATTTAAGAACGTTGATGTGACATACGTGTGACAAATTCATACATTATTTGCATAATGTAGCAAAAATGTTCATTATAATCTGCATTTAGCATATAATTTGTGTTAAATTTAATAGATTATAGTCAATTGGTTGTTCAGGGTAAAGTTTGGAATGAAAATTGCATAAGCATCTTATAAGTCATTTTATATCGAAAATTAAAAATAGCTGAATTTGGAAAAGCTCGCCTTCGGGGTGAGTCGCCTTGTCGTACAGGATTAAGTCCTGTAAGTAGAAGGCATAATCAAATTACTCTATTCAGGTAGAGTTGATTTGGTTGTGCCTTTTTTGCCATCCTAAAAGGCTAGGCTACTTTTTAATGCACAGTAATATTTTGAAAATGGTATTATATCGGGAGGGGAAAGATGGCAAGAATGCCCTTTTAGTATAGCTGGAGTGTCTCAAATTGCTAAACTAAAAATAGTTGACATTATGAATGGAATGTGTTATTATCGCTATGACATAGCTTTGCTATAACAGTTAAATTACCTATTATCTTCTGTTGTCCTAGAGATCGTATTCGGATTGTTGATTTAAGAGTTTTTTTCAGTTCCGGGAATTAGGTGGAAAACATCTAACGTTCTAGGATTCTTGATAATTCAAAATAGCCAAATATAGAAAGGCTCACCTTCGGGGTGAGTCGCCTTGTCGTGCAGAACCAGGGGATCTGCAAGTAGAAGGTATAACTAAATTTCTCTTCAAGTGAACTGATTTTGGATGTGCCTTTTTTTGTGCCATAAATTCCAAACAACTTTCAAATGAATATACCAAAACTTCGTAGTGGCACGCTGATACGTGCCTTGTAATGCACAATTAATAAATGAAAATGGTATTATGCGTACTCTTAATAAGTCCAGAAGAATTTATAAAATAAGTGATCTAGCTAAGGAACTGGATAGGTGTCCACATACTATTAAAAGATGGGAAGCAAGAGGATTGATACCTAAAGCCAGAAGGGATAGTAGGGGATGGCGATATTATAACGATGATGACGTTAAAAAACTAATAAAGGTAATCAAGGAAAGCAATTATTTTATAAACGTCCCTGAACATTGAAGCGCGTAAGGATATACTTTAAACAACCCTTTAGATTTCCTCTTAGCTGATATGTATATTACCGATAGCCTTTGAGCGATCGTGATGAAGTTAATGTCTGTGGAACTGGGTTGTGTCGGGTAGAACAGATAGCCAAAGAAAGCCAGGTATAGAATAGTGGTTTTAAAGATTCAAGGCGAGGGTAGGTTCTCTGATTCTCCATCCAGGAACAGTTTTCTTTTGAAGCTGTTTTTTTTCTTGCTGTTGTATTCCCTTTGTACCCCTTTGCTGTCAAAAGCAGGAGAGTATGTTATCAGCCCCGGTGATACTATATCCATTCTGGTCTGGGGTCATAGCGAATATACTCAAACTATCCCTGTGCGCCCTGACGGCAGAATCTCTTACCCGTTCCTTGGAGAAGCCAAAGTTGATGGCCTGACTACCACCGAATTAGCCGAGAAAATCAAAACGGAACTGCTGAAGTATTTGTTAGACCCACAGGTAAGCGTTATGATAACCCAGCCCAAGAAGAACGAGGTATTTGTCCTTGGTCAGGTAAAGTTCCCTAACCAGTTCAGGTTTGATCAGGAAAAAGTAAGCCTGCTGAAAGTCCTCTCGATGGCAGGCGGAGTTATGGATGATACGGTTGATTTGCATAACGTGAAGATAATAAGTGATGACGGTACATCCAGAATCGTTGATCTGGAAAAGTTACTGGCATCTGAGCAACAACAAAATATCTTTCTTTCTCCAGGAGACGTAGTCTATATTCCGCAGAAAGAGTTCATCCGTGTGACAGGATACGTTATAACCCCTGGTGAATATAAAACTAAGAACAGCATCGGCGTCACGCAAGCAATC
>Ga0315277_10012670_pt1 | contig 10562 bp, 8 predicted proteins | sample YL17G05_15_MG_FD_203695 | JGI IMG/M metagenome (GOLD analysis project Ga0315277, IMG submission 203695) | Sediment microbial communities from Yellowstone Lake, YNP, Wyoming, USA - YL17G05_15 | ecosystem: Environmental > Aquatic > Freshwater > Lake > Sediment | place: USA: Wyoming | collected... | reverse complement strand
TTGATAATTTCCTGACGTTCTCAAGGATGGAGCGGAATAAGCGGGCCTTCGATATGTCGCCGACAAGCCCCGCTGATATTGCCCGCGCCGCCGACGACGCGGTGAAGACGAAATTCGCCCAATGCGGATGCCGACTTGCGATCGAGATTGCCGAGGGCTTGCCCGATGTCTCGGCCGACAGAGACGCTATGGTGACGGTGCTCGTCAACCTGCTCGATAACGCATGCAAATACTCCTACGACGACAAGCAGATTATGTTGAAGGCGTTCGCGGAAGAAGGTTGCGTTTGCTTCTCGGTGACCGATAACGGGATAGGAATGACCCGCAGACAGACAAAAAAGATATTTGATAGATTTTACCAGGTTGACCGCAGCCTCTCTCGGCGGGCAGAAGGCTGCGGACTCGGCCTGTCAATAGCCAAGTTCATCGTCGATGCGCACAAGGGGCAAATTGACGTCCGGAGCAGCCCCGGCCAAGGCAGCACGTTCACTGTCAAGCTGCGGATGCCCGCCTGAAAAGAGGTCGTATGGATACCGTTCTGATAATTGAAGATGATTCGGCTATGCTGCGGGGCCTGAAGGACAACTTTGAGTTCAAGGGGTATCGCGTCAAGACCGCCCGAGACGGCGAATGGGGACTCAACGCGGCGCTGGCCGAGGACCCCGACCTGGTCGTACTCGATATTATGCTACCCAAAATGAACGGTTATGAAGTATGCAGCAACCTTCGCAAAAAGAATCTTGATGTGCCGATAATTATGCTCACTGCGAAAGGCGAAGAATCGGATGTCGTATTGGGCCTGAATTTGGGCGCCGATGACTATGTCACCAAGCCGTTCAGCGTAAAGGAGCTTCTGGCTCGGGCACAGGCGACTATGCGGCGCAAAAGAAAAGATGAGCCTGCGTCGTATGAATTCGGGAATTGCCGGCTTGATGTCTCCGGCTGCGCACTCAGACGCGACGGAAAAGAAATCGAGCTTACGTCCGCGGAATTCAAATTGCTGCATCTGTTCCTTCGAAAGGCCGGATGCGCCCTGACCCGCAGTGAAATACGCGATGCCGTGTGGGGCTATTGCCACTTCGTCACTTTACGAGACGTTGACGCCATTGTCACTGCGCTGCGGAACAAGATCGAACAGGACCCGAATAATCCGACCTTCATTCACACGGTAGAAGGTGTCGGCTACAAATTTGAATCGGCCCAAGAGAATGGAAACGATCCTGATAATTGAAGATGATTCGACCATGCTGCGGGGCCTGAAGGACAACTTCGAGTTCGCAGGCTACAAGGTGCTCACGGAAGCCGACGGCGAAGACGGGCTGAACGCCGCGCTCAACGGCAAGCCCGACCTGATTATCCTCGACATTATGCTGCCCAGGATTAACGGCTATGAGATATGCCGGCTGGTCCGCAAGGAAGGCCTCGATATGCCGATAATTATGCTCACCGCCAAGGGCGAGGAATCGGACGTGATATTGGGCCTGAATCTGGGCGCCGACGACTATGTCACCAAGCCGTTCAGCGTAAAGGAGCTTCTGGCCCGCGCGGCGGCGTTCCTGCGGCGCAGAAGGCAGGCCGAGCAGGCCGTGTATGAGTTCGGGGGCTGCCGGCTCGATATACCCGCCAGAAAGCTCACGCGCGATGCCGAACAAATCGATCTCTCACCCAAGGAGTTTGCGCTGCTGGAGTTTTTTGCCAAGAGGCCGGGCCGGGCGCTTACCCGCGACGAGATATTGAACGGCGTCTGGGGCTATGACTGCTTCAGCGGCCAGCGCAGCATCGACCGATTCGTAACGACCTTGAGAGGCAAAATCGAGCCCGACCCCCGCCGGCCTACCTTCATCCACACCATCCGCGAAATCGGCTACAAATTCGAACCCCCCGAACCAAACGCCTGAGCCTCACAAATCGTACGCAGTATGGCTTGCGCCACTTGTATTCTTTGCCTGCGTTTGCTATTCTTGAGAGCCTGATGAAGAAAAGCCTTGCCATCTGTCATTCCCGCCCCCAGGGGGTAAACTCCGGCGGGAATCCAGAGAAGACAAGCATCGTTAAGCTCCTTTTGTTACAGGCTTTCAGCGTATGAGCCTGAACCGCACGGAGAGCAAATGGCGCAGGCATCGAAGATTGAGTGGACCGAATCGACCTGGAACCCGGTCACCGGCTGCACGAAAATCAGCTTGGGCTGCCGCAACTGCTACGCCGAACGTCTGGCTATGCGTCTGAAGGCGATGGGCCAGCCGAACTATCGCAATGGCTTCAAGGTCACGATTCATCCCCACGTCCTCGACGTGCCTCTGCGATGGAGGCAGCCGCGCACCATTTTTGTTAATTCGATGGGCGACCTGTTCCACAAAAACGTTCCGACCGATTTCATACTGAAGGTCTTCGATGTTATGTGCAGGGCCTCGCGTCACAGGTTCCAGGTCCTCACGAAGAGATCGGAGCGTCTGCTTGAGCTAAGCACAAAACTGCCCTGGCCGGAAAACGTCTGGATGGGCGTTTCCGTAGAAACCGCCGACTACGCTTGCCGTATGGACCACCTTCTGCGGACCGATGCCGCGATAAAATTCGTCTCTTTCGAGCCGCTCCTCGGCCCGATACCTCGAATTGACCTCGACGGCATCGATTGGGCAATCGTCGGCGGCGAGTCCGGCCCCGGCGCAAGACCGATGCAGCCTAACTGGGCAACCGACATCCGAGACCAGTGCCTCGATGCCGATGTACCATTCTTCTTCAAACAATGGGGCGGGACAAACAGAAAAAAAACCGGCAGAACACTACAAGGCAGGATTTGGGACGATATGCCGGGAGAAAGACCTTTTGTTTTGGAGACAGAAACAGCAATTGGCCAGTGTAGCTGATTTTTTCAAGAGAAAGCGAGATTGGTCCAAGTACAAGGACCTGATACTTGACTATTACCTCGAACCCTATTTGCAGAAAGTCAAGCAAATAGGAAAGCCAATCCTGGTGGTCGACTGTTTTGCCGGGCCGGGTAGGTTCGATGACGGTCAGCCCGGCAGCCCGCTCATAATCGCTCAGCATCTTTCCAAGCTATGTCGCGCAGGCCATCAAGTTGCCGGTTTCTTCGTTGAGGCAAATAAGTCGCTTTACGACAGATTGAAGCAGAACGTCTCTGGCTTGGAAATCTCTGCGGAGACTTACTTGGGAAGCTTCCGAGATTGCATAGGAGAGATCTCTCGCCTGGCACGAACGCATACCGTCTTCGTCTATCTTGATCCCTTTAGACCAACGGACTTACTCTTCAATGATTTGCAGACAGTCTACGACCAGTTGAAATCGGGGCAGAGCGTGGAGACCCTCATCAACTTTATGAGCGTAAGCTTCTTACGGGCAGTGAACAGTTTCCGAGAGAAGATAATCCTTGATGGCGAACTCAACCCAGATCACCCCCTTGTTCTTCAGTGGAACGAAATTGCAGGAGGTTCTTATTGGCAGCGAATCGCCTTTGATCCGGGACTGTCAGCGGATGAGCGTGCGGACCAACTTGCGGATGGTTACGCGTCCAAGCTCAGCCGATGGTTCAAGTGGACGCTCATATATCCTATCCGAGAGAAGCTCGAACATTCATGGCCAAAGTACCATCTGATATTTGGATCCCGGCATCCTGATGCTGTCGAACTCATGAATGGGGCTATGGTGAAAGCTCGGCGAGAACTCATAAAGAAGGATTGCATCGACGGCTATCTCTTCCCAATTGAGCCTGAAAAGGAAATGATTATCCCCGCTGAGGTCCAGCAAGCTGTGGTTGAAACGATTCGCCATATCGGCAAGACGACATGGGCTAATCTTCGTGTGCGCGCAAGCATTGCCAATCCTGCTAAGTATACTGGTTCAGAATTCGACAACGCTATCAAACGGGCAATTCGTGAAGGCAAACTCGGGAGCGATTGCGCTGGGACAAAAATCGAGCAGAAAGCACTTGTTTGGCCTTTCGATTGAGTAGGTCGGGGCGTGCCTGCCGTTTCTCTTTAGCGTTCTCATCCGCAATTTGCGTTGTCTGTGTGTGCCTCCATGCTATAATAACGGATTATTGCAGCCTAATTACAGTAGCCATCTCAACACGTGTGGGATTACATGTCGTGCGCTGGCAGAGTCCCAAAGATATGGAGGTAGTAGATATGGCTGGTTTTGAGAGTAGTATGAACAGGCGGGGGTTTTTGCGGGTTACGGCGGGGTCGGCGGTGGTGATGATTTTGCCGGGGATTTCGTTTGGCGCGAAGGAGAAGGCTGAGCGGCCGAACATTCTGTGGCTGAGCTGCGAGGATACAAGTCCTGATTTGGGCTGCTATGGCGACAAGTACGCGGTGACGCCGAACATCGATAAGCTCGCAGCCCAGGGCGTCCGCTACGAGAATTGCTTCACGCACGCCGGGGTCTGTGCGCCCTCTCGCAGCGGCGTGATTACCGGGATGTACCCGACGACCATCGGGACGCACCAGATGCGCTGCCAGGGCGTTCCGCCCGAATATGTAAAATGCTTCCCGGAATATTTAAGGGCCGCCGGCTACTATTGCACGAATAACTCCAAGACGGATTACCAGTTCGATCCGCCACCAAGCGCCTGGGATGAGTGCGGCAACAAGGCCCACTGGCGCAACCGCGCCGAAGGCCAACCCTTCTTTGCCGTCTTCAATTTCACCATCTCGCACGAAAGCCAGGTCCGCAATCACAGCAAAGAGATGCTCGACCGCATCGCCAACCTCGGCGACAGAAAGCACGACCCCGCCAAGGCCGAGCTTCCGCCGTACTATCCCGATACCCCCGTCGTCCGAAAGGACTGGGCGCAGTACTACGACGTCGTAACATTGATGGACAGCCAAGTGGGGGCCGCCCTGAAAGAGCTCGAAGACGCCGGCCTGGCCGAAGATACCATCGTCTGGTTCTGGGGCGACCACGGTAGAGGCCTGCCCCGCGGAAAAAGATGGCTCTACGACTCCGGCCTGAGAGTTCCGCTTATTATTCGAGTGCCCGAAAAATGGCGCAGGCTCGCCCTGCCCGGCGACCCTAATATCCTTAAGCCGGGATCGGCCAACGACGATTTGGTCGCCTTCATCGATTTTGCGCCCACGATGCTCTCATTAGCGGGCATAAAGATACCCGACCACATCCAGGGCCGCGCATTCTTAGGCCCGCAGAAGGCCCAGCCCCGAGACTATATCTACGCCGCGCGCGACCGTATGGACGAGACCTACGACCTGATCCGCGCGGTGCGTGACAAGCGATATAAGTACATCCGCAACTATATGTGGCATGTCACCCGCGGCCAGGACATTAGCTATATGAACGAGATGCCGACGATGCAGGAGATGCGCCGCCTGAACACAGAAGGTAAGCTAAAAGGCCCGCAGCTCCAGTACTTCGAGCCGACCAAGCCCGTCGAAGAGTTATACGATTGCAAGAACGACCCGCACGAGGTCAACAACCTCGCCGGCGAGAAGAAATACCAGGAGATTCTCGAACGGATGCGAACGGCCCACGAGCAATGGGCGATAGAGACCGGCGACATCGGCCTAATCCCGGAATCCGAATTCGACGAGATCAAACGCCCCAACGGCCAATATCAAACAGCCACCAACCCCATATTCTGGTCCGCCGACCAAACGCACATCGGCATCGTCTCTATTACGCCCGGCGCTTCGATTGTCTATCGTATAGGCCAAACCGCGTGGAAGCTCTATACCGAGCCGGTCGGCCTAAGCACCGGACAGATGCTCCGCGCAAGGGCCTGCCGAATCGGATTCAAAGATAGCGCAGAGGCGACATTCAAATCCGGCGATAAAATCGCCGCCCAGCCCCCGCAGATAGAGCAGGCCGACTCCGGCCACTGGCGCAGCAAAGTCACCCCGGAATTGCTCGAACGGCTCCGCAGCATAAAGGCCATCGACGGACAAGGCGAAAAGGCAATCCCCCAATACACAGAGGCAATAAACGATGAGTACGCCCCCGTCCGCTACTGGGCGGCGGTAGGCCTGCACACATCCTGCAAATCGCAGGAGCAGAAGAAATCCGCCGTCGAAGCGCTGCTAAAAAAGCTCGACGACCCCTCGACGGTCGTTCGAGTGGCGGCGGCCCACGCCCTTTGCGACTGGGGCCATGATGAACAGGTCCTGCCCGTCCTCGCCGATGCGCTCGAGGACAAGAACGCCAAGGCGCGCCTCTACGCCATTACCGCCCTGGACAAGATAGGCGAGAAGGCCCGCCCCATCCTGCCGCGGATAGAAGCAGCCCTGAAAGACAGCGAAGGATACGTGCAAAGAGTAGCAGGAACAACGATAAAACGCCTCTAAAACAACCGAGCCTAAGAAGGGCGGTAAACAGAAATGAATATGAAAAGGTTCATTACTTGCGTACTGATCGTCTCGACCATCTCCTTTACTTTCCCTATCATAGCCTATGGCTTATTTATGAGATTCTTTCAGTTAGTCCCGCCAACCGGTTTTGGAGCGATGGATTTGTTGCTATTGATTCCAACTACTATATTGGCAGGGTTTGTTTTTGTTCTAATATTTTTCCTGGCTGAGGGATCAAAACTTGGACAGAATGGATTGCTTTATGGGCTTTTATGGCTTCTCGGATTTAGCGTTGTTAGTGAGGTTGGATTCTGGGTTGTGCTTGAATACAGTCCAATTATGATGGCAGCGGGGATAGCCTCGGGGCTTTGTCATCTAATAAACGGCGTTATCGTTGAAAGGTTGGGCAGACCGACCGCCAAATGAATCAGTTCATATAAAGGAACTCAAAATGGGCATGCAGTTAGTGATCTGCATTTCATACGTTATCTGTTTTGGAGCAACTGCGGTTTCACAGACTGGCAAGGCAGATGAGCTTGTATCAAATCCGAACTTTCAACCTTCGGCGACAAGCGAATTACCGCAGGGCTGGACCGCCTGGAAGCCTGTCTGGGAGCCGGCCGCGTGCAGCATCAAATGCACTAAGGAGGGCCTGCTGATACAAGGCAAAGACCCTTACGCCGTCGGCGGCGTCACACAGGAGATAAAGAACATCAAGCCCGGCCAGGCATACGCAATCGAAGCAGCCTGCGAGTTCCGCAATATCCCGACCCCGTATCAATCGGTCCTGGTGCGCGTCTCCTGGCTGCGCGCGGGCAACGCCTTGCACCCGGCCGGGATGCTCGTCAAAGGCCCGGCCGTCGAAGGCAATACAGGAGAGTTCGCCGATGTCCTCATCGCTCTGGATGAGGCCGACGCCGCCCGTATCTCGCTCGAAGTAAAATGGCCGCGAGGCGGCTCGGTGGTCTGGAAGAGCGTCAGTATGCAGCCCGCGGCCAAACCGGATGTCCGGAAGGTCAAGGTCGGGACAATCTATCTCCGCCCGCGCAACAGCACGCCTGAGAAGAATATGGCCCTCTGGTGCGAGCAGATCGACGCCGCGGGCAAGCTCGGCCTCGATATCGTCTGCCTCGGCGAGACGATCAAAGCAATCGGCACGGGCTGCACCCTTACGCAGTGCGCCGAGCCGATTCCAGGCCCCGCCACCGAGCAGTTGGGCCTCGCCGCCAAGAAGAACAACCTTTACGTGGTTGCCACCATCAACGAGAAGGTCGGCGACGTTGTTTACAATACCGGCGTGCTAATCGACCGCAAGGGCAACCTCGCCGGCAAATACCGCAAGGTCCATCTGCCCCGCGAGGAGTGGAAGCAGGGCGTTCGGCCCGGCGACCAATACCCCGTCTTTGAGACCGACTTCGGCAAGGTCGCCATCCAAATCTGCTACGACTGGTTCTTCCCCGAACCGGAATCAATCTTCGCGCTAAAAGGCGCAGAGATAATCTTCGCCCCCACCTGGGGCAACACCCTGCCCGACGCCGACGGCTGCGTCAACGGCGAAACCATATTCCGAGTCCGGGCACGCGACAACGGGGTCTATATGGTCCCGTGCGTCTATGACGGCAACAGCATGATAATAGACCCGATGGGGAGAATCCTCGCATCAAACAGAGGCGAAACAGGCGTCTTCTGGGCCGAAATCGACCTCAACAAAAGAGAGCCGCTCGACTGGGTCGGCTACTGGCGAGCCATCGGTCCCCGCCACCGAATGCAGCATACCTACGAACCCTTGCTGGAGCAGCAGAGAGAATCCAACTACTGATTTAAGTGAGTCCGACGCGAGAATGTCTTTGCGCCAGGTTCAAGTGGAAAAACTCTCTTTGATTTTGTGAGAGGTTCCCGGCTGTAAACTAATCGATGCGCATCCGCCTCGAATGTACCCTGCGTCCGGCTGCAAAAGCAGTCCGGGCTTGACCGTCGCCGCGTGGTATTTTTGTACGAATTTACAGAATTTGCTGGACGGAACACCGCTCTTGTGATATAATAGTAGCCGACGATGGGCAAGTTCGACTGTTTATCATAATTTGAGTCGTCATAATATTTGGTCTTCATTTCATATCCCGAACCTGCCTGCCGAAGGAATGGTTCTCTTCCAACCTGAGATTTCTACGCGTAGCTGGAAAATTGTGCGCAGAAAGGTCTGCCCCGGCCCGAAACGAAGCATCCACCAGACAGACCCCAAAAGCGCGTCATAATATCTATCGGTGCTTTTTTGGAGACGGAAAAATGGAATGGAAAAGAACAATGTTGTTCGCAATTGTGATGGTTTCGGCATTGGGCGTAGGTGAGACCTTGGCCGAAATAGTGGAGATTAGCCTCGTTGCAGAAGTAAGACTTGTAAACGATTCGTCGGACCTGCTCGAAGGACGGATCCAGGTTGGTGATTTGATCACGGGCAGCTACGTCTATGATTCAGCCACACCGGATTCAAGTCCCTCAAGCACTGTGGGCGATTATTGGTACTATGATCAACCTTACGGGATATTCCTGTCTGCGGGAGGCTTTGATTTTCGCACGGATCCGGACAATGTCATGTTTCTCCTGGTGATAGCCAATGATCACGGAGGCTTGCATAGAGACAACTACAGTCTAACAAGTTACAACAACCTGCCGCTCTATGAAGGTGTTTTTATCACCGAAATCCACTGGCAGCTCGGCGATGATTCCGGCAATGCCCTTTCAACCGACGCTCTGCCCCTGATACCGCCCGTCTTGTCGGACTGGGAATCTGTGTATGGACTTAACATAGACGGAGCCAGAACTCGTTCAGAGAGTTTCGTGGTAAGGGCCGATGTAGTATCGGTTGAGGTTGTTCCCGAGCCAGTGACAGTTCTGCTTCTCACGCTCGGCGGTGCGGCCGTTATGGTAGAGCGTCGAGCGAGTCGTGTGACTTAACGGCCGAACGGCAGACCTTGTCCTGCAGAACAAGGAGAATCCTGTGCGATAGATGTGGCTGAAGGTTTTCAGATTTGTATGACCTTCGGGGTGGTTTTGCAAGGCAGATAGGCTTGTGTATCGCGCCTATGTGTTCTCCGCTCCTTTCTTTTCTTTGAGGTATTTATTAATTGCGGCGGCGGCGATTCTGCCCTGGCCCATTGCGAGGATCACCGTTGCCGCTCCGAGGACTATGTCTCCGCCGGCATAGACGCCTTCCATCGACGTCTTGCAGTTCTCATCCACGACGATATTGCCCCACTTGTTGAATTCGAGGCCGGGCGTAGTCTGGCGGATTAGCGGGTTTGCTACGTTGCCGATTGCGATAATTACCGTATCCACGTCGAGCGTGAATTCCGAGCCTTCTATGGGGATGGGCCTTCTTCGGCCTGAATCGTCCGGCTCGCCGAGCTCGTATTTTAGACATTCAATTGCCGTAACCCGGCTATCCCGGTCGCCTATTACGCGTATTGGGCTCTGCAGGACGTGAAACTCGATGCCCTCCTGTTTTGCGTGGTGGACCTCCTCGATCCTTGCGGGCATCTCCGCTTCGCTCCTTCGATAGACTAAATAGACCTTCTCCGCCCCGAGCCTGACTGCCGTTCGGGCCGAATCCATCGCAACGTTGCCGCCGCCCACTACGGCCACCCTTTTTGAGGCGACGATTGGCGTATCGGCGCCTCTGCCGAAGTCATAAGCCTTCATAAGATTGGCGCGGGTGAGGTACTCGTTGGCGCTGAAAACTCCGACGAGCGACTCGCCCTCGATGCCCATAAAGCGGGGCAAGCCGGCGCCGACGCCGATATACACGGCGTCGAACCCGTCGTCCTTCATCAACTGCTCGATTGTCCTTATCCTGCCGACGACGAAATTGCAGACGATTTCGACCCCCATTTTCGTAAGCGTGTCGATCTCTTCCTGGACGATGGCCTTGGGCAGCCTGAACTCCGGGATGCCATAGACCATAACCCCGCCGGGCTTGTGGAACGCCTCGAAGACGGTAACATCATGCCCCGCCCTCCTGGTATCGGCGGCGGCGACGATGCCGCCCGGCCCTGAGCCGATTATGGCCACCTTCATCCCCGTTGCCGGCGCAACGGCGGGTACAGCATCGGAGTTTCTTCCGAGGTCCGCGACGTATCTTTCCAGCCGGCCTATCGAGACGGCCTTGGTCGAGTCCTTGAACTTCACGCCGACGGTGCACGTCTGCTGGCATTGGACTTCCTGCGGGCATACCCGCCCGCACACGGCCGGCAG
>Ga0315277_10012668_pt1 | contig 10563 bp, 16 predicted proteins | sample YL17G05_15_MG_FD_203695 | JGI IMG/M metagenome (GOLD analysis project Ga0315277, IMG submission 203695) | Sediment microbial communities from Yellowstone Lake, YNP, Wyoming, USA - YL17G05_15 | ecosystem: Environmental > Aquatic > Freshwater > Lake > Sediment | place: USA: Wyoming | collected... | reverse complement strand
GAAAAGAGAGAGACAGATTTTTGAAAGATTTCAACTTTAAAAATGCTTCTATGAGCAATTTTTCTAGAAAAAATTGGGATGTTAAGTTTCAGGGTTTACTTAACATGTTTGGGCAAGTTTTATAATTCCTAAGGGGCTAAGTGTATTAATGGCACAGATTGTTTCTATACCAAAAAGGGTGGATGAACTGTTAGCAGAAGAAACCGGTTGGCATATTGGTGATGGGAGTATGAATTTCTACTTAAATCGTGGAAAATTAAGAGGAATTTATCAATTGAGGGGGCATATTTTAGATGATAGACATCATTATTTGAATAGAATAAAACCTGTTTTTGAATCTCTTTATGGAATTAAAATAAGTTTGAGAGAGATGCCTTCAACGAGGGTTTTTGGTTTTCAGGTATGGAACGATGAATTAGTAAAGTTTAAACAAGGTTTGGGCTTACCCCTTGGAAAGAAATCTGAGATTGTAATTCCTAAAATATTTCTGAAGGAAGAGGCATTAAAAGTGGGCATTATTCGGAGTATTTTTGATACTGACGGATGCGTATACTTGGAAAAAAAGAACCATAAGTTATACCCAAGATTACAAGTAACTACAATATCCGAAAAGCTAGCTGTTCAATTACTAGACCTTCTAAACAATTTAGGAATAAGGACAACAATGAGTAAGGATTCTTACCGCGATCAAGGAAATAGAATGCTGGCATATGTAATTTGTACAAGGGGAATTGAAATGTTTGATAAGTTTATGAAGATAGTCCAACCTGCAAATCTTAAGCACATCCAAAAATATGAAAAGGGCATAAAAACCTTTAAATAAGGTTTTTATCTGCATTATATTGAATGAGGCTGTAGCTCAGCCCGGTTAGAGCACCGCATCCTGTCCTGAGAACATTTAGGCGGGAGGTGAGTCTGATAAGGCGGGGGTCCACAGTTCAAATCTGTGCAGCCTCATTTAAACTCAAAACATTTAATAATCATTGATTCTTAGGAGTAAAATGGAAAAAAAGAAGATGGTGAAAGCAAAAATGGGGGTTATAGAAGAAGGCTCAAATTCAAGGAGCAGAGTTATGTTTATAGTGATAGCTCTATTAGTAACTGCAGTCATACTTTCTTTTTTGAATTTGATTGTGATGATTTCTAATGGAAACAATAACGGAGATAAAGAAGGGTCTTATCAGGATTTTGAGCTTAGCGATTTTGATGGCACAGACAAACAAGAGATTAACGGATTTTTCTCTTTAAATGATTCTGTAATGGTCAAGATGAATCTTCCTGCTGTAGATGCAGAGGGAAATGGAGTTAGTACAGTCTTGACAGTAGAAGCTACTCCTGGTTCTGGCAGGACACTGACTGATATAGACAATCTTTTATTCTGGGCAGATACCCAGCATAGCATAAGAATAGCCAGAAGAGTAGCTGAAAATATAACCGGCAAAAAGATGGAGGATTATGATATTGTATATTCTATTACTGCGCCCAATGCCAGTTTAATTGGCGGGCCTTCAGCAGGAGCAGCACTTGCAGTAGCTACTATAGCTGCTCTGGAAGGAAAGCAATTGAATAATGGAGTGATGATTACAGGCGGGATAAATCATGACGGGACAATAAGCCCTGTTTCAGCTATACTTGAAAAAGCCCAGGCGGCAAAGCAAGCAGGCGCCACCTTGTTTCTTGTTCCTTTATTGCAGAGCAGGGATGTTATTTACGAGGAGAGCGAGCATTGCGAAGTATTTGGAAGCTCAGAAGTTTGCACAACAGAAACTAGACCGAGAAAAGTGGATGTAGAGGAAGAAGCTGGAATAAAAGTAGTAGAAGTAGAAACTGTAGAAGATGCTATGGGATATTTTTTTAGTGAGAATTCCATAGAATATTAAAATGAGTCCTAAAGAATAATCATTCTTCACCTAATTCTAATGTAAGTTTTCCTTCGTCAAACTTATATTTCAATAAAGGAAGACTTACTGGAAGAAACTTGAAATAAGCTTTATCTTCTGCAAACGCTTTTACTTCGATGCTGTTTTCAAGCTGATTGACTATAATGTCTTTGATATCTTTAACTTCTGGTAGGTCTATCTCATAAACCACCTTGCCTGATAACCTCCTTACTTTGCTTATTGCTTCCTCTCTTGGGAGCTTTGCGAGCTTTTTTGCTTTTTCTTCATCTACTTTTTGCATTTCCTGTTTTTTTATACCTGTTTTTCTTGGGTCGTGTTTAATCTGGGTTTCTATTTCCCTAAATTCAGGCATATTTCCGAAAGATTTAACTCGTATTACTGGTTTTCCTGCCCCACTTGAGATATTAATGCTTATTCCCCCCTGTTTTATGCTCTGATCTTTATTTTGGGGCATTCTTTCTGTAATTCTTCTTTCTTTTCCTATTTCTTGGTCTAGTTCTCGAAATTGCTTGTCCATTTCTTTCATCAGTTTTTTAAAAAGAGTGTTGAAACCGAGAGGGAGCCTAAGCTCGTTTGGAAAACTATCCATGTCGCTTTTTCCTAAAAATCCGTAATCTCTTTGTTCTTTTTGCCTGTCTCCTGTGAAAGAACCACAATGAGGGCAATACTCAAAATCCTTATGGATTTTCTTTCCACATCGCTTGCAAGTTTTTTTATTAAACATAGTGATTTAAGAGATGGGGAGGTTTAAAAAGTTTGTGGATTCTTGTTACTCTTTTTAGATAAAATGTTTAACGAAACCTTTTTAATTCTCGTTTTCATTGTAATTGCATAAAAGAGAGTAAAAAATGAAGCCTGAAGAGATAGCTAAGAAATATGGTATTGATTTGAAGAAACTTGAACAAGAACAGATTAGGCTGGCAAAGCAGCTCCAAACTAAAGATTCTATCGATTTTAGCTCGGTTGAGAGGATAGGAGCTATTGATAATGCTTTTTTTGAAAATAAGATTATCTCTGCTTGTATAGTTTTAACTCAGGATATGGAAATTTTGGACCAGGAATATTTTTCAGATAAGATGAAATTCCCTTATATCTCTGGTTTTAGGGCTTATAGAGAGCTCCCTTCAATGATTGAGGCATTTAACAAGCTAGCTGAAAAACCAGATGTAATTTTTATCCAGGGCCATGGAATAGCACATCCTAGATTGGGCATTGCAAGCCATTTTTCGATTTCTACTAACATTCCTTCAATCGGAGTGGCAAATTCTTTGATTAGTGGAGAAGTAAAGGGAGAAGATATACTTTTGGATGGCAAGAAAGTTGGAAGAGTCCTTTTGAGCAAGCCAGGAAGTAAGCCAATGTACATTAGCCCTGGAAATTTAATTTCAGTTGATACAGCTTATGAACTAGCCAAAAAATTTATTAGACTTCCGCATAAACTGCCCGAGCCGCTTCATCTAGCCCATAAATATTCAAGAGAGGTTAGGAAAGAAGCTTTTGGGAGTGTAAAGAAAGATGAATAAGTATTTTTATATTCTTCTTATTCTAGTTTTCGCTGTCATAATTGGATTTGTGGCTGGAGCATTTTTAAATAAGGGCATAACTAGTTGCACTGAGATGGGGTGCTTGTGTGAAAAGGAGGGGGAGATTCCGTGCAATAGCTGTAGCAATGAGGATCTTATATTTGCCTTGGGCGTTGTGAATGTAGCAAAAGTTTGCAGCGCGAAGGAGATTTTAATATGCAGAAACAACGAGTTTGTCAGTAGAAGATACGATGTAACTGGGGAATGCAGCACCCAGGTTCATTGGTTTGATTTTGTATTAAATTATATGGAATGAAATCAAAAAATCCCTGAGTTTGTTTTGGGATTTTAGGATGCTCAAAAACGGAACCGAGCATTCTAACACGAGCACTTAAGTGCGAGGTTTCCGTTTTCGACATTATGAAATCGCTAGTTGTATTTGACTCAAACTTTGGAAATACTAAGATAATTGCAGAAGCAATTTCAAGAGAGCTTGGAAATGTTGCTATGGCGACAGCTGTTTCTAATTTTGATGCAAATGAGCTTAAAGGAGTTGGATTGATTGTAGCGGGGAGCCCTATAATTGGGTGGAAGCCTTCTGAAAAAATGCAGCATTTTCTAGGGAGCTTGAAAAAAGGGCAGTTAACAGGGATTAAGGCAGCAACTTTTGATACGCGAGTCAAGCTTTTCATCCATGGAGATGCTGCAAAGAAGATATCTCAAGGACTTAAAGATGCTGGAGCTGAAATTATAATTGAGCCAGAAGCATTTTATGTCAAAGGAAAAGAAGGCCCGTTACTTAGAGGAGAGATAGAAAAAGCAAGGATTTGGGCAGAGAAAATAAAAAGGGAAATGGGATAAGGATTAGGTTGTACGCCCCCACGATTACTTAACATCAAAAACCGCTGGTTTTTGAGTGCTATCAAGAATTAGTAAATTCTTGAAGTCCTTAGGATCAACTCCCCAACTTTTTCCTCGCTATATGAAAAATTATTAAAATGGCAATTCTTTCCATTTGTATTGTTTGGTAAAAATAAAACTCTGCCAATCTTTTATAATCTTTGAAAATTTTGATTTGATTGTATGTGAAATTAAATCTAAGTCTTGTGTGTCTTTAGCCCAAAAAGCTATTTTTAAATCAAAACTCCCCGTTATTTTCTCAACTGAAACTATGCTTTCATTCTTCATTAAGAATGATAGAAATTCATCCCATTCTTCTTTTGTGTAGTTCCAAGTTGAAATCATGATTACAGCATAAAGGTTATACCCCAATTTGTTTTTATTAATTCGGACTATGAATTTTTCTATAACCCCTAACCTAATTAGCTTGTTAAGTCTGTATCTTACTGTCTCATGAGATAATTTTACTTTTTTTCCTAAACTCAATAAGGAGATTCTACCATCCTCTTCCAAAATCTTTATTATTTCTATATCTTTCTTGTCAATTTGGACTTTTTCAGTAATTTCTGCCATTTTTGCTTATCTTTTTACTATATTTAAGATATTAATTTATAATATCTACGTTATTTAATATAATAAATAAAACTATTTAAATATTTGCAAATGATACAAGCAATCGAAGTATATGACTTGGTATTAAGCCAATGGAGCGGAGATGAATATGAATCTCCAAGAGAAGGAGTTATTCAGACTTTTACAAGAAGATATTGCGCAGAAGAAGAGTTAGATTTTTTGAAAAGAAAAGAACCAAAAGAGTCAAAAGAGTCAGAATCATTAAGAAAAATTTATTCTATAAGATCTAGGTTAGTCAGACCAGAGGAAGCGAAGGTTAGTAAAAGACCAGATAATTTTAAACATATAGAAGATGTAACCCCCATTGACGATGAATGTGGTCAAATAAGAGAAACTTACTCTTCAGAAAAATTAAGCGTAGCTTATGTAAACTTATCTGGAAAAGCAAAGAGACATCAGCATAAACTAATGGAAGAAGTTTATTTTGTTACAAGAGGAGAAGGATTTTTAACAATTGGAGAAGAAAGGTATAAGATTGAAAGGGGAGATTGTGTTGGAATACCAAAAGGGCAACAACATTTTTTAGAAGTAGAAAAAGGAAATTTAGAGGTATTAGTAATTACTCATCCAAAGTTTTCTAGAGAAGATGTTATTCTTGAAGGTTAATAATTCTAGAGTTTAACTTCCTGCCAGAGCAGTAAACTTTTTGGTTCAAAGAAGTGGTGGGGCGTTGAGCTATAAACCTCTTTAGTTATTCGGTTTATGTAGCTAACTTAATCCTAAGGATAAACGCCCCCACGATTAGTTAACATCAAGAACTTTCAGTTCTTGAGTGCTATCAAGAATTAGTAAATTCTTGAAGTCCTAAGGATTAACTTAACGACATTTTCCTATTTAATATTAAATCTTTCTTTTAGTTTAAGGATTTTCTTTTTAGAAGTTTCTTCTAAGTCAATGTCATAATTAGTAGCTAATTGAGATAACAGCATAACACAATCTGCTATTTCTTCTGCCAAATTTTCTTTGTCTAATTTATCTCTTCCAATCTTTTCATTAAAAAGTTGTCTTGAAACTTCTCCAACCTCTTCAATTAAATGATAGAAAGTTGTTTCTATATTCTTGTGTGTTTTATCGGGATGTTTTGAATCAATGTCTTCTAAAAGTTTTTTAATTGTCTTTTGATACTCTTTAATTTCCATAGAAAACAAAATAATCTATTGTTCTTAAAATTATCTCTTATTGTTTGTTTAACGTCCCATTCAAACACCTAACCATCTAGTTCAACTTCCTGCTGGTTCTTTGAACCGTGTGGGCTCTCAAGTTATTAGGTTTATGTTAGTCATCTTAATCCCAAGAATTAATGCCCCAAAAACCATTTCCAATCAAAAGTGCAGGTTAAATCACACCTGCCCCATTCAAGATTTGCCAGATTCCTACTACTATAAGGTAAATTCCTACAATTAGTCTAAGTGCTTTAGGAAAAGCCAATACAATTACCCCTAAGAGCAAAGTAAGAACTCCAAGTACAAGCAGGCTTGGTAAAATTAATGCTGCCATTTTTCCTTTAGTTCCTCCTTACATTTTCTATTAAACTTTAAGGTTAATCTAGATTAAAAAGTTTTAGGTGATTGAGTTTATAGGATTAACTCTCTTATTTTGCAAACTCTTCTATCGCGTTTATAACTCCATCAACTAAGTCTTTGGTTATAAATAAAGATGATTTATGATAGAGTTCGTTTATTTTTTCAATAGCTGTTTTTTTATCTATTATTTTTTCTCTAAATGCCCTTAATATAATTCCAACTGTACCATGAGCTTCAATATTATATTTTATAGCAACGCTTCTTGCATCTAAATCATCTGTTAAAAAATAATCTGCTTTTTCTTGCATTGTCAGGACAATTGCAAATGCTTCGCCTAAATCAAGGTTTTCTTGATTAGAAAGTATCTTAATTCTGTCTTTAAATTCAGGCAATATTTTTAAGACCTTTATTTTTCTTGGAACAATTGTTTTGCTAATCTCCAGTTCTCTTTTGACTTCTTCTGGAATTGATGTTTCAGAAAAAACATTAAAAGCTTCGAGCAGATTAATTTCAGTTAGATGAATTATTGGTCCTGTGTTGGAAACTGCCTTACTTGCCATAAAGCCCCCATTGAATATCGCTTTTTATCGCAGATTCCAATTGAGCAACTTTTTGTTTTTTAATTAAATCGCGGACAGCGTCTCGGATAAGTTCGGACTTATTTGCATACCATCCTTCCTTGATGAGGCCTTCCATTTCATCAACTATCCGTTTAGTTAATTTTGCAGGAACACATTCCATATCCGATTGGTTTTTCATAGAAGTATTACCGGGGTAATACTATTTAAATGTTTTGGTTCTGAGGAGAAAAATGATATAAACGCCCCCACGAGTTCTGTGTAATACTTTTTGTTACACAAATTATTACACTTTTTGATACAAGAAATATGATAAAATATGTAACACCATTTTTCAGGAAGCATTTAACCACTCAATTTATGAACTCTTCATAAAAATTCTTCTGGTGTCAATAAATAAGTTAGTGGAACAGATAAATTTCCCTCGCCTCTTTTAACTACTACATAAACTCCAATAATTTCTGCTTTGGTAGGTTCAAGAATTTTAATTAATTTTCTCAAACTTCCACCAGTTGTAAAAACATCATCTACAAGAACAACTTTATCTTGTTCATTTGGCACATATCCATCAATCCACCCACCTCTTCCATGTTTTTTTGGTTCATCACGCACAAGAGTCAGGTTCAAATTATGTCTTGAAGAAATTACAGTAGCAGGGGATAACCCTCCATATCCTGCAGTTGCAATACAAGTAGCTCTTTTATCCATTCTTTCCCATAATCTCTCTGCAATCATATTTAGTGCCTTGGGATGTCCATATGCCTTTTTAACATCCATATAAAAATCAGAAGTTGCTCCACTGGCTAAGGTTATAGGTTCTCTGAGCATTATTTCAAGAGGCTTCAATACTTGAACTAAATCATTCTCCATAACAAAACTTATTTTATTAGCATTATAAACTTAACTCAATTTTAGGAAAACGCGGGGAGCGTTTAACCAATAAACTTTAGAAAAAAGCCCTCAAAATTGTTAAAAAAACACGAAATGGATTTCCGTCGATAAAATTGAAAAACCATGTGAGATTATGAACCTAAGGTAACATGCCCCCACGAATCCTTTGACTTTTAGTCATCTTTTGCAAACTGTTCTACAAAATATATTGGGTTTAATGGCTCGCCCAAGGCTCTCTTAATCATTTCATCCCAGCGATATCTTGCCCCGGGCTGGAAAATGTTTTCAATTAGATATTTTCCGACTTCTTTTTTCCCTGAATAATCTGAATCAGGGTTTTTTGTTATGTTTTTTGTTATGTGATTATGTAACTGGGAGGCTAATAGTTCTCCTAAAAGGTAGTTGTGATAATAGACAGGAGCCGAAACAATATGGTATTTGGAAGCCCAGTCAGGCTCGTCTCTTGAAAAGTCTATTAGTTGATATTTCTTAACGAGCTGCCACCATAATTTTTTTAAGTCTTGCTCTGGATTTTTATATAACTCTTGCTCAAATCTAAACATTACCTGAACCCATCGCGATAAAACCAGCATCCGCAGTCTTAGGATTTTTTTAACTGTTTCTTTTATTTTTTCCTTGTCTTTTTCTTCTATCTTGCAGTAATTTCCTACAAATTCTGCGTTTCTTGCTTTTCTTCCAAAAAGCATGGCTATTGCTTCTGTTGTAAATGTGTGGGCGGCGTCTCTTAAAATAAATGGGAGTGAGGGATTGTGATTTTCACTGTATATTCCATGCCCTAATTCGTGAAGAAGAGTTTCCATCCATCTTTCTGTATTTTTTAAATTTTGTAATGTTCTTACATCTCCATATCTGTCAATATCAATGCAATAGGCATGCTGGTTTTTCCCAGGCTTTTCATATAAATCACTTCTGCTTAATATTCCTTTTACTTCTAACCCGATGCTTTTGTAATATTTTTTTGCTTTTTCAACAATGTTTTCCTTGTAATAATTATCTAGGCTGATTTCGTATATGTCGGGACCTTCTTGGAAAAATGGGTCGCCGTAATTCCATGGGCCGAGCTCTTCTTTCTTGATATTATATTTTTTGGAAATAACAAGGTCCATTTCTTTCTTTAGATTCTTAAAAGGCTTTTCTGTTAATCTATCAAGCTCATCCATTATTTTTTCTATCTCCTCTTCTTTCTGCTCTCCAACTTCAAGAGAAAACTCGTAATAATCTCTGAATCCTAAGGATTTTGCAAGCTTGTTTCTTAATCTAACAATTTCTAAAACTTCTTTTTCAACAATCTTTCCTTGAATCTTAATTGCTTCCCAGGCTTCTTTTACTTTTTTATTATCTTTGTCTTTTTTTATAATGTCTTTTATTTCATTTTCTGTATACTCTTTGTCATTTATTTTTGCTCTGAAAGTGTTGAATTTTTGTTCTGTTGCAGCGACTTTTTTAGTTATTTCTTCCATTAATTTGTAGTCTCCTTGGTAAGAAAGATAAGCATAATACAAGAGCTTTAGCTGCCTTGCTGTAATTTCATCATCGATTGTTTCTTCTTTCATTTCTTTAATTTTTTCAAAATCTTCTTTATTATTGAAAAATTTCTTTAGAACAAGCTCGTTTTCTGCATATTTATCATAATCTTCTTTTTTTCCTGAAATAGAAGCGTTCCAGTAAGATATGTTAAGATTCTTATATAAAACAGAAATCTGTTTTTCCTTTTCTTTTAAAAACTCTTTTATTTGCTTTAGTTCCATGAAAACTATTATAAAAGAAGATATTTAAGTCTTATTGTAGTTAAAAGGTTCTTACAAATGCTTCAAGTTCAGATAGGGCTTGTTCTCTTGTATAAAATATAATTTCTTTTATTATATGCGGATCCTGGCTGTTGGGAATTAAAAAAGAATCTTCTGAAGTAGGGGTTACAATCATCGGCCCCCTTCCAACGCGCCTTCTTTGTTGCATCATTCTTCTGATTGCGTCTCTTGGTCTTGGCTGCCACTAGATTTTAGGGTCGGTTCTTTTTAAATACTCTGCTTTTTCTTCTTCATAGACAAAAACCTGGGATTTTTCACGAAGTTTTGCCTCACCTAGCATTTTTCCCATATCCATTGTAGATTCTCCTGGAATTTTTCTTGGATCTCCCCCCTGATAGCCGATATAAGCAACTACTAGCCCGGCTCTTCTTATTTTTCCAAGAGAAAGATCCATTATTTCTTTGTACCTTTTATCCAGCCTATCTAATTCTCTAAGGTCAAGAAATTCTATGGGAAGAAAAGTACTTTTGCCTGCTCTTTCGCATGCTTCTTTTATCTGCCTGTAGAATTTTCTTACATCTTCAGGGGCATTTAACAAATCGCTGATAACAACAACTTCATGCTGTTTTGCAAGCTCTTGCCTGTATTTTTCTGAATGAGGATGAGAATAACCAAGTCCCATACTACTTTATAAGAAAACATACTTTTAAGGATTATTATTCTGTTAAGTCAAGTTCATAACTTAACAAATAGCCTGCTCGGATAATCCTTTACCCCTCTGTGATACCGCTTCTCATTAAACCAACGCCTCCATTTTTCAATGCAAGTTGTATTAAACCACTTGC
>Ga0315277_10012667_pt1 | contig 10564 bp, 6 predicted proteins | sample YL17G05_15_MG_FD_203695 | JGI IMG/M metagenome (GOLD analysis project Ga0315277, IMG submission 203695) | Sediment microbial communities from Yellowstone Lake, YNP, Wyoming, USA - YL17G05_15 | ecosystem: Environmental > Aquatic > Freshwater > Lake > Sediment | place: USA: Wyoming | collected... | reverse complement strand
CTCCGCCACTGAAACACAATGAGGTCGAAAGGACATTGTTCACCACGGGTTGGCAAGCAACCCGTGGCACGTGAAGGACCCGCTGAGACTGACGCCCTAGCGCCGTTGCCGATAATTGCTTTTATTCCCGCCCGCAACCCGGCACAATGGGGGCGGTTCAACTCTCAGGGCGGCATACTCTGCGGAGGAATGACCGTGATGCCCAGCAGGCTCGCTGCCGCAACTCTCTTGCTTGCGATGGCCGTGGCGACCGGCGTGGGGGGCGGCGTGGCCCGGGCCGACGGCCCGCCCGCGCTCGATAACGTCAGCCGCATCGTCTTCCTCGGCGACAGCATCACCTACGGCGGCCAGTACGTCGATTACGTTGACGCGTACCTTGTCACGCGCTACCCCGAGCGCAAGATCGAGGTCCTCGACCTGGGCCTGCCGAGCGAAACGACCTCGGGCCTCTCCGAACCCGGCCACGCGGGCGGCAAGTTTCCCCGGCCGTGCCTGCACGAGCGGCTGGCGCGGCTGCTGCCGAAGGCCAGGGCCGACCTCGTCGTCGCCTGCTACGGCATGAACGACGGCATCTACTACCCCCTCGGCGAGGAGCGCTCCAGGGCGTACCAGGACGGCATCCGCCGCATGGTCGATGCCGTGACGGCCGCCAAGGCGCGGCTGCTCATCCTCACGCCGCCCACGTTCGACCCCATGCCGATCAAGGCGCGGACGCTCCCGGCCGGTCTCGATGAGTACCCCAAGCCGTACGAGGGCTACGATGATGTGCTCGCCGAGTACAGCGAGTGGCTCCTCGCGCAGCGGGCAAAGGGCTGGGCGGTGGGCGACATCCACGGCCCGATGGCCCGCCACCTCGCCCAGCGCCGCAAGGCGGCGCCGGATTTCCGCTTCGCGGGCGACGGCGTCCACGCCAACGCCACAGGCCACCTGCTGATGGCCGAGGCCGTGCTGGACGCATGGAACGCGCCCGCCGATGTCGACTCGGCCGTTATCGACGCCGCGCCCGCGAAAGTTGTGGAGGGGAAGGTCGCCGGCCTGGCGTCCGATGCGGGCGGGCTGCGCTTTTCGTGGCTCACGCGCCGGCCGATGCCCGCGGACCTGGCGTGGGACGGCGAGTCCCTGAAACTCGAGCGCTTCGCCGACCGCTTCAACCGCCACCGGCTGACCGTCAAGGGCGCCCCGGACGCGCAGTACCAACTCTGCGAGGGCGAGAAGGTCCTTGGCACGGTCACCCGCGAAGAACTGGCCGCGGGCGTCGACCTGCTGCGCTTCGCGGACCTCTCGACCAACCGCGGCGGGCCGGAACTCCTGAAACTCATCCGCAAGCGCGGCCGGGTCCTGTGCGATGCGTACCTGACGGACATCGGCCACCAGCGGCCCGGCATGGCCAAGGGCCTGCCGCTGGAGGAGGCCACACGGCAGGCCGCCGAACTCGACGCCCAGATCCGTGGGATGGCCGCGCCTGTGACGCTGACGCTCCGCCTCTTGCCGGCGGTGGGCGGCGCCGTGAAGTAGTGATAGCCCCCAAAGGAGGTGCGTTCGTGAGAAACCTCATCGGCCTCGTTATCGCGTTGGAGGTTGCATGCGTGTGCCTTACCGGCTGCGGCCCCACGGTCCGCGGGCCGGCCGTGGTCGTCGAGGGCGACGGGCCGCGCGAACTCGTCATCGGCGGCAAGACCGTCGATCCGGCCACGCACGCCGTCGTCCTGCCGGAACTTCAGACGCCGCAGGAACTGGCTGCCGCCATGGGCCTCGTCGAGGCCGTCCAGAAGATGACCGGCAAGCGCCTCGCCATCGTCGGCGAGGGCGAGTCGCAGAAGACGCCCATCGTCGTGGGCAAGTGCGTCCAGACGATCCGTGACCTGGGCGTCGACGTCGACTTCGGCAAGATCGGCCTTGAGGGCGTCGCCATCGAGACGAAAGGGCCGGCGCTCGTGCTGGCGGGCGGCAAGCGCGGCGTCTTCTACGCGGTCTACACGTTCCTTGAAGAGTACTGCGGCTGCCGCTGGTTCACCCCCGCCAAGACCATCGCCCCGAAGGGCGGCGCCTATCACAACAAGGAGTTCGACGTGCAGGCGGGCACCGGGGCGGAATGTACGGTCATCCCGACGCGCGGCACGGTGCGCATCGGCAACCTCTCGGTCCGCTACGTGCCGCCGCTGGAACTGCGGTCGACCGATTACCCGTGCTCGCGCGACGCCGACTGGGCCGTCCGCAACAAGATCAACGGCACGCAGACCCGCCTGGACGAGCCGCGCGGCGGCAAGATTGCGTACTCGCACTTCGTCCACACCTTTAGCAGCATCCTCGACCCGGCCAAGGAGTTCGCGGCCCATCCCGAGTACTTCTCCGAGGTGAAGGGCAAACGCATCAGCGATCGCACGCAACTGTGCCTGACGAACCCGGAGGTGCTCGCGATTGCGAAGGCCACGGTCCGCCGGTGGATCAAGGAGGCGCCGGAGGCCACGATCTTTTCGGTCTCGCAGAACGACTGGGCCAACTTCTGCACGTGCCCCAAGTGCAAGGCCGTGGCCGACCGCGAGGAGAGCCAGGCCGGCCCGCTCATCGAGTTCGTCAACGCCATCGCCGACGACATCGCCAAGGACTACCCCGACAAGATCATCGACACGCTCGCCTACCAGTGGAGCCGCAAGCCGCCCAAGAGCGTCCGGCCGCGCCCCAACGTGTGCGTGCGCCTGTGCAGCATCGAGTGCTGCTTTGCGCACCCGCTGGAGGAGTGCGAAACGAACCGCTCGTTCGTCACGGACATCCGCGGCTGGCACAAATTGTGCGACAGGCTGTACATCTGGGATTACGTCATCAACTACGCCCACAGCATCATGCCGTTCCCGGACCTGAAGGTCCTGGCGCCCAACATCCGGTTCTTTGCGGCCAACGGCGTGAAGGGGATGTACGAGGAGGCCTGCTACTTCACCAAGGGCTCGGAGTGGGCCGAACTCAGGACCTGGATCATCGCCAAGACGCTCTGGGACCCCACGTACGACACCGACAAGGCGATCGACGAATTCCTGGCCGCCTACTACGGCCCTGCGGCCGGGACGCTTCGCAAGTACATCGACCTGGAGCACCGCCAGGTCGCGGCACACAAGGACTGGCACGCCCACATCTTCGACAAGCCCGACAAGCCGTACCTCGGGCCGGAGTTCGTCGCCGAGGCGGTCCGCCTCTTCGACCAGGCCGAGAAAGAGGCCGCCGGCAGCCCGGTCTTCGTGCATCGCACGGCGGTCGCGCGGCTGCCGATCCTGTACCTCCAGATCGTGCGTGCTGCGCCCGGCGACGCCGCTGCCGCGGCGCTGGTGGACCGCTTCGAGGCCATCGCCCTCAAGGAAGGCGTGGCGATGGTCCGCGAGCACGCCGGCTCGGGAAATCTCGACGTGTGGCTGAAGGCCCAGCGCGATCGGCTGAAACTCGCGCCGGCCGAAGTAAAACCCGCGCCGGCGAAATAGGTTTTGCCTTTCACATTTAGCCGCCCGGCTTGCCGGGCGCGTGTTGTTGTTACGGTATATAGTGATTAGTTAACGGGAGGTTGCGCCATGAAACGCGTACTGTTAGCGACGGCCTGTATTGTTATCGCGGCGTCGGCGGCCCACGCCCAGGAGAAACTCACCTACCTCGACCTCGTCAAGCGCCTGACGGACCTCGAGCGCCTGGCCGTCCTGCCCGCCCCGGGCGACACCTGTGCCCAGTGGTCCAGTTACGACCGGGCGTCGAAGTACGACGAGGCCACCGGCAAGTACGAGAAGTGGGACGCCAACGCCGACGGCAAAGGCATCATCCGCCAGGAAGGCGACCTTATCGTGATGGCCGAGATGGAAGGCCCCGGCTGCATCTGGCGCATCTGGTCCGCCAAGGCCGACGCCGGGCACGTCAAGATCTACCTCGACGGCGCCGCCGCGCCCGCCGTCGACCTGCCGTTCGCCGGCTACTTCGACGGCAAGACCGCCCCGTTCGTGTACCCGTCGCTGGTGCACATGACGGCGCGCGGCATCAACAACTACGTGCCCATCCCATACCAGAAGTCGTGCAAGATCGTGGCCGAGAAGGGCTGGGGCAACTACTACCACTTCGGGTACGAGACGTTCCCGAAGGGCACGGTGGTGCCGACCTTCAAGATGGCCCTCTCGGCCGAGGAGGCGGCGGCCCTTGCGGCGGCGGATGCCGTTCTTTCCGACAAGCGCGGCGTGGACCTGGACGCTGCGGCGGTCGGTGATTTAAGCATCGGCCTCCATCCTGGTTGCGTTAAGGTCGGCGAGGCGAAAACGATCGCTCACCTGGATGGCCCGGGCGCGATCAGAAGGATATGGTTCAAGGTGTATCCGCCCGCAACGCGCGAGGATGAGATCGCCGCCATGCGAGGACTGGCGATCCGGATCACGTGGGACGGCGAAAAGACGCCTGCCGTCTGGGCCCCGCTTGGCGACTTTTTTGGCTCGGCGCCGGGCATCAACGATTACAGTTCCTTACCGCTTGGCATGTCGCACGGCGACGCCGGCTTTTATTCACGGTGGTACATGCCTTTCGAGAAGAGCGCCCTCGTCGAAATCGTCAATGACGGTGAGTTTGAAAGATCGTTCGAATGCAAGATCACGCACGCGCCTCTGGTGCGCCCCGCCGCCGAACTCGGAAGATTCCACGCCAAGTGGCACCGCGACTCGCTTCTGCCCGCCGAGCCGGAACGCAAGATCGACTGGACCATGCTCAAAACGCAGGGCCGCGGAAGGTTCTGCGGCGTCATGCTGCACATCTGGAACCCCAAGGGCGGCTGGTGGGGCGAGGGCGACGAAAAGTTCTTCGTCGACGGCGAGAAGTTCCCCTCCACCATCGGCACGGGCTCCGAGGACTACTTCGGATACGCCTGGGGCATGGCGCAGTTTTTTGAGAACGCCTACCACGACCAGACGTTCGTCAGGAACAACAAAGGCCACGTCTCGGTCAACCGCTGGCACATCACCGACAACGTCCCGTTCCAGAAATCGTTCGAGGGCTGCATCGAGAAGTATTTCCCGAACTCCAAGCCCACCCTGTATGCCTGCACGGCCTACTGGTACCTGGCCCCCGGCGGCAGCGACCCGTACGAGCCGCGGCCGATGAGCGAGCGCATCGGCTACTGGACCGAGCCGCCGGCGCCGGCGGCCGTCAAAGGCGCCATCGAGGGCGAGGCGATGGAGATTCTCGGCAAGACCGGCGGACAGACGCAGGTCCAGGCCACGGACTCCTACGGCGGCAATTGGAGCGGCCAGGCGCACCTCTGGTGGACCAAGGGCAAGCCCGGCGACAAACTGGACCTGGCCGTCCCCGTCAAGGACGCCGGCAAGTACAAGGTCACCGTGCAACTGACCAAGGCCAGGGATTACGGCATCGTGCAACTCTACCTGGACGATAAGAAAGTGGGCTCGCCCATCGACCTCTACAACCCGGCCGTAGTGCCGACCGGCGTCGTGGACCTGGGCGTCCATGAGTTAGCCGCCGGCAAACACAAACTCACGCTCGAGATCACCGGCGCTAACGAGAAGGCGCTCAAGGCGTACATGGCGGGCGTGGACTACGTGCGGCTGGAGCCGGCGAACTGATTTGTACGTCAACGCAGGATGATGATTGGCGCGGCGGGTCTCCTGACCCGCCGCGCAAGCCGTAGATTATATGTCGACTTCAAATAGCGACGGCTGGGGCTTCTTGTCGGGGCGCCGTCTTCGGTCTCGAGTCTCTGACATTCCGGCATGCCTGGCGGCGGCGCATGCCTCGCCCCAACTGATGAAGTATTGGTCGTAATACTCGATGGGGTACCGCCCTGTTTGCGCGACCTCATCGCGGGAAGGCAACCGCCCCAGCGCCTGCGCAATCCGCCGGACCTCAAGTTGAAGCACCTTCTTGGGGACCGCGTAATGCCGCTTGGGCAAGCGCTTCACGATGCTGTTCTTGGCCTTGGGTACGCGGCTTGCTTTCGCGAACGGGTCAAGCCCGCGGCGCAGTTCATCGTGCCTGCGCGCGGCCAGTTGATTGTAAGCGTCCGAAAGTTCGATGCCGATGTAAGACCTGTTGAGTTGCTCGGCGGCCAGAGTGGTGGTGCCGGCGCCGTTGAAGGGGTCGAGGACGCACTCGCCTTCCTGGCTGAAAAGTGCGATCAGTCGTCGCATAAGGGCGGGAGGCAACTGGCACGGATGGTCCACGCGCCGGCTGTTGTGTTTAAGGCGATGGATGTCCCACCAAATATCCGTAATGGGCTGCGTGTCAGATTCTCCCGACAACCGGCGGCTGCGCACGCAGTCTTGACGCAGGCAATACAGAGGCTTGAGTGTTCGAAGGGCCTCCGCATCCAACTTGGAGGGATTCTGTTTTCGCACGCCCGGCAGTTCGCGCGGGGGACCCTTGGAGAAGCAAACGATGGAGTAGTGTGCCGGCATGATCATGCGGACCGGCAGGCTGAGGCCTTCCCAGACAATCCATCCCTGATAGTCCAAGACGGTCTGAAGATACGAGAAATGGCGAATTGCCCATAGCGGGATATTGAGGACCGCCAATGTCCGCCCCGGCTTCAGGACGCGCGCCATTTCGCCGAGCCATCGGTCGCACCACTCGAAGTACTCGCGGATGTCGATGCCGTCGTTCCAGTTGTCGTATTTCTTCTTCAGGTTGTAAGGGGGATCGGCGAAGCAAAAATCCACACTGCCGGACGGGATACGGTGCAGCGCTTCCATGCAATCGCCGTTGATGAGCACCGAACGCATGTCGGGCGGCAATTCTGCGATGCCGGGGGCACTGGTTGCCCTTGAAGTCGTGGCGCTCACTTTTTCAAGCACGGAATCTGCCCGCAAGTCCACAACGCGCAGTTGCCTGTAAGGCTCAAGGCCAAAAATGTCGCGAAGCCGGTCCGTTACGTCCGTAGGAAACGTGCCCGGATCGCAGTCAATGTCGCGCCATACGTCCGACATCAGCGTCCCGTACGGGTTGTACGTGTGCTTCTTGCCCCCGTAGTCCTTTGTGGAACGGTCGCAGGACGGGCAGTAAGTGTAGCCGATCCGTGTCGTGGTGTGGCGCAGGCTCTTACGGTACTTGGTCAGGATCAGAAGGGCCGCGTGCTGGCGGGCAAGTGCTCCTTCACGCTTTACGGGTTGCCTCGTCTGGACGGCCACCCACAACTGGAACCGCAAGTGCTGTTCCAACTCCGGCCAGAGTCTGGCCGCGACTTCCGGGGTCGTAAGAATCGCAACGATCGCCTCTGGATGTGCCTTGGCGGCAAACGCCTGGATTGCTTCTGTCCAGGTGGCGGACAGCCGATAGCCGCTGGTTCCCGGATCAAAGGGCAAAACCAGCAGCCAAACGGCGGGGTCTGGGGCGCCCAGTGAGGCCAGGTCGCCGGCCGCCCTGACCTCGCATTTTCGGAGAGTCAGTGTCTTGGCGTTTTCGCTTGAGTGAGCCATTCGTTACGTCCCTGCCAGCGGCGTTACTTTGTCTTGCGGTCGAGGTCGGCCAGAAAATCAGCCAGTCTCTCGATCTCCTCGTCCTTGAATGTGACCGTACAGTCGCTGTACCGGCAAATGGTATTCAGCGCCGAAGCGCGTTCGAAATTGCCGGCGCCATCTATTACATAGGCAATGGTGTGGCCTCTGCGGGCCAGGACCTCATGACGCGACTTGGCCTGACCGGCCTTCCGTTCTATGGTGCTGTTGGTGGTAAACTGAAAACTCACCTCGATCGCGCAGAACTTGCCGCCGGGCGATTCTGCGATCATGTCGAAGGCGGTGTCCGTGCGCCCCCCGGTCTGGCTTACCTGCGGTATCGTTGTCTTGGAGAAATCCCAGTTGGGGAGAAGCACTTGAAGGCGCTCCTTCACGTAGTCCTGTGCGAAGTGGCCGAGTTTATTCGCCGCGGCGCCGCCGATGATCCTGCTTACCCAGAGGTACCGTTGCCGCACAAACTTGTCCAACTCGGCTTTTTGCCCGAGAAGGGCACCCAACACGCACCGCTGCTCCAAGATATCAGGCAACGCTGCGTTGACCGACGCGCCCCCGAACAGAAGCAGCATGGCTACGTCTTCCATGGCATCGCAAAGGTCCTGCGGAGTTTGCAGGCCCTTTCCGTCAACGCCAAGGCTGTTGTTGCCCCAACTCTTGTGGCTTTCTAAGGACTTGAATTTGTAGGAATGGTCGCCGCCTCTCCACACATATTCCATGACGCGTTCCGGGAAGATCGCGCTGATCTGGGGCTTGAGGCGGTTAAGCGGTTCCCCGCCAAGATCGGCGAGTACCATGAGGTGCTTCAGGAATAGGTTCGCAGGCAAGCCGCTGGTGCTAGGCAGAACTTCTTTCCACGTGACGGGCGACTTGTCGGCCACGTGCAAAAGGCTTATGAACTTGTCCTGGGTTTCTATGAGCCGCGGTACAACACTCGCCTCTTTCTCTCTTGCCGCCAACGCGGATGGCCAGAACATCATGCCGTTCCTGCGAAGTTCGTCGTATGCTCTTGAGTGGGCCACCACAAGTGCTCCGGTTAGGCGCTAATAAGCCGGGAGTCGCACTCCCGGCGATTAAAGTTGCCAGATTACTCTCCGAAACCTTATCCGAGGGGACGGTCGTAATCAAGTACGAAAGGCAACAACCGGCGTCTTGCCACTTCATCGCGGGCGGTTTATCATTCAGCCAATGAACATCCTCGGCATCTCGGCCTTCTACCACGACAGCGCCGCCTGCCTGGTGCGGGACGGCCGGATCGCGGCCGCTGCGCAGGAAGAACGCTTCTCGCGCAAGAAGCACGACGACCGGTTCCCGCAGCATGCCCTGGACTACTGCCTCCGCGAGGGCGGCATCACGGCAGCCGGCCTCGACCACGTCGCGTTTTACGATAAGCCGCTCCTGAAGTTCGACCGCCTGCTGGAGACCTACCTCGCTTACGCGCCGCGGGGTTTCCGGTCGTTCTGCGCCGCCATGCCGCTCTGGCTTCGCACCAAACTGCACCTGCCGCGCGAACTCGACCGCGGCCTCGGCCGCGCGTACCGCGGGCGCTACGTCTTTCCGGAGCACCACGAGTCGCACGCCGCCGGCGCGTTCTTTCCGTCGCCCTTTTCGGAGGCGGCGATCCTGACCGTTGACGGCGTGGGCGAGTGGGCCACCGCCGCGTGGGGCGTGGGGCGCGGCAACCGCATCGAGTTGCGGCAGGAACTGCGGTTCCCGCAGTCGCTGGGCCTCCTGTACTCGGCGTTCACCTACTTCACGGGCTTCAAAGTCAACTCCGGCGAGTACAAACTGATGGGCCTCGCCCCCTACGGCCAGCCGCGCTACAAGGATGCCGTCCTGAAGCACCTCCTGGACTTGAAGGACGACGGCTCCTTCCGCGTGGACCAGTCGTACTTCAACTATTGCCAGGGCCTGACCATGACCTCGCGCAAGTTCGACCGCCTCTTCGGCGGCCCGCCGCGAAGGCCCGAGTCGGCCCTCACCGAGCGCGAGATGGACCTGGCGGCCTCCGTCCAGGCCGTGACCGAGGAGATCATGCTGCGCGCGGCCCGCCACGTCGCCCGCGAGTCGGGCCTGCGGAACCTCGTGCTTGCCGGCGGCGTGGCCCTGAACTGCGTGGCGAACGGCCGCATCGCCGATGAGGGAATCTTCGACGGCCTCTGGATCCAGCCCGCCGCGGGCGACGCCGGCGGGGCCCTCGGTGCGGCCCTCTTCGTGTGGCACCAGTTGCTCGGCCAGCCGCGCGAGGCCGACGGCGTGCATGACCGCCAGCAGGGATCGCTGCTGGGGCCGCGCTACACGAACGAAGAGATCAGAAAGTTTCTCGACGGCGCCGGGGCGAAGTACCACGCGTGCGCGGGCGAGGGCGAACTGCTCGACACCGTGGCCGACGCGATTGCAGCAGGCAAGGTCGTCGGCTGGCTGCACGGGCGGATGGAGTTCGGGCCGCGCGCCCTCGGGTCGCGTTCGATCCTCGGCGACGCCCGCTCGCCCGAGATGCAGTCAATCATGAACCTGAAGACGAAGTTCCGCGAGTCGTTCCGCCCGTTCGCCCCGAGCGTCCTTCAGGAGCGGGCTGCCGAGTGGTTCCTCTTGCCGCCGGGGCGCGAGAGCCCGTACATGCTCCTTGTGGCGGGCGTGCGGCCGGAAAAGCGGCTGGCGGTGGATGAGGCGGGCAGGGGCCTGGCGGGCATCGACCGGTTGCTTAAGGCGGTGCGGTCCACGGTGCCTGCGATCACGCACGTCGATTATTCGGCCCGCGTGCAGACCGTGGACGAGGCCCGCCACGGCCGCTACCGGCGGCTCCTCCGCCGGTTCGAGGAAAAGACGGGGTGCCCGGTCATCATCAACACGAGTTTCAACGTGCGCGGCGAGCCGATCGTCTGCTCGCCCGAGGACGCCTGGCGCTGCTTCATGGCCACCAACATGGACGTCCTCGTGCTCGAAGATTCGGTGCTGTACAAGGCGGAGCAGCCGGCCGCGCGGCAGCACGAGGTCGACGGGTACCTGGCGCAGTTTGCGCTGGATTAGCGCAACCCATGAGGTTTTGCGCGGCGGGTCTCCCAACCCCCCGCCCCACAATGGCGCGGGGA
>Ga0315277_10012666_pt1 | contig 10564 bp, 9 predicted proteins | sample YL17G05_15_MG_FD_203695 | JGI IMG/M metagenome (GOLD analysis project Ga0315277, IMG submission 203695) | Sediment microbial communities from Yellowstone Lake, YNP, Wyoming, USA - YL17G05_15 | ecosystem: Environmental > Aquatic > Freshwater > Lake > Sediment | place: USA: Wyoming | collected... | reverse complement strand
TATTCACTCCTGGTGATCGTGGTTCTAGCGACCACTCTGATTACGCCGGTGCTGCTCAAATTCACCATGCCGGCGCGGCCCGAAAACGGAGCCGTTCAGGAGCCGGCCCTGGTGACCGAAATGGCGGAAGGGTCGTGAAAGCGGCAAGGACAGTTTTCCACTCTTTTCAAGGTGAGGGTATATCCAGCTATGACGAAACTAGAAGCGATCATTCAACCTTCGCGGCTCGACTCTGTCAAGGAAGCGCTGGAAGGTGTCGGTGTGGCGGGGATGACTGTTTGGGAAGTGCGTGGGCACGGCCGCCAGAAGGGGCACACAGAAGTCTACCGGGGCAACGAGTACTCGGTTGACCTTCTGCCCAAAATCAAACTGGAGATCGTGGTGCCGAATGGTCTGGTGGAGTCCGCGGTCGCGGCAGTTATCAAATCCGCCAAGACGGGCAAGATCGGTGACGGCAAAATCTTCCTGACAAAGCTGGACGAGGCCATCCGCATTCGCAACGAAGAGCGGGGCGAAACTGCTCTCTAGCGGTCGGGGCGTTCCGCCGGCTGGCGCCGAGCGCAGCTCTGCGGTACAAGGGGGCGGACGCCAACTGTAGTGCCCGCCGCCGGGCACTTTGCGCGGTTCATGCGGGCTATTTGACCAAAGCGTCCAGAATTACGCCCACCTGCTCGTGCAGGTCGGGCGGCGCGCCGTACAGCACACGCGCAGTCTTTCCCGCTCGGTCAAACAGGAAGAGGGTAGGAACGGCGGTAATATCGCCGAAAGCCTGCGCGGTCGTAGCGTCGGTGATGGCCCAACGCAAATCTGGGCTGAGCGCGCCGGCGGTCGAGCGGATCTTGTCTTCGGGCGATTCCACCGCCAGGGCGAGAACCTCAAGGTTGTCGCCGTGCTGGCGCTTCAACTCGCCCAGCCATTCGAGCGTGGAACGGCAGGGCGGGCACCACGTGGCCCAAAACTCCACCAGCACGGCACGTCCGGAAAGCTGCTCAACCGTAATCGGGCGCCCGGAAAGATCGCTGAGGCGGAACTTGGGCAGCGCAGTAATCTCGCTGAGGGCGCCGCTCGCGCCGGCGTGCTCTTGCCTCACCAAATCTTTCTTGCCGGCGATGATCAGGTCAATCATGCGAGCCAGATCAGCCTTGAATTTCGCCTGGCTTTGGGCATTGCGCCACGGAGCGTAACGGCCAGTGCCTTCCACCTCTCCGAAGTAGCCGAATTCCCTGGGGCTGGCAACCAGCACGTCGTCCACGAACACCGCCGGATACCCTTTCACACCAAATTTCTCGGCAAGCTTGGACCCTCCGAAGTTTTCGCTGACAAACGTCACCCTTCCCGGGTATTTCGCCGCGACTTCCTGGACCAGCAAACTTGCTGGGTCGGAGATGTTTCAAGTGTAGGGCCAGCGCACCAGCGTAATATCGATGGTCTTGGAGGATGCCTGCCGAATCGGAGACGCCGGCTTCATCGCCGCGAAATACGCAGGTAGAACCTGATCGACGATGACCTGGGCGCTTCGCCAATCGTCCGAGCTGGGAGTGGAAGCGTCAGCATGCGAAACCTGCGACTCGGCGCGCTCGAGAAAGAGTTGGGCGATGGAGTCGTCGCGCCGCGAGGCCTTGAGCTTCTTCTGCTGGCCGGCGACGGCTTCTTGCAGCGCGGATTGCTGGGCGGCATCGAGCGGGACGGCATCGAGCAGTCCATAGTGCCGTAGCGCCTCCAGGTACTGGTACAGAGACCCCGCGTAAAATTTCGCGGCGTCGAGCTCCTGTGCCAGCTTGAGGGTCCCGTTCAGAGCAATGAACCGGGGATGGAGTTCAATTGAACGAGGCGGCTGGAAAGCGGTGTTGGTCTTTTCCTGGAGATTTCGCAATTCCGGCAACAGCGAGCGCAACGGGAACGGTGGGGCTTTTTGAGGGAGATTCAATGCAGCACAGAACTTCGCGAATTCGGCCTCACCCTGTGCCTCGCCGAGATAGAACAGCCCGTCCTTCGGCTGGGTCGAAGTGGCAAATCCCCGGCCTCCCTCCAGCAGGGGCAGGGTCTTACCTTGCGCCGCCTCGGAGAGCGCCCGGATCGCCACCGGTGAGTTATTCCAATTTCTCTCCGCGGCCTCCCGGTCGCGGGCTGTGAGATCGAGGCTGACTTTCCTCCATTCCGCCTCGAACGCGGGCAAGCTGCTTTTCACAGTCTCGCTTTTGTCGGCCACAATTCGGGCGCCGCCGAGAAGGTCGGTCCCCTCACCCAGCTTCTCCAGACTCACATAGAGCCGCCCCGCGCTGAGTGCTTCGGACGCCGCTTTGAGCGAGTCTCTAATCATGGAATCCAGGTTGGCGAGGTTCGAATCTGAAACCGGCTTGTCCTTCAGCGATTGCTGAAGCCGCTCGATTTGAGTTTTGATCTGCGAGGAGGCGTCCTGGCCGGCGGCAGGCAAGGCCAGAGACACAAACAAAGCCACCGCCCACCACGCCACGCGATGAACTGCACTCCGACGCTCGGACGGCTCACGTCTCTGAACGTCTCGGGCTAACTCTCCGTCAGTCATGGCCGTCACCCCCACATTGGAACACAAGTTGCTTTGCAATCTTAGACGCGCACCGGCCCCAAAAGGCAGCCGAACAGGTCTCGCAGACCGGCGGCTTCTGATGATTCCCTGGCTTGAAAGCTGACCCGCACCCGGCCTTTCGCTGCACCATCCGGTTTCCACGGCTTGCTCAGCCCACCTGAAGGGGCCATCGCGTTCGGCGTTTCCACGTCTGCCAGGGATTCGGGATCCGAATCCGCACCGTTCGCAGTTTAGCGAAACGCCTCGGGTGCGTGATATGACTGTTGGCCCACGGGAAACTTCCATTCACTGGTTTTGGACTTGACAAGGGGTAAGCGCGGGGCGTAAAGTGGCTTTTCAAGATGCAACTAACTTGCATCTAACTAATCCCAGCCCTCGCAACGATTGAGTCTGCTCCGAAAGGCCTATAAGGAATCGATAATTCAAGACTTTGCCGAAACGCAATTAGTATGCAACTGGGGCCACCTTCATGAAACTTGCCAAAATACCTTCGGTACCCCTGATTCTCCTGTCGGTTTTCGCTTTTCTATTACTGGCCCGGCTGGCGAGGGCTGAGCGACCCTATTTCGTCACCTATGATCACCAAATGGAAGAGCCCGGCAGTTTGGAAGTCGCGCTCAACCCGGTCATCGGATTTCCCAAGCAGGCCAACGGGTTCCTGGGTTCGACGACGGAGCTCGAGTATGGCTTGAAGGGCTGGTGGACCACGGAACTTTATCTGGACGGCCAAAGCACGCGCCGCGACAGCACGATTTTCACCGGCTTCCGCTGGGAGAACCGTTTTCGCCCTCTGATGCGCGAACATTGGATTAATCCCGTCCTTTACGTCGAATACGAGAGAATCAGCGAAGCCGACAAAGCCATGAAGGAGATCGTCGGATTCGGGCCGGAAGAGGAACACGCCGAGCCCAACGCCCACACCCGGCAGGAGATTGAAAATGAGATCGAGACCAAGCTAATCCTCTCCAGCAACTTCAAGGGCTGGAACGTCTCCGAGAATTTCCTCGCCGAGAAGAACCTGAGCAACGAACCCTGGGAGTTCGGATACGCTTTCGGGGTCAGCCGGCCGCTGGCGCTCGCGGCCTCGCCCCGGCCGTGCAACTTCTGCCGCGAGAATCTTGCCGCCGGTCTGGAGATTTACGGCGGCCTCGGAACGTGGCACGATTTCGGTCTCTCCCGCCCCTCGCATTACGTTGCTCCAGTGCTGGCCTGGCAGATGAGCAACGGAACCACGCTGCGCCTTTCCCCGGGTTTCGGCTTGACGGGAGTGGCCCACCGCTTTGTTTTGCGCGTCAGCATGAGCCACGAATTTTCGGGGTTTGGCCGCAAGCTTCGCCGGATGTTTCGCTGATTTCGGTCCTCTGAGGAAAAAGCAATGATAAAAAACACATTCAAGATTCTTCTCGCCGCGCTGATCGCCTGTTTGCCGCTCAGCCTGATTGCGAAGAAGCCCCGGGCCGCGGAGAATGATCCCCTCCTGGCCGACGCCCCGGCGAAGGCGCAATCGCTCACCAATCCGTACGCGGGCAAACCGGAAGCGATCCAGGCAGGCAAGAAACTATTTATGCGGAACTGCGCCTCCTGTCACGGAGCGGATGCCAAAGGCCATGAGGATGCTCCCAGCCTGTTCTCGCCCCAGGTGCAGAACGCCTCCCCGGGGGCGAAGTTCTGGTTCCTGAAGAACGGGAATCTCAAGGGCGGCATGCCCGCCTGGTCGCGGCTCCCCGATCAGCAACTCTGGCAATTGGTTTCCTACCTTCAAACCTTACGTTAAGCTAGGAATCTCCGGGGCGGAACGACCACGTGAGCCGAGATGGCTCGGCGTCCTTCATGAGGGTGTGCGGTGCAAAGACTCTTCCTGTGCATTTTCGCGGGGTTGATGAGCTGCGCCGGGCTCTTTCCCCGGCAGGCTTGGGCCCAAGCCTCTCCAGCGTCGAAGCCCGCGGCGCAAGCCAGCCCTTCCACGCCGTCGCCGGCGAATCCATCGGACGACCAGCCGGAGGAGCCTGACTTCGCCTTCATTGCCGGCGGACCCTACACGCAGAAGGCGAAGTCCACGCAGTTCATTTCGGTCAGTCAGTATGGTTGGCGGCACACGACTCTCGGCGGGTCAACGTTGAAGCACTCCGAATTCGGCACCCTGATGCGGAACGAGTGGGGGCTGACGGACCGCTGGGAATTGGACCTGGTCGTTCACGCCGACGGGGCGCGGGACCGGGCCGGGCCGACGCTGCTCGACTCCGACTTTGCGCTGAGCGACTCCGTGCTCGGAATACGGTACCGCCTGCTGCGGGAAGGCCACGCACCATTCACCCTGACGATGGGTCCGCAATTGATCCTCCCCACGGGCAGCATGGCGCGCGGAACCGGCTTCGACCAGACCGGCGTGGCTTGGGACTTGTCCGTGGCGAAAGACTGGGGCGGGCCGGTTTTCCTATATAGTTCGCTGAACTACTCGATCTTCCCCTCAGTTCGCTTGCTTCGGCCCGCCGCGCGCACGGCCTCTCCTCTTCACAATATTTTTTGGGGGACGGCGCTCGGCATACGTCCCCTCGAAAGAAACCACGGGACCTCGCACCACGACATTCACGCCTACCTGGAATTCGGTTTGGGAATGGAACAGGATTTGACAGGTGACGCCACCGCCGTCCGCCGGGTCACCCACGTCCACACCTTGGTTTCGCCGGGAATCCGTTACGGGTTGCTGAAGCGCAATTACGATCTCTACGAAATCGGCGTCGCCTTTCCGATGGGGCTCGACCGCGGCACGCCGCGCTACGGCATCATCCTGCAACTCCAATTCGAGCACGTTTTTCACTTTGGGGGAGACTGACGCCGAGCGGGCGGTGTGCGGGGTGCTGAGGGCGGTTGATCAATCCTTCTCAAATCGCACGCCGTAGGCGGTCCCCCGCTGGGTCAGCTCGGCGCGAACGATGCAGCCGCGGGTTTCGACGGGAACGGGTTTGTCGGCGGAAGGAAGGGTCAGGTACACCGAGTCGCCGACTTGGTAAGTTCGCTTGCTGAGAAAACGCACTCCGCCTTTCGAAACGTCCAGGGTTTGCGCCGTCTCGCTTTCCCCCTGCTTGTTCCGCACTCGCAAAAGCATCGTCAAATTCTGACGGCGGTGTTTTCGACGCTCCAAGGGGCTCGAAACCGGTCGTACGGCGCGGGCGATCAAGAGCGGCTCCGGAGAGTTTCCGCTCGGCGCCCAGCGGGTTGTTTGATCGCAGAATCGACAGTGACGCGAGATCACGCCTGTGTATAGCAGGACGTCGTACTCAATCGAAGTGAGGGGGCTGAGGAGGCCTTTTTGGCAGTCGCGGCAAGAGATCAGAACTTTGGGCTGGGCATGGTCGGGTGGCAACTCAAATTCCAACCCCCAGATGTTGCACTCCGGGCGATCCGTTTCCACGCCCCACTCCCGCCGGCCGCCGAACACCTGCCGAAGTTCTCCCACCACGCGGAAGCTCGCGCTGATACCGTTCTCGATGTTCTGGATGTTGATTTCCTGCTCGGGCCGGAGCGTGTGTTGCAAGCTGATGCACGCTCCGTGCTTGTTGACGCTGACCGTGATGGTCTTCTCCTCGAAGGAGTTTCCTGCCGCGTCAACCCCTGACACGCGAATACTGATGGGATTGAGGATCCGGTCGCTGCGCCGGCTCGTCTTCACGTTCGTCTCTGGGTCGGCGGCGGGCTTAAGGGTTTTAGTCGTCGGCCGCGGGCGTGAGGGTGGCAATGGCTGTTCGGACTTGCGAGCGCGCCAGGGGAATCGCATGGTCAATGGCCTCGCACCTGAGCTCCCCACCTCTCAAGAACCGGACCAGCACCATCGGCAGGAGTTCCGCAACAGGGACGGAATCACCACAGGAAGCGCTTACACCGCCTTACTACACCAACCCCCTGCATTCTGGCATCTCATCCCCGCTGGTTCCTGTCCTGGTTTGAAAAAGACTCGGCGGTAACTACTACCCCTTTTCCCCCAGGCCTTCTTGAGGGATATCGTGGCCGCCATCGCCGCACACACCGACCGTTTCGCCCTTTGGAAACTGGCACGCCCCCCGCGTCAGACCGGCGCGCCGCTATCTGCCGCGAATCTTCTCGCAAGGGGAAGAGGTTGTCAAGGGGTAGCTAGCTTAGTGGTTAATCACTCTTGGCGGGCCACAAAAAGCAGGGGCGGGTTTCAAAGCCGCCCCTGCCCGTATTTTCGGTAACGTCACACTACTCGCGTACGGTGGCGTCCAGGAAGGCGCGCAGTTTCCGGCTGCGCGACGGGTGGCGGAGTTTGCGGAGGGCCTTGGCCTCGATCTGCCGGATGCGCTCGCGCGTCACCGCGAAGCTCTGGCCGACTTCTTCCAGCGTGTGCTCGCTGCCGTCGTCCAGACCGAAGCGCATTTTGATGACCTTTTCCTCGCGCGGCGTAAGGGTTTTCAGCACCGACTCGGTCTGCTCTTTCAGGTTGATGTTAATAACGGCCTCGGCGGGAGAAATCACGCCCCGGTCCTCGATGAAGTCGCCGAGGTGCGAATCTTCCTCCTCGCCGATGGGCGTCTCGAGCGAGATGGGTTCCTGGGCGATCTTCAGCACTTTGCGCACCTTGATCACCGGGATGTCCATGCGCTTGGCGATCTCTTCCGAGGTGGGCTCGCGCCCGTATTCCTGCACCAGTTGCCGCGAGGTGCGGATGAGCTTGTTGATCGTCTCGATCATGTGCACGGGGATGCGGATGGTGCGGGCCTGGTCGGCGATGGCGCGGGTGATGGCCTGACGGATCCACCACGTGGCGTAGGTGGAGAACTTGTATCCCCGGCGGTACTCGAACTTGTCCACGGCCTTCATCAGTCCGATATTGCCTTCCTGGATGAGATCCAGGAACTGAAGACCGCGGTTGGTGTACTTCTTGGCGATCGAGACCACCAGGCGGAGGTTGGCCTCGATGAGCTCGCGCTTGGCGGCCTCGGCCTCCAGTTCGCCGCTGATGATGGTCTGGAAAGTCCGTTTCAGGTCGGCGGTCGGGGCTCCGATTTGCTCCTCGATCTCACTCAGCCGGACGCGAATCACGCGCAGGTCCCGCCGCAGGTCTTTATTGCCGTTGGTTCGGGCGCTCTCCAGCTTCTTTTCCAGCTTGTTGGCTTCGCGCTCGAGCGGCCGGACTTCCTCCACGGCCTGGCGGATGCGCTCGATCAGGCGCTTCCGCTCGACGTGGGTGAACTCGATGGAGCGGATGACCTTGGAAATGATGATCCGGTGGCGGGCCACGGCCCAGTTATAGCGGCGGAACTCGCGCGGCCGTTTGCTGCGCGGGATGGAATCGCGCTTGGCTTTCAGTTGTCCCAGCTTTTTGTTGAGGCGCTCGAGTTCATCGACCTGCGCGATGACTTCCTGGATGCGCGCGGCAATGCTTTCCTCGGTCAGGTCGTCGTCGTTGAAGGTGACGACTTCCTTGATGGACTTGCGGCCGGCCTGCAGCTCGACGCGCAGCGCGAACATCTCCTGCACCACGATGGCCGAGCGCGAAAGCGCCTTGAGGACGTTCAGTTGCCCGCGCTCGATGCGCTTGGCGATTTCGACTTCGCCCTCGCGGGTGAGCAGGGGCACGGTGCCCATCTCGCGCAGGTACATGCGGACGGGGTCATTGGTCTTGTCGAGCGCCCCGGGCGAAAGGTCGAGTTCAAGTTCTTCTCCGCCCTCCTCGCTTTTCCCTTCCTCGTTTTTCTCCAGCGCGATTTTTTCGGCGGACTTGGCGCGGGGGGACTCCAGGACTTCGATCCCCGCGTTGTCGAACATGGTGAGCAGGTCGTCCAGGTCTTCCGCGGAATGGACGTCGGACGGCAGGAGGTCGTTGACCTCGTCGTAGAGAAGGTATCCCTTCTCCTTCCCCATGGTAATGAGCTTGTTTACCTGGTCAAACTTGTCGTCAAAGGCCAACGCTGCGGACCCCCCTGCGGAAGAAAAACCTTATCGGGACGGCTATAAAAGCACAAAGGCGACACTCCGCCCTTATCCGGCGGTGTCGCATCCGGCACAACAGAAGCATGGCTGCGGAAGACCGTCAATCTCCGACAGCTCCAGTAGTTAGATGTGATTCTACACTATTTCGTTCCGCCCTGGGCAAGGTTTTTTGAAGGCAGGGTAACCGACTTGAACTCCTTGTCCAGCTTGACTCTGGCGGCCTGTAATTCACGGCTCTTGGCACTGTCTTTCTCAAGTTCCGCGGCCTTGATCGCCACCGCCAAACGATTCAGTTCCTGCTCCACCCTTTTCTTCCGCAGCGCACGCAGGCTGTCCAGCACCTGTTCCCGGTCGGGTGGTTCCCCCGCATCAAACAAGCTCTCATATGCCAGTCGCTGCGCCTCGGCCCCGAGTTGGGTTTCAAAACTGGACGGCTGGATCTTTTCGCCGCGCCGCCGCGCTTCGAGCAAGTGTTTAAAGGTCGCCTCAGTCGCAAGGCCCTGGAGGTCGCTGCCTTCGACGAGTCCGGCCAGGAACTCATCGGCCAATTCCTCATTCTCCATGAATGCCCGCAGCAGTTGTTTCTCGGCGGGAGTGGCCTTGGATGCGGAGGTCTCCGGGCGGAACTGAATCTCGCGCCGCCCTTCGCCTGCGGCGCGCTTCAGCTCATCGCGAAGCAAGCGCTCATCCACGCGCAAGCGTTCTGCCAGGCGATTGGCAAGTTCCGCGCGGAGCATGGGGTTGGGAACTCGTACCAGATAGGGCATCACGGCGTTGGCCGCGGCGATTTTTCCTTCCGGCCGAGAAAGGTCGTGCTGGGCGGTGGCGCGCTCGGTGAGATAATCAAGATAGGTCGGCGCCGCCGTCAGGCGCTCGCGGTACGCCGCCGCACCCTGGCGACGAATGAAGGAGTCGGGGTCGAGGCCCCCCGGCAGCGCCAGCACTTTCGCCTCGAAGCCTCCTTCCAGCAGCAGATTGAGCGACCGCTCGGTGGCCGCGACTCCGGCCGAGTCGGGATCGTAGTTCACCACCACGCGCCGCGCGTAACGCGTCAGCAGGCGAATCTGGCTCTCCGTCAGACTGGTTCCGCAGGTGGCCACCACGTTCTCGATGCCGGCGGAAGCCACCGCGATGCAGTCCATGTAGCCTTCCACCAGAATCGCGTAATCGAGCTTGCGGATGGCGCTCCCCGCGCGGTCCAGGTGATAGAGCACCCGGCCCTTGGTGTAGATGGGCGTTTCGGGAGAGTTGAGATACTTGGGCTGGTCGTCGCCCAGGGCGCGGCCGCCGAAGGCCACCACTTTCCCGGACTCGCTCGAAATCGGAAAGATGACGCGGCGGCGGAAACGATCGAAGTGACGCTTGCCTTCGTTGTCGCGCAAAACCAAACCGCTCTTCTCGAGCATCTCGATTTCGAAGCCGGAATCGCGCAGCCAGCGCGTCAACCCCTGGCCGTCGGCGGGCGCATAGCCGAGGCGGAAGCGGCCTACGACTTCATCGCTCAATCCGCGGTCGGCGAGGTAAGCGCGCGCCGCGCGGCCCTCGGCCGTGCCCCCCAGTTGTGACGCGAAAAACTTGCCCGCCGCCTCGTGAATCTTTTGGAGCGCCGCGCGCTCGCGGGCGTTGGCGTCGAACGTCTCGTCGTGAATCGTCTCGCGCAGCGTGACCCCGACCTTCTCCGCCACGCGCCGCAGCGCCTCGGGAAAGGTCAGGTTTTCGAGCAGCATCACAAACTTGAAAACATCTCCACCCACGCCGCAGCCGAAACAATGAAAAATCTGCTTGGTGGGATGCACGGCGAAAGAAGGAGTCTTCTCCTGATGAAACGGGCACAAGCCCATGTAGTTCGCGCCCGCTTTGCGCAGCTTGACGTAATCGCCGACCACCTTGACGATGTCCGCCGCGGTCCGAACTTCGTCGACTTGGCTCATGGGAAAGAAGTCGAAAGTCGAGAGTTGAAAGTTAAAAGCGAAAAGCGAAAATGGAAACTCGAAACTGGAAACTCGAAATCCCAGGACCTAGAACCCGCAACCTAGAACCTAGAACCCA
>Ga0315277_10012665_pt1 | contig 10564 bp, 4 predicted proteins | sample YL17G05_15_MG_FD_203695 | JGI IMG/M metagenome (GOLD analysis project Ga0315277, IMG submission 203695) | Sediment microbial communities from Yellowstone Lake, YNP, Wyoming, USA - YL17G05_15 | ecosystem: Environmental > Aquatic > Freshwater > Lake > Sediment | place: USA: Wyoming | collected... | reverse complement strand
TGGAGTTACTTATCCATATCCGCCCCTTTGCCCTCCCTGATAGTATCGGGGCCGATTTCTGCATGCTCGAGACTTACGAGTTTTATGAGCTGCTTGAGAACTGGACAGCGCCGGAGAGGGAAAAAATCATCGAAAGCGGCAGAAAGATATACGAGGACTATGCCAGGCATGGTGTTTACCGGCTCTGGCCCCATTCCTCTTATTATTTCCGCAGGAACCAGGATGGCACCCCCCGTCTGGATGAACTCTTTACTGCTCTCGCCGAGGCAAAAAAAGCTGGGTTGACTAGGCCTTTGGTATGGTTCTGCGGGGGGCTGGTCCAGACCGCCAAGCCCAAGCATCCAGGCAATGTCCGGCTTTACGACCCTGTGTTGATGAAGGAGCGGATGCGGGAGCTTGTCCGCTACGTGAAGCGGATGGTCGCCTTAAACGGCTGGCCGGAGGTGATATTCGAGCCTTCGGATGAACCGGCTGACAATGCGGATTACCCTCTCGACCGGGGAGAACAAGCCAGAGAACTGCTCCAGGTGGTCAAGGATGAAGGCGGGAGGACCGCGGAGACAGGCAGTATCGGAGTGCTTGACGGACTGGTCGACCTTCCGGTGATAGGAGACCCTGCAGGCACCGATTTTTTGGACATTAAAGCCCGGCGTCCTGACCTGCCTGTCTGGACATATAACAATGGCACGATTACGCAGAACTGGAATCCGGCTTATACCCGTTATATGTGGGGGTTTTATGTCTGGCGCATGAATCTCAACGGTATGAGCGCCTGGACCTTCCAGAACGCGATGAATGCCAGCGGGGACCCGTTTACCGACCTGGACGGGCACGGAGGGGATGTAATGGTTGCCCTCCCCGATCCCCAGTGCCCGATCCCTACCCCTTTCTGGGAAGCTGTCCGGGAAGGAATCGATGACTATAGATATATCTATTTTCTAACTGAATTGATGGAAAAGGCAGATAACAGAACCCTTGCCGACTCGATCGCGCGCGAACTTGAAGCTTTAAAAAGAAGCTATTTTAATCCGCCGACCGCTGAGGAAAACCGGTACGGGGACTGGGATCCGGAGAAGACCGATGAGCGAAGGAATCTGATCGCCGGATGGATTTCCGCTATATATTCAGAAGAGCTGAAGTCAGAAGGCGATTACAATGGGGACTGGAGAATAGATATCCAGGATGTGATCAGGATGATTCTCCTGCTCTGCGAGTCTTCAGGGAATAAATCATTGGATCTGAACAAAGACGGAAAGGTCGGAATAGAGGACGCGATCTATCTGCTTATAAAAGTCTTATCGCCCAAAGCCGGATGAATGACCTGGAGCGGGGATTTCAGGGAAAGCGGTATTATTAATTCTTTGAATTTAAATAACCCACAGAAAAAAACAGTGACATATTATTTTATAAGTACAAGCTTCCGAGTCCTAAAAAACTTTCCAGCATGCATTGTGTAAAAATAAACACCACTTGAGATCTTATGGCCTGCCTCATCAATTCCATCCCAAAATATATTGTAAATACCAGGTTCCCGGATATCATCCACTAAAGTGCGCACTAAATGACCTCGGAGATCGTATACTTTAAGATTTACGTATACCGATTTTCCTTCAGGTATGCTGTATTTAATTGTGGTAGATGGATTGAACGGATTTGGAGCATTTTGAGCAAGGTCAAATGTTTTCGGTAAATCAGGAGCAAAATCCTTTCCATATAATGCTAAACGGAAATCCGCTTCTTGATCAGCGGTCAAGTTCATCTGAGATATCATACTCTCGATGTATTCGATATCTTGAGGATTATATTTTTCTTCCCCATTAAAGTCATTAGGCTCTTTTGCTGATGCTAAAAAAACAGAACCGTCAGGACAGTTGCCATGAACTATGTCAGACAGAAAAGACATAGCATCAGCTACAGTGTACCTGCCGTCGCCATTCCAATCAAACATCGGATCAGTTGGATTATTTCGAGCCGAGAGAAGAAATCTAATAATATCTGTAACTGTTATTAAACCATTGCCATCAAAATCACATCTTTTTACCGGCCTTATAATTATCTGGAATTGGAAAGGATTGCTTTGGTATCCCGGAGGGTTAAAAGCGATATTTCCTAAACTGTCTGCTGCTTTTATATAATATTCAACAACCGTACCCACTTTCTGTCCGGGGATGGAACTTGAAAAAATCTGATTTTCTTTTTTCATGTCAAAGACTTGATAATTTTGCTCTCCCTTTCGTCTGTAATAAAGGGAAACAGTTAACAGGTTCGGGTCGCTGACTTTGGCGATGATGAAATATGGCCCATTGGTGTCGGAGGTATAATCAAATTGAGAAATCAGTTCTATTTTCGGTGGGATTGTGTCCGGGATTATAAGTTCTTTTATTATCAATGTTGCGGGAGAGACATCGACCAGAGCTATGAGGTTCTGATAAGTACGAGCTGAGTGTATAGATATCACCCTCAAATCTAGTGATGATGTTGTCGAGTCCTGCAACTCCAGGCAGCTTAAAGTGACATTAAGCAACCTGATAAGACCTGAATCCCCTTCAGCAACGGCCTCACTGAATATTAGCTGCCCCTTTGAGACAAGCTGGTCATTTACTATCGGCTGGAGGAAACGCCCGCTTTTAACTGCCGAATACCCCTGATAAGCAACCTTTGTTGTATCCCAAGCCAAGATACATGTGTACCCACCCAATAATATCCCTGTTCCAGACAAATTCAGGCAGCATCCAATAGTAAATTTCTCTCCGGGAGGAACAGTCTGATTTTCCAGTGAAAGGAAACACGGAATGTGGCTAAAATTACCCTGTGATTCGTATATCGCCGGGCAGCTAGCCTGATCGGACAATTTGCCAGATTTTGATACAACAATCCAAGGGTAGCCCGCAAAAGCCTCTACCTGGAGTTTACCGGATGATGAACGCCCCGAGAGGCTTCCCACCGCTTGTTCCTGTAGCGAAGTTACGGCCAGCAATGGAGAAGTTATCGAAAGGCATAATATTGTAATTATTAGAAACCTCATTTACCCTGCGCCCTTTGTTTCAGCTTTTCTTTGTATTCCATAACCTGCTTGATCCTCTGCTCCATTTCACGAGAAGCTTTTTCGACAGGCTGCGGCTGTTTTACCAAAACTTTAGGTGCTTGAACTCCTGAAAGGTCAGGAGACTGTGAAACTGGAACCTCATTCTTGCCTTTGGGTTTTTCGACCGTGGTCTGCATCATTTTTCCTTCTTCCGACTCATCAATAATCTCCATACCAACATCAGGTTTTCCAGCTCCAGCGAGTAATACTTTTTCCGTGGAAGAGCCTTTCTGCACTGCCCTGACCATCCAGTCAAAAGAGGCGTTACTTGTGCCATTCATAAGTTCTTTCACCTTGAAACCAGAGGGTGTTTTTTCCAAGCAGCATATTCCGTTGCACATTTCTGTTGGAGTGATCAGTACACGGTACTCTGTGGCATTGGAAATGCAATCCTGCCATGTTTGAGCAAAATTTACCTCGGCTTCACCACCGCTAAGCCTTGTTGAACCGGAAAAACTGAATTCTGCCTGGGGGGAAGTAATAGTATGTGTTTTTGCCTTACCGGCACTGGTCAGTATGGTCGATGATACCCCCCCTGTGATAGTCGCATAGCCATCAACACGTAATCCAGCATTATTGGGTGATTTGTTTGCGGCATATATATATACAGCCCAATAGCCAGTAGCATCTGTTTTAAAGGTGCCACCCGCTTCTTTTTTGGAATACCCATAAATTGCAGTGTTTTCACCTTCCGCTTGAGCAAAGAGCGTTGAATGGTTATCAGAAGTATTTTTAACATAAATTCCATTGTTATCTCCAGCTTCAGCCCAAATTGCTACATTAGCTCCATTGTTTTTTGCATAAAGTGCAGAATAATCATCTCCATCATTAATAGCTGTAACTCCGTGACCTGATTTTGAATAGCCATAAACTCCTGAATTGCTTCCATCTGAAAAACCATAAACACCGGTTCCTGTATTTGAATAACCATAAACCCCAGTACCACCGCCAGTTCCCAAATTACGAGCATCTATAGTTGGTGCGTCATGTTCACATATTGTATATATACTAGGCCCATTTCCTTTATTTTCTGCATAAATTGCTGCATGATTATCTGCCTCAGAGTAAGCACTTATTCCAGTACCTGATTTTGAAAATGAGTAAATTCCACCACCATTACCTCCGTTTTCAGCATAAATATTTGGATATTCGCAGTTACTATAACTTTTTAAAACATTTGAATTTCCTTTATTTTCAGCATAGAGTGTCACATAATTATCGGAATTATTAATCGCCCAAAGCGCATTTCCAGTTTCAGCAAAGGAATACATCCCGTCCCCGTTACCGAAGTTATAAGCTACCATTGCCGGAGCACCCGAACCCCTGTTCATGGCCTGAATTGCTGCGCTGTCAGCCGATAAAGCGTCCACACCTACATCATTGGCTCCTATGTTATATATATTCAGCCTGCCGCTGAGTGTCCCTCCCATGAGAGAGAGTTTTTCAGCATCAAGTTCTTTTATTGCAGAGGTCACATCTGTACTTGAAATCCCGCCTGAAGGAGTAATTCGAATTGTGCCACTTTCAGCCCTAAGCGCATAGGGTACAGCGAGAAGCCGTTTTCTTGGTTTCATTTCAGATTCGGAACCGATTTTAACACCTAAATACCTCTCATCGCTCTGGAATATTTCGCTGGTCAATGGCTTGACACTGCCCAACATCACATTTACCAGGCCGTTCACTATGGTCACGTTCTGATCTTCACTCCAGAGCGGGGTTCCTCCTTCAGCCTGGGCATATATCGTAAAACTAATAGTTCGCGTATCATTTACCGGCCCGGTTGACTCATCTACTATCCTGGCCTGGTATGAGATCATCCCGGGAATCTGGGCGCTTAGCGGAACTGCGCCACTTATGCATATCACGAGAATGCACAGCAAATAGATAGTTTTTTTAAACATTTTAAACTCCTGTTTGAGATAGCATTGTTAGTAATTTATTTAATCACCACCATTTTCCTGGTGATCATCTCTGAGCCGCAGCGGAGCCGGTAAAAATAGACTCCTGAAGCCACTGTACTTCCGTTCTCATCCTTCCCATTCCAGGTTACGCAGTAATCACCTGGCAAAAGTTCATTGCTGATAAGTGTTCTAACCCTTATTCCTTTGATATTGAAAATTTCAAGGCTGGTTATCGCTCGGTAATCATAACCTTCAGGTATATAAAACCTGATATCTGTGGAGGGATTGAAAGGATTTGGAAAGTTCTGGTAAAGTGTTAGTTTACATGCTTGTGGAAGATTTACAAGTTTCGCTTCCTCATTTTTGTATGCCGTTATCTTTTCAAATGATGAGCTGAACTGTTCCAGACAAGAAACCGCAATCATTGCATCATTAGCTTTTCCAGAGGATATGTTCTGTTGCGAACTGAATATCAATTTCAGTTTGGAATTTTGGGATATTCCACGAGGCATTGCTATACCAAAAACTAAACGTCCTTTTTCAATTACATGAGCCTCTATAGAATTCCCATTCTTTTCTACCGTTTGTAGCTGTTCAAATATAAGCTTTGCGGGATCCCAGCAAATTTCATATAAACATGCTGCGCTTGACCAATTTATCGATTCACCTTTTTCAGCCAATGTTATATAAAACAATAATTGGCCAATATTATTCAATTCTGCGGGCTGGAGTAAATTTTTAGGCACTGTTAGCCCTGAAGTAATTTCTCTCTGATTATTAGAAGCCAGTGCTGTGGCTGCCTTAGTCCCTATTGGCAGTCCTATGGGATATGGAGTAGGCAGGCCGATTGCGTAAGACATGACCAGGGTCGCGTCAGTTTTATCGGTTATCCCGTTCCCGTCTACGTCTCCCCAACTTAAATTCACACCCTGGGGCAAGGTTAATCCACTGATTCCAGACAATATTAGCAGAGCATCCAGGATATTAACCGTTCCATCGTTGTTAACATCCCCTAGCAGAATTATTTTTCTTGCTATTCCTTCTCCAGTTATAAAGAGGCTTAGCTTAGGATTTATATAATCGTTGCTGAAAACGGTTAATATCCCTTGGTAACTTCCTGAAAGATTGGGACGAAAAACCACCTCGACTTGCCTGGATTCACCTGCAGGCAAAGAAAAGGAAGTTACTACAGGCCGGAACGCTTCGTTATCGGATGATATGCCTGAGATTTCCAGCGCAGCCGTCCCGGCATTTTTGATCATGAATGATTTACGGGCTGAACTGTCTAACGCCACTTCCCCGAAAGCGATAGTTGTATCTGAGAGAGCGATGGAAGGTTGATCGGTAAACTGAAATAGAATGGAAAGTGTGTTTGAAGGACCGCTTTCACCGCTTGAGTAAGCTGCCGTGACTTTGTAATAATACCTCTGTCGATTCACCGTATTACGGTCAATCCAGATAGTGTCCGGAACCTCAGCTATCAAATAGGGCCTGCTGATATCGAAATTGGCGTTTGTGGAGCGGTATATTCTATATCCAGTAGGAGGTTCATTAGCCTGTCCTGCCTGGCCCAAAATAGTGTTAAAAGTAAAATATTCTGAGTCATTTAAAACTTTATTTAAAAGCCCTAACCCTGATGGCCTCAAGGCATTGATCCCTCTTTTTTTAACCAACCCGAGCGGAGTGATTTTCACTGCATTTAATGGAGGCTTAGCTGCCTTTTTGCCCAAAGAAATAAGTCGGCCCCTGCTACTTCCAAAAGCTGAATGATCATCAATTTTAAAATTATTTGATACTGATCCCTTTAATTCATGGAGCCGCAATTCATAATCACCGGTGGTGAATAAATCTATTACACCTATATAATAAGTTCCTGCTGAAGGAAAGGAATAAGTTAGTCTCGGATCAAGTCCGTCAGCGTCAGTACTCGCTGCCAATAGATTACCAGAAACATCATAAAGTCCTATTGCGGCATCAAGAGAGGAGCCTATAGACTGAGCGTCAATATCGATTTCCACTGTCATTGCTTTATCTACAGTAAATACAAAAATATCCACATCAAACATTGGATAGATACTGCCTTTTATGCCCCCGCCAATACTTACTTTGTCAGCTAAAACAAAATAATCGTTTGGTTCGACCTCTGATTCCATCAAACTCAACCTGAAAAGAGAAAACATAATGCCGGTTAATTCTTCATTAGGATCAAGCTCGAGTATATCCGGTTCAAAATCAAAATTGGCATCGTAAAAACCGATATAATCACCATCGCCCAACTCTCCATTACTGTCAGAATCAATAACGGAAAGAAGCATGTAATTTCCTGGAGCCACATCCTTGAATTCAAACTTCCCGGTAGCATTAAGTTCCTGTTGATAAACATTCTCTGTCTCATAACCGCTTGCTTCCTGTCCAACTAGGCCAACAACACCACCCGCGACTGAACCACCATCATAGCGCACCACGTTACCGGAAACTTTAGCGTTTCCCAGACTACCGTAAAGAAACATTTTTATCGACAGACCTATGAGGTTTCTGTCCACATTTAAAATGTCAGGAATTCCATCAGCGTTTGAATCCAGGAAACCAAGCCAATCCTGGGGATCGAGCTTACCATTGCTGTTTATATCTAGATAGGCACTTAAAATGTATCTTCCTGAAACAACATTTGTGAATTTGAATATCCCATTGGATGTCAGTAGCTGCCAATCAATAATATTCCCCATGGATTCATCCAGAAGTAAAACATAAGTTCCCTCAACGGTGCCACCATCGCTGCGACTTAACGTCCCAGAAACCTCCATGCCTGTTCCTGGCAACGGCTGTAAAACAGGAGGAGACCATTTCAATTCTACGCCTCGTTCTTTTAAGCTCAGTAAAAGGTTATTAGGGGAAGGAAGTGCGGGATTTACATTACCCGTAAGTCCGATTCCCACGGCTGACCAAGCCTTCTCGATGTTCTGAGCTTCGGTAGATGTTTCCCCATACAATTTTTTTGCTGCCTGTATTGTGGCCTCTCGAGCATCTTCGAAATTGCTTGTTTTTGTGAGAATATTAACCAGAGTATAAAACAAAATCTTCTCCAATTTTTCCCTTCCAAATCCTGTGACGTTGACCCCTTCGAAAACACCTCCTTCTGACATTAGATAATATGCCTTACCTGGTATCAGCATATTTAAATGTACACCACCATAATCTTCTGTGGTGTAAATGTACTCACTCATATGATCCGGGTCTCCATTTGCTGATGGATCTGCTATATTACGCAAATATCCACCACCAATATACAAATCTTCTCCACACAGCCAGTCATCACGGTCAATCATGACTGCAAAAATATCGCTGAAAGATTCGTTTAATGCACCAGATTGTCCTTGGTATATTAAATCTGCAGTTGCCTGAGTTACTGCATGTTGAAACTCATGAGCTACTACATCCAATGCAGCTGAAAATGGATAGTATTCCTTACCATCTCCTAAACCGAAAAACATTGATTGGTAATCTCCTGCCCAAAAGGCGTTATTCGGGAAACCATTAACTCCACCTCCTATATTTACTACAGCTATTATGCCGCCACCGTTGTTATCCCAACTGTTCCACCCATGTACTTTAAAATAGTAGTCATAGATCAGGCCTAAAAAGTTATGGGCATCTACTGCCGCTTGAATCACTTTATTTCCCTTGAATACCGAGTCACTGCTGCTGAATTGGGAAAGTCTGTTAACATTGATAATATTATCCAGTAAACTGCCTTGAGCATCATAAAGCACAATACTCTGGTCAGAACTCATCAGACCATTCATTCCTTGGCGGCGGGAAATATCGCGTAGGTAATAGTTACCTTCATTAATAGTCAAATTAAGATTCCGTTTAATTTCTCGAGTGCCGTAACCAATACCTGTGGCCGGTATCTCGGTTTTAATGTTATCGTAAGAAATAAAAATATCTCCCGATAAGGCGTCCACGTAATAAACCATTTCATGAAAGCCAGCCTTTTCACCTCTTGTAAAAATAACAACCTGGTAGGCCAAACGAATGCTATCCGATTGAGGGTAAAAGCCCAAAATACACGAGTCAGGCCCAGCAAGGTCCGCACGGGTGATACCCATATGATCTAAAGCTTTGGCAATGGCAGATTCTGCGCTAAGCCCCGGTGTGAAATTTTCTACTTTGTTTGGATAGTAATGTCCATTCGCCATCCATATTCTTCCCTCTGGATCACCATGAACGATCATCTGTGCGCCGAATACAGGAAGTCCTCCTGCAAACTGGTTCAGCTTTACATGGTACCCGCCCTGCTGATCTTTATTCACTGACTGTAAGGTAAATTCCTCTTGCGCATTTCTGATACGAAAGATGCTGCGGGTAAGATTTAAAAACCTTTTGCTGGCTTCTACAGGTTCTGCCTGAATAGGCTCAGTAGTCCCACCAACCAGAAAATTTGGAACCGGGCCGTCAGAAGTAAACCGCACCCGCCAATCCGGCCTGGTGTTTTGATTAAGTTCTTTTAACGCCTGAAGTTGAGCTGGATCTAAATCACGTTTATGTTTTTGTGCATAGCCTGTGAGGGGATATAAAAGAAGAGATAAAAGGAGAGAATATAAAATCCATTTAAGAGATTGTAACTTCATTATCTCAAATCACTTATCTAGGATTTTATGAAATATTATAAATTGGCGGTTTTTAATTCTAATATTATTTACACCTTTTTTATAATGAAAGTCAAGAAATATTTGCTTACTAGGCTTTCACAAAAGAGATTTCTATTTTGAAGAAAAAATTTGCATTTTATCTTAACTTTTTATAGCCCATTATTATTCTTGACAGTTGGTTTTTTTGTCCTTATAATGACCCCTCGTTCCAAAAAATGACCATCCGGTCACTTAAAAAAGAGCGGGCATGACTGTAAGAAAAAAAGAAAGCAAAAAATTTCTGGTGCATTTAACCAGGGAACATATCCAGAATGCGGTAACGCGACTTATTACTAAAAACGGCGTCCCCGGCCTGACCATGGAAAAGGTGGCCTTAGAGGCAGGGGTGGCCAAAGGCACCCTTTACCGCCATTTCAAAACCAAGAGCGAACTCCTGCGCGCCACTATGGACTCCTGTATCTCCAGGCTCAATGAAGAATTGTTCGCCATACTCGACCAGGACAGCCCGCCAGACAAAAGACTCGAAGAGATGACTGTCTGTCATTTTAAATTTTTCGACGAGCACCGGGATTTTTTCAGGGTCCTCCTTTACGAGCGGAGCCGTGTGCAGTCAAAGTTAGGACGCTGCCGCAGCAGCCGTTACCAGACTTTCCTGGAAAAGATAGCCGCAGTAGTCGATGAGGGCATAAAATTGGGTCTCTTCCGGTCTCTCGACTCCTTAAAAATCGCTTCTATTATCGCCGAGGCGAACATCGCCGTGATCAGCCACCGCATTTTCAGCGATCATCCGGATTCCACTGAAAAAGATGCCCGCATCCTGAGCAGTGTTTTCCTTCATGGCATCAGTAGGGCCTCATCAAAGAGCAAGGTGAACGAATGAACAAGACCAGGAGAAAAATCGGGGTTCTTGAACTATCAACAATCTT
>Ga0315277_10012663_pt1 | contig 10566 bp, 6 predicted proteins | sample YL17G05_15_MG_FD_203695 | JGI IMG/M metagenome (GOLD analysis project Ga0315277, IMG submission 203695) | Sediment microbial communities from Yellowstone Lake, YNP, Wyoming, USA - YL17G05_15 | ecosystem: Environmental > Aquatic > Freshwater > Lake > Sediment | place: USA: Wyoming | collected... | reverse complement strand
ACTCCCACTCCAGCGTCACCTCGCGCGGCGGGCCCCCTCCCCCGCCCCGCAACCCCGCGCCAGAGGGCCGAAATCGCGGATTCTGGCGCGGTGGGTCAGGAGACCCACCGCGCTATGCGGCACTGTAGTGCTACTTCCCCGGAATAAACGTATCCGTCGCCTTCAGCGACAGCACGTATTCCGTCAGCAGGCGGATCGTGTTGTCGGCGTCGGCGAGGCTCACGACCTCGACCGGCGTGTGCATGTAGCGGTTCGGAACGCTGACGAGGGCCGTCGCCACGCCGGAGCGGTTCAGTTGCATGGCGTTGGCGTCGGTGCCCGTGGCGCGCGGCTCGGCCTGCATCTGGTAGGGGATCTTCTTGGACTTCGCGACCGCCTCCAGGCCGCGCTGCACCTTCGGATTGATGTTCGGCCCGCGGCAGAGGATGGGGCCGCTGCCCACGCGCACGTCGCCCAGTTTGCGCTTTTCCTTCTCAATGCCCGCGTAATCCGAGGCGTGGCCCACGTCGACCGCGATGCCCACGTGCGGGTCGATGCCGAACGCGCTCGTCTTCGCCCCGCGCAGGCCCACCTCTTCCTGCACCGTCGCGACCGACCACAGGGCCACCCTGGGCTTGCGTGCGGCCACTTCCAGCAGCGTCTCGATGACCACGAACGCCCCGATGCGGTCGTCGAAGCCGCGGCACGCGACGCGCTCGTTCAAGAGGTAGCGCAAGCGAACATCGAGCGTCACCGGGTCGGACACCCGGACGTGCTTGCCGGCCTCGGCGGCGCTCTTGGCCCCGATGTCGATGAACAGGTCCTCGATCTTCGGAGACACCTTGCGCTCTTCGTCGGTCATCAGGTGGATGGCCTTGCGGCCGATGACGCCCGGCACGGACCCCTTGGCCCCGTGCACCAGCACGTGCTGGCCCACGAGGATCGTCGGGTCGAAGCCGCCGATCGTCTGGAAAAAGAGGAACCCGTTGTCGTCGACGTGCGAGACCATGAGGCCGATCTCGTCCACGTGCCCCGCCAGCATGACCCGCAGCGGCGCGGCCGTGTTGACGCCCGCCAGGACGTTGCCGTGCACGTCGGTGCGGACTTCCTCGGCCGCCCCCGCGAGGCGGCGGCGGATGACCTCCTGCGCCTCTTCCTCGAACCCCGACGGGCTCCACGCCGCCATCAACTCTTCCAGGAACTTCTGCCTGTCTGCCTGCATGAGCACCTCCCGGTTGATTTCTCGTTGCGGCCCCTCTGATCCCAGATTATCGTCGCGCCGCCCGCAACGCAAGAGATTCGCCACAAAACGCGGCGGGATTCGGGGTTCGGGATTCGGGAAAAGAGGCGGGAACAGGGGACCGGGCAAGGAAGGGCCGGCGGAAGGCAAACGCGGGCTTGGGGCCTTGGGGGTGAAGAATTGGCGGAGAGGCAGGGATTCGAACCCTGGGTACCCTTACGGGTACATACGCTTTCCAAGCGTACCCAATCGGCCGCTCTGGCACCTCTCCGCCCGGGAAGGCCGGGGTTTGCGCTGCATTCGGTACAGGGGAGCATATCGTCCGCCGGCTGCATCGTCAAGCATTGTGGGGTAGTGCGTCACTTACGAGGGTAGCGCGGGGGTTTATCCCCCGCGTGTTTCTTACGCGGGGCACAAGGCCCCGCGCTACGGCGCGGATCACCCCCCAAGACTGACGCAGTACATTGTGGGAATCTTTGAACTTTAATGCGGCCCGCCAGCATGTTAGAGTGAGAACGTCCAGAGGGGCCGTCCAAGGAGACCGTCATGGCGTGGCATAGCGCTCTGGCCCGGACGACCGCCGTTGCGGCCGTGGTCCTCGTCGCGGCAGCCTCGGGTTGCCTGCCCAACCGCGGGGCCGTTTCGCCCGATGGGCGCACGTTCTACTTCAGCCTCAACAAGAAGGCCGGGTTCGAGGTCGAGGAGGGCTCCAACGTTTACGCCCTCGACGTGGAGACCGGCCGCCTGAAGGCGCTGACCGATGGGCCGGGGCTCAAGGGCTGGTGCTCCGTTACCTTCGACGGGAAAATTCTGGTTTACGGAACTCTCGGCGGCCCGGGCGCCACCATAGTCGCCGTGGACATCCAGGAGGGCACCTCGACGCCGGTTTCCGGCTTCGTCCAGGGATGTGGTTACCCGTGGGTTGTTCCGGGCGAGCCGCCGCACGTGGTGGCGGTGACCCAGAAGTCCAAGGATGAGATGCGGTGGGCGCTTCTCGGCGAGCATGGCGATATGCCGCTCGGGCCGCTGGCGGACTACAAGGCATGCGTGGGGAACATCGGCCTTGCGGCGTCGCGCTTCGCCGCTCCGGTGTGGCGTGCGACCGAGGAAGGCGATGTGGAAAAGGTTGAGACGTCCGTCTGGGTGGTTGACCTCTCCAGCCCGCCCGCGCCGGCCGCGGGCGGGGAGAAGTCCGCGGCCCCTCCCGCAGGCGAGGCCAAGCCGGCCGAGACGCCGCAAGCCGAAACCAAGGCCCCCGCGCCCGCTGCGAAGCCCGGGCCCGCTTTCACCTGCGTTGCCAAGTGGACAAACACCGGAGGCAAGGGCGGCGGGCCGGTCATCGACCTGGCTTTCTCGCCGGACGGCAAGCGCCTGGTGACGGCCGTCCGGGCCGAGGAGGGGAAGGAGCCGGGCCCGACGCGGTTCTTCGACGTCGATCCGACGGGCAAGGAGCAGCCGAAGTTGCTCTTCGAGGTCCCCGGCGGCCGCGAGCCGCAGGTGACGCCCGACGGCAGCGGAGTCGTGTACCTCCGGCCGACCGCCGGCGACGACGGGGGCCGCGAGGTGGTCCTCTGGCGGCCGGACCTGAAAGAGGCACGCCTGATCGCGCGGCTGCCGGGCGAGTTAGAGAAGGCCTTTACGACCTGCTTCTGGATGAAAGACGGGCGCCTGCGCATCTACCATGTCTGCGACGAAGGTCTCTGGCTCATCGATGCGGCGGCCGACGGCGCAGGCGCCAAGGCGCGGCGGCTGACGCACGAGCGGCTGGCGGCGCAGAAGTACCTGGCCGACTTCGAGCGGGGGCTCGGCCACGTGCCGGACGCCCCGCCGGAGAACCTGCCCGAGCCGCTCGCGGGCGCGGTCAACGCGGTCGGCAGGCCTCTCCAGGACGCCGCCAAGCCGGTGCAGGACGCCCTGAAGGCCGCGTGGGCTGCCGCGTCGGTGTGGAACGCGGTGGCGGCGGTCGGGCCGCTGGGCAGCGCCCGCAGGTCGGCGGCGGAGTCGATGATCGCCCTGAAACTCCTGGCCGATGCGGCCCTGGCGTACGCCAAGGACAACGGCGGGCGGCTGCCCCCGGCCGACGCGTATCCCGACGGCCTGAAGAAATATCTCAACGCGGCCGCGGGCAGGCCTTTCCCGATGCCCGAGGGCAAGGCGCTGGCGCTGAACGCGGCCCTGGCCGGGCGGCGGATGGAAGAGGTCGCCGACCCGCGGTCGACGGTCCTGCTGTTCGAGGCCAAGCCGGGCGGGCCGCTTGCGGGCGGTCGGGAACTCCTCCGCGACCTGGCAGGCGAGGAGGACGCCTACGTTGCGGCCTTTGCGGACGGCCGCGTCGAGTGGCTGTCGCAGGAGGAACTGGCGAAGAAAACGTGGCAGCCTGCGGCCTCCCGTAACTGAGGATTTGTCTCCTGCGGTTCCCATAGAGCCTATCCGAGGAACCCACTCCAAGCGGGTGCCACGGCTTGCTTGCAAGCCTCGCGGCCCCCGCCGCACCGGTTGCAAGCAACCAGTGGCACCCGTCACGTGAAGAAGGAAGTGATTATTCGGATAGGCTGTTACTTCGAAGCAGGCGGCGGGGCGGCGCCGCTGGGCACGTCGTTGGCGTACAGCGGGGTTTTAAGCCACGCCGGCGGAATCTTGTCGTCATCGATCCGGTAGAGGACGAACTCGCCGCCTTCCTCCGCGCGGCACGGCTCGGCCGGGTAAACCTGTGTCAGGTACGGCCGTTCGCGCAGCGACCGGACCCACGGGATGGGCAGCCCCATCGGGTCGACGTCCGGCTCGGCCTTTTCGATGAACCGCGTGGGGTGGATCGCAATGTACTGAATGTTGAGGTCGTGAAAGATGTGGGCTTGCACCTCCTCGGGGGCGGTGAACAGATACCGCGGCACAACCGCACTCCATAGGATCGGCCGCCCGGTCAGGGTCACCAGGTTGAACTCGACATAGAAGATCGGTGCTTTCGGCGGCACGTTTTGCGCGATCCACGCGAAGCCGGCTGCGACCGTTGGCGGCAGGATCCGGTGCTCATGGACGGCGGCCGGCGCTGTGGCGAGTTGCCCCAGCATGGCAAGCAGGACAAGAATCCCGCCGGCCCGCACCAGCCGCCCGCGAGGGCCTTGATATCGGAGCGGGCGCAGGCGCGCCAGGAGTCCCCCGCCAAGCAACGTGGCGAAGAACACCGCCCCGTGGAAGTAGCGCACGTCGTAGGACAGGTGCAGCAGGACGATGTAAGCAACAATGTAGTAGAGGAGCGGCACGGCGCCGACGAGCACTTCAACCGGAATCCGGGCGGGCAGCGACCGCAACGCCGATGCCGGTCCGGCCGATCTCGCATGGCGCACCAGGTCCGCCAGGGTGCGGGCCATCAACCACACGGCCCATGCCACCGACGCCACGGTGGCGGCCACCCCGGTCACGCCAAACGTCTTCAAGACCACCAGGGGGTCGCTGAAAGGCAGGGGGATGGCGCTCTGCCGGATGGGCATTACATGGGCGAACGCAGGGAATTGGAAGACCGAAACTGTGTCATTGTCATGTAACATGAGGGGCCGGCCGAAGTGTTCGATCCGCCAGAGCATGTCCGGCAGCAACAGCAGGAGGCCGATGGCCAAGGCCAGGGCCGTTCGCCTGAGCCGTTGGCCCCACGTGTCGCCGATCTTCAGGAGGGCCGCCAGCACCAGGGGCGGCGCCAGCACTGCCGCCATCGGCACCTTGATGTAGAACATGCCTGCCAGGGCGACGCCGAGCCAGACAGGCCATCGCCGCACCACGCAGTAGGTCGCCAGGACGACCATGGCGGCCACGGGGATCTCCAGGTAGAAGAGCATGCCCAGCAGAAGGTTGATGGGCATCGTCACGGCCAGTGCCCACGTCCACCAGCCGCCCGAGCGACCGAACAGTTCTCGGCCCGTGAGGAACGAAAAGACGCCGAGCATCAGGAAGTACGCCAGATGATACGCCTCGGCGACCAGGAAGGAGGGGCTCCCCAGCACCTTCCAGACGACGGCCAGGCCCGTGTGCCAGAAAGCGGCTTCCCAGCAGCGCATGGAGGCGGGGCCTTCCGGCGGGTACGCGGGGTCATAGACCGCGCGGAAATGGTCCCAGAGCGCCTCGTAGTAAACCACGGCCCGGCGGAAGTGGTGGGAATCGTCGCCCAGAACGGGGGCGGTGCCGATCGACCACGCCAGCAGAATCAGGCAGACCACCAGCGTGGCCGCAACGATGGCGATGAGGTCTCGCCGACGGCGCAACTGCTCCGCCGGCGACGGCAACCGCGGTACGGTTGAATCGAGCATTCCTTTTGCTTTCTACGCACAGGGGCCGCCGAACGCGGCCCCTCGCCGCAGCCTTGCTCACGCAGGCGGTGCGTATTATAGCGTCCTTGGGCTATTTGCCAGGCTTTTGTTGCGCCGAATCCTCAGGAATTGGCAGGTGCCGCCGTGGCGGCGGACGCAGGCGGGTCCGCCCCCGCAAGCCGGCCGACCACGTACAGAAGGACGACCACCGCGTAGAACGCCACTCGAACCAGCAAGAGAAACGGGACGAAGGCCTGCGGCTCATAAGCGAGTTGCTGCAGCAGGGCCACGACCGTGAACTCGCTCAGGCCTAATCCGCCGGGAATCGGCGATACAAACATCGTCATCGCACTCGTGGCTATGATGGCCACGACAACCAGAAACGTCACCGCCTTCTGGCCTTCCGGCAGGGTGGCCTGAATCAACAGGTAATTACCCCACACCATGAGGAACCAGATGACGGCCATCAACGCCGCAAACAGGAGGACGGGGCCTGGCCGGAGCAGACGCTCGTTCGCGTCGTAAAAGGAATCCAGCGCGGCGGCCCAGCGATCTTCTGCGGCCAGAAGCCGGGCCACGGGTCCCCATCGCGCCACCGGCCGCAGGCATGTCTTCACGAGACCCAGGATGGCGGCGATGTAGCGCCGCCGGCTGAGCACGATCAGGATACCGACGAAAAGGGCCAGCACGGGGCCGACGTTCCACAACCGCGCGGACCGCGGGTCGTCGCTCAAGATCAGCGCCAGGGCCAGCAGCCCCGCGCACAGCGTGCCGGCGCTTTCCAGTAGCCTGTTGATCAGGGCCACGCCCGTCAGCCGGCCCCCGCCGCGCATCAGCAGCGGCACCACCAACTCTCCCGCGCGGCCGGGCGTGAAGGTGCCGACGAGCATGAGCGTCCCGAAGAGCCGTAGCGACTGCCTCAGGGTCGCTCCCGCGCCGACGCGGCGGGACATCCAGTGCCACTTCATCAGGAACACGCCCTGCGTGGCCGCAAAGAGCGCGACGGCGCCCGCCAGCAGCGCCGGATGGCGGCGCGATTGGGCCAGGGCATTGAGCGTCTCGGTGGGTCCGGCCCAGACGATGACCGCGGCGAAGAGCGCCAGCCCTGCCGCCAGCCACACGATCCGAAGTGCCTTGGAGTTCAAAGGAACAGGTGTCCTACCTTTCGCGGATGACCTTCGCCGGCACGCCCCCCGCAACGACCATCGGCGGCAGGTCTTTCGTCACGACCGCTCCCGCGCCCACCACCGTGCCGCGACCCACGCGGACCCCCGGCAGGAGAATGGCGCGATAGCCGATCCAGCAATCGTCCTCCACGGTGACGTCGGCCGTGGCGATGCCCTGGGAGATGATGGTGGCCTGGCGATCGCCGAAAAGGTGGCCGGCCGTCATCGCCGCCGCAAACCGCGTGAAGAGCACGCCCCGGCCGATCCGGATCGTACTGTCGTACTGGCACAGCAGTTCGCAGCCGCTGTAGATGACGGCGCCGTCGCCGATCTCGATGCGCCCCTGGCCGCCGAGCGTGTCCAGGACGGACTTGCCGATGAAACAGCGGCGGCCGATGCGGACGTTCCGGTCGATCGTTGCCAGCGGATGGATGATCGAGCGCGTCCGGACCATCAGCCACAGGTTCACCAGCGGCCGGACGAGCACGCACGACCGAACGCCCCGCCGGAGCGTTTCGGTGACCATCAGGAACCGCAGGCGCCGGAACTGCCCGTCCGGCGTTTCGCCCGGCTGCGGGCGGAGTTTCTGAGAGAGGGTTTCGGACCCCGTGTCGGGGTGTGCGGCGTCCGCCGGATGGCCTGTGCCGTCAGTCATGGGTTACGAGGATATCCCGCCGGGCGCGGAGCGTCAAGGCAGTTGGCTGCCGCCGGGTCCGCCTCCCGGTCCGCCGCCCGGTCCGCCGCCGGATTCTGGCACGCCAGAAAAACCTGTCATTTCGAGCGAGCGAAGCGAGTCGAGAAATCTCGCCGTGGCCGTTGCCGTTGTGCCGCTGGCACGGCGAGACCCTCGATTTCGCTCGGGGTGACAACGAAAAGACTCCTGTCAGAGACTCTTGGCTTATCCCGGTCCGCCGCCGGGCGGCCCGCGGCGCGTGTAAAGGGCCAGCGTCCCCGACGGCTTGGCCGAGGTGACGCCGAAGAGCACCGGCGGATCGAACCTGCCGGTGGCGGCGAATCGCAAGGCCGTCTCATCACTCCAGCCGGCAGCGTCGGCGGGAACCAGGACGAACCGGGCCGGCGAAGCCACGGCCGCCTTGACAAACTCTTCGGGCGGGATCTTCACAGGCTCCCACGTGGCGGGCCCGGGTCCGACCACCTGCGTAAAGATACGCAGGCCCGACAGGTAGTGAACCACCGGGGGCTCCAAGCCGAGGACCACATCGGCCCCGGGGCGGCCGTGTTCGCGCAGGTACTTGCTCGCCTTCACGTACTCCTGCCACTTGCCGTGGTCGTAGGCGGCGTAGAAATCCGGCGACCGCAGCCAGTAGACCTCGCGGCAGATCTTGCCGATGACGCTCGTTGCCACGCACGCGGCGACGACAATCGCGACGGCCACCCTCCCGGTGACTGCGGCTTTGCCCGGCTGCCTGCGGAGGATCCAGGCGGCTATTACCTGCGTGCCGACCAGCAGCGCATAGACCACAAACGGCATCGTCGGCAGAAGGTACCGACGGGCCACATTGCTGCCCCCCAACAGCAGGAGGCCCCCCACGCAGAGTACCACGGGCAGCACGATGACCCACTGGCCTCGTCGAGCCAGAGTTGCCAGCCCCAGCAAGGCGACCGCGAGCGGGCCGAGCATGGCCAACGGGTGCAACTGCTGGGCCAAGATGGCCGCGAAGGTCATCGTCGGCAGCATCGCCAGGCCGGCCCCGATACTCTCGATGCGGCGGAAACTGAAGAAGGTCTCGGCGTGCTCGCTGATTATCACGCTGTAGTCGGCGGCGCCGAAGTCCGCCTGGCTCCGGATACGCGTCGCCCAGTACCATAGCACGGCCGCGGCCAGCAGAGCCGTTGCGGCCATAACCGCGATCCGCCACGCGAGGCGCGGCCGCCGCAGCGAAAGCCCCAGGCCCGCCAGTCCGCCCGCCAGGAACAGGCCCCCCGGCAGGCGTGTCAGCGTCGCCAGGACCATCGCCACAACCCCGAAGAGCACCCACCACGGCGAACCCCGCGAGCCCCGCACGAGTCCGTATAGCCCCAGCGCCACCAGCAGCGTGAACAGCACGTCCGTCTGGATGCGCGTCGCTGTAACGAACAGGTACGCCGACAGGCCGGTCGCCAGCAGCACCGGCAAGGCGAGGTCCTCCGCCCCCAGGCGCTTCACCGTGCGTGCGGCCACGATGGCGGCCCCCACGCCGCACGCCGCCAGGACAAGGTTGATGAGCCAGTACCCGTCGCCGGCGACGCATCGGCACGCGGCAATCAGCATCGGGAGGACCGGCGGCGTGCCCCACCACTGGCTGCCGTTGAACTCCATGCCGCGACCCTCGGCCAGCGACCGCCCGAGGGTCAGGTACAGGGCTGCGTCGGGCGAGATGGCCCACTGGTTGCTGATGCCGAGCGCGTAGACGGCGCACAGGCTGATGATCGCGACCTTCCACGCGCGGCGCGACGGCGCCTCGCCGGACTTGATTGTCTCCCAGAGCGTCATGGGGCCTATGGTGTGCGTAGCGCGCGGCAGAGTCAACCGAAAAGGCATCGGCGCCGTCGTGCGTCACTCTTGGGAGGCGGCATGGTCACGCGGTTGCGTGACCATGCTTCAGCCAACGGGGTCACAACATGGCCACGCTGTTGCGTGACCGCGCCAGACCTCGACTCTGCCCGTGTAGCACGAGAATCTATGGGTTTCCCGTCCGGGTTCGGCTAAACTACCTTCCTGGCCTCGGCGAGCGGCCGCGGGCCTCAACCGTGTGTTAGCGCGGCGGGTCTCCTGACCTGCCGCGCTATCGGCCGACAGGTGCTCGGCGCGGTGGGTGCGAAGACCCGCCGCGCCAGGATTGGGCCTTGGGTGAAAGGCTTTCATGTACGCATTCATTATCGCGGGCCTCGTTTCGGCGGTGCTTGCCCTGGACTACTGGGGCAGAGAGCCCGCGCCGCCGGCGTGGGCCGCCCTTTCGGGGCTGGCCGTCATCGTGGCCGCCGTGGGGCTGGCGGGCCTGTGTATCTCGGCCTACATCCTGCGGCGTCGCGGAGAACTGGCACGCGACGAGCAGCAGTTCCTCCGCAAGGTCCGCTTCCTGGGCAGGGCGTACCGGCTCCTCGTCCTGGTGGCGTACGGGTTCGACCTGACGCAGTTGGGCTGGGCGGCGCTGGCGTACGACCTGGGCGGCGGCGGGGCCTGGGCTTCGACCGCCGCGGCGATCTCGGTTGCGCCCTTCGTGGTCCTCTGCGCCGCGGCGTGGACGACCGTATACTGGGCCGACCGGACGCTTCGGGCCGCGCTGCTGGAGCACGCCGGTGCGGTCGTGGCGGCGGGCACGTGGACTTTCCCGCGATACCTGGAGTTTATGTTCCGGCAGTACCTGCTGGTCCTGCTGGCGCCGCTGGTGGCGCTGCTGGGGCTGAAAGACATCCTGGCATACGCGGGGTACTCGCCCGACAGCGGGGCGCTGGGCGTCATCATGCTTCTGGGCACGCTGCTGGCCGTCGCGGTTTTCGCCGGCGCGTGGGTGCGCGTCTGCTGGCGGACCGAGCCGCTGCCGGAAGGCGACCTGCGGCGCCGGCTCCACGCGCTGGCCGAGCGGGCGGGCGTGCGGGTGGCAAACGTCCTCGTGTGGCGGACGAACAACACGATCGCCAACGGCTGCATGATCGGGATGGCCGGCCCGTTCCGCTACATCATGATTACCGATGCGCTGCTGCTGGGCATGTCGCAGGCGCCCGAGGAGGCGGAATCCGTTTTCGCCCACGAGATTGCGCACGTCAAGTACCGCCACACGCAACTCTACGCCGCGCTGCTGCTGGGGGCCGTCGGGGCGGGGTTCCTGGCGGGCGCGGCTGCCGCCGCGCTCAGCGACGCCCCGTGGGCGGTGGATGCGGC
>Ga0315277_10012661_pt1 | contig 10566 bp, 7 predicted proteins | sample YL17G05_15_MG_FD_203695 | JGI IMG/M metagenome (GOLD analysis project Ga0315277, IMG submission 203695) | Sediment microbial communities from Yellowstone Lake, YNP, Wyoming, USA - YL17G05_15 | ecosystem: Environmental > Aquatic > Freshwater > Lake > Sediment | place: USA: Wyoming | collected... | reverse complement strand
CGTGTCCGCCCAGGCCATCCCCGTCCGGGCGGCGATGTCCTGGCCGTCCCGCACCGCAGACCGGAGATGGGCGGCCACCAGACGAATGGCCTCCCCGGCCATCAGGTCTGCGTAGGCCGATCCGTTCTGGTTGATCGTGCTCTCGAAGGCATGGGCGAAGACATCGAACCCGGTCGTCGCCGTGACGCGCGGCGGCGCGGTCAGCACGAGCTCCGGGTCGACGATGCTGAGCCGCGGGTAGAGCAATGAGTTGTAGAGGGCGGACTTGGTCTGTTCGGCCGGGTTGGTCACGACTGCCACCTGAGTGACATGGGACCCGGTTCCCGAGGTGGTGGTCACGGCCACGACGGGAAGCGTCTTCTCCGTCGGCTGTGTTTCCCGGAAGAAAAGATAATCCCAGCATGTCCCCGGGTGACTGGCCTCTACGGCCACGGCCTTGGCCGCGTCCAGGCTCGACCCGCCGCCGAGCCCCAGGACGACATCGGCGCCGAACTCCCGGGCGAGCCGAGCTCCGGCGCTCACGACCTCGGTGGTCGGGTTGGGGATAACGCCGTCAAAATGGGCCACCTGGATCCCGTTTTTCTGCAGGATGTATTTGACTCTTCCGTAAAGGACCGAGAATTCGGTGGTTTCGGGAACGGTCACGAGCAAGCATCTCCGGCCAAAGCGGGCGACGGCCTGCCCGACCTCTTCCAGACGTCCCCGACCGAACCGGATCTCCGTGGGTTGGTAGTAATTGAAGTTTTTCATGATGTTTTATCTCAGGATGAAATAGAGGAGCGCCATGGCCACCAGCAGGCCCAAAGCCCAGAACCTGGGGTCCGAAAGACTCCGGATGCGGCCGCCGGCGATCACCTGGAGGGGGTTCTTCCAGGTCATGGCATCCACCTGGCGGAGGTCGGGCTTGGGGGTCAGGAAGCTGACCACGACGAAGATCAGGCTGCACAAGCAGAACATCCACCAGGCCTGCATCAGGAAGGGGATGCCGAGCTTTTGGGTGATGATTTTCTCCGTCCCGAAGACCGGAAGGTCGATCAGGAAGGACACAGCGCCTAGGGTGAAGCCGGAGATCAGGGTGATCATGGATGCCTGCTTGGTCCCCCGCCGCCAGAAGATACCCCAGAGAAAAACCGTGGTGATGGGCGGCGCCAGGTGGGAGGCGATGGCGTTGATGGCCTCGAAGATGCTCGAGTAGCGACCGCCCTGTGTGGACCAGGCCATGGCCAGGAGCATAACCACGACGGCGCTCCATCGGCCGATGCGGACCGTTTTCTCGTCCGACAGGCCGGGCTTCCAGCGGCCGACGATGTCTACGGCGACGAGGGTGGCGGAACTGTTGAGGGCGGCAGCGATGGTACTCATCAACGCGGCCAGGAGGCCGGCCGAAATCAGTCCCTTGAACCCGGTCGGGATCAGCTGGTTGATGAGGACGGGGAGCGTCTGGTTGCAGTCCGGTCCGATGACGTCGCGGAAGAGGACATAGCCCAGCACGCCGGGGAAGACCATGATGAAGACCGGGAGGATTTTCAGGCCTCCGGCAAGGAGCGGGCCGAGTTGGGCATCCTTCTGGGATCGCGCGCCCAGAACCCGCTGGACGATGGTCTGGTCCGAACACCAGTACCAGACACCGAGGATGGGATACCCCAGCAGGACCGCGTACCAGTTCAGGCCGGCGGTGCTATGCGTCTGGATCATACTCAGCTGATCCGGTTTGATCGCCGCCCGGAGTTCGGCCAGGTTGTGAATCCCGTGGCCGGGCAGGGCCAGCAGGGCGAAGGCGGTGATCATGACGGCGCCCAGGATGAGGACGCCGGTCTGGATGGTCTCGGTGACGACCACGGCCTTGAGGCCGCCGAGGATGGTGTAGACGGCGGTGACGACAGAGACGAGGATGATGGAGGTGACGACGTCGATGCCGAAAAACTGCTTGAACACGGCCGCGCTGGCGAAAAGGCTCATCCCGATGTGGATGAAGAGGGCGGCCATGATGGCCATGAGGGCCAGGACGACCCGGGAGGCGGGGCCATAGCGGCGTTCGAGGAATTCGGGGAGCGTCGAAATCCGGCTTTTGAAGTAGAAGGGCGCGAACACCAGGCCCAGGAGGATCAGGGTGAAGGTGGCCATCCATTCGAAGTTGCCCCAGACCATTCCTTCGTTGTAGCCCGAGGCCGCCAGGCCGACGAGGTGGATGGAAGAGATGTTGGCGGCAAAGAGAGCGGCTCCGACCATCCCCCAGGGAAGCGAACGGCCGGCCAGGAAGTAGGCCTGGCTGTTGAGCTTGAGCTTCCGGACCGACAGGATGCCGATCATCAAGATGCCGGCCAGGTAGACGACGATGATGATCAAATCGAGAACGGGAATACGCATTTCGGACCCAAACATGCCGCCGTCCTCCGCTTAGGGAATGATGAATTTGGCTATTTTTCGGCAGCCCTTTTCATGAACTCTGCCAGATCAGACTTGAGTTTAAGGTGCGACGGCCTGTGGATATACATCATATGGCCGGCTTCATAGTAGCCCATGTGGATACGGTCCCTGAACTCGCCGTTGAGCCCAATCTGGCTGAAGGTATACTCTGTCCCGAAGTAGGGTGTCGCCCCGTCGTAGTATCCGTTGGCACAGAAGACCTGGAGAAACGGATTCTCGCTCATGGCCCGGCGCAGCACCTCGGCCACGTTGACATTCAGGCCGCCGAATCGCGCGCTGGGTCCGGGGAAGGGTTCGGCCTCTTCGGGGCTGCTCAGAAAATTCCACGGGTAGACGTTGCCGTAGATGGCATACGGCAGGTCCTCCTTGTATCCGAGTTCAGTCCGGACATAGTGGTTGAGCATCGTCGAGAACGCACCCTGGATGGCGGCGCTCGCCGGGTCGAATTCATAAGTTTCGCCCGCCGCATCCTCGTCTCGACCCTTGAACCGGCTGTCCAGCCGGCCGACGGTCTCGAAATTCGCGCGCAGGAGTTCTTTGACGAAACGGTCGTGCCGGATGCGCATGTTGCTCTGCTTCACGTACTCGCGGCTCAATCCCGTATAGGCGGCCAGCCTGTCCGCGACTTTATCTGCCTCCTCCTGCCCGAGCCGGTTCCCTTTAAGGAGGGCTATCGAGTATTCATTGAGAGCGAAATCCTCGGCCTCTTTGAGGACATCTCTGAGCGCCTTCGCCTGAAGCTTTGCCTCCAATTTCTTGTGGAACCAGGCCGTGGCCGCATAGTGGGGAAGGAACAGCACATAGGACAAGCTATTTCCCGGTGAGAACATGATGGTCTGAAAATCGAGGACGCTCGAAACCAGCACGATCCCGTTGAGGTACATCCCATGGGTGCGCCCCTGGAGAAAGCCCGAGAGCCCCGCCGCCCGCGTTGTGCCATAGCTCTCGCCCAGAATGAACTTGGGGGAGGCCCAGCGCTCATTGCGGGTGATATAAAGCCGGATGAACTCACCGACTGAGGCGACGTCCTCGCCGACGCCATGGAACTGGCTCTTGTTCTCGCCCTGGAGCGGGCGACTGTAGCCGGTGGAGACGGGATCGATGAAGACGAGGTCGGTCACGTCCAAGAGCGAGTTGTCGTTATCGCCCAGGCCGAACGGCGGCTTGACCGAGAAGCCGTCCTCGGTCATGACCACGCGCCGCGGCCCCCAGGCCCCCATGTGCAGCCAGACCGAGGACGACCCGGGCCCTCCGTTAAAGACAAAGGTGATGGGACGGGCGGACGGGTACTTGACGCCGTCCAGAGTGTAGGCGAAAAAGAAGATCCGCGCTCCCGGCTGCTCGTCGGATTTGTTGATGGTGAGTGTCCCTACGGCGGCGGTGTAAGGGAAAGGGCGGCCGTTCAGGGTGATGGTGTGATGGGTGATAGAAAGAGGTTTCTCGAGTGGCGGCGACGCGGGTGCTTGCTGGCCGGGCGGAGCGGGCTGCCCGGCAGCCGGAGCCGGTTGAGCCGGGGCCTTCTTCTCCGGTGGCTGCTGAGCGTTAAGCCAGCCGATGCCAAAAGCGATCAACAGGATGAGTCCGAGAGCGCACAAGCGTCCTGTTCGATTTCTCATGGATGAACCTCCTCTCCCTTTTTTATATCCAGAAAAACAGAGACAAGAAGCCGTGTCTATTTTCAGATGAAAATATCCTGGTCGTAGCCGATCTTGACCAGCTCGATCTTGTTCGGGTCGGCGGTGCCCAGGTGATACTGTGTGTCGGCCGTGAGGATGTGCTTAGCCGGCGGGCTGAGCGGCCGGTCCTCTCCGAAGAATTCCTGCCGCTTGGCTTGGATGATGCGCAGCCCCGTGGCGTCCACGGCTACCGGATCGAAGCCCACCAAGAATCCGTAATAGGACCAGACATACTTGGGGTTGAAGCTGTGCGGCCCGAGGACATGGAACTGGGGCGTGAGCATGACCAGGACGTTCAGGCGCGTCCTGCCCTTGACATGCGGCTTCTCCCAGATCGAGGCCAGGCTCGCGCAGCTGTCATGATGATAGTTGTCCGGGTCGGGGACGAACATGATATAGTTCTTAATCAAGGTGCCCACACCCGACCAGTGGTGGGCCCGCATCGGGCGGGCGTTGATCAGGGCAGTCGCCTTCTGGAACACCGGATTCTGCAGGATGCCCCTGTCGTCGATGCTGATGTTGGCTTCCTTGACGCCGGAGTCCATAACCCGCTTTTTGAGGGCGTTTTCGACCTCGGCCGTGGTCGGGATGTACGTCCAAACGTTGCTCTTGATGCCGACGATGTCATCCGGTTTGATGAAAGTTTTCCAGGAGGCGGCGGCATCCGGCTGGCCGGTAAGCTCTTTCACCGCCGCATCCAACATCTCCAGGACTACGTCGGCAACGGGCCGGCCTTGCGCGTCGAGGACGTTCTTGTTCCTCACTAAGACGACCTTTGATTTCTTGACTTCCTGGGCGCCGGCAGCGGGACCGGTCGCACTCAGGGCGGCCCACTCCGGCTTCGTCAGGAACACGGCGCCGCCGACGGCGGCCAAAGATGTCCGCTTGATGAACTCCCGCCGGGTGATCATCTTCTTTTTCTTCATCTGCCCTCCTCGTTGTTGGCAGTCACCTCAGTCATTCTATCGGCTTATAAATTCTACCGATTTCATCGAAGTCGTCAGTTCGCCGGGGATTATCTTGACCCGATCAGATCAAGACAGGAGCCGGCAGCCGCCTGCGACGGAGCGCTGAAGACAATGCTCAGCCGGTTTCCGTCGACCCGGCAGCCGGTCCAGAGGCCGTCGGGCATTCGGGCCATTCCCTCGCGGGCGTCAGTCAGGTAGTTCCGGAGAAAGCTCTGCTCGGCCTTCTTGGCCTTGGCCGCGTCCGGATACAGGGCGATCAGAAGATGCACGGGCTTGCCGTCCGTCTTGTATTTGGCGAGCACTGCCTGGGTCTCGTCATCGATCAGCAGGATGTTCTCGTTGGCGATGAAGAAGTGGCTGTTGAGCCAGATGTAATGATGGAAATAACGGACGCTCTCCGGGATGAGATTCCGCTGCGGCAGGAGGCCGATGACCGGCGGCACCGCGCCTTCTTCGGGGACGGCGTCCGCCAGCATCCTGCCGAGCCCGATGACGATCTCCTTTTTCCCTTCGGTTTCGGGATAGGCCAGGATCGAGACATAATACCTGTCCTTCCAGAAAGTCAGCAGGCCTGCGCTGTACTCAGACCCCTGACCCGCAAGGCGGTCTTCGCGCTCGCGGCCATGGGAGAAGAGGCCGAAGGCGTTGAAGGAATTGCCCATGTCGAAGATGTCGATGACGATCTCCTCTTCTCCGGCGCCCTTGTACCGGACGGCCAGGAGCTTCCGGAAATTGTAGGAGATGTAGAGCTCCGCCCCGCCGTCGATGTAATCGAAGAGGTTGCTCTTGTCGTAGGTTTCCGGCGGCTCGGCTTTCTTCCAGCCGCTCACCTCGGACGGGAGGACGGAGTACAGCTTCTCGAGGGACTGAGACATGGCCACCCCCGCGGAGAGTGTTACCAGGGCCAGGCAGAGGACCAGCCGACTTGACTTCCGGCGGGCCGATTCGCTCCTCACGGTTCTCTGCCTCATGAATAAGTAGGAATAGCAGACGTTCCGATAAAAGTCAAAAATACTCCTCCTCCATTTTAGTTCCCCTCTTTAGTAAAGAGGGGTCAGGGGAGATTTTATAAATAAGAAGCAACTCCATATCCCTACTATCCTTGTTCGCCTTTTCCAATCCCCCCTCGCCCCCCTTTCCCTAAAGGGGGGGAAGATAAAACCTCCCTTTTCCAAAGGGGGATAATAAAGATGCCAAGTGCGCGCCCTCCCGTGGATACCACACTAAACGTCATTGAGCCTAAATCCTGTTGCCTGAACACCGCTTTTTTCCTATGATGGTGAAAAAGGAGATCTTAGGTGAAGCAAAAGTTCTCGTTCCTAGTATCGATCCTTGTCCTGTTTGCTGTTTCTGCCATGGCCCAGCAGCCGACAGGCTCGGCTCAGCCCCCGAAATACGATGAGAAGCTCAATCGCGTCTTCCAGGAATGGGAGCGGCCCGACCGGCCGGGCGGTGTCGTGGCCGTTGTCGAAAAGGGGCAGGTTGTCTATAAAAGATGCTTCGGCCAGGCCAACGTGGAATACCAGCTGGCCACAACGCCGCAGACTGCCTTTGATGTCGGCCAGCTGGCCGAGGCCGTGACCGGCATGGCCTTAGCCATGCTCGAGGAACAGGGCAAGATCTCCGCCGCCGACCCCGTCAAGAAATACCTGGCTGAGCTCCCCGCTTATGCCGACGGTCTCACGATTGCCCACCTCATCCATCATATGAGCGGGCTCCCCGACTGGTACGAGCTTATGACGGCCGCCGGCTGGAACGAAGGCGATGCCATGACCCCCGACCAAATCCACAAGATCCTCAAACGTCAGAAGCAGCTCCTCTTCGAGCCCGGCACGAAGAGCCTTCCTTCGCGGACCGACTTTGTCCTCCTTGGCGAAGTGGTGCGCCGCGTGACCGGCCAGTCCTTACGGGATTGGACCTGGGCCAACATCTTCAAGCCGCTGGGCATGACCCGGACGCTCTTCCGCGACAGCTACCGGGAGACCGTCGAGGACCGGGCCTACTCGATCAACTATCATTACCGGGACGGCTATCTTAGGGGGGCGGATAACCTGGGTGCCGTTGGTTCCCTGGGGCTATTCACGACCCTTGACGACTTCATCAAGTGGGTGGTGGACCTCGAAACTCAGGAGGCCGGCTCCGCCCGGCTCAAGGACAAGATGCTGACCTCCGGAAAATTGTCCGACGGCCGCGAATCCGGTTATTCCTACGGGTTCGAGGTGGATTCCTACAAGGGTCTCAAGCGGGTCCACAAAAGCGGCAGCTGGGGAGGTTTCCGCACGGCCTTCCGCTATTTCCCGGCGGCATCCTTCGCCATTTTCGTCTTTACCAACTGGGACTATAGCTGGAATGAGCCAAACGGGTTCGCCGACAGCGCCGTGGACGCTTGCCTGGAACCGCTGCTGGAGAAGCCCGCGGCGTCAGCCGCCCCTGCGGCCGCCAAGCGAAAGCCCCCCAAGGTGAGCCCGGCGGAACTGGCCCAGTATGTCGGCGAATACCGTTCCGGAGGTAGGAATTACCTGTTTATCGCGCAGGAGAAAAACGCATTGGTGTTCAAGTTGGGCTCCCAAGCGTTTCGGTTGATACCCAGTGGGGAAGGGCGTTTTTCGTTCGAGGACCCGAATATCCCTGTCGTGCTGACGTTTTCCAGGGGACCCGACGGAAAAATAAGCCAGCTGTCCTTTGATCAGGGAACCGGAGAGGTCGTGGCTCCCAAGGTCGAACGGGAGACGCTCACTCCGGACGCGCTGAAGCTCTACGAGGGATCATATTATTGCGAGGAGCTGGATGCCCGGTACGAGGTCGTCCCGGGTGAAGGCCGGCTCGTCCTTACCGGCCTGCGGACGAGGGATATCGCGCTGCTGCCGGAGAACCGGAGAACCTTTGCCGGCGACGGCGCGGGTTTTCAGCTCATCTCATTTTTGATCGGCGAGAACGGCGCGGTGACCGGATTCCGGGTCGAATCCGATTCCCTCCGCCAGCTGGTATTCGGGAAAAAATAATCGAAAAGGAGCCTTCCATGAGCTGGTCGATCAAGCTTTTCCGCGTCAAGGGGATCGAGATCCGGGTCCACCTGACTTTTATCCTGATCTTGATCTGGGCGGCGAGCCGCTGGGGAGTGACGATGAAGGGCGGCACGAGGGGCGCCCTATACGGTGTTTTGGTGATACTCCTGCTCTTCGTCTGCGTAACCATCCATGAGCTGGCCCACAGCCTGACGGCGATGCGGTTCGGCGTCAAGGTGCGCAACATCACGCTCCTTCCGATCGGCGGGATCTCTCAGATGGAGGAGATGCCCAAGAAGCCATCCGAGGAGTTGCGGATGTCACTGGCCGGACCGCTGAGCAACTTCGTCATCGCCGCGGTCCTGCTCCTCCTTTCCATCCCCTTTCATTTCCAGGCGGAGATTTCGGCCGCGCGGATGAGCCGGGTCCTGGGCTCGGTGAGCTGGGAGGGCCTCCTGGCCTATCTCATCACGGCCAACATCATGCTCGGGCTGTTCAACCTCCTGCCGGCCTTCCCCATGGACGGCGGGCGCGTCCTGCGCTCCCTGTTGGCCATGCGCATGGATCACGCCAAGGCGACGGCCGCGGCGGCCGCGGCGGGGCAGGGACTGGCCTGGGTGATGGGACTCGTCGGCGGCCTGAGCGGCAACTGGACGCTGGTCATCATCGCCGTTTTCATCTACATCGGGGCGGCCCAGGAAGGGAAGATGGTCGAGGTCAAGAACGTGCTCGGCGAGCTGCGCGTGCGGCAGGCCATGACGACGAAATTCCAGGCTGTGTCGCCGGAAGAGCCCCTGTCCGGGGCGGTGGACTTGATCCTGCACGGTTTTCAGACAGTTTTTCCCGTGCTCGAGGAGGGCCGTCTCGCCGGAGTCTTGACCGAGGCCGACCTGGTGAGCGCGCTCAAGCACCACGGCCTCGAGGTGGCCGTGAAGATGGCCATGCGGACCGACGTTCCAACCGTCGACCCCGACAGCTCCCTGTTCGACGCCCAGCAGCTCATGGCCGAGAAACGGCTGGGCGCGCTGCCGGTAATGAAGGGGGGACGGATCGTCGGGCTGCTCACCCCCCATGACGTCAGTGAAGCCTACCTGTTCCTCTCCCTGAAGCCCGACCTCCTGGCCAAAACATAGAAATGGGGACACCATATCAATTGCCGAAATTCCAGCAGGGGAAAATGGGAAATTGATATGGTGTCCCCAATTTAAAGGAGGAGCGCTGATGAAACCCGAAGAAACCGTCCAAGCCTGGGCCAAGACAAGAGGATACCGCGTGGCCGTTGGCAGCGTCTCACTGTTGGAGGAGGTCCGCAACGGCCTCCGGAAGCGCCAGGAGGCCGGAGAGATTGAGGCCGGTTTCTATCGGGACAACCTGGAAATTTTCACCTACCTTGACGGAGTCCCGCTTGAAAATCCGCGGTCGATCATCCTGGTCGCCGTACCGGCGCCGGCCCATGTTCTGGCTTTCATGGTCGGAGATAAGAGAATTGAGACCATCCTGCCTCCGACTTATGTCCGCTACCGGAAAACGTTCGCCGAGGTCCGGGACAACCTGGCGGCGGCCCTGTTGGGCTCGAGCTTCCGAGTGGAGCTTCTGAACGCACCGCTCAAGGCCCTCGGAAACCGGCTGGGGCTGATCTCCTATGGCCGGAATAACGTCGGCTACATCGAGGGCCTGGGCAGCTATTTCCAGCTGGTCGGCCTCGTCTCCGACCTGCCGTTCGAAGAAAAGAAAATACCTTCCCGGCCGGCGGAGACGCTCCTCCCCAGATGCGGGGACTGCAGGATATGCGCAGCCGCCTGCCCGACGGGCGCGATCGACAGGGAAAGAATCCTCCTCCATGCCGGAAAATGCTACACCCTGTTTTCCGAATCGCCGAACCCTATCCCCGAGAATCTCGAGCCGCCTTCGCCGAAGTGCATTATCGGCTGTCTGAGATGCCAGGAACTCTGCCCCGAGAACAAGGGGCTTTTAAGGCATGAACAGGCAGCCGTGTCCTTCGATGCGGAGGAGACCGAAGCGTTCCTCGGGACGAATCCGGCGGCGGACGGCCGGGCCTTGGAGCGCGCCCAGGCGAAATTCGAGGAACTGGGCTTAACGGAAGGGTTCCTTGTGTTCAGACGAAACCTCGAGCGTCTCCTTAGGATCCACGGCGTCCTCCCTCCCAATTCGATGCCAGGCATATGATTACGCAAATTCTATTTAGGGTATTTAGTCTGATCTATTCATAAATAATGCGAAAAAATAATTCCCCTCCCCTGGGGGGAGGGGATAGAGGGGAAGGGGAACTCATTTTATATTCACCCTCTCCCCGACCCTCTCCCATCCAGGGAGAGGGAGTTTATTACTCTTCATTTCGTGAATAATAGGGCGTCACGAAACTCATTGAAGAGTTAGGTTGGGAAGGAACGATTTCACATAGCGGATTTTGTTTTCGTAGCCCAGTCGATGAGCGGTGAGGGCGACAAGCAACACGGTCATATGGGCGAT
>Ga0315277_10012659_pt1 | contig 10568 bp, 4 predicted proteins | sample YL17G05_15_MG_FD_203695 | JGI IMG/M metagenome (GOLD analysis project Ga0315277, IMG submission 203695) | Sediment microbial communities from Yellowstone Lake, YNP, Wyoming, USA - YL17G05_15 | ecosystem: Environmental > Aquatic > Freshwater > Lake > Sediment | place: USA: Wyoming | collected... | reverse complement strand
TGGTCAAATCATGTGGGCGAAGTGTACGTGATTGAAGCATCGTCGAATCTCACTTCGCAAACCTGGCAGCAAAAGGCAGTGCTCACCTCGGACGCCGCAACGGCGGCTTGGGCCGATTACGGGCCTCCCCAACAGGCGCTGTTTTATCGTGTCCGCCTGTCAACCAATCCGGCGCCGTTCCAAAGTTTGCAGCAGGCGCTGCAGCGGGCGTGCGTTAATCAGAAGATCACGGGCGCATCGGCGGCGGCAATTCTGCCACAGAATGGTTTTTGGCTGGGCACCTGCGGAACTTCTGATGGGACAATTCCGATTCGGCCGCAAACGCCATTCGAAGTCGCCAGCATTACCAAAACGTTTATTGCAGCGACCGTGCTCAAGCTGGTTGAGGATGGGCAGCTAAGCTTGGAAGATACGATTGGCAGCTGGCTCCCTTCGTTGAACCAGTCGAATATTTCTCCGGCCGTCACGGTGCGCCAGTTGCTGAACCATCGCTCTGGCATTTACAATTTCGGTGACGAGGTCCCGTTTCAATTGGCGTTATTCGCGGATTTGAATCGTTACTGGCAACCGGAAGAAGTGTTCAGCTACGTGCATGATCCGTATTTCGCGCCGGACCAGGGCGGCCAATACAGCAACACAGGGTACGTCCTGCTGGGCATGGTGATTCGCAGCGCGACCGGCGGGTCGGTGGATGCACAACTCCAGAGCAAGATTTTTGGCCCGGCAGGACTGAGGAGCAGCGTGCTGGGAGCGCGCACGAATTGGAACGGCGAGTTGGCTCACCCGCACATTGATATCACCGGCGATGGGACTCCGGACGATTTTGGCAACGATTCGCAAACGGCGATTTTGACGTCGTTTTGGACCTCCGGTGCCATCGTCTCGACTCCGGCGGACCTGGTTCGATTCAGCACGGCTTTGTTCGAAGGCGGGCTGCTCAGCCCTTCGAGCCTGACGCAAATGCGCACGACCCAGCCCATTGCCGTGGGCAGTTCGACGATTGATTATGGGCTCGGCCTGATTCACTACGATGTTCTGGGGCACGAGCACTGGGCGCATTCCGGGGGGTTGTTCGGAGAGTATTCCTGGTTTTCCTATTGCCCGGACACGCACGTTTCACTTGCGGTCACATATAATTATCCGCAAACGGTCTTAACCGGTGCCAGTCTGCCCAGCGAATTGCTCGTGACGCTCTCCACTTTGACGAATCCTTTGGCGCAAACTGGAGTAAACGGATTGCCTCCGGCAGAATCTCTGAAACTTACACTGGTTCGATGAGCATGAAGGGCCGGGAGCGTCATTGCGCTCCCGGCCCGTGCCATTTCAACAAAGAACAAACACCTCTTGCTAGCTTGCGCTACCAACCCGCGGTTTCACGGCGGCTGTTTCGGTGTTTAGGGGCACACCTCCTCCGAAGCCCTTAGAATGTAAAAGCGTTTCCAACCAGCTCGGCGCGCGTCTTCGCTCACGATGGGCAGACCCCACCGGTGGAACGCCTCGGCATTCCTGCGCCTGAATTCGTTTTGTGCTGTCGGACATCATCTAGACGTCGTTCTCTTATCGTTCACAGCGCTTGCCTTTCGTTGCTGCCATTCACCGTCAGTTTCAGGGAAACAAAAAACCCTGCTTACACGGAGTAAGCAGGGTGGAGAAATTCTGTTTCGATTCGTTACCTGCTTACCGCCAGTCTATCCAAATTGCCTTCGGGCGCTTGCCCGCGATACGACCTGGATAGCCCAAGGCTGAACGCACAGCCCGGGTTGGTCCGGCTATGACGTGTCGCTTTCGCGACCGACATCGTCGGCCAAATCATGGCTGATATGTTCATGCGGTTTCTCATCGAACGTGCCAGACGTCTATCACAAGGAAGGGGTTACAGTCCACTTATACTTTGTGGGGCTGGCAAATCTTGAATCCGAATATCAGGATGGGGCGATGGATGACTTGCTTTATGCAGAAACTGCACTTACACCGCCTTGCGCCGATCAAGATCGAGCTGCGCCGTTCTTTTGGACTTGCCTGAGTCGCCCTTGGATTACACAAATGGGAAAAGCTATGACGCGCTCCATTCTTCCTCCGACACGGCTGCTCCTGTTCGTGATCGCGACCACGGTTCTGATTTTCAGTGTGGTTTGCCCAAGCCCGCTGCGGGCTGAGGATTGGGGGACGTACCGGCATGACCGGGCCCGCAGCGGTGTTACGTCGGACAAAGTTGCCGTGCCGCTGGCTCTGCGATGGATCCATGAACCGGCCCACGCCCCGGAACCTGCGTGGCACAAACCGGCCGAGGAGATCTCGCGTCTGCGTTTCGACAGCGCCCACCACGTGGCGGCGGCCAAGGGCATAGTCTATTTCGGCTCGTCCGTGGACAACCGGGTGTATGCGCTCGATCAAAAAGACGGAACGATCCGCTGGACCTTCATCACCAGCGGGCCGATACGGTGCGCGCCGAGCGTCTCGCAAGGTCGTGTTTATGTTGGCTCGGACGATGGCCAGGTCTATTGCCTGGGCGCGGAAGCGGGGGACTTGATCTGGAGTTACCGTCCCGGTCCCAGTGCCGCAAAAATCCTGGGCAACGGGCGGATGATCTCGGTTTGGCCCATTCGCACGGGTGTGCTGGTGGATGAAGACCTGGTCTATTTTGCGGCCGGGGTTTTCCCGAACGAGGGGCTTTACGTTTGCGCCCTGAAGGCGGCGGATGGTTCGGTGGTCTGGAAAAACGACACGGTGGGCGACCGGCCGTTCGAGATGAGTTACGGAGGCATGTCGCCGCAGGGTTATTTGCTCGCCTCCAAGACCAGCCTCTACGTGCCTTCGGGTCGGGCCATGCCGGCGGTCTTTGACCGCCAGGATGGCCGGTATCTTCGGTTTCTGGCTCCGGGGGGCAAGGTGGGCGGCACCTGGGCGTTGCTGGATAGGGATCGTGTCATCGCCGGCGTGGACCTCTCGGGCACGCCCGCCAAGATCGCTTACGACGAGAAGACCGGCGAGCGCGAGGGGGACGCTTTCGCCTGGTTTCCGGGCCTCGACCTGGTCGTCACGCCCGAATTCTCCTACATCCTGAACGAGACCGGAGTCACGGCGATCAACCGCGCGCGTTACGCGGAACTGGGTGCCCAGCGGAAGCAGCTCTCCCAGTCCCAGCAGCAACTCTCCCAAGCCCAAGCGGGGCTCCGGCAAAAACAGCGCAACGCGGATGCGGCGACGCGGCAGGAGTTGGACCGGCAATCGCAGGAGATCATCGAAAAGACCAGGGCGCTCGACCGGGAGATTGATCGTTTCAAAGAGTCGGTTGTTCAATGGCGGTGCTCGCATGGCGGACTCTCGGGCTTGATCCTCGCCGGCGAAACCCTGTTCGCGTGCGCAGACGGTGGCGTGATTGGCGTGGACGCGCAGACGGGGCGGGAGGTTTGGTCCGGCCCGATCACCGGCAAGCCGGTCGGTTTGGCCGCGTCCGAGGGCGATCTTTTGGTCAGCACCGAGCAGGGGGCGGTCTGTTGCTTCGGAGCGGGCGTGAGCAATGCTGTGAGCAAAGTTCGACAAACCATCGAGCCGCGACCGGAGCCGGTGGACGCGCTCACTCCCATCTACGACTCAGTTGCCGGGCAGATCGTGCAAGAGTCGGCAGTCCGGAAGGGCTATGCATTGATACTCGGGGGTGAACAGGGTCGGCTGGCCCTTGCGCTGGCCCGGCGGACGGATTTGAAGATCGTCGCGCTGGAGCCGGATCCCGCCAAACGGGAAACCGCCCGCCAACTGCTCATCCGCGTTGGGCTTTACGGCTCGCGCGTGGTCGTTGAACCCTGGAACTTGGCCGATTTGCCAGACTATTTTGCCAACCTGATCGTGTCCGATGCCCTGCTGATGTCCGGCCGGGTTGATTACGCCCCGGATGAAGTGTTTCGGGTCTTGAGACCGCACGGCGGCACGGTTCTTCTCGGTCAGCCGCGCGACCTCCCCAGTTCTGTCAAGCAGCTTTCGCGTGAGCAGTTGCTGGCTTGGGTGACCAGCGCGGGGGACACGCCGCCGGCGGTTTCAGACAAGGGCGGATTTTGGGTGAAACTGACGCGTGGTGGCTTGGAAGGCGAAGGCAGTTGGACGCAACTCTACGGCAGCTCGGCCAACACCGGCAGTTCGGAGGACCAACTTGTCCAAGGCCCATTTGGCGTTTTATGGTACGGCGAACCTGGCGGGGAGCGCATGGTGGACCGCCACGCCCGCGCGCCGGCGCCGTTGTGCCTGGACGGACGACTCTTCATCCAGGGCGGCGAAATGGTCCAAGCCGTTGATGCCTACAACGGCACACTTCTCTGGCAACGCGAGATACCCGGAGCGGTCCGGGTGCGCGTGGACGTGGATGGAGGCAATCTCGCCGCCAGCCAAGCGGGACTTTTCGTGGCTGCCTATGACAAATGCCATCGGCTTGACCCGGCCTCCGGCGAGACGCTCCAGACCCTCCAGTTGCCGCCACCGGCCGCGACTGGGGACTCTACCTCGGCGGCTCCCGCCGGGTCGATCGCGCGCCGCTGGAGTTATGTGGCGGCTGTGTCGAACACGCTGTTCGGTTCCAGCAGCGCGCCGTTGAGATCGGAATACGCCTCGCTCTGGAAGAAACTGGTGGCCGATGGGGAATGGCGAATCCCGCAACCGTTGCCCGAAGAGTTCGCCAGCTTCGCCGACGGGTATCTCAAGTCCTTCCTCAAGAAATACCCCAAGCCCAATGAGGAGGCCCTGGCGGACCTGCACCGAGCCGGGTTGCTCTGGCGTCTCATGGATCCGTTCCCCGGTTGGGGTAGCGAACGCAGCCCGGCGACTTCGCGGCAGGAAAAAATCATGGCCAGCGATTCACTGTTTGCGCTGGACCTCCCCAGCGGAGCGCCCCGGTGGATTTATCGGGGCCGGAGCATGGCCAACATCTCCTTCACGGTCGGCACTACCACGATTTTCTTCCTGGACGACGCGGCGACCGAGGAACACCGGCAGACGGCCCTTGCCGAGAAGCAGAGGCTGATCCAGGAAGAAGAATACGAGGAGAGCACCGAAGCCCGAATCAAGCCCGAGGAGGCTGATGTGCGAATGGTGGTCGCCTTGGATGCCACCAGCGGGAAGAAGCTGTGGGAGCGGCCGGTGGACCTGACCGGGTGCGGGGGCTTCAGGGCCGGCTTGGCCTATCAGGACGGCGTCCTGCTCTGTTTCGGCCACTTCAGCAACCACGACCGGGAGCTGTTCAACACCGGGTCGCTGAAGTGGCGGCGGGTGACGGCCCTGGACGCCCAGTGCGGCGAGACGCTTTGGTCCAAGCCCCTGAACTACCTACGCCGCCCCCTCATCGTCGGCGATTCCATTCTCGTCGAGCCTCGCCTGTGTGCCCTCCGCACTGGCCAGATCAAGATGCGGACTCATCCCATCACGGGCGAACAGACGCCCTGGGAATTTCACCGGCCGGGACACTGCTGCAGCGTTACCAGCGCCTCCGCACGAACGATCTTCTTCCGTTCCTTCAACGATGCCTTCTGCGACCTGAACACGGATCGCGGGGTGAGCTACTTCGGCGGGATCCGCACAGGATGCTGGATCAATTACATCGCCGCGAACGGATTGCTCTTGATCCCCGAATCCAGCTCCGGATGCACATGCTCCTTTCCGTTGCGGACCTCGGTTGTGCTCAAGAATCGGAAACCAAAAGAGCCACGCGACTGGACCATCTTCATCGCTCAAAATCCCGTCCTCCCGGTCCAACAACTTGCGGTTAACTTTGGAGCGCCGGGCGACATGCAGGACGACGACGGGACCATCTGGTTCGGTTACCCGCGTCCCAAAGTGGGCTACGGCGTCAAGTTCGACCTCAACGAGCAGGTGCTGCCCGGCATGGGTTTCTTCGCCACCGACGTCCGCGCCTTGGAAATTCCTGGCACCGACAAACCGTGGCTTTATGCGTCCGGCTGTCGCGGGCTGCAGAAATGCGAACTCGAATTGCTGGGCGAGGCGAGGGAAGGCGAGTCTGGCCGCTATACCCTGCGGCTCGGATTCCTCGCACCCGAGGGCGACCAGCCGGGGCAACGCGTCTTCGACATCAAGGTCCAAGAGCGAGTGGTTGCCGGGGACTTCGATGTTTGCCAGGTGGCCGGTGGCACGCGCCGGGCGTGTCTCAAGGAAATCCGGGGACTGGTCGTGAACAAGAATCTCGTCGTGGAGCTTGTGCCCAAAGCCACGAATCCCACGCCCGACCAAGCGCCCATCCTTTGCCACCTGCAAGTGGTCCGCGAAGGGGCGCCACCGCGAACGGCGGCGCAGTGATGGCCCGGCGATTGAAATCAGGCGCGTTGGATTTCCACTAGTGAAGCCGGCCTGAAGTTTCTTCACGAGCCAAGTCTCTCCGTCGGGGACGTTACCCTCTACCCGGATTTCTATTTCACAGACTATACGCTGCCCTACGAACACTTCGGTCTCAACACGGAGCCTCACCTGCCCGCCGCGGAACTCAAGCTCGCCCGTTATTATCAAGCCGGTGTGCCCTTCATGAACACCACGTTCGGCGATGAGCCGGACATCGAAGAGGCGATCGTGGACAAACTGGCCGAGGCCACCTCGACCTGCAAATGCTGGAAACCCAAAAAAGAATCTCGCGGCAGACCGGAGATACCAACCGCTTGACATGGAGTGTCGGAAAGCGTTCATGCTCTTGGAACCGTATGATTCCGACTGGGAATTGCGGCTCGATACCATGTAACGATCACTTACATCATCTTGGAGGACCTCATGAATCGCAGAACATTCGTCAAGACATTGCCCGCCGTCACCATCCTTGCCAGTGCGGCACCCTGTTTCGCCCAGGACACGATATCGGCACCCAAAACACTGCCGCCCATCCCGCTGCCCAAACCGGAAACCGACGGAGGCAAGTCCGTGTTGGCCGCTTTGCAGCTTCGCAAAACCGTGCGCAGCATCCGCGAAGACAATCTGCCCCCGCAGATGTTGTCCAATCTGCTTTGGGCGGCTTGGGGTGTGAATCGTGAGAAAGGCAACTTCGGCAAACCGGGCCGGACGGCTGCCTCGGCCAGCAACTCTCAGGAGATTGATCTTTATGTCGCCTTGGCGGAGGGCGTTTATCTCTACGAGGCTGTGCCACATCAATTGACACCCGTGGTTGCGGGCGATTTTCGGGCGTTGGCCGGGCGGCGGGGTGCGGCGAGCGCGCCGGTGAATGTTTTCTTCGTGGCAGATCTCGCGCGCTACGACACAGGGAGCGGGCAACCAGACCGGAACATCAGCAATCCGGAAGTGCAGAAGTCGTATTTCTACGTCGCCACTGGTCTCATTGCCGCCAACATCTACCTGTTTGCGGCGTCGCAAGGGTTGGCGGCGTGGTTTCACAACTGCAATCGCGAGGCCGCGGCCAAGGAATTCAAGTTGCGGCCTGAGCAGCGCGTCCTATTTGCCCAGACCGTGGGTTACCCGGCTTAGCGACATCGGCGGGTATCTGCGAACATATGGGGTCATTCCTGCGCGGGACCTAGTGGCGCTTGACGTCCGTCGAGGGAACGCACATGTTGACCTCAAGATTGGGAACCAAAAGCCACAAGCCTTAGCCGCAGCGCGTTGAGTGATGGAAGGCAGTGGCCCTGGCAAGTAGAGGACCGACAAACAAGCTGGCGTCATGGATTGGCAATTGTCGAACACAGGAGCTCTCCTATGTCTCAGCAATTCAATCGCCGTAAGTTCCTGAAAGCCGGCACCGCGCTCGCCTGCGAGATCGCCCTCGGCTCGCTCGCCCGTGGCGGCGATAGTAAGATCACTCCGACTTCACGCGGACGGCGATTGTACATCATCACCGACATGGAGGGTGTGGCGGGCGTCTTGGATTCCGAGAACTGGTGCAAGCCCGAGGGACGCTACTACGAGCTGGGCAAGGAGTTCCTCACCGCCGAGGTCAATGCGGCCATCGAAAGTTTCGCGCATGGCGGCGCCACCGAGTTTCTGGTGGCTGACGGGCACGGTTACGGCGGGATCGATCCCAAGCGGCTCGACCGGCGCGCGGAGTTGGCGCGCAATTGGGCGCCGCCGTCCTATCCGTTCAATCTGGACAAGGGCTTTGGCTATATCGCCTGGGTCGGCCAACACGCCATGTCACGCACGGAGAACGCGCACCTGGCGCACACGGGCAGTTTCGGTGTGTTCGAGACGACCATCAACGGCACGCCCGTCGGCGAGTTCGGCGAGATGGCGCTGTGTGCAACGCAGTTGGGCGTGCGTGCCATCTTCGGCTCCGGCGATCTGGCGTTCACCCAGGAGGCCAAAGCCTTGGTGCCGGGCATCGAATCCGTGGCCGTCAAACGCGGGACGACGCCCGACCGGGGCGATGAGTGTGATGCGGACGCCTATGCCAAGCACAACCTCGCGGCCATCCACTGTCAGCCCGAGCGGGCGCGAAAAATGATCCGGGCCGCAGCCGAACGGGCCCTCCGGCGTGCCAAAGTCGACACCAGTTTTGGAATCCTCACCCTGAAGCCCCCCTTCGAGCGCGTGACCATCCTGCGTCGCCAAGGCGATCAACCCAAGCGGATCGGCCTTGCCAGCCATCCCAGCGACGGCATCGCCCTGATGAACGCGCCCATGAACTTTGAGGCCGTGAAAGAATAGGAAGATTTGACACGGGCGGATAACGATCCTTGTGCTTGAAGCTGGCTCAGGCGCCGGTGGTAGTTTTGCCGTGGTCGTTTTCCGAGACCTCGTCGTGGGGCAGCGCGTGCGGTGGGCGTGCCACCCGCCCCGCAAAACCCAGGCCGCCGAGGAGTAAATCCTGCGCCAGCGAACTTTCCTGCTTCTCAAGCGGCGCACGAATGTCCAATCTCCCTGCACCGATGAACTCATTTTCCCACGCCTCCACTTCGCTGCCCGCGCTGGGCCTTGCCCTGCTGGCGGCTGGGTGCGTCCACCCCAATATGAACGTCCTCCTCCCGCTGCCGGAACGACAACTCACGTTCACCGCGCACAATCACGAACTTGACAGTAACAACAACAACTTTTCCGCCGACGGCAGGTTTCTCTGCTACGACACCCGCGAGACGTTTGGCCCGGGCATTGATCGCGGCCGTACGATTGAAAAGGCCGAGATCGCGACGGGTCGCGAAACCGTGATTTATGCGCCGCCCTTCTCCACGAATGAACTTGCCGCACCGGGTCTTGGCGCGGTTTCGTTTCATCCTTGGGAAAACAAGGTGGCCTTCATCCACGGCCCGCCACTGGAAGAGCTGGCCGCGCGCGGACCCTACGCCAAAACCAATCGCGGTGGCGCCGAGGTTCTTGCGGACGGATCGCAAAAGTTGCAATGGCTCGACTATCGGGATGTGGCCACGGATCGGGACACCCTGCCCGGCGCGCATCGCGGTGGCACCCATAGCCATCAATACAGCCGCGCCGGGCGGCGCATCGGTTGCACCTACGACGATGCGTTGTTGCCGCAGTACGAACGCACCGTTACCTATTTGGAGTTGAATCCCCGCGCCCCCGGCGGGGCGACCCACTGGTTTGCGATACTGGTGCCCGTGGTGCCGCGCGGCACGGCCAAAGCCGGCGAGATCGAGCGCGCCGCCGAAGACGCCTGGGTGGATGCGGCGGGCACGAAGCGAGCGTTCATCGGCCGGGTCCGCAACGAGGATGGCGTAACGTATGAACAGTCGCTCTTTGTCGCCGAGGTGCCGCTCGACGTGGACACCACCACCGCCGACGCAGGTTCCGCGCAGCGTTATCCACGCCCGCCCAAGGGCGTGAGCATCCGGCGGCTGACCCACACCTTTGCGGCGGGGACGGCCTACGCAAGCTCGGACGGAAAACGCATCGCCTATTTCGCCCGCGATGCGCAAGGGACAATGCAAGTCTTTGTGATTCCCGACAACGGCTCGGACCGCGCGAGTGATCCACGACTGTGCCCGGTACAACTCACCCATCTTCAGAAGATCCGTGGCAACAGCCTCCGCTGGTATCCTTCCGGCGACGCGATCTCCGTCGTCAGCGGCGGCGGGATCGCGGTCGTCTGGGCCAAGCCCGGCCCGAACTTTGGGAAGGCCGTCTTTCTCACGGCGGCAAACGACGGACAAGACCGGCATGAGGTCGTTTGGTCACCGGACGGTCGCGCGCTGGCCTTCAACAAATCCGTACCGACGCTGGACGCGAATGGGAGGCGGGAGTTGAATTACGCCGCGAAGGATTTCACGCAAATCTTTACGCTCGCAGTGCCCGCGCTTCGGGCGCTTTTCCCATGAACCAATGGGCGCACTTCGTGAATCCGCATTTCACAATGTCAGCAGGCTTTTCTCGGCTCGAATGTGGTTTCCTTCCAGACCACGGTGAAGCGACCGGCGCGGTTGGCTGTCCCGGCGCGGTTGAGGCCGCAGATTCCACCGGTGATGAAGACTGATTAACCCAGATTCGATTCAACACAAAGACGCCAAGCCGCGAAGAGTTATGACCGCGGATGCACACCGATGGACGCGGATTTGATCGCCACAAAAAGGCACAAGCGGCACGAATCCCCTTCTCCGCATCGGACCGGAGCGCCGAGGTGAGAA
>Ga0315277_10012656_pt1 | contig 10570 bp, 4 predicted proteins | sample YL17G05_15_MG_FD_203695 | JGI IMG/M metagenome (GOLD analysis project Ga0315277, IMG submission 203695) | Sediment microbial communities from Yellowstone Lake, YNP, Wyoming, USA - YL17G05_15 | ecosystem: Environmental > Aquatic > Freshwater > Lake > Sediment | place: USA: Wyoming | collected... | reverse complement strand
TTTGAGCCAAGAAATTTGATATCCCGTATTTGAGGAATTAATGAAAGGGGATTTTGTGAAATCCATCCGCGTTTAGCCGAATCGATTCCCTCGCCATTTGCATTTATCGTATAGGGAGAGCCGTCAAAATTGCCAACAAATGTGATAATAGCCGTTTCTGTCATGTACCAACTGGGTGTGTATACTATTGGAAATTCTAAGCTTTGTGATACCGGAATAGTGACACTTGTTACTTGAGGTATAAATGAACTTGTTGTTGAAGTTACGGATGTGATCTCAAGAGTTTCTATGCCTTTGTTTGTTACGAGAACGCTTCCTGCTTTTGATGTACCTTTCAGTATTTTCCCAAACGATAACGTCGTTGGTGAAGCAGAAAAAACAGGACCCACCACTTCAATGATTGGTATTGTCGTCAAAATCGTCCCGCTGTCGCCTACCGCTACAACTGTATTTTCATCAAGAGCAAAAACCTGATGCAGATTTTTTTGTGTACCGCTTTCCTGTCGAATCCAGTGTTCACCCAAATCGGTGGTTTTTAATATGATACCGCTGTCTCCCACTATCCAGCCAATTTTGATATCATATTCAGGGTATGATATAAAACAAATATCTCTCAATGTGACACTACAACCACTGCTTTGTGAAAACCAGACACTACCGGCATTTCTGGTGGCAATGATAGCGCCGCTGTCTCCGACCGCAAATCCTGTTTCTCTATCTAAAAAATCAGTTCCGTAGAAATTGACCCTCAGATATTCTTCCGGCGGCAGCATACTTTCCCAGACGTTTGATCGCGGCGATCTCAGGAGCCTGCCGGAGTCTCCTACTGCATATATGGCATCAAAGTTTATAAACTCAATCGCATTTAAATTTTTAGTGGTTGGGGGAGCTGGACTGAAGTAATTCCTCCAGGTAACACCCCGATTGACAGTTCTGAGGATTCTTCCGCTGTCGCCGCAGACCCACAATGATGGATTCCGTAACTGACCAGAAATATCATTAAGGTCAAGACCGCGTAAATCGGCTGGTTTACTGGTGTCCGGTCTAGAGTCAATACTGAACACATCCCCGTTCCGGAAAATTCGAACAATAGATCCATCTGAACCGATAGCAACGCCTGTGTCAGGCCAAGCGAAATATATCCCCTTAAACGATACCTTGACCGAACATGCGATTTGATTCCATGAATCTCCGTTATTAGTTGAGTATAAAATAACTCCGCTGTCGCCTACCACGAAAAAAGTGCCTTCATACTGACATTCTCCTATCCAGCAAATATCATTCAGAGCTAAATTGGTTCCACTGCTTCTCGGCGACCATACCGATTGAGATTCCGCCAAAGAAGTCGAGAGTAATGATAAAATCACAAATATTATATTATAACGTTTCATTGTTTTAAGCTCCTATGTTGGACAGCCTCATTTCATCAACAATATTTTTTTCGTTCCGGAAATATTCTTCCCAACCTTCACGCCATGTTCCTGAGCGTTGATATGATAGAAATAAACACCACTCGATACATCATTCGCATTCCAGATAAATTCATACCTGCCCGCCTGCTTGCGTCCTTCGATAAGTCTCGCAACTTCTTTTCCCAATACATCATATACAACCAGTGTTATATCACTCTCAACTGGTAAATCAATTCGTATCGTTGTTGAAGGATTAAACGGATTCGGGTATGCGTCATACAATCTAAATTCATTAGGGATTTCTCCCTGTATTGTAATTACACCGTCATGGATCACACCAAAATCATTTAATACATAATCAATTAAGGATTTTGCGTCCATCGAATCGAGGTAAAAAATGGGAAAACTCATATAGTAAGCTTTAAGCTCTTGATTAACAGCGCGAAGACCAACGGGTTTGCCTTCCATATTTATATCTAAAGGCGATGAACGGTATGTATAAATAATATTTTCTGGTACTGCATTAGGAAAGCGCTCAACGAATCCTAATTTTCCAGCTGAGTCGATAGGCATATTTTCTGGATCTATATCAACGGAAGGAAAGTCCCCAATACCGGAAGCGCCAATAAAATTAGACACCGGGCTGATTTCTAACAGGGAATTAATACCAAAGATGTCTGATAGAAATTGTTGCCAGTACGGGTAATCGACCGCTGTAAGTCCTCTACCCATTATTAAGAGGTTTCCCCCAGCCAGGAGGTAACCTTTCAATGCGATAGGCATTCGGTATAACAATTGGTATGAATGACCTTCAAAAAACCAAAATATTGCTGAATACCTACACAAATCATCAACATAATAAGGGGATTGTACACTAAGATAAGGAGCGGAAATCACGATATGTTTGTATCCCAGGAAAAGAAGACTGTCATATAATCCCCAGGTCCTTGGGACAACGGTGGATTGGTGAGTAACAAGTACGCCCTGATCCATGGCGGTAAACTGCCCCGGTAATTTATTTGTCGGCAGACTTACGGCATCCGTACTGTCAACAGCCTCAATATAAAAATCACCACCAATACTGTCTATGTAATAAGTATTTGTATATAAAGTATTATTCAGTTTCGAATAACCGCTTTCACCACTTCTCATGCAATAAATATTATATCCGGCAAAGTCTTCCTCAGTATTCGGGGACCAGTCAAGGTAGATATATGTCTTACCCGGACCAATAACAAAGTTCACTGGTGTCGCAGGAGGAATGAGGCAGCCCACTTGTACCGGTGTAAGTCCGCTCTCATTGCCGTCATTATCGACAGACGATATTCTATAGTAATATTTTTTATCTCCCCACACATCGCTATCGAAGTATGAGGTATCCTTTAGAAGACTGCTATTTACACGAGTAAATATTGTATCCGGTGTAACAGATCTGTAAACATTATATCCTGCTATGTCAGGATCATCAGTTGCTGTCCACTGTAGATTGATGGTTGTCTGCTGACCGTAAACTCTGAGATTCATCGGATCATGAGGTATGTTTGACATCTCATCCGACAATGCAGATAGGTTACCTTTATCATCAATTGCTGCAACCGCAAAATATTGTACGACTATACCAGATAATCCTGTATAAATAACTGAAGTATCAGAGGTTGTGATAGAATCAGTATACTGACCGGATGCGGTTCCATGATAGCTTCGGTATGATGTTACTATCCCGTCAGGTGATTTTTCAACTCTGTTCCACGATATCAGGATAGAACCTCCTGATCCTGAATCACTTATTGACGCCGTAAGCATGATAAATCCGTTTGCTCTGAAAATACGATGGGCACGGCGGGCGTTATTCAGCATGTCATCGACATTCATACCGGAAACAAGCGCGTATGCCGATATAAGTGTATCTCCCGGATTTACATCGTCAAACTCACCGAATGAGAAGAAAAAACGTGTATCTTTAGGAATTGTTGGCGATTGATTAGGTGAAATGCACTGACCTTCGAAAGCTGAACAATTCATCCATGCATAGATTGTGGAATCGTTTGTGCCCGGATCACCTATGAGATCGAAGTCACCACACGTATATACAAATTGCAGAGAATCAAAAGGTTTGGATGTACCGAGTATGGTAACACCTAATGGAGTCGAACCTGTGTCTATTGGATTATCAATATAGGCAGTTCGTGTGAGGGAATCATAAGCTGAATAGTTATGCATGAACCATGCGTTAACATTAATAGGACCCACATCCATATCAGCATAGAAACCGAGGTAGGTATCTTGCCATATTTTTCTTCCCATATTGATATAACTATAATCAACAAAGATGATGGCATCAGTGACATCAGTATTCCACGCATATGATTTTTGAATTACTTTTAAGCCTATCGGAATGTGACCAGAAAGAACAGGTCTTGTGAATGTATCTATGGCAGAGCAAGACAGATCGTTATAAGAAATTGCCGCATAGTCTTCATCAACGTTCGGTTCACCGTGGTCGGGTATTCCATTTTTCTCCAGCCATATGTCCCGGTTGTTTTTGAACGGCAGACTTCCGTCAGGATTTGGATGACATTTATCACGCAAGCTTGGCTCATAATTATCACCTGCGGGATCCGGATTAGTGATAGAATCGTAGGCATGTCCATCACAACTCATTTCGAATTGATCGGCCAAGCCATCTGAGCCAACGTCGTCTGTTTCAGGATTCCAGTCACCGTCGTTATCCGTCCCGTCAAGATCATCTTCATCTATCTTACCGTCATTATCGTCGTCGTAGCCGCGTTTGTTCGGTTCTCCGATTGAATCGTAGATTGACGTTCTCCATATTACTTCACGGGAAAGGTGACGATATTCCGGTAGCATTTCCTTACGCGCATCCCATCCGTTATATCCTTCGATCACGTGAACAATATCATCGATAATGGTTCCTATACGAGGACCGGTACCATATAGATGCTCAACTCCCGATCCGGTTGGATATTCCAATCCAAAGTAGGGTGGAACCGGAATGCAATCCCCTGTGCCACAGTCCCATGCCTGTAAGCCCAAAGTCATTTGGTTGCTGAGCCAGACTCGCATGTTGAAACCCTGGATAGCGCGCTGTGCCCAGGTTACTGTTATATCAGACTTTTCATTAACCTCTTTAGAATTCTTTATTATCTGAGACTCAACGAAAGGATGGCAAATAACTGCAAGCGTCAGAATTGAAATGCATCTTAAATATTTCATAACACCCCCGATGAAATAGTATTTGATATTTATCTTAGTAAAACATTCCTCACGTACTTCTGCCAATTTATCAAAAATAGATTCATACGGCATTAAATAACCGCGGTATTAATATTTTACCAATGTTTATTCTTAAAGACTTATTAAAATTTCCTTATCGAATAAGCACCATCTTCTTCGTCTCAACAAACTCCCCAGCCACAATCCTATAGAAATACACTCCACTCGGGACATCCGCAGCATTCCAGGTTACATTATACTCTCCTGCTTGCTTTCTTTCATTGACAAGAACAGCAACTTCTTGCCCAAGTACATCATAGACTTTTAGTGTTACATTGGTTGCTTTTGGTATAGAAAAATTGATTTGAGTTGAGGGATTGAATGGATTGGGGTAATTCTGTTCAAGAATGAAATTGGAAGGGATATGGTCTAAGAACGGTTTGACATTTGTTGTAGTCTGTGTGCTTCTAAAAACTCCACTACCGGAAGTACCAGCATAAAGGTAGCCATTAGAATCTACGGCAAGGCAATTAGTAGTAAGTGTAGTTAAGCCGTCATTAATCTTCATCCAGGTTACTCCGGTATCGGCTGAATATATTACACCATACTGTGTACCGGCAAACATTTTGCCCTCATTATTCAGGACAATATCATTTATTTGTGCCGTATCGATTAATGACCAGCTATCCGCAAGATCGGTTGACCTGTAGAAAGAATTATCAGTAGCGGCTATTAACGCGCCCGAAGGATGAACAGCCAGTTTATTTACCGAAAGGCTGCATAGAATATTGTCTGTCTGATACCAATTCAATCCGTTATCCGATGAATGATATACTCCATGATTCATCGTCCCCGCAAAAATATCGCTGTCGCCGTATGTTTCTATAGATAAAACCCTTTTATGCAGCCCCAGCCATTGCCAAGTATGCCCCATATCACTTGAGGAATATATTCCACTCGTATCCATAAATGATATCATCCATTGTCCATTCCTTCTAAGGTAAACCGTCGATATTTGATTTACACCCGGAGGAAGCACATGCCGCCAGGTCACACCACCATTTCCAGATTTAAATAATGTATTCCAGGCTAGAACCACCAATAAGCCATCGGGCGAAGAATAAATAATTTCTAATTGTATATCCGATATACGCGACCATTCATTACCGTGATCGGTAGTTTTATACAAACCCCAATCTGCGCCCGCATAAATATTACCTTGCCAGACGACACACAGAGAATTAACATCCGTACTCTGAACTCCGACAAGCTTCCATGTGTTCCCGAGATCTATTGACCTGAACAATCCCCCATTCGAATGATCATCTACAAATATTGTACTGTCGGAATAGGATAATATGGAATGACTGTAATGTCCAAGCGAATCTATTTTTAGCCAGGTATTTCCGCCATCAGTTGTTCTAAAGATTAGACCAGAGGGACCGGCTGTATAAATGTGTTCGTTATCATTGATAGCTATCGCATACGAAGCAGGTCCAAAGAGTGTCCAATGATTACCATCGTCAGTTGATTTAAATAGTCCTTGAGGATTCGCCATGTATATGTAGTCGTTCTCATCTACGATAATATCACCATCATAATAACAGCAATAATACATATCAATCCGTTGCCATTCTTCTCCCAGATCACTTGAACGATACATACCACTATCTGTCAGAACGATAAGGAGATTATTCGAATTCAATGTGAAGTCATTCATATACCTCCGGGGAAGAGCTATTTCTGTCCATTCTTCACCAACATCAGTTGAGTAGTACATATGGGCTGGACAGTAGTTAATACAAATTTCAGCACCACCCCCCGCCACAAGTAATCCGTTGTCGTTTGTGGCTATTTCATATATAGGAGAAGGTGCTGAGAATAGCTCAATCCATGAACTTGATATAGCATTCAAACGATAGATAGTACCTTGCCATGTACCTGCATAAAGTGCACCACTCTTATCAAAGGTGAGTGACAATATAGTTCGGTCTTTCATTCCATTGGTTAACTGACTCCATGTGTTCCCCTGGTCAGAAGAATAAAATACTCCCCCGCCATTTGTCGCTACATAAAGGTTTCCAACAGAATCTTTTGCAATATCATAAATATAACCGCCGTAAGGTCCGTTTGTTTGTTGCCAGAATTGTGTCTGTGAAAAAATACCATTCACAGGAATAGTTAAATAGGTAAGAATAATAAAAATAGATAATTGTATTGATTGTTTCACCAGGTTTCCTCCATTTATAACATCCTCCACTGAAAGGTAATAATATACTATAGCATTATCAAATCAGAATCGATTTCCCCGAGGAATAGACATTTATTCAAGAAAATCTATCGAATTTCATTGAATACCTTCAATTTAGCTCAATATTCAATATTTTGAAAAACGCTTCGGCAACTAAAATATAGCTGTACTTACCTGCCGGAAAACCTTTAGCATCCCAGACAGCAGTGTATATCGCAGCAGGTTTTATCTTACTTAATTTTCCGGAGGCGGCAATATTATTACGGGCTGATTTTTTTCAAAATCCCATAGCGTTTTGCGCGTCAGATCGGCAATACCGAGACGGTAATCAATGAGGGCGACAAGATTATTCAGCTTCGACGTCGTGAGGCGTTGTTGTGCTAGTGCAAGATCGTTGCTTGTAATCGTCCCCACCCGGAAACGCTCGATGCTTATCACGTAACTTTTCTGTGCAACTTCGACGCTTTTAGCCAACACCTGAATACGTGACTCAGCTACCGTTATGCGGGAAATGAGATCAAGTATTTCCTGCCGGATCTGTTGTTCAGTGTTGGCGTACGTTAACTCTGTACTTCTCCACTGCGCTCTGGCAGCATCGACTGCCCGGGAGTGACGACCCCAATCAAATATTGGTACCATGACTCCAAGGGAGATGGTCCGGGTTCGTCCGAAGTCCTGAAAAACGGACTCGATACGGGTATCGTTTCTGTTAAGACCGTAGCCTGCTGAAAGATCGAAGCGGATATGACGCTGTGAAGAGGCAAGATCGACATCCATGCTGGAAATCTCCCGGGCTCTTTGCGCGTTCAACATCTCAGAACGATTTTCTAGCGCCTTCTGAGTAGCAATATCCTGATCGATTCTAACGGGTGTGTACTGTAAATCTGCTTTCAGAACAATCTTGCCGCTCATCGGTAATCCCAAAAGGAGTTTTAAAGCGTTTGCTGCGCGCAAAGCCTCTCTCTGATCGTTCAGCAACTGGTTGCGGCTGGTAACCAGATCTACCTCTGATTGGAGTAATTCCACCTCAGGTATCAATCCGGATGTAAATTTGCCTTTTGCTGTCTTGTAGGATTCTTCATTCTGCGTTACCTGTTCTGCAGATATCTGCTCCACCTGTCCGAGCCTATAGGTTGTAAAAAACGCCTCGGTGACCTCGTAAATTATATCTAACTGATCACGCACATAATTGGAGTTAGCCTGACTTATCCTAAGATTCGCTTGATTTTTGGTTATTCTTAAAACATTCGGAGAAAATAAAGGCTGCTGAAAACCGATTCTAAAATAACTAAAATAATCCTTGATTTCTTCTATGGTACCAGCCTGCCCGCTGGACTGATTCCTTTTAAAGAAATCCCCGGAAAGCGAGAGAGTCCCGCCGATGAGCGAAATTGGTTGATTAATAGAGAGACTGCTCCTTAACTGCGTACTTTTGAGCTGGTAGAACTCATAACGCTGTGACAATGGATTAAATTGATTCGTCAATGATTCACTGTATTCTGGTAGGGATAATGATAAATCAACGGTAGTCGCGTCAACCAATGATTGGGATTCATAGGAATTCCGTAGGGCGAGGTATTGTTCTGTGGCATTCTTTATTGCAAAACTATTATTTAATGCAATGGTGATGCTGCTGTCCAGAGTCAGCTCGGTTATTACCTGTGGCAAGAGATTACAAGAACAGAACAATATCAGGGAGATATAGATAAGCAAGGTTTTCATATGCACTCTCTTCTATGAAAGTGAATCTTAAGTCATCTCATTCTTTTATTCATATCGGAGGGATTCTATGGGATTCTGATAAGCAGCCTTCCGCGCAGGATAATAGCCAAAACCTATTCCAATCCCTGCTGAGACAAAGAACGCCAGGGCTATCGTAGGTAAAGAGACGATAGTTCGCCATCCGGCATAAAGGGTGATAATCTTAGTCAGCCCATAACCTATCACGACTCCCACTGCGCCGCCGATGACGCTCAGGATAACTGCTTCGATCAGGAACTGCGCAAGGACATCAGATTGTCGCGCTCCCATTGCGCGCCTTATCCCAATCTCCCGTGTCCGTTCCAGAACGGAGGCGAGCATTATATTCATGATGCCGATACCGCCAACCAGCAGCGAGATACCGGCGATTGCACCCATAACCACATTGAAGATCCGTTGTGTCTTCTGACTCTGCTCAACCAGAGCGTCCGGAACAATTACCTCATAGTCATCGATCCCGAAATGCCTCCTTGCAAGTATACGCCTGATAATCGGTACAGCCTCCTCCAGATCCTCCCCACTTTTCACTTTTACTACAAGTTGTTCGAGCCTTTCCTTTGGTATGGGGATTGACCGGCCGCCTGTCATCCTGACTCCACGTCCGAAAAAAACGGCTCCGCCGCCGCTGGTCTCTTTAGTCCGCTCTAATTTGAATTGAGCTGTCGTTAATGGTATATATACATCCATATTAAGATTGCGCATCTTCAGGGTTTCGATCTTTTTAAGTTGGCTTTGCTGCTTTTCCATAATCCCGATGATAGTAAACCACTGATTTTCAAGCTTCAACTGTTTTCCAATAGGATCTTCGAAATGATACAATTTCTCCTTCACCCCGTTCCCGATCACGCAGACATTATCCTGTCCTTCAAGATGAGAAGGCCGGATGAATGATCCGGCTCGAAGAGAATAGTTAAAGACAGGAAGATAATCAGGTGTTGTACCGATTATTCTGACATCTTTCCGCTCGCTCCGGTACTGTGCGGGCACAGTTTTCTCCCATTGCGGGACGATTGATTCGATCAATGGACAAATCTCACGAATAGCCAGACCATCGAGTATCGTGAGACCTGTGGAAAAATTCGCCTTAGCGTTGGAATAACTCTGGGGAGTGGGATCCTTCGCACGAATGATGATGTTATTAATACCCATCAAACGGATCTGCTCGAGCGTTTCATACCGTGCGCCTTCCCCTATCGACAGCATTGCTATTACTGCAGCTACACCAAAGATGATACCCAGCGTGGTCAGAACAGAACGGAGCTTGTGAGTAAAAAGCCCCGAAAGACTGAGAGTGAGACTCTCTCTGAAGTTCACAGCGGGATTTCCTTTTTTTCGGTTTCGCCATCCGATGTTTCATCTTTCAGCGTCGGATCGCGCAGTGTCACCTTCTCCCCGCTCTTCAATCCATTCATTATCGTGACATAGTTGCTGTTTTTTACACCGGTTTCCACATCCATTGATTTCGGGCTGGAACCATCCATAACGTAAACCACAGTCTTCCCATCCTTCGAAAATACTGCCTCAAGAGGCACGAAGACGGCATCAGGAATGGTTTCCACGACAATCTCAATGCTGGTTGTCATTCCAGGTTTTAGTATCGGATCAGTTTCGGCGATATCGATGACCAGTTCAAATGTTTTAACATTTGACGTCCGGTCGTTCTGCTGTCCAATCGTCCCGACGGATGCAACGGTTCCGTGAAATAACTGATCAGGGAATGCATCTAGCTTGATATTCACTCTCTGGCCACTCTTTACTTTACTGACATCCACTTCGTTGACGTTCCCAATTGCCTGCATCCTCGACAGGTCAGGCAAACTGATGATCGACATCCCGGGCCAGATTTGATCCGATATCGCCACCTTTTTTCCGGTACGCCAATTCATCTCGTAGACTACTAAACCAGGCATTT